>VOFH01003453.1_pt1 | contig 55929 bp, 52 predicted proteins | sample 5384091 | NCBI WGS metagenome assembly VOFH01 (sample SAMN12384727, study PRJNA508395) | human gut metagenome | isolation source: healthy gut G | host: Homo sapiens | reverse complement strand
TTCTGCGTCGTCACGATTTTCAGCGACACGGTACAAAACATAATTGCGCCACGCGACATACGGCCTTCGTATATCGTAGCCGTCACCGTACCACTCTGCATCATACCGTGTAGATTGTAATATCCCGGGCAATGTTGTCACCCAAAATTTGATAGCCTTGTTTGTGTCCGTCCCACAATCCCATCTCCAAATGCAATAATGACTCCATTGACATTTGAACGGCATTGACTGCCCCAAATTAAACGCGACCTTGCAAAAGATCGCTTTGTTCATGATAAGGCAAGAATTGCTTTTGCCTTTTTCACGGGCTTTACAAACTTCCTTCTTATTACGAGAAAGAAGAAGTGCTGGCTATTGAAAATGCGGTTTGCAGAAGTAGCTGTAAAGGAAAAGAGATTATGCCATGATATTGCTCGCTTCCAGATTGGGACTGCGAGGATCTGATATCGTTAATCTCAATCTTAACAATTTAGACTGGGAGAATAATGTTATACGATTGACCCAACAAAAAAACAGGGAAGATTTTGCAAGGTGTGTGGAAAAATTTTTTCATGGAGTACCTTGTTAAGGAACGTGGAACAAGTCATCATACGATACGTTCATATCGTGACACTCTTGTCTTGTTTATTACTTACATGCAGGATAAGGAGCATGTGAAAGCGGAGAACCTCTCATTTTATCATATCAATCGAAAAACGGTTATGGGTTTTCTTAATTGGCTTCAGGATAAGATATGCGGCAATCCGTTCTTTTTTTCAGGTTCATGATTTGCTCTTATACTGCATCTCTCTCGATTGCGGTTGCAAAGGTACGCAAAATTTCGATATCCGCAAGCATTTTACGAATATTTTCTTGAACTTTTTCACATCAACTCTGATAATAAGCCATTTAAGATACAAGAAAAATAAAAATACAAAAAAAAGAGAGCACTTCATGTATTTTTTAAATATAATATGTATATTAGTAGTGTAAATAAAAGGAAACGCAACTATGGATATGCATGTTTTTCAAGTAGAATCAAATAAAGTACTTCCACAACAGGGAAGCATCCTTATATCCTCCCCTTTCATGAACGACTACCACTTTACAAGAGCAGTCGTGCTTCTTATCGAGCATAATGACGAGGGAAGTATGGGTATTATCATGAATAAAGATTTCCGTTACCACATTCTGCTCAATGATCTCATCCCCGAATTGGAATTCGCACAGCGGGTCCCGGTGTATAAAGGCGGGCCGGTGAGCCGGGAGACAATTTTTTTCCTGCATACGCTAAAAGATCTGGAAGGCGCACTGCCTCTGGGAAACGGACTTTATCTGAATGGTGATTTCAATGCCGTGCAACAATATATACTGGACGGGAAGCCCATTGAAGGAGTGATCCGTTTCTTTGCCGGTTACGCGGGATGGGATCATGGACAACTTGCCAAAGAAATAAAAGAAAACTCATGGCTCATAGGAAAAGCCGGGAAAGAAACGTTGCTCAACCAGCACTTCCGCGACTTATGGCATACCAGTTTGAACGAAATGGGAGGGAAATACGCCATTTGGGCCCGCTATCCCCAATACCCCTCCCTCAACTGAGATTCAGCTTCTGGACAACCAGCACATCCGTATAGCCACCGCCAAACGTATGCGCCCACTCTTTCAATACCGCACTCTCTTTGTACCCGCACGCCGCAAAGAGCCTGCGGGAAGGAAGGTTTTCCACAGCGATATAGGCAAACAACTGATGAATTCCCAGATAACGGAAACAGTGTTCTTCCAGCAAAGCCAGGGCATTACGCCCTATCCCCTGCCTGCGACAGGATTTATCCACCATAATCCCCACCTCGGCCCGGTTGTGCAAAGGGTCAAATGAACATACATCCACCATCCCCACCACCTGCCGGTTCCCGTTTTCTATCATCAGGCGTAACTGGCGGTCGGCAAACAAATCATTCTGGGTCTGCTCTATGTACTGCTTCAACTGAAAACGCGAATACGGGCCTGTGGTATTGCTCATTTCCCACACATCCGTAGCATTCTCAAAACGGAACATGACTTCCAAGTCTTCCGGCTCCGGCGCACGGAGCCTTATCCCGTTCCCTTGAAAATGCCGGTCACTCATCATAAAGCAGGCTCCTCATTCTCCTCTTTTACCAAATCCAGCTCATCCAGCATCCGCTTGCGGGTAGGGACACAGAACAGGGAAGAGATCAGCGCCATCATGGCACACAATACACCCGTGTTGTTCAGAGTCAGATAATAAAATGACAAGTTCACCAATACGGGAACCACCAGCATCCCTGTCCTTATCTCACTCCAGCGGCGATAACTTCTCAAGGCTTCCGGCAATGAACGCTGTTTCACATTCTTCACCAAGGAAAGGCTGAACAGCCGGAGCGATAAAGGAATCAACCCCACCGCCAATAAAATTCCTACCGTCTGCAAGACATAATCCATACGGACATCGCCCGCGTAAGCCCCCTCGGTCATCACCCCTGTTTCATAAAGAGCCACCAGGAGCAAAGGCAACACCCATACCGCCACATATTCTATCTGCAAGTATCGCAGCAATTGTTTTATCTTCTTTTCCATCTCTTTCTGTTTTTCCCAGTTTATGCCGTTCCCGTAAACAAAGTACGATTTATGATGGAACGTCCCAACGTCACTTCATCCGTATATTCCAACTCATCCCCGATAGAGATACCACGCGCTATCACACTCAGCTTCACGTCCATGCCGTCCAGCTTGCGCGAGATATAGAAATTCGTCGTGTCCCCCTCCATCGTCGAGCTCAAGGCAAGGATCACTTCCTTCACCTCACCGCCTTTCACCCGTTCCACCAGACTTTCTATCTGCAGATCGGAAGGGCCTATGCCATCCATGGGCGAGATGACTCCCCCCAGGACATGGTACAGCCCCCCTGTACTGCTGCGTGGCTTCCACCGCCATCACATCACGGATACTCTCCACCACACAGATCGTGGAAGCGTCCCGCGCCGGATTGGAACAGATACGGCAAGTTTCCGTGTCCGATATATTATGGCACACTTTACAATATTTCACTTCATGTTTCAAGGTAATCATCGCATTACCAAACGCCTCTACCACAGCCGTATCCTGTCTGAGCAGATGCAATACCAGCCGCATGGCGGTCTTGCGTCCCACACCCGGCAACTTGGCAAACTCTCCTACCGCTTTTTCCAGCAGCATGGACGGATATTGTTGGTTCATCAGTTATTTTGTATTATAATGGATGCAAACTTACGCAATTTCAACGATTTTGAGTACATTTGCACTCAAAAAAATAACATGAACGGAATTTATATTCTGCTGACCATACTGCTCTATTTCGGAATACTGCTGCTTGTAGCCCGCCTTACCGGCCGTCATTCCGATAATGACGCGTTCTTTCGCGGCAACCGCCGTTCTCCCTGGTATATTGTTTCTTTCGGAATGATCGGAGCCTCCCTTTCAGGAGTTACCTTCGTTTCCGTCCCGGGTATGGTACGCGGCATCGACATGACCTATATGCAGACCTGTTTCGGTTTCTTCATAGGCTATCTCATCATCGCCCACGTTCTGCTGCCGCTTTATTACAGGTTGAACCTGACCTCCATCTACACTTATCTGGGAGACCGGATCGGAAAACACGCTTATAAGACGGGAGCCTCTTTTTTCCTTCTGTCCAAAATCATCGGAGCCGCAGCGCGCCTTTATCTGGTATGCCTTATCCTCCAGCATTATGTATTCGACGCCTTTCATATTCCTTTCGCCGCCACGGTGATAGGGATTGTCTTACTGATCTGGCTATACACCCGCCGCAGCGGCATACGCACGATTGTGTGGACGGACAGCTTGCAGACACTCTGCCTGCTGCTGGCGCTGGGATTAATACTTTATGAGGTTTCCGGCCAACTGAATCTGGATTTTCCGGGACTGGTACATGCCATCCGGGAAAATGAACACAGCCGTATCTTTGTTTTTGACGACTGGCACAGCAAACAGAACTTCTTCAAGCAGTTTTTCAGCGGCATCTTCATCACGATTGTCATGACAGGGCTGGATCAGGATATGATGCAAAAGAACCTGTCGTGCAAGAACCTGCATGAAGCCCAAAAGAACATGTATTGCTACGGCATCTCATTCGTTCCGGTCAATTTCCTGTTCCTGTCACTCGGAATCCTGCTGTTATTGTTCGCCTCGCAACTGAACATCCCCCTGCCGGCAGCCGGGGATGAGATACTGCCCTTGTTTGCGGCGGAAGGCCATCTGGGATTCGCCGTACTGATATTCTTTACCATCGGCATCATTGCAGCCGCCTTTTCCAGCGCCGATTCGGCATTGACCGCCCTCACCACCAGCTTCTGTATAGACATAGCGGGCATAAGCCATTTGTCCGGCAAGGAAGCGGAAAGACGGAGGAAGCTCGTGCACTTCTGCATATCAGTCCTCTTTATCGGATTCATCCTGCTGTTCAAGGCAGTAAACAACAAGAGTGTCATTGACGCTATCTATACCATCGCCTCGTACACTTACGGCCCGTTATTGGGGCTGTTTGCATTCGGGCTGTTCACCCCAATGCGGCCGCGCGACCGTTTTGTTCCTTACATAGCCATCGCCTCGCCGCTATTATGTTATGCCATAGACCGGCTGGTGTTCACCTCCACCGGCTATCAGTTTGGCTATGAAATGTTAATGTTTAACGGCTTCCTGACTTTTATGGGGCTGACTTGTTTAAGTATAAAAACAAAGAATTATGGAAATACTCAGTGCAGAATTTGTAGTAAGTAACACAAAAGTAGAGAAATGCCCGCAGGACAACCTGCCCGAATATGCATTTATCGGCCGTTCAAATGTAGGTAAATCGAGTCTGATAAATATGTTGACCAAACGTCCCAAACTGGCTATGACTTCCTCCACTCCGGGGAAGACTTTGCTGATCAATCACTTTCTGATCAATAAAGAATGGTATCTGGTAGATTTACCGGGATACGGATATGCCTCCCGGGGCAAGAAACAGGTAGAAAAGATACAGCAGATTATCGAGGATTATATCCTGGAACGCGAGCAAATGACCAATCTGTTTGTATTGATAGACTGCCGTCTGGAGCCTCAGAAAATAGACTTGGAATTTATGGAATGGCTGGGAGAAAATGGAGTACCCTTCTCTATCATCTTCACCAAAGCCGACAAGCTGACCAATGGCAAGGTTAAGGATAATGTAAACAAATATCTGAAAAAACTGACAGAACAGTGGGAAGAACTCCCTCCTCATTTCGTATCCTCCTCTGAAAAGAAAACAGGCAGACAGGAGATTCTGGATTATATTGACAGCATTAACCAGTCGCTTAAGGCATAGTGTTAAATTACCTAGTGATGACTACTTAGAACGCAAATGACGCAAATGACACAAATTTATCCCCGTTCCTATTTGTGTCATTTGCGTCATTTGCATTCCGTTCCGGCAAACGCTCAGAGTTTTATGGTCTTCACCTTACCCGGGAATCACCGTCAGATGCACCGTACCGTTGCATTCTATATCCACCTTCTGGTATCTGGCCTCCACCACCACTTTTCCGTCCAGAGCCATTATTCCCCATTGGCAGGCGTTTTCCTCGTAAGCGCAATAATAGCCCACAGGAGGCAGAATCTTCCTGTATTTGGGAGGCACAATGATACGTTCCCCCAGTTTCAAGCCCCATTTCATCCCCATCCGGAAAGGCAATGCATCCCTGATCTCTTCCAACCTTTTCAGCCTTTTCTGTTCCTCTTCCTGCAATTGTTTCCGTTGAGCTATCCCGGCACGCCGCCCGGCTTCTTCCTTCAGACGTTCCATCACCGTATGGAAATCTTCCTCGCCCGGCCGGGGAGCGTTACAGGCTATATACCGCTTTTCCTTCCCTTTCTCCACATGATAATAATTCCCGTTCCCGTCCATCACCACGATGCTCCGGTCCGCCAGACGGCCACACACCAATACACTTCCTCCTCATCCCCTTCCAGCACACAAGCGAAAACATCGAACAAGGTAGACCAGACAGGATCCACCAGTTGGCAGTCCTTCGGAACACGGTAATCCGGTATCTTCAGATAAAAGTCATAAAAGTAGATGCCGTTCTGATCCACCCCTCGCATGGAGACATACGGTTTTCCGGTACGGCTAAAAAAGAACGCTCCCACCTTCAGCAGCTCCACACCGCCGTATGGCAATTCCATACAGCCGAATGACAACACCACGGGTTTCTCCCGATAGGTTCTGTTTACCTTCAGGTCGATGTAAGATTCATTGCCCGCACAGTCTGTCACGGCAAGCAAATCCTCCTTCATGAACTTCATTTTCCGGCAGCGGTCCAGCTGTATTCCGGACTGTCCGGTCTCATTCACCACACCTGCCCGGTTATTCCCGAATCTCACTGCCGCCCAGTCTCCACAAATATCAAACACTTCCGGATACCGGGGCCTTACCGTCATCCTCTCCCCGCGCCTCAATCCCCAAAGCCCGCTTTGTCTGTCATAATAACTTTTCAAAACGGGCTGTCCGCCTTTTTCCGTTGCGGAATCTTCCCGGCTTGTAAGGAAGTCCATCAGCCGGTCGTGCGTTATCACCACCTCCAGTTCATCCTCCCGCTGCCTTTCATCCTCCCGTTGTCTTTCCTCCTCCGGCAGCAGACCGGATACAGACAGCCTGCCTGTTTCCGCCCGTGCCCGGGACAGCGCGTTGCCAATCATCCGCCCCTCGAACATCGCCGCCCAGTCATGGTTCCGGGCGGGCAGACCGAAGATGCGGTACAGACCCACATTGTCTATCAGCATACAGGACGCCTTGTTTGCCGATCTCCTCAACCCACGCCCCACCTGTTGCAGGTATTTCGCCAGGGAAAGCGTGGGACGTGCCAGCTGCACGAACTCCACATCGGGACAGTCGAAGCCCTCGGAAAAGATATCCACATTGACCAGCACTTTCACCTTTCCCCCGTCTGAAATCCTCCACCAGTTCCCGGCGTTCCGAAGCCGGAGTCCTGCTGTCGATAGCCACAGCCTCCAGTCCGTGTGCGCTATAACAAGCCGCTATCCGGCGGGCATGGGCGATGCTGACAGCATATACGATTCCTTTCTTTCCGCGGGCATATCGTTCCACGCTCTCATACAGCCGGCCGATACTTGTCTCCCGGTTCAGCACCTCGTTCATCTCCTTTACCTGGTAGTCCCCGTCCGCACCCCGTTTCTTCAGCGAGTCTATCAACCGCTGTTCCCTGCTGTTCGCACGGATGGACACATAGTCAAAGGATGACAACCACCCTTGTCCGATGAATTCCGCGACAGTCCACGAGGTGATCAGGCTGTCGAACAAGTCCGTGAATCCCTTGCCGTTCAGCCGGCAGGGAGTGGCGGTCATGCCCAGTTTCCTTGCCTCCGGATAGTTCTCCCAAAGTATCCGGTAGGTTTCCGCCAGGGCGTGATGCGCCTCGTCGATAACGATCAGATCCGGCTCTTCGTCCATGCTTTTCCGATTTCGTGACAGCCACTGGATGGACATCACCCTCACCCTTCCGTCCTCTTTGCTCATCCCGTGCCGGGACACGGTTTCCTCTATCTGATCCACCAGCTCCCGGCGGTGCGCCACAATCCATACCCGGCTGCCGGAACCACGCAGGAATTCCCTTACTATGGCGGCCAGCAGATGCGTCTTGCCCGTACCGGTGGGCATCTGTACCATCACACTTCGGTGAAGTTCCCACTCCTTGAAAAGGCGGAGCTTCATCTCCTGCTGGTAGTCGCGAAGAGTGTCGTTCATGCAATACATTATGCGGATGCCGGTCGCTATATCCCCCTATCGGAACTTCAACACATCCCCATTATCTCCCTCACTTTTCCCTTCCACTCCCCAGTGTTCTTCTATAACCGCCTTCACCTCGAAAAAAAGAAGAAGCGTCATGTTATTTTTTTTCTTCCAAGCTGGTAAAAAAGCCATTAGCCACATGGAGCTTACGCTCCAACTCCCGTCTGTGCAGATTCAACTGGCCCAGACGTTTCACTACCTCGGCAGCCAATTGCCGGGCCTGATCAACAGGATTCAAATGTTCCATCGGATTAAATCGTATTTTTTATATGAATAATCATTTATATGTCCCCGTTCAGGACAAAAACACACGTATCTCAGTTATTATATCGAACTTTGTAACATTGAAAATCAATAACCTGATTCATAAATATCAGGGCTTGCAAATTTAATAAATAAAAACGAATGAACCAATTTAAAATGTCACTGTTTCTGCCACCTATATCACCGGTAAAGGACAGTGCCACCGGACGAACCGTCCAGCCGCCCACCTTAACGCCCTACAAGGAAATAACCTTACAGGAAGTGTACAAACTGATCACATCCAGCGAACGCCTGAAGACACTGACCGAGACCGTGCGCCGGGCAACGGAAAACGGGGATGAAAAAGTCTATCGTATGCTCAAGCAACAGACGCTACCCTACGTTACTCCCTGCGGCGTTTTTTCCTACCGTAAAAGCGACAGCCTGACCGGACCGTCGGGCTTGATTGTGGTGGACATAGACCACCTTGATTCCCGTCAGGAAGCGGAAAAGCTGAAAAGACAATTGTTCGACGACCTCCTCCTGCGCCCTGTACTGGCATTCACCAGCCCCAGCGGACACGGAGTAAAAGCGTTCATCCCCTACGACCTGGCACGCATACCCGACACCAGACAGAATACCTCCGAAAACATCCACTGGGCGATGAACTACGTACAAGCAATCTATGATTTCCACAGCAGCCACCCGGACAGGGAAGATAAGAAAACAAACCGCTCCGGCAAAGGCGTGGACCGTTCCGGCAAGGACTTGGTACGGGCCTGTTTCCTCTCGTATGACGAGGAAGCATTGATACGCCGGGAAATTTAAAACGAATAGAAAAACATACTCAAAAGAATGCCGGACAAAATTTAAACAGGCACTCAAAAAACAACAAATATCATGAACATGAACAATCCTTTAGAAAACTTGCGGCAGCTGACCGAAGCTGTCCGCATGGCAGGCGCAGACATTGCCCCTACCTATATTGAATATGTACAACTGGCTTTCGCCATCGCAAACGATTGCGGAGAAGCGGGACGCAATGATTTCCTTTCCCTCTGCTCCCTTTCCTCCAAATACGACGAAAAAAATGCACAAGCACTGTTCTCGAACGCGCTTCATGCCGATAAAGAAGATATACATCTGGGAACCGTGTTCCATCTGGCCGGGCAATGCGGAGTGAAGATTTCCGGCAGCACCGGCTCTCACAAGGCAGGGACAATGGGGACAGCAGGGACAACCCCAGATTTTCCACACACGTGCGCGCGATATAATAAGGTGGAAAATGACGTTTCCGATGATACCGACGAGGAGGAACAGCTCACCGAAGGCTCCGAGCCTTATTCCCCCCTGCCTACCTTTCCACAGAACTATGTGTGGCCGGAACTGCTGGAGAGAATCATCTCCTTCGGTAAAAAGCCCGAACAGCGTGATATATTGCTCCTGGGAGCGTTTACCGTACTGGGTGCCTCCCTCTCCCACATAGTGCGGTGCCAGTACGGCCGGAAGTGGCAGGCCCCCTGTATGCAGACTTTCATCGTGGCCCCGTCCGCCGCAGGAAAAAGTGCATTGACATGGGTACGGCTCCTCATCGAACCTATACACGACAAGATACGAAACGAGGTGAAAGAGGCGATGAAAACTTACCGCCGGGAAAAGGCGGCCTACGATTCTCTGGGTAAGGAACGGAGAAATCAGGAAGCTCCCGTATTGCCTCCCAACCGGATGTTCCTCATACCGGGAAACAACACCGGAACAGGCATCCTGCAAAATATCATGGATTCCAACGGAACGGGCCTCATCTGCGAAAGTGAGGCGGACACCGTATCCACCGCCATAGGGACCGAATACGGAAACTGGAGCGACACGCTGCGCAAGGCGTTCGACCACGACCGCCTGTCCTACAACCGGCGTACCGACCGCGAATATCAGGAGGTGAGCAGAAGCTACCTCTCCGTGCTGCTCTCGGGTACGCCCGCACAGGTAAAGCCCCTGATCCCCACGGCGGAGAACGGTCTGTTCTCCCGGCAGAACTTTTATTATATGCCACGCGTCACCCAATGGGCAGACCAGTTTGGCGAGGATGAGGTGGATGTGGACGAGGAATTCCGCCTGATGGGCAACGAATGGAAAAACACGCTGGACGAGCTGACGCTTCGGGGATTGTTTACCCTGAAGCTGACCCATGCCCAGCATAAACAGTTCAACTTCCTGTTCGACAAGCTGTTCCATCGTTCCGGCAAGATCAACGGAGACGAGATGGGCAGTTCCGTCATCCGTCTTGCCGTCAATGCGTGCCGCATGATGTCGATAGTCGCCATCCTGCGAAGCCTGGAAGATTCTTCTCTGGTGAAACCTGACGCGCATATTTCTTCCGATAATCTGAAGGACCGTATCATCCCACGCTGGAACCTGGTGATTACAGACGATGATTTTCATGCCGTGCTTGCCTTGGTGGAGCCGCTTTATCTGCACGCCACCCATGTTCTTTCGTTTCTGTCCTCCTCCGTTATCAAGCGCCGGAGCACGGCGGACAAGAATATGCTCTTTGCCGAAATGGAGGACGAGTTTACCCGCCGGCTGCTGCTGGAAAAAGCGCACGACAGGAGGATACCTGAATCCACCGCGCTTACCTGGCTCAAACGGCTCACCAAACAGGGGGCGCTGGTGAGTGTGGACGGCAAGGGGACATATCACAAGAACTGACCCCCCACTGGCTCCCCGTCGCTATATAAACTGGTAGAACTTGTATACGATTCCTTCTACAGGACCTTTATCACGTGGCTTCCGTACACGGCAAGCCTCCGTAGTATTATAGTAGCTTGACCATTCCAGCGCAGCATTGTTGAATGTAGGCTCGTAACGGTCTGACTTTTTCACCCATTGGGTCATGTTGTCGCTCTTGCACACCTCAGGACATCCCCAAAATAGGTTATGGCATCCGACAAGCCACTGAAAAAGTTTGCATGATACATGGCTTTGGCATAGCCCATACCGCTGAACGGCAGCATACAGCAGAGGACAACTACGGGTATATGCTCCTGACTTTTCCGGTCTGTAACATAGAGCTTGTCACCAGCAAAATCAATCTGCATCTCACATCCCGGGATGTAAGTGTTGTGGTAAGACAGGTTGTTAGCATACTGATAATCACGGATATGCATCTTGAACTGCGTGTACGCATAGCCGTTGGGATGCTCCTTGAGATATTCCTCGTGTAGCAACTGTATGGTCAGGTGGCGGTGTCTGGCAAGATCTTCTGCATAGTCTGGCAACAGCTCTTTCAACTCGTTTTTCTGTTCAGAAGGTTTTGGGGTTGGTGGAGACTGCAGCAGACTATGGATTTGCCCTTCACTCATCCGGCCTATTGTGCCGTAATCAACTTTGGCTTCATCAGCCAACTTCTTGTAGCGGTTTAAGACTCCACGGCCTATGTGCAGTTGTGCACATATTTCCCGTTGAGGAGTGGAAGCCGACAGCATTTGAAATGCTCTTTTTAATTTTACCATATTCAACGTTCTGTTTGCCATATCTTAAAGGGTATTGATTGATCGGACCTTTAAGATATGAAGTTTATACTAAACTACAGAACTGAATTGTCAATCTTTTTGCTGGTACCGATTCATGCGCTACGTTGGTACCGATTGGAGCGCTGAGGTGGTACCGATTCCTCCGCTATAGCGGTACCGATTCATGCGCTATGATGGTACCGTTTCGCCGATACTATCATTTTCCGGACAGTACGCCGAAAGTAGCCGTGCGTCATCTGATGCGCTGGATCGCCCGGTGCGCACCATTGCTCCACGCCCTGGAAGCCACCGGATACCATCCCTGTCAGAAATCCTTCACCTGCCGCCAGTTGCAACTCGTCTACCTCCACCTGGGAGAACCGTGATTCCCCCTGGAATCTGCCACAGACTGTCCGAGAACTCTTCCTCTCTCTCTGAGACGTGGATTACGCGGAAAGAATAAAGAGGGAACCGTGAAATCCGCGCCTGAAGTCACCACATGACGCAAGCGCTGGCCGAGTTCCCGGACAGTCTCCCCAAAGGGTCAAAAGGGGGCGGAAGGGGTCACGCCGCACGGACGTGAAGTTATCTTTGCAGTGTCAGAAGGAACCAGCCGCACCCCGGCACAAGATTACAAAAATCCTGGTACAAGATTCCGCGGATCTTGTACCAAGTTTCACCGGACGCCGCAGCAGTGTGCGCCTTGCTCCTACCTGACAACTTTTCCGATAATAATAACCCTTTAAAAACAAAAACGATGATCAACTACAGTATCTCACTCCGTGCCAATCCCAGTGACCAGGATGCTCCCAAGAAGGCTTATGCCAACGCCCAGTACTCAGAAATCATGACACTGGACAAGTTTGCCGAGCATATCTCGACCCACGGCTCCAAATACAACCGTGCCGACATCCAGGCGGTCCTGATCCAAGCGGTGGACTGTATGCGGGAGCAGCTTCTGGCAGGACAACGCATCCAGATGGGCGATCTGGGCACTTTCTCCATTCATATCAACAGCATGGGAGCCGAATCACTGGAAACATACAATCCCGCCATCCATGTGGAAGACCTGAACGTGCGCTGGAAAGCCGGAACCCGTTTCCTCAGCTTGCTGAAAGACAGCGTATTCAACCTGGTCCCTACCCGAAAGGCCGCCAAGCTGGTGGTTAAAGCCCTGAAAGCGGGGAAAAACACCGTGGACCTGACGGGAGAGGCTTCCGGACCGGATGACAAGACGGAAGAAAACGCCTGAACTTTCCGGGCTTCTGAAGTCTGATCGTATTTTGCCTTTCTGAAATGAAACGGTTACTCTGAAGTAGACCTGTATTTCTGTAAAAATCTGCCTTTCTGAAATAAAACTGTTGTTCTGAACAAAGTGAAGAATCTGAATGCAATCATTTTTATGCCCACAGATTCCTCGTCTTTGTCCGGAATGACAGAAAAAAACAAATCCTTTAAAACAAATATTCCCATGAACAATTCAAAGAAAATCACCTGGAAGCAAATTCTGCACGCCATTATCCAAGCTGCCATAGCAGCGCTCACCGCCTTGGGCGTAACCAGTTGCACCACTCTCTTTTAAAAAGCCCCCTGACCCATCGCATGACACTTTTTAATTCTTAATTCCCTATTTCAATTCAACCATGATTCAAGAAACTTTCCCTATGATAATCGGTGAGGAAGAGATCCCGAACGAACGTGCTCTCCTCACTCAAGAGGACGGCCCGATGATGGCATCCTCCGCTTCCGTGAAATATATCGTCATTCATTGCAGCGCCACACGCTCCACCCGGGATTACACCGCCGAGCAACTGCTCCGTGACCACAAAACGCGAGGTTTCCGCACAGTGGGGTATCATTTTTATATCCGTCGTGACGGAAGTGTGACCCAGCACCGCAAGCTTCTGGAAGTGGGTGCGCACTGCCGCCCCTGGAACCGTTGCAGCATAGGTATCTGCTATGAGGGCGGGCTGGATGCGGACGGACGTCCGGCAGATACCCGGACACCGGAACAGACGGAACAATTTATTTTGTTGCTGATGCGGATGGTGAAAATCTTTCCCGGTGTCCGGATAAGGGGACACAGGGATATGCCGGGAAGTATCCCGAAGGCTTGTCCGTGTTTCGATGCGGAGGGGGTATTCGGGTACTTGGAGAAATAATAAAGAAAGTGGCAATCACCATGCAGTTTCTTCTTTGGGGGAAACTGCATGGAGAATGCCCTTACGTATGATTTGTTTTTCTTTGTAGAAAGGTTTTACAATAATGAATTTACTCAATCTACAGACTACCATACTAATCGTATACGATAGCCCTATAGAGAACCGACATTGATATCATTCTAATTTACCCTACCCACCATTCATCTTTCTACAAAACAGAAGCAAATCACCTAGCAGTACAATCAATCGTGCACACCGTTACAGCTTATCAATTTCTTCCGCTGAAAGTCCGGCAACCCGGACAATATCCGCTATGGAAAAACCGTTCTCTTTCAGTTTACGGGCGATTTCCAAACGCTCCTTCAAACGTCCTTCCGCCTCTCCTTCCGCTTTTCCTATTGCTTTTCCTATTGCTTTTCCTTCCGCGACAGCCTGTTCACGGATATCATTTTCCACAATACGGCTCACGTTATAACGGTCCACCGCCTTATCATAAGCGATACGGTCACCCTCAGACAGGTGAGCCTTGGCGGCAAGGCGGTCAAGATGGCTGAAAACCTGTTCTTTCAGCGCATCGGGCATTCTGTTCCAGTTGTTCATATTCTTCAGTGCATACATTAGTTTATCGGATAAAGTAGAACATTCGTCCAGTTCCTTCGTAAAATAAGGAAACTGGAGATAAATCTGACGGAAATTCCGGTTCACCACACGACCGCTGTCCCGGTCGGAAACCACCGTGTCGGTACGGAACTTGCTTTCCAGACCATCCTCCTTGAAATTCATCAGGAAAACGCCGTACACGGCAGGAAGCCTGTAACGGAGACCGTAAGAAGCCTCTTCTTCCCTGAGCAGACCGCAATCCCCCTCCAACGGAGTGTCGGGAACACATACCTCTTTAGAGGACGGATTCTCCATCTGGCGGCTCACCGCACGGCACACATAATAAAGCGTACGGTCCAGGAAATGGCTATGCCAACGATTCTGCATCTCCACAATGATGTACTCGCTCGTAGAGGTACGGCAGTAAAGGTCATAGATGATGCCCTTGTCGTGAATATTCTCCGAACGGTCCTCCTTGTCCAGAAACGTCAGGTCTTCAATGTGATGCTCACCCGACAGCAGTTCGTTAAGTAGGATTATCAGCAGATCCTTGCTGGCGGGCTGGCCGAAGATTATCTTGAAGCCGAGATCCGTGAAAGGGTTTACAAAGCGGGATGACATAATAAAGATGATTTTATGGTTTCTGACCGCAAAGAAACGAATTCTATCTGGAAATTCCTATGAATGAGCGCTTTTTATTATTTTAAATGGATTTTGAAGACTAAGCCACCGGAAAAGTACTTGCAACGGTTCAGTTCTACTATGGCGTTGATGTAGTCTTTCCAGAAGCTGTACTCCATACCAAGATTTACCTGATACTTCGCCCCGTCAGGGTCAAAAGTCAAATCCTCCTTCACATCCGTATAACCGGGAACCACTTCTGCCATTAAATTAACACCATTAATGGCTTTATGCACCCAAGAATCACTGTCCTTCAAATGAAACCGGAAATTCGCACCCATAGCCGGATTATTCAACTTGTTATCAAAACGGTTGCTGTATATCCATGACAGGTGTGCACCTAATGTACCCACATTCTCAAAATAAAAATGTTTGGTTATGGCCAGATAATAGCGGTTAAGAAAACCATTACCATAATTTAATTCTGAAGGTTTGGACAGCGATCCTCCATTCCATGAATCACCTATCACATCATTCGCCCCGAGAACTATCTGGGGGGTCCATTCTTTCCACCAGCCTTCTTTCCACACTCTAAGCCGAAAATGAAAGGAACGGTCCTGATTAATAAATTTACCATACGTAGAAGGAACCCAATAGCCCGAACGATTACCATAGTCCGTGGGTACTGCCTTTTCCTGCTTGAAGATAGCAGGACCACCATCCTCACGCTTTACAGCGATATAACAGTATAAAAACAAGGGAGAAAAAATGATCAGTGCGATGAATGCTATCAAGCAGTCCCCTATCCGTTTGACGTTGCGTTGAAAAGCATTCATTCCGTCAGGAATGAATGCATCAGTCTGTTGTTCCATGTTGTTGATTAAAATAAGAATACAAAAATTATCTGTTGATATAGGATTGTAGTATTTTATGTATCAAAAAGTTAGGCAGAAAAAAACAGAAGAAAAAGAAATAGGATTTTACCCAAGAAAAATTCAAAACTTTTCGATACACATTCAAATTGTATGCAATCAATGAATATTTATTACTTGATATGGAATTAGGACGTTGACGATACACTGCCAACGGTTCCTTCATACCATAAGCTACACGACATTTTCTTAAAATAATAAGCCATAGCCCCCAATCTTGCCTTTTTCGAATAGTAGGCATGAATATCTTACCCATCTTTCGAACATCATACATGGCTGTCAAACATCCTATTCCATTATTACATTTTGAAGAAAAAAAAGATTCAGTATTCCTACATACCACAATACCTTTCATATCTCCATTCTCATCACATGTCATGTAGGAAGTATAGGATAAAACACATCCTTTCTTTGCCATAAAAGCAAGCTGCTTTTCAAGCTTATCTGGCATCCAATAATCATCACTATCACAAAAGGCGATAAACTGTCCCTTTGCTTTCTGAATAGAATTATTCCGACATATCCCAGCACCACCTTTACATTTTCTCAAAAAAAGCTTTATCCGAGCATCCTTTTGGCAATACCACTCAATAATTTCCACTGAATTATCCGTGGAACAATCGTCTGTTATCAACAATTCCCAATTAGTATAAGTCTGAGCTAATATAGATTCTATGGTTTGAACTATAAAAAGAGAGGAATTGTACGAAGGAGTAATAATCGATACTAAACCTGAAGTATTCATTGACACTATTATATATAATTAAAGCCCCAATTATCAAGCTATTACATTTCTGTATATGACTATTATATTTTAAATGGTTTATAAGTTATAATGTAATATATCACAACCCTTTTCTATAAAATTTGTCTATCAAATATACAAGAGATTTATAATTGCATTCATAATAAAATTTGCTTTTCATTTTTCCTGTAGAAACATGATCGATGGTCTTGACCCCTATATCCTTGTCATAATAAACCAAAAGAAATTTTTCCCCGTATCAGTTCCGCTAAATAAATTTCTTCACCATACAAAAACATTGGATATGCAATATTACTGTAATTTTGAAAAAATGCTTTTGTAAGAATGATAAAGGAACCATGTCCTGCATATATATATTTTGCTTCATTGCTACGATATCGCTTTGTTTTATATAAAGTCATAGTGTATAATTTATGAAGGAAACATACTTTATACATGATACAAAGGAGTAATATTTTACAAAACGAATATCTGTCTACAAGAAAAGGATTACGATTACGTTTTTCTGAAATAGACCAAATCAATGGAGCAATCCAAGCTATTTTACAATTATATTTCTTATTATTAAGTCGGAAGAAGAAATCCTCAGCTAATTCAACATCTACATTTGAAATAATAACATAATCATAATTTGAAGCTTCCTCTTTTTCTAGAAGTTTCGCTATTCCACCGAAATATCCAACGTTTTCCTGTCCAATTATATTACATTCAAATGTATTGTATCGCTTAGATAAGCAAAAACAGTTATTTTCACTATGATCTCCTACTATAACCTTCAAATCAACATCTGAATTATTTTCCATTGCTATTTCTATGGAATCAAGAAAATTATTTAAAGCTTCATTACTATTATAAGATATGGCAAGTATTAAAACTTTCATACATCAAGCATTTTCAACCAATAAATTAAGAATCTTTTCTGAAAGGACAGTCTGACTATAACGTTCTTTAAAGAAAGAGGAGATTTCCAATAAACTATTAATCTTTGGAGGGAAAAATAAAACAGACTCAAACATTGTGCTAAAGATTTTTCCGAAGTAGCAGGAGTATAATAAAAAAGTTTATCCGCTGTAACATCAGAAAGACTTTCGGAACGGCTTGAAATTACAGGACATCCACAAATTGCAGCTTCAATAGGAGTATAACCAAAACCCTCATGAATAGATGTCGTTACGAATACTTTTGCATGTTCATACAACCATCTTAATTCCTGATCACTTACATAATCAAGATGAGATACGTGATTCTCCAAATGATTTATTTTAATATAAGGGAAAACCTCAGACTTCCAATAATCAGTTGCTTTACCTACAATTACAATTTTAAATGTTTTGAGTGTATCATAATGTAATTTATACGCTTTTATCAATGTTAATAAATTCTTATATTTTGCTAGAGAATTCACATATAAAATATATTGCCAATCTTCAGAAATCAATAAAGGTTTAATCGAAAATTGTGAAATAGAAACGCCATTATATATGGTATGCAATTTATAACTATAAGCAGGCCACATCTGTTTAACGTCATCTCTTACATATTTAGATATACAAATAACCTTCCAAGCATTTTTCAGATGGCGACCAAAGAAATATTTGCTTATTTCTAGATAAACCTTTTTCAAACCTAAGACTTTAAACCACCATGTATCACTAAGAAATCTTTCTGCAACTCGCATCGGACGTAAATCATGTATCGTAATAACCTTTTTTCCTTTGACCTTTAATGAATTACCAGACCAACAGAATGGCATATATATAACATCAAACTCTAACCGACTAACCACTCTATGCCATTTCACAATCCGATATATGCCTCTCAAATAAGGTATTTTTGAAATAATACTATTATCAACAGGATATATTTCCATTGAAAAATTTGGAATTTTTTCAACTATAATATCCTTCATATTTTCATGAACTAATACACAAAAATGAACCATTCCGATATTATTCCACTCTGATATTACTCTTACGGCATACATTGCCACACTTTCTCTCAATTTATCAAAAGTACTGATATAGGATAAATCTATTAAAATTTTAAGATTCATATATACTGGTTTTATTAGTAATAGCTCATTATTATTCAATTAGTTCCCCTTCTCGATAAACATATTATAAAAATAAAAAAGCCTGTGATTACTAAGCCTATAAAGCCATCAAATAAAGACATAAAAGTTAATTTTGGATCAGTAATACCAGCAAGGACACTCATAAATAAAATATATCCGAAAGTTAGACCAACAATTCCTGTAGAGAACATGGTTTTAGCCTTTTGTGCCATGATTCCTAATATCATCCCCCAAACTATTGAAAATGCAACTCCACAATTGCCAAACATAACATACCCCCATATGGGTGGACGTGAGTTTGCCCCAATCATCATCCCATATTTATCAGGCATAATAGCATATACAAGTTGAGTTCCAATACCTGGAATGGATTCCGAATAGTCTTTTATTCTTAGGCCATATAAAAACGGCCCAGCTAAATCAATATACCATGGTGCTGGTTCTAATGTTTCTATAACCTCATTGGGATATCCATACCAATAGCCATCACCATTAGCCACCATCCGATTTATGAGCGAAATAATAGTACCTGACAAACCTGTTTCATCATTATATTTTGAAAAAATTAACAAACTTCCAATGACAGCTACACATAACAAAGTCCTCATTACCTTTTTAGATGGCATACATCTTTTAAATGCCACACAATAAAAATAATATTGAAATACAACTTGAAGCAATGCTGATTTTGCACCACTTAAAAAAATATAAGCCAAAACAAAGAGTGAAACAATTATTGAAATAAATACAATTTGTATCGGTAATTTCTTTAAGTTATCCAAAACATGATACAAATAGAATATATTGAAAATTGTTACAAAGCTCGCTATCCGTGAAATAACTCCCAACCCCCCAGCATCTTTAAAAACAGCAAGTCGTTCAGACAAGAACAATCCAAAATTAAAATATTTCAACTGAATAACAAAAAACAAAAAAAAGAGAATACTAAAACAATAGTATAATATCGTAACATCGTTAAAATCTAGCTTTAAAGCAATTTTTTTAGAAAAAGAATCATGATTTGTATAATAATGTACAAAAACTATCCAGAAGAACAATTCAGCAGCAAGAAAATAAATAAAATAATTAAAATCTATAATAGATTCTACAAATAAAAATATAGGAACAGTATTGGCAAAAGCAGCCATAATAAGGTTAAAACAAAGAGGATTTATAAGAGAATCGCAACTTTTTTTTATTATTCCCCACATTATAATAGTAGTTATTAGAAGAATCACGATATAATCAAATAAATTCTCAGATAAAAGCAGAAAGAAATCAATCCGTTTCATTCTTTTGATATTTACTTCGAATTATCAGCCTCTGTCGTAAAAACAATATTTTCGTAGGTATCATTCTTCTAATAGCCCTTTTCAAATCACGCATACAGACAATTACCCAATACTTACACTTCCATTGAATACTATTTTCAATTCCCCAAATTCTTGCATTTTCTCGTAAAACCACTCTATAATTCTCCACAGAAATTCCTTTAGTATTATCATATCGGGCAATTATTTGTTTAATATGGCAGAAAGATTTATTCGCATAATACATTTGATAGAAAAATTATAATCTCCACTACTTATGAAAGAAACATCGAATTTCTGCTCTTTCATAAGCAACGTCTTTACAAAGGTTGATTGATGTCCAAAAGGCATACAACGAGAAATTGTGTCTAGTGGTAGTGTTTTTCTAACATATTCAAGATTGGGAGCTAAAAATAGTGTATCTCCATATATTATATCATTAGAAAAAATCGTTTGCCCGAATATTAATTCTAATATGGAAAATGAATAAAAACTATCTCCTGCATTCATAAAATTAATCCATTCACCCGTAGCCAACTCTATTCCCTTATTCATTGCATCATAAATTCCCTTGTCTGGTTCACTCACCCAATAGGTAATCTTATCCGCATACTTTTTTATAATATCCACAGTTCCATCTGTACTTCCACCATCAATAATGATATACTCGACATTGGGATAAGTCTGATTAATAACAGAAAAGATAGTCTGTTCAATAACAGAAACAGCATTATAAGAAACTGTAACTACTGATATCAAAGGATTATTCCGTTCCATTTTCAAGCATTAGATTCAACATACGAGAAGAATAAGACTTATCCCATGTATAACAATTATGAAAATTCCGGGAAACATCAACGATTTGAAGATATTGTTCCTCGTTAGTCATCAGACCAATTATAGTTGCAATTATCTCATCCACATTCATAGGATCTACAAATAATGCATTTTCATTATTAGACAATATTTCTGTAGCCCCGACACTTTTGCTGACAATGACAGGAAGTCCACAGCTCATCGCCTCGAATACAGCCAACCCCCAACTCTGATCCACATTTATAAAGATAAAGAGATCCGAATCTTCATGCAATTTCTTGAATGTCTTCCCATCCACTTGACCACAAACAGTAACAAAATGACCCAAATGTTTTCCGTCAATCAAAGACATGATTTTATCGGAATATGCTTTATTTAATTGAGTGGAACCTATTATATTCAAATGAACATCAACACCTCTTTGAAGCAACTTCTCAACAACAAGCAATTGGGTCTCATAATTACGGTAAGGGAAAAAAACACCGGAAGAAAGCAAATGAATCCTTTTCTTATGGAACCGATCCAAAGACAATTGTATATTCCTTTCAATTCCTACCGGCTCAATTCCACAATAAAATACATGAGCATCCCTCCCTATCGTTTGTTTTATCCTCTCTTTATTCTTCGTTACATTTACCGAAAAATCAGTAACAAGACCTTTAAACAATAGGAAGTAGTGTTTTAACAGATTATCCCTCAATGTTCTCTTTGAAGAATTGGCTATTCCAACTCTAAAAAATGATGGTAAATCATTTATCTGCCAATAGACTTTCTTTCCATAAAATGCAGGTAAAAGAAGTTCAAAACCATAATCGTGTATATTAACACAATCCGCAGGCTTCAATAACTTCCTCAAAGTTACAATATCTTTATACAAAGTCCATATTTTCCTTAAATATGACTTCGATTTTCTTTTAAAAGGAAACAATCTGATACGGTTAGCATACTTTTGAAACTCTGGATATGTTTTATTGAGATCAACCTCACGTGTTATAATATAAAAATCCTCACCTCTTTTTTCCGTATATTCCAATAATTTTAAGAACTGCTTATGAGTTCCACCACAAATATTCAACTCGCTTATTAAAAATGCAATCATAACCTTTCTTTAATCTTTATATAAGTATCCAAACTCTGTTTCATGCATACATCCATATTAAAATATTCCCACTGTCCAAAACGGCCTATGGAAATTATGTCAACTCCATATAAATAATCAAGAATTGCGCCAACCGCCTTATCACAATTTTCATCAAAAACCACATAAGCATGATCTGAAACATTATAATCCAAAGGACGAATTAAAAAAGAATCCCGTTTACCACACTTCACCATTTCATCATAACTTTTTTCACCGACACACTCCGTTATTGTATAGTTCTTTACCGGATTAAAAAAGTTTCCAATATGAATATAACGATGAAAAATAGAATCAGGAAGCGGTTGATAGCTCCAGGTCTTATGAGTAGGAGCACTTTCCCACAATATATTGGACACCTTATTATATTTCAATAATTTAGCTTTCTCCAACACATATTGAGGAGTCCCTTCTATATAGGAAGGCAGCAAATTCAAAGGTAATGTACTAATAATCAAATCAGCTTCGTACTTTCCATTCACCAACCATCGTCCTCCTCTTTTTCCTATCCGGGATACAGGTTCATTGCAAATGATATTTATTCCATTTGCCAATGCCTCAATCAAAGACATCTGGTTATTTGAACCAGGATAATAAAATTGTGAATGAGGCATAGAATCCGTACAAGGTTGCATTAATGATGAAAAAAAAGATTTTTTGTCTGGAATAGGCAACTTGTCCTGGACCCATTCATGACTCATCAAGTTGGGATTTCTACCCCAGATTTTAGTGTTATAAGGTAAAAAATATAACTCACATAATCTATCACCAAATTTTTTACGAAACCATTCCTCCAAATTAGAATAAGAACCATCATCGTAAGAAGAAAGAAAATCCCTCGTTATCGCAAATGCTAAATCCGGATCATGCTTATAAATCTGATGTACAGAATATTCTATTGGGTAATCCACTTCATATTCACCCAAATTTATAGATGAAAAACGTTTTACTTTATGCCATTCTTTTTGAGGTAGCAAATTAAATACAAACGACATGACATCCTCATACTTGGAATTAAAACAGTGTCCTCCTACAGTATGATAGGTGACTCCATTGACCTGCCTTGTTTTTGCAATTCCTCCAATTTGACCCTCCTTTTCAAGTATAGTAACATTAGATTTTCCGTTCAACAGCTGCCCCATAGACAATCCGGTGACTCCGGCTCCCAAAATTAAAATATCTTTCATTTTCAATTTGATTTATGCATTCCAAAAATTTGATTTCTTTCCGTTTATTATATACTTATATTGAATAGGCAAGGCTACTGAAGAAATTAACAACGAAAGACACATTGCCCCTGCAATTCCATTTACCCCCCATACCGGCCCCATCAACAATGAACCGGTCAGAAATACACAAGCCGCTATAATGGAAGTACATAGCTGGACTTTCATTTTCCTATACCATTTAAAAAATAAGCGAACAAATTATTCCAAGTGGAAATGATCACATAACAGCATAGAAGTAAAGAATAAGAAAAAGGCACTTGTATATTAACCCAGTATAAATAAACATCATCTGATAACAACAACATCAACACTGCTCCCGCTACACATAACAGCCAAAATTTAAACATAGAATTAATACTTTTCCTTATCCATAAGAAATCCCTTCTGATATAAGCTTCTGTCACAGCCGACCAAAACGGGGTAATAAAAATTGTAAATCCCATAGTGAGTACGGAAAAATATTTAAATACAATATTATAAAGTGTCACATCATGAGGAGAACAAAAGCGGATTATAAGAAAATTAGAAGTTGAAAAGACAAGCAAGCAAGCTATTTGGATAACAAAAAACTGCCCTCCCAATCCCAAAATATTTTTAGTCAATGAAAAACGAATATAATGCAATGACGGTGCTACAGCCTTATATCTCTTTCCATAAAACATCAAGATAGAAACCACCAATAATAGCAAACATGGAATTCCTGAAAAAAGACAGAGCCAAAGCACTCAAGCTTCCTGTTGTCTTTTCGTCAGAATATAAATACAAACAAAGGCCAAGACTTGTCCTCCGGTCTGTATCAGTGAAGCCAGAGCAGGTTTCTGATCAGCAGTCAGCATTGTGGTAAAAACACTGGCTACAATATTGATGCAGAAAAAACAGGCCAGCAAACCAAATACGATATGAAGTTCCCCATTATAAACCGCATCAATATTCAAGACGCTACTCCAGTTCAGATATTTGTTCACAATCAAGGTTATCAGTAAAATAACAGAAAACAACAGAAACAGTACAGCATAAGTGGTACTGACATATTCTTTAGCCAGCTTGATATCCCCCTTCGCTTTCGCTTCAGCAAAATAATTACGAAAACCATGAGCGAATCCCAAATCAAAATAGGACAACCAAGCTATAATTGAACTTAAAGTCAGCCAGATTCCATATTTTGTCGGATTAATATAATCAATAGTCAAAGGAACAACCTGCAATGAAACTAAAATGCTGACACACTTCAACACCAATGAAGCAGCAATATTTTTCTTTACGATAATGCTACGTTCATTACCTTTTGTAAAATAAAAGTAAAATTTAAATCCTATATTAACCATGTAGTCTTTCTATACTAACCACTACTTCACAACACTTTCTTCACCGCCTGAATATGCCACCTGTAATAGTTCCCATTCAGAGCAATCGGAGAAATAGACAGAACTGCTTTTTCTGAATATACTCCTCAAGAGGCTTATCCATCAGTTCAATGTTATAAGGCATGGATTCATACAGATAAATAAATTCTTCCATCTGTCTATGGGGAATAACAGCCACGCTATAGGAATTGCGGTCTTTTGCAAGATACTGCCGGGGGAACAGATGGGCAAGGATGAAATTCAATTCATCCAACGGGGCACATACAAACAGATAACCATCACCCGTGATTTCCTTTTCATCCGTCAAAGCGTTCAACTTCTGTACAGAGCCTGTCGCGAACGCCTCCTTTACGGCAAAGGCGGACTCCCGACGGGCCGCATATTCTTCCTTGCTATAAGGACACCGTTCAAAACGTCTTTTATGGTCAGCAGAGGTATATGAAAACACTTTGAAGCAGAAATATCTTTCTTCCTTTATGCCAGACCGAGTATTAATCATCACAGCCCTCCTGCCGGTAAAGATTTCGATATAGCGTTTCAGCTCTCTGTTGCGCAAGAACATATAATACCACTTGTGGTCAGGATATTCTTTTTCTTCCCCCGTCTGTGACGTGGTTATCAGATCTGACCCCTGGTCTGGGCAGGAAGCGATTGAACTGCATGGCAGTAACCTAGGCGCTTTACCCGTTATGTTTTGATTCTGCGGAAAGGAGTATTCAGTACCCAAATCCGCATCATGACAGATTTGCATCAAAACATAAATTATTTATCATTTGTACTTCTAAAATGAAGGCTTGTTGAAGCTTCATTTTTGGGGTTCTCTTAGTAAGAGATCCCCTTCTCTATTTAATTTATTGATAATGTGAAATATACGCATCGTAATTCATAACCTTTTACGAACAATTCTCATACATTTCTTGTTAAAAGCATTTTAAAACAACAAAAGATTTCCATTTCTTGGGAATTATAGCTACTTTTGCAGCCAAATGGGGATCTCTTACTAAGAGAACCCCATTTTTTATAAAACGAACCATGCTATCAAACAGCTGATTTTCAGATTTATCACACTTGTTCATGATAAAAAATAAATTATCCCAAATTAGATATCACACGAAGTCACACAGTATTTCTCTATTGTACAGCCAGCCCGCATGATATTCTACATCGCTGTTTCGCCAGCAATGTAGAATTATTTTTTCTTGAACAAAATATCCTGAGATACAAATAAAGTTACAACCCCCTTAAAATAATCTGATTGGCTCGGTCTATCTGTGAAGTGGAGATGGATGCCAGATAAATATGAGTGGTCTTTTCATTATCGTGCCCCAACCCCTCGCGGATGATGTCTGTAGACACCTTCCTGTCCTGCGCTATGCTGGCCCAGCTATGGCGCGCCACATAGAAAGTCAACGGCGCCTTTAATTCCAGCCGCAAGCCTATTTTATTCAAGCCCCGTCCTATCTGCTTGGCCCTCAATTTATATTGCTTGCGGTCATTTATATCACAATACCGCAAGATAGGCAGCAGGTACTCGGAACTGTCATCCTTGTATTTATCCACAATCTCCTGCATCAGTTCCTCCCACAGAATAGTCAGCCGCTGCCCGGTCTTTTTCCGGCTGTATGTCAGAATTCCATTCTGGAGGTTGCTCTTCTTCAAGTGTGCCATATCAATAAACGACATGCCCCGGGTATAGAAACTGAAAAGGAAAATATCCCGTGCCAGCTCCAACTGGGGTTCGAATGACAAATCAAGTTCCTTGATCATTTTGATGATTTTAAAGGGAACGGCCCGTTTTACGGTCTTGTCTATGCCGGTATAGACATGTTTGAAAGGTTTCTTGTCGGTGGTATAGCCTTGCTCTACAGCCAGATTATACACACTCCGCCAGATTCTCATATAATAGGAAGTACTGTTCTTTACCAAGCCCTTCTCTTTCAGATAGGCTTCATACATCTCCATCAGTTCCGAGTCAAAGGCTTCAAAACTCAGATCCTCATTCTTTCTGAATTGGATAAAGCTGTTCATTGTCGAGGTATAACCTTCTGCCGTCCGTCCCCTTTTCTGCCGCTCCAGTTTATTGATACATCGTTGCATGAAGTTGAACACACTCTCTACAGAAGGGATTTTCCGGAAAGAAGCCACGATATCATCAATGGTGTATTCCACACCGGTCCGCTCCAGATCATTGATAATACCTTGTAACCGCGTCATCTCCCAATTCGTCTGGTCACGTATCAGCAGAAGACGCGCTTTACATTCGGACTGTGTTGAAATAAGCAGACTGCCGGTGGAGTCGTCCCACTCGGAAGGCATGATCCGGTAAGAAGTCTTGATGAGCCGTGTCAGTCTGTAATGAATAATTTGATAACTTAATACGCCCTTTTTTCCTTTTACGCTCGATGGGCGGAATTTCAATTTAATGGATGCCATATTCTTTTCTATATTATGGTTTTGTTATTCAAAACGAATATAGCAATATGGCATCAGGTACACTGTTGCACCTCTGGTTATTCTATCCTTCTATCTCGCTCAGTTCTAACCAGCGCATGGTCTTTTCATCAATCAAATCATTCAGTTCCGGCAATCGTTTGGATTTCTCCGTCAGTTCCTCCACTCCCAGCGTACCGCTGCAAAGGGCGGCTTCTATATCGGCCTTCTCCTGCTCCAGCCCGGCTATTTCTTGTTCCAGCTGCTCGAACTCTTTCTTTTCCTTGAAGGACATCTTCCGCTTATCATTCAGACGTACGCGGGCGGTCTTTTCCTCTTTTGGTTTTTCCGCCTCTTTCTCGCGCTGCTCTTTCGCCTCGCGCCAGTCACGATAATCGGAGTAGTTACCCGGAAAATCACGAATGTCTCCCTGTCCCTTGAATACCAGCAAGTGATCTACCACCTTGTCCATGAAATAGCGGTCGTGGCTTACTACGATTACACAGCCCTTGAAGTTCTGCAAATATTCTTCCAATACCTGAAGGGTGATGATATCGAGATCGTTGGTAGGCTCATCCAGCACCAGGAAGTTGGGATTGCGCATCAGCACCGTACACAGGTACAGGCGGCGGCGTTCTCCCCCACTCAGTTTATATACATAGCTATGCTGTGTTTCGGGGGTAAACAGAAAATGTTGCAGGAACTGGGATGCGGTCAGTTTCTTGCCATTTCCCAATTCGATGACTTCGGCAATATCCTGCACCACGTCGATGACCTTCATTTGCTCGTCAAACTTCAGGCCGTCCTGAGAATAGTAACCGAAACGGACTGTCTCACCGATATCCAGTGTTCCACTGTCCGGCTTCTGTTCGCCCATTAATATTTTAATGAATGTGGACTTTCCCGTACCATTGTTTCCCACGATGCCCATCTTCTCATAACGGGCAAAGATATACGAGAAATCTTCCAGAATCTTCAAATCACCGAAACGCTTGTACAGATGATCTGCCTCAAAAATCTTGGAGCCGATGTAAGAGGCTTTCATATCCAGCTTCACATTACCATCGTTAAAACGCTGCTTCGCCACTTTCTCCAGTTCGTAGAAAGCTTCTTCCCGATAACGCGCTTTATGTCCGCGTGCCTGGGGCATACGGCGCATCCACTCCAGCTCTGTGCGGTACAGGTTATTGGCACGGGCTATTTCGGCATTGGTCGCCTCGATACGCTCCTGCCTCTTTTCCAAGTAATAGCTGTAGTTCCCTTTATATGAATAGACCTGCTGATTGTCTATCTCGATAATTTCAGAGCAGACGCGGTCCAGGAAATAACGGTCGTGCGTCACCATAAGCAGACTGATGTTTCCCCGGCCGAGATACCCCTCCAGCCACTCCGTCATATCCAGATCAAGATGGTTGGTAGGCTCGTCCAAAATCAGGAAATCGGGCTCGGTTATCAGCACATTCGCCAAAGCCACCCGTTTCAACTGACCTCCGGAAAGATGTCTAATCTGCTGGCTGAAGTCCCGGATTTTTAATTGAGAAAGGATTTGTTTCGCCTTCCGTTCATAATCCCATGCCTTTTCGTGCTCCATCCGTGCCAACAGCTCTTCCAGTCCCGGATTGCCTTCGGTTTCCATGCAGCTTTCATATTCTTTGATGAGTTCCACCGTGCTGTTTCCGTGATAGAAACAGGCTTCGAGCACGGTCAGGTCTTCGGGATAATGTGGGTCTTGCTCCAAATAGCCCACCCGCAGATCACGACGAAAGACGATGCTTCCTTCATCATATCCCTCCTTACCGGCTATTATATTAAGTAAGGTAGTCTTGCCTGTACCGTTCTTTGCTATCAGACCGATGCGTTGTCCTTCGGCCACTCCAAATGAAATCTTCCGGAACAATACCAAGTCACCGAATGATTTGGTAAGCCCGTCTACTTGCATATATGGGGTCATTATTTGTCTATTTATTTAAATCATCCAACACTGCCTCCGCCTCTCGCTTAATTTTCCTGAATTCGGATTTCAAGTCGCAGGGAAGTCCCTTTTTAGCTTTTCCCCACACCAGTGCGGCAGGGTCCAGCACCATATCCGAACACATAAACTGCAAGGCGGGATATTCTTTCTGTCCCTCAATGACAGTCACCCATTCCATACCTTCCATCTCATTCACCAGAATGGCTCCGAAGGCAATACCGAAATTCTCCCACGCCATACGCTGCTGGGTCTGGAAACGTCCGCTGTCCATTACTTGCTGTATACTGTCAATATCGCTCTCCGACGCAGTAAAATCCTTGGTGAGTTGCTTTTTAATCGCGGTAGAAGCCCACTCAAAGGCGGTGTTCACCTCCCCGATTTCCAAAACACGGATCGGAATGATCTCACGCGGGTGACTTACACCTTCTTTGCGGATCTGTAAAGACCGGATGATTTCTTCTGCCGGATGCTTGTCTCCTCCTTTGGACACGGTAAAAGAACATTCGAAAGAGAGATTCTCCTCTCCTGTCATCCAGATATGAGTGGTGTACCAGGCGCCTTCTTCCTGAAAAGTTTCCGCGCTGTAAGCACAATCCCACTTGCCCACTTTCACCAGGGCGGAAGAGGTATTTTCTTTCAATTCGTATGCGATGCACTGCGGACCATAGTCAGCTGCTTCATCCTTATAAGCCGATATGCGGAAATTACCTGTCCACCGGTCAGGGTTATAGAATAAAAAACTCTCTTCTGTATCTTCAAACTCGTGCCAGCCCATCGGGTATTCCAATGAGAACCAGCCACCGGGAGAAATGTATTTCATAGTCTCTATCTTTTTAATTCATTACTAACGGAAACGATCGTCTTACTTTACCGGCAATATCTCAATCCAGTAATCATCAGGATCATTGATGAAATACAAGCCCATAGCGGTGTTCTCGAAGCAAACGCATCCCATTTCCTTATGGAATTTACGAACTTCGTCATAATCACCTTCCACACGCAGACACAGATGGCTTTCGTTCTCACCCAACTCGTATGGCTGGGTATGATCACGCAACCAGGTCAGTTCCAACAAGAAATTGCTGTGGTCATCGGCCATATACACCAGCACGAAGGAACCGTCCGAAGCTTCCTTACGATGAGACTCATGCAAACCTAATGCTGTTTCATAAAACTTGATACTCTTGTCCAGATCAGTTACATTGATATTGAAATGATCAAATCTTCCTTTTACTTTCATATTGTGTTATTCTTTTGTTATTCAATCTCTATTTTTTGTCCGCGATGTGTCAATGACACAAAACGCACTCCATGCGCTTCGGCAAAGTCGCGGAAAGCATTTGCCTTGGCATACTCCGGTGTGAAATGCATGGGTACAAAGATATGAGTTTTTATCTTTGTTACAAACTGTCCGGCACCCCGCATGTATTCTTTTCCCAAACGGGGGTCAACGGGAAACATCGCCACATCCACTTCGGGCGTATAGGCGTAAAGATCATCCAGCTCATGCAGGAAATTCTTCTCGGCTCCCTTCCACTCCGCCTCGGTACTCTCGTCCATCCAATGCCAGTTATTCAAATCACCGGCATGAAAAATCTTTTTTCCACTTGCCTGAAGCAAAAACGATACTCCCACATCCGTGGAACCGAAAGCACGCACGCTCAATGTTTCATCCTTATATTCCTCTCCTTTTTTCAGCCAGACGGCATCTTCTTTCTGCGCCCTGCGATGACGCAAAATGTCTTTCGAGAAAATATAGATGATATCCGGCCGCTGTTCACGCCATTGCAATACCTCTTTATTAAAATGATCCGGATGAAAATGACTGGCCAGCACATACAGTTTTCCGGGTCTCCGCAATAATTCGCTGTGTACGATTCCTTCCGGCATTCCGGCCTCTTGATTGCTGAAAGTCCCATCCATCAGCCGGTTCAAATCCGACTGCGCCTGTCCATCCTCCGAATCACGGTAATAATCCATGATTACAGTAAAGCCATCGCCTGACAAGGCGAATCCGCTATGATATATATAAGTAAGTTCCATATCCATACAACAAATTTATTTACCGATAGGTTGCACCTGCGCACGGGTCTTTTTATCAATTTCCAGAAACATATAATTCACTTTACCCGAATGTATCAGGGAGTCATTCTCCCGGTATTTCCTCGTAGCGTATTCCTTTGATTTCTCGTAGGTCAGTTTCGACATCTGGTTCTGGGATTTGCCCACCATGGTAGAATCCAGCTTCTCATCCGGAAAGAAATCATCCAGATTCACATCCCCTATCATCGTGGTTTCCAGAAAATTCATATTCTTGTGTGATTTGTCTGTGTAATAACCCACAAACATATGTCCCGGAATACGCACCAGAATAGGATTGATATTGATGGCTTTCATCAGTGAAGCCAGCAACACGCTGCCATCCACACAGTTTATCTGCGAGGATTCCAGCGCATCGTCCAAGGTACGGACGCGCTGTGTATAAACCACATTGGACGAAAGACTGGTATTGGTGGTGGAGCTATACTTAAAGTTCCGCTTTTGCAACACATTCCACAATGCATAGACCTGTTTGTCCACATTCTCCGACTGGTGTGCATTACCTTGATACCCAAGAAAACGATTGACGATACGTGTATCCAAGGCTTCACGCAATAATTTGTCAATCTGAGGATGCTCCTCGTTGACGTAGGCCGCAAAAAACTCTCCCGTATCGTGAAACTTCATTTTATCGTCCACGTATCCTAAAGGACACTCATTAATACTGCGCATTGAGATGGTTTTCAAACGCTGTGGAAGTTCTTTTTTATTCAATTCCGCCTTGACGGAGATGCTAACGGGCACTGCCTGATTATTATCACGCAAAGCCTGATAGTTCCATATAATATCCGGAAAAACCAGATATTCTTTCCCCGCCTTGGGTAAAATAAACTCGGATACAGACTGAGAGAAAAAAGGAGTCTCGGCCACTTCTATACGCAATTTGCTATTGGCATAACTGTTCTTCAGCCGGATGGCGATACACGACTTGGGATTTCCGATATAATCGGAATCGGCAGGTACGATTAAATTGGCATCTGTGGTTGCGGTAGAGAGAATGGTTGCTGGAAAAATATTACCACCCAGCTGGTCGGTAATCTCGAACCCGGATTTAAAAGGCTCATACCGATAAATAAAGACTGAAAATGCCATTACCAGTATAGCAGATAATATTAATGTGGACCATTGCCACTTGTTCAGTTGTTTCATATTCCACTTTTCTACGCTATCTGTTAATCAGTTGTTTTTATGATTCCCCATCCACCATCATTCACTACAGACTACACTGATTGACACAGGTTCCATACCAAGCGATTGCTTTTCAATAGAAACAATCTGCATCAATCCGTGCAATCGGTGACGAAAAGCTCATTATCTCACTGCGATGCTCTCTATCTCCACAAGCGCTCCTTTCGGCAAAGCCTTAACAGCTACAGCAGAACGGGCAGGGAAATCTCCTTCGAAATACTTGGCATAAACAGCGTTCATTTCAGCAAACAAAGACATATCTGCCAAAAATACGGTTGTTTTTACGATATTAGCAGTAGTCAGACCAGCTTCTGCCAATACATTCTTGATATTCTCAAAAACCTGAATAGTCTGTTCAGTCACTCCTCCCGGAACAAATTCACCGGTAGCAGGATCAACGGAATCTGACCTGACAAGAATACCATACCATTCACTTCAACAGCTTGACTGTAAGGACCTATAGCAGCAGGAGCCTTTTCCGTAAAAATCACTTTTTTCATCTTTTCTCTATTTATAATTAAGTAAAAATCAAATTTGACGGGCTAAATTAGTATTTTTTTCGCTATTTCATGCAGACTCTGCTGAACAATCTGACCTATTTTTACGTTCATTTAACATCAGGGTTTTCACAGACAGAAAGGATGTTTCCAAACGTCGTTTTTTTTATTAATTTCATTAAATTCGGCAAAAAATCTTCTGTAATATGCATGAGATTAAAAAAAAATATCTACTTTTGTCCTCGGTAAATACGTCAGTTCCCTATCCGGGAAAGTCTGTTTACTTCCTGATAACAATCAAAACAACATCAATCCCATAATCGTAATTATGAGTGCATTTCCCCCTTCTAACACATTTTCGTGTAGATTGCGCTCCTTAATTATACCATTAAAAGATTATAAAGAAATATATTACTAATAACTATACTCTATGTATAACATTATTCAATTAAACGACAAAGACTTGTCGGAATTACAATCGATTGCCAAAGAGTTGGGTATCAAGAAAACAGACTCTCTAAAAAAAGAAGATCTGGTTTATAAAATTCTGGACGAGCAAGCCATAGTCGGAGCAACCAAAAAAGTAGCGGCAGAAAAAGCCAATGAAAGTCAACCCCGTAAAAGATCACGTATCAACGTTAAAAAAGACGGTGACAAGGTCTATACTGCAACCAAGGACAAGGCACAGAAGCTGGAAGCCAATACCCCGCAACCTGCCGCCACAGCTGCCGAAACAGTAAAAGAGACTGCTCCTGTAGCGGTAACACCACAAACAGAAGCCGTGGCCGAAACAAGCGCGGAAGAAAAAACACCTAAAAAAAGAGGACGCAAACCGGGTAGTAAGAAAGTAACAGCCAAGACAGAAGAACAACCTGCAACGAAAACGAAAGAAACTGCAAAAGAGGAAGTGAAAGCTGAAGCACCGGCGAAACCGACACCCAAAAAAGCAAAAAAAGAAGAAACACCGGCTATTCCCGAAGAAAAAGAAGTGATTCTTCCCGAACTGGAATTCGGCAGTGAAACCGATGATTTTATTCCCATCGAGGATCTTCCTTCAGAAAAAATAGAACTTCCTACTGAGTTGTTCGGCAAATTTGAGGCTACCAAAGTAGAAACACCGGCTCCGGTACAGACACCTGCCCCCAAATTCCAACCACGCCAGCAGCGCGATCAAAATCAGAAGTACAACAATCCGCGCAACAATAATTACAACAATCCTCGTCAGGCAAACAATAATAACAATACGACGGCTGAGGGAGAAGCGTCTGCCAGCATTCCTCAACAACCGGAACGCAAACAGGTGGAAAAGCCTTACGAATTTGAAGGTATCCTGACCGGTACCGGGGTATTGGAAATCATGCCCGACGGATACGGCTTCCTCCGTTCATCCGATTACAACTATCTTTCCTCACCCGATGATATTTACGTTTCACAATCGCAAATAAAACTGTTCGGTTTGAAGACCGGTGATGTAGTGGAAGGCTCTATCCGTCCGCCCAAAGAAGGAGAAAAATATTTCCCGTTGGTAAAGGTGGAAAAGATAAACGGTCTGGATCCCGGATTGGTACGTGACCGCGTTCCGTTTGATCACCTGACCCCGCTGTTCCCCGATAAAAAGTTCAAACTTTGCAAAGGAGGATATAGTGACAACCTTTCAGCCCGTGTGGTAGATATGTTCTCACCTATCGGTAAAGGACAGCGTGCTTTGATTGTGGCGCAGCCCAAAACCGGTAAGACGATCCTGATGAAAGACATCGCTAACGCAATCGCAGCCAACCATCCGGAAACGTACATGATCATGCTGCTTATTGACGAACGTCCCGAAGAAGTGACAGATATGGCGCGCAGCGTAAATGCCGAAGTGATCGCTTCTACATTTGACGAACCGGCAGAACGTCACGTAAAGATTGCAGGTATCGTACTGGAAAAAGCAAAACGCATGGTAGAATGCGGTCACGATGTGGTAATCTTCCTCGACTCTATCACCCGACTGGCACGTGCATACAATACGGTTTCTCCTGCTTCCGGCAAGGTATTATCCGGTGGTGTGGATGCAAATGCCCTGCATAAGCCCAAACGTTTCTTCGGTGCTGCCCGTAACATTGAAAACGGTGGCTCGCTGACCATTATCGCAACCGCACTGATTGACACCGGTTCCAAGATGGATGAAGTAATCTTCGAAGAATTCAAGGGTACAGGTAATATGGAACTCCAGCTGGACCGCAACTTGAGCAACAAACGTATCTTCCCGGCAGTAAACATCGTGGCATCAAGCACCCGCCGCGACGACTTGCTGCTCGACAAGACTACTTTGGACCGTATGTGGATTCTCCGCAAATATCTGGCAGATATGAATCCTATCGAAGCAATGGATTTTGTAAAAAGCCGTTTGGAAAATACCAAAGACAACGAAGAATTCCTGATGAGCATGAACTCATAAAAAATAAATCTTTTTATTAAATGACGCAGGCTGTACCTTTTCATTAAGGTATGGCCTGTTTTTTTATTATACTTCAATCAATATGTCAATGCATCAATTTGCTAATATGCCCATGACCACGCAGAGTAGAATGCAGCAAATTGACACATTAGCAAATTATCCAATGGGTACAAAAACAGATTCCTTCCGTCTGATTAAAAAGACCTTTAAATCCGGAGAACCCATGAAAACAAAAATGATCTGCTTTATCGCATTTATCAGTTATACCTTTTATTTAACCGCAGGAGATATTTATGTTTCTCCTTACGGTAACGACAAAGCTGCCGGTACACGCCAATCTCCCCTCCAGACTCTGGAACAAGCCATCAAGCAAGCGCGCGAATGGAGAAGATTGCAATCACCCGAAACAACCGGAGGCATAAATATCCTATTGGAGGAAGGAATATACCCACAATATAAAAGCCTGTTCATCCGCCCCGAAGATAGCGGGACAACAGACTCTCCCACTCGTATCACCACTGTTCCCAATGCCCATGTAGTCTTAAGTGGCGGAGTCCCTGTGACAGGTTGGGAACAAGGATGCAAAGATACCAGAATACCAGAAACACTTAGAAATAAAATATGGGTAGCGGAAGCGCCCCGTATGGGAAACAGGATATTGGAAACCCGGCAAATGTGGGTCAACGGAGCAAAAGCACAGCGAGCCGCACAGTTTCCCGACGGAGTAATGGAACGCATGATTGATTTTAACCCTGAGGAAGAGACGATCACCATTCCCACTCCACAAACAGCAGGGTTAAATACCGCTTCACAAGTAGAGATGATCGTTCACCAACGTTGGGCCATCGCCATACTGAGAGTGAAGGAAATGATTACTGAAGGGGCAAATACAATCGTCCGTTTTCATGATCCCGAAAGCCGGTTGGAGTTTGCCCATCCCTGGCCTCAACCTGTCATTGACGGAGAAAAAGGAAACTCCTCCTTTTGTCTGGTCAACGCTTTGGAGCTATTGGACCAGCCCGGAGAATGGTATCAGGATTACCCTTCCGGACGCATCTATTATTACCCGCGTCCTCACGAAGACATGACGAAGGCGCAAGTCATTATTCCGGCTTTAGAGACTTTACTGACTATAAGCGGAACTTTGGAACGCCCGGTAAGGAATATACATTTTCAAAATATATCTTTCGAACATACTTCATGGATGCGCCCCTCTTATCAAGGACACGTTACATTGCAAGGAGGCTTCCATCTGCTGGATGCTTACAAACTACCCATACCGGGGCTGCCCGAAAAAGCGGAACTGGAAAACCAGGCATGGATAGGCAGACCCAAAGCTGCAATACAGATAAAATGCGGTAATAACATCAATTTCAACCATTGCACATTTCAGCACTTGGCAGCTACGGGAGTAGATTATGAACGCGCCGTATCGGCTTCCATTGTCGAGAATTGCCATTTCACCGATATTGGTGGAACAGCCTTACTGGTGGGCACCTTTCCCGATGAAGGATTTGAAACCCATGTGCCTTATACACCTTTTCATGAACAGGAATTATGTACGGGAATCACCATACGGAACAACCTGATTGAGGAAGTGACCAATGAAGATTGGGGAGGTGTAGGCATCGGAGCCGGATATGTAAAGAATATCCATATCGTACATAATGAAGTCTGCCACGTCAATTATTCAGGTATCTGTGTGGGCTGGGGATGGACCCTGCTGGAAAGCGGAATGAGGGGCAATCGGATTGAAGCCAATTACGTCCACCACTTTGCCCGGAGGCTGTATGATGCAGGAGGACTTTATACCCTCTCCAACCAACCCGGCTCCGTGATGCGCAATAACCGGATTGAACATTTAATCGACGCGCCATACGCTACCAACGACCGTGCGTTTTACATCTACTTTGATGAAGCGACGGATGGCTATACCGTAGAAAACAACTGGTGTCCGTCCGAACGTTTCGACTCCAACCGTCCGGGACCTCATAATGTGTGGAAGAAGAATGGTCCGCAAGTAGATGAAAGTATAAAACAAAAGGCAGGCAGGGTCGCTGTAGATGGGGTATCACAACCAAGAATCATTATAAAAACAAAATAACAAAAAAAGAATGAAACCAACCAATTACCACTTATTCGATTTTCTGGACTTTGATCCTGATCTGTCAAGAGACGAATCATTATGGAAAGCATACAAGCCCGCCGCAGTCTATGAAAAAGACGGGGATATCTGTATAAGTGTCCCCTTCCAAAAGCAAGTGCTCTCTAACGATATGGCACCCGATACTGCATTCCCCCGTGAAGAATATACGCTGGTCATCCGTCAATATACCTCAGGCATCACCCGGCTCTTTATCGGATTCGGTGAAGAAAGCATGACGGATCAGTCGGAAATGCTCCAATTCAGTGACCGGGTAAAGAAACTCCCTTTGCAAGTGACACAAACAGAAGGGGAATGGTTGATCACTACCCAAGACGGAATACAACGGGCACTTATCAATATAAAGCCTCCGGTATTAGACCGTTGGAGCGAACTCCTGCCCGATCCTCAAGAAACATTGGATCTTCGCCTTTACCCCGACGGCAAACGTGAAATCCGACTGGCTGCCTACGACCACTTCTCCCCTCCCCGTTACGATGCGTTGCCACTGGCTTTCTGCAAACGAAACGGAGTGAAGGAACGTGCCACCCTTTCCTTTGAATCAAAACCCGATGAATGTTTTGCCGGAACAGGGGAACGCTTTGCCAAAATGGACTTAAGCGGACAAACGTTCTTCTTAAAGAACCAGGATGGCCAAGGTGTGAACAACCGCCGTACCTATAAGAATATTCCTTTCTACCTCTCCAGCCGGATGTATGGAACATTCTATCACACCTGTGCCCACAGCAAACTGTCACTGGCCGGGCAATCCACCCGCTCGGTACAGTTCCTGAGCGACCAGGCCATGCTGGACGTCTTCATCATAGCAGGCGACACGATGGAAGAAATCCTCCGGGGCTACCGGGATCTGACCGGATATCCTTCTATGCCTCCCCTCTGGAGCTTCGGCATCTGGATGAGCCGCATGACTTATTTCAGTGCTGATGAAGTAAATGAGATATGCGACCGGATGCGTGCCGAGCATTACCCCTGCGATGTAATCCATCTGGACACCGGCTGGTTCAAGACCGACTGGCTGTGCGAATGGAAATTCAACGAAGAGCGCTTTCCCGATCCCAAAGGGTTCATCCAAGGCCTGAAGAAAAAAGGATACCGCGTATCCTTATGGCAACTCCCCTACGTGGCCGAAAACGCCGAACAGATAGACGAAGCACGCAAAAACGATTATATAGCTCCGCTAACAAAGAAACAAGATTCGGAAGGTTCCAATTTCTCCGCTTTGGACTATGCCGGAACCATTGACTTCACTTATCCCAAAGCAACCGAATGGTATAAAGGACTGCTGAAGAATCTGCTGGATATGGGCGTGACCTGCATCAAAACCGATTTTGGAGAAAACATCCACATGGATGCCCTCTATAAAGGCATGAAACCTGAATTGCTGAACAACCTGTATGCATTGCTTTATCAGAAAGCCGCTTATGAAATCACAAAAGACGTTACCGGTGACGGCATTGTATGGGCACGCTCGGCATGGGCGGGATGCCAGCGCTATCCGCTGCATTGGGGAGGTGACTCATGCAGTTCATGGGATGGGATGGCAGGCTCACTGAAAGGTGGCTTACATTTCGGACTCTCCGGATTTGCATTCTGGAGCCATGATGTTCCGGGATTCCATACATTACCTAACTTCATGAACTCTGTAGTAGCCGATGATGTATACATGCGCTGGACACAATTCGGCGTATTCTCCTCACACATCCGCTATCACGGAACAAACAAACGTGAGCCGTGGCATTATCCGGCTATTGCTCCGATAATAAAAAAGTGGTGGAAATTACGCTATACACTTATACCTTATATTATAGCACAAAGCCGGAAAGCTATCTCAAGCGGAGCACCTCTCTTACAAGCTCTGATTTTTCATCACCCCGAAGACAAATTGTGCTGGCACATCGACGATGAATACTATTTTGGTAACGACTTCCTGGTAGCCCCGGTCATGAACAGTGAAAACCGCCGGGACGTCTATCTGCCCGAAGGACAATGGGTGAATTTCTTCACCGGTGAACGCTTGGAAGGAGGACGCTGGCTGAAGAATCTGGATGTCCCCTTGGACGAAATGCCCGTATATGTACGTCAGGGAGCGACTATCCCCGTTTATCCGGATGAAGTGGAATGCACGGACGATATGGATTTAAGCAAAAGCATCGGTCTGCACATAGACCCTCATTTTAAAGGAATATTTAAAGACTAACGAACATGGAAACTTGGAAAACAAATTTAGAAGAAACAAAAAAGCGATATATAGATTGGTGGAACCATAAAGGAATCATACTGAACATGTGGGAGCACTTTCAGGAAGATGTGAAACCTCATGCGGATATCCCTGCACCCTCCCCGGCAAAAGACCTGAATCAGAAATGGTTCGATCCGCAATGGCGTGCAGAATACCTGGACTGGTACGTAGCACACAGCAGTCTGAAAGCAGATATCCTGCCGGTTGCCAATACCCAGTTAGGCCCCGGTTCATTGGCAGCCATCTTGGGCGGCGTGTTCGAAGGAGGGGAAGATACCATTTGGATTCATCCCGATCCCGATTTCAACGATGAGATTGTTTTCAATCCCGAGCATCCCAACTGGATATTGCATAAAGAATTGCTGAAGGCATGCAAGGCGAAAGCAAACGGTCATTATTACGTAGGAATGCCCGATCTGATGGAAGGCCTGGACGTACTGGCCGCCTTGAAAGGTACAGACAAAGTTTTGCTGGATACCGTGATGCAGCCCGAAGTGCTGGAACAGCAAATGCAACAAATCAATGATATCTATTTCAAAGTCTTTGATGAACTTTACGATATCATCCGTGAAGGAGACGAAATGGCCTTCTGCTATTTCTCTTCATGGGCACCGGGAAAGATGAGCAAGCTTCAAAGCGATATCTCCACCATGATCAGTGAGGATGATTATCGTCGCTTCGTGCAACCGTTCATCCGCGAACAATGCCAAAAGATAGACTATACCCTGTATCATCTGGACGGCGTGGGCGCCATGCATCATCTGCCTGCCCTTCTTGAAATTGAGGAACTGAATGCCATTCAATGGACTCCGGGCGTAGGTGAGCCACAAGGAGGATCACCTAAATGGTATGACCTTTACAAGAAAATCCTTGCCGGTGGAAAGAGTATCATGGCATGTTGGGTAACTTTGGATGAACTGAAACCCTTGCTGGACAATATCGGTGCGGACGGTGTACATCTGGAAATGGATTTTCATAATGAACAGAAGTGGAACAAGCGATGCGCATTGTCGAAGAATACTCCTCTTCTTCCTCTGACGTATCCAAAGAAGACCTTTCGAAAGAAGAAGCCGCTGCAACAAAACAAGAAACAATCGTCGTCAAAGACTCTGCGGCAGCCGGGAATGAAGCCTTGAAACCTTTGTTCAATGCCATTGTGGACGGAAAGCTGGAACCGGCCGTAGAAGTAACCAAGAAAGCCATCGCCGAAGGAGTACAGCCCCAGGAAATTATCAATAATTACATGATAAAAGCTATGGGGGAAGTAGGACAACGCTTCCAGGATGGAAAAGCATTTGTTCCCCAACTGCTGATGGCAGGACGCGCCATGAAGGGAGCTTTGGAACTTCTGAAACCTTTACTGCAAGGGAGTGCCTCGACCACCATAGGCAAGGTAGTCATCGGGACCGTGAAAGGCGACTTGCATGATATCGGCAAGAACCTGGTGGCTTCCATGCTGGAAGGTTGCGGCTTTGAGGTAATCAACATAGGCATAGATGTATCTTGCGACAAATTTGTGGAAGAGGTCAAGAAAAACAAGGCAGATATCTTGTGTATGAGTGCTTTGCTGACAACAACCATGACTTATATGCAGGATGTGATCAACGCCCTGGAAGCAGCCGGTATCCGTCATCAGGTAAAAGTAATGATAGGCGGCGCTCCGGTAAGCCAGGGATTCGCCGATGAAATAGGTGCGGACGGGTATAGCGACAATGCCAATACGGCCGTAGCGGTAGCCAAGGAACTGATGGGGCTTCATAAATAAACGGAATATTCATCTTAATCTGATACATGAATTATGCACGCTAATTATTTAGATACATTAGATTGGGGCATTCTTATTGCCTACTTTCTGATTCTTATAGGCATCGGCATATGGGCCAGTCTGAAACGCAAAAAAGGCAGTAGCCTTTTTCTTGCCGAGCGTTCCCTGAAGTGGCATCACATCGGTTTCTCCATGTGGGGAACCAATGTGGGCCCTTCCATGCTGATAGCCTCCGCCAGTGCCGGATTTACCACCGGTATCGTTTCAGGTAATTATGCCTGGTATGCGTTTGTTTTCATCTGCTTGCTGGCTTTTGTCTTTGCCCCTCGTTACTTAGGAGCACGTATCACCACCTTGCCGGAGTTCATGGGGCGGCGTTTCGGACAGTCCACCCGCAACATTCTTGCCTGGTACACCATTGTGACAATCCTTATCTCGTGGCTTGCCCTGACCTTATTCGCCGGAGGTATCCTTATCCGTCAGGTTTTCGATATTCCCATGTGGCAGTCAGCATTAATCCTGCTCGTTATCTCCGCATTCTTCACCATGGCCGGAGGGCTGAAAGCGGTAGCCTATACCAATGTATTCCAAATGCTTCTGCTTATTTTCGTATCGGCCACGCTTACTATAGCAGGTCTTTACAAAGTGGGTGGCGTCAGCGCATTGGCCGAAGCGGTTCCGGCCGATTACTGGAACCTGTTCCGCCCGAATGACGATCCCGCCTTCCCGTGGCTGCCCATTATTCTGGGGTATCCCATCATGGGAGTCTGGTTCTGGTGCACAGACCAATCCATGGTACAGCCTGTATTGGCTGCTAAGAATCTGAAAGAAGGCCAAATGGGTGCCAACTTCACCGGCTGGTTGAAGATACTGGATGTTCCTCTCTATATCCTTCCGGGTATCATCTGTCTGGCACTCTACCCGGGCTTGAAGAACCCCGATGAAGCCTACATGACTATGGTCACTAACTTATTTCCTGTAGGCATGGTGGGGTTGGTACTCGCCGTATTGACCGCCGCACTGATCAGCACTGTCGGCTCTGCCCTGAATGCGCTGAGTACAGTCTTCACGATGGATATCTATGTCAAGAAATTCAGACCGCTTGCCAGCCAGAAAGAGATCATCCGTACAGGGCATGTGGTTACAATGGCGGGAGCACTGATTTCGGTGATCATCACCATTGCCATAGACAGTATCAAAGGATTGAATCTGTTTAATGTATTCCAATCGGTACTGGGATTTATCGCACCGCCTATGGCGGCTGTTTTCCTGTTCGGCATCTTCTGGAAACGAACTACCACGATGGCTGCCAACATGGCATTGACATTTGGTACGGCGTTCAGCATGGGAGTGGGCATTCTCTATTTATGGGTATTTCCTGCAGAAAAATATACAGCATGGCCTCACTTCATGATGCTGTCTTTCTACCTGTTCGTTGTCATCAGCGCAGGCATGATTTTGGTATCCTTATTGGATAAACGCCGGCAAGAATGTACATTAAACATGAAGAAAGTCATGGAGAAACCGGCCAAATCGGTTATCCTTGCATGGACGCTACTGACTATTATCATGATCGGGCTTTATCTATTCTTCAATGGGCATTAAAAGAAGGTGCAGAAGGCTGAAAAGATTGTATTTTTATATGCCTACGTTTGGTATTCCACTCGGGTAGTGAGGCAGTCCCACCCCGGTGAAATTGCAGTTCCACCCCGGTGGGACTGGAGTTTCACCAGGGTGGAACATCAGATGAAAGTAGTTGTTACAGCAGATGGGGACAGCTGTTATAACCTGTCTTGATAGGACAGGAGATTCATTAAGATTGCAACAAATTGTAAAATCAATGAGATTAATAACAACATCTAGCCATTTGGGACTCTGATTTTTGTAGCCATCCTATTATCCCCGCTGCTTCCGCCTGTAACATCTATCGTACGTACAGAGACCGCAAGTATATTCCAGCTTACGGACATCCTCCCCCAGCCCTATTACTCCACTGACCGATTTTATAGGAAGCATCAAACTGGAATCTGTCAACCGGATGCCACAAGGTTCCGCTGAAGGAAATAAGGGAAATAATTTCTTTTGCTCCGACACATGCCAGCCGCAATATCCGGGACTGAAACGATTCGTATGCCTCCACCCTCTGTCGTGAATGTATTCATCCAATGCAATTTCCATACAATCCGCAGTCTTCTCGGCTATGATACTTCCTATGGCATCCGCTATATAAACCTTTACCATATCCCCCTCTTGCAGCAACGTATGCTGGAACTTTTCAAAACCGGTTCCGGCAGTCGCGGCAAAGAAAGCGAAGGATTCCGAACCACGCAGTTGCCGGGTGATTATTTTACCTATACTGAAACTAGTTTTACCGACAGTAAGCAAATCTTTTGTTTCATCCAAATCTCCACCGGATATGAAAAAACAAAAACGGGGAGAAGTTACTGCCTCCACCCGTCCAAGCACCCCACGGACTTCTTTTTCTACTGCTTCGTCGGGTACAGCATCTGCATATCCCATCGTCTCATAGATTTCGGACAATGAGATAGGCAGATCAGCAAAAGAAAGTTCTTTTTCAAGCATTATTGAATTCATTTAATGCGGCAAAGAATGCATCAATATTTTCAGATGGCGTATGAGGCGGTGTATCACATCCGCTGGAGAGCACGAAGTTGGGATAGGACTTGGTAGCCTCCAACAGGTCGAGTGTGGCTTTCTTCATCACCTCCGGAGTAGCCGCCTTGAACAAACTCACCGGATCAAGATTTCCCATTGCAAGAGCATCCGCAGGTACTTCTTTCAGAGCTTCAACCATATCTATTTTATTTCCAAAATGATAAGCGGCAGCTCCTGTAGCTACCATTGCCTTAGTACAATGACCGGTATTTCCACAATTATGCAGAATGACTGTGAAGTGATCGTCTTGCACTTTCTCTACGATCTCCTTAATGAAAACAGACGAGTATTGCGTGCAGTCCTCATCAGACAAGAGTCCGGCAGCCGGTTCGGCCATCACTACCCCATTCACTCCTGTAGCCTTCAGTGCCATACAGTAACGAAGAATGAAATCCGAACATTTCTTCAACAACGAATTCGCCGCTTCCGGATTGATATAAATAAGCATCATGATTTCAGACATATCATACAAACGTCCTGCCAATGAGTAAGGGCCGATGCAACCGGCAAAGACGGGCCGGTCCGTAATGGTCTTGGCCGCCAGCATATTCGCTTTCAAGTACTGGGGAACTCTTCCTTTATTCAAGGCAGGAATTTCCAGTTTGTCAATAGCTTCCTCATCATTGAGAAGACGCCCCACTACACTGGGAACCTCATTTTCGGGGAAGACAATCTCCGCTCCGAAAGCCTCGGCTTCTACCGTCAAATCCATAATCACGGTTGCGGCGGCTGTGGGATATTTCTCACTCAATGCCTTGATGGCGTTGTAATGCACTTGTCCGTCAGTGACGGCATCGCGTACCGTTTTCCCTATCATCTCTATGCCCGGATGGGTCATGATGGGCATAGCCACCACTTCTTTCTTTTGGATAATTTCGTTTATCCACTCTTTCATATTCAGTTTACTCATGGTCTTTTATTCTTTATTTATTCTGTTATTGCAAAAGTAAGTCTTTTCTTTGATAATCTGCTGTTCCCTTTGCTCTTTCTCATTCAAAAAAGCGGTATAAATCCCGTTACAATACTACAGGGATTTACACCGTTTTTCATCTTATAGACTTATGGCAATTTATGCAAAAGATGACGATAATATGTTTCAACATCTTTCCAATGGTAGAAAGGAGCAATATCCGTTTCTACAGGGATGGTAACTTCTTTCTCGCAATGCATGAACTTCACCAGTATATCGTCAGAAGCTTTTTTTCTGAAGAAAACCAACTGGACGTTTGCCGCCATCGGAGTGACCTTGAAATTACACCATGCCTGATAGAATTTATCGGGATCCGTTTCGGCTTTCCACATATCGCCCAATTGAAGCAACGCTACCAAGGGAATGATATTTCCATCGTGCCCAAAACGTAATGTCGCCGCATGGGTCCCGGATCTGATCGCCTCATCGGCCGAATCCAATATATTTTCAAGCAATGACCGGGCACTGGCCGTCATTATTCCACCATTGGCAGGCGCAGGTCCGTCACATACATAATTATGATAATTGCAAACTTGCCAAAGATCAAATAATTCATCTTCCTGAAATACATCATAAAGACTCACCTCTATCTCTACATTCTGCAAATCTGAAGCAATCCAATAAAGTCCCCACATCAATTCGCAGGATTCACATTCTTACGGATATAGTCAGGACTATTAAATAAGGAAGTAACCAAACGATCGGGACGAGTATGGCTTTCTTTAACTTTCTATATTCCTCATACCAAGGTCCCTGATGAGAAACAAATTTCACAGCTTCCGGCGTATGATAATTCATATATTTCATATACTTGGCACAAGCTTCGCGCCGGATCTGCAATGCCGGATTGAGTTCTTTCAACCGTTCACAAAAGGCATCCATACTCAATACACATCGCAACACCACGGTAGAGCGTGCAGACAGAGCAGGAGATCCCTTGAATACCTCGGGATAGTTCTGAAACATTCTTTCGGCTATCCCCCGGTGTTGCCTCACACCCAAAGGAGTCAAATCTCCCCCATGTCCCTCGGCATCTTCCCACACCAACGCCATTCTTTTGCGAACATCTTCTCCCAAAGCGGTCAAAACTCCAGCTTGATGTGCCTTCTCGAAAATATCAACCACTGTTTTATAATCCTGTTCCGATTGAATCCATCTGGAACCGTGTCGTGCATAATGACTGATATAGAACGGTTTATACCCTTTAGGCGGAGGAGTCGCGATAGCTTCCTTTACAGGATAAGCATAGTACACTCCTCCCGTCCGGGCTATATCTTCCAATATAGCCTCACGGGTGGACTGAGCAAAACCATTCAGATGAATTCCACACAAACAGACAGACAGGACAATATATTTAAAAAGCGCCATCGTTTTCATGCTTATTAATTATATCCCTCGTTCTGACCAAATTCATCCGGATTCAAGATAGAGTCCAGAAACATCTGAGGAATAGGACGCCATGCATGATGCGGTTGAATCAATGGAATGTCCGGATTATGAGCTTTCACATATTCTACTAATTTTCCGGTTCTTTTCAAATCAAACCAGCGCATGAATTCGCCGCAATACTCACGTGCTCTTTCTTCCAAAATAAAGTCGATCGTCATCTTGTCCACTCCTACCTCCATTTCAGCTTCCTTGCCCGGTACAGCCGCACGTTTGCGTATATCATTGATACGTGCTTTAGCTATCTCCTTATTTCCTCCGGACTTCATTATCTCACATTCGGCAACAATGAAATACATTTCGGGCAAACGCATGGTAATCACATCATTTGCACCTACCTGCGAATTGGTAGGCAATCCTTTGTTTTCAAAATTCGCATCTTCGTACTTTAGCAATGTCGGGAAGTGAATGTTAAAGTTGGCACTCTTGCTGACACTTCCATCGGCTGCATAGGTATCATCAATATCGACGACAGCATATGGCAAGTTACGTTTGCCAGCAATCTTCTTCTTGGTGAAAAGTAGCGCTGTTTCTCCCGGCTGAATAACCTGACCAATCATAGATGACGGTTTTTCAAAATAGTCCAACTGATCCTTAGTCCAGGCATAAGCTTGGGGTGTATTCAGTTTATACTCTTCACGGAACCAGGCATTATAACGAGCATCTATATCCTCATTATACAATTCCAATAAATAACGGGTAGGCATCATCGCCATACTACCCGACTTGGCATTCTTATCATTTCCATATTCATAATCCTGCACCATACCTGCTCTTGCCGAATAACTGGCATGGAAATACATATGCATACGGTTCGGGTTTTTAGCCTGCATATTCAATGATGACTCAGTAGAGTGGGTCACAACGAACATAGCCTCTTTATTCGTTTTATTATTATCCGGATCAAAGACTTCGGCAGGTGTATTATACAAAGACACCTTCAATGCGCTCTGGTTATCAATCACATATTGAGCCGCATCCTCAGCGATTTTATAATATTTATCTTTGTCTGCCTGACTGTCACAATAGGAAACCCGTGTCAGTGCGATGCGCGCTAACAAGCCGTATGCTGCTTTTGAGGTCGCACGACCTACATCTTTAACAGGATAAGGATCAACGGGCAGATTATCCACCGCATTCTGTGCATCGGCCAGCATTAAATCATACAAATCTTCATAGCTGCTGCGATAACAGTTCATTGAAAGACTTTCGGCAGAAGTTTCTTTGGTTCTAAGATCCACGTTACCGTAAATTTCAACCAAATGCCAATAAGCGTAAGCACGCATGAAACTTAATTCACCAAAACGGATATCTCTCAGTTTCTTGTCTTTGAATTCCACTTGGTCAATCCGTTCCAAACCGGCATTACAGTCGTTTATAATTTCATACAGACGATTCCACGTATTCTTAATCTGACCAACCGAAGCTGTCAATTCTTCATATTTGGACATCTGACGGCCATAACCGCAATTGGCAATATTGATCCAAAGGTCGCCACCACCGTTCAGTAATAACACAAAATCTTCACGTCCATAAAACTGACCGCCCCAAAAAGCATAAGCCGAATTGACAAGGGCCTCAAAACCGGCCTGTTCTTTGTACACGTTATCCGGGGTACTTCCGGCAGGATTGTATTCCTCCAAATCACATGATTGCATGCCCAATAACAGAGCAGCACATGCTACAAACATATATTTTTTACCGTATTTCATAATAGTTATTTCTTTTTTATCTGTTAGAAATCAAGATTCAAACCAAATATAAACTGACGCTGCAACGGAGCTTTTGCTGACCCTCCGCGTTCTGCATCGTAATCCTGAATCAAATGATTCTTGGCAAAAGAGAAGAGATTATTGGCGGTGACATATGCACGAAGTTTGGACACACCCAATTTGGAAGTCAACGATTTGGGGAATGTATAACCCAGTGATACAGTCTTGATCTTCCAATACGAACCATCAATGTAATTCAAAGTCTGATAACCCAGATAGTTATAGAAATTGGTCTGAGCCGGTCGCGGAAAATCATTGGACGGATTCTCCGGCGTCCAATAGTTCAAATATGCGGGGAAGTTTCCTTTTCCCTGAGGATCGTAAGCACCTGCCAGTTCATAGTCAATCATCTGTCCCCAACGAGCTATAATATATACATTCAGATCGAAATTCTTATAACTAAAGTTATTATTGAGTCCTCCCGTCCATTTTGGAGACTGGCTGCCGAGATAAGTCCTGTCATTATCATCAATAATAAAGTTGCCATCCAAATCCTGCAATTTTATATCACCCGGCTTAAAAGACTGTGTCTTCTTTGCATCTTTAAAATATTTGGCAGCTTCCTCTGCTTCATTTTCCTGCCATATTCCCTGATTGATAAAATAATGATAGGAACGCAAAGGACGGCCAATCAGCAAACTACTGGTAATGGATGATTCGGCGCCAATGATATCCTTACCATCAATCAAATCGGTAATTTCCTCATGATTGGCAGCAAAGGTAAGGGTGGAGTTCCACTTAAAGTTTTTGTTATCCACATTGACGGTATTTACCGATATTTCTATACCACGGTTCATGGTTGCACCGATATTTTGATACATCTTGAACGGAGTTGCGTTACTACCACCCATAGAAGTAGGCAAAGTACGGGGCAACAGGATATCAGTAGTCTTTGTCTGGTATAAATCGACAACAGCCGAAATACGGTTATTGAACAAACCGATATCAAAACCCAGATCCCAGGTATTGGACATCTCCCAGCCTACATTCTCATTACCTACATATTCATTGTATATATAATAGGTATAGCCATTATCCTGGAAAGCAGAGTTGGTTTTCGGAGTCAAGCCCGACTGAGTTCCGTAGGCCATGATACCCGAGTTACCTGTCTTACCCCAACTTAAGCGCAACTTCAAGTTGCTCAGAGCTTCCACATTCTTCATGAATGCTTCATCACTAATGCGCCATGCAGCAGCTACTGAAGGGAAACTTGCCCATTTATTGCCTTTAGACAAACGTGAGTCACCATCCCAACGATTGGAAACCGTCAACATATAGCGGCCTTTATAACTATAGTTGAAGCGCAAAGCATACGAGAAAGTCTGATGCTGTATATAATCCGATCCGATTACATAAGAGCTTTTATCATTGGCTCCCAGATTATGCCATAAATAAGAATCAACCAACTGGCCTTCACCTTGCGCATTCACTGATGTATATTTGGATTGTGTCCACGAAGTCAATGCAGTGGCACCAAAAGTATGATCTTTGACGGTTTTGTTATAACTGATAATATTATCCCAATTCACAAAACTCTTTTCGGAAGATTTGATTTTGGACAGTGACGTTGAATTCTGTCCCAAACGGTCAATAGAACTGGCCCCTTCAAAATCCTGCTTACGATAAAAAGCATAATTGGTTCCTAAATTAGAACGGAAAGTCAATCCTTCAACAGGAGTAAAATCCAAATACCCATTAGCTATCAAATTTGTTTTCAGCACATGATGTCTTGCAGCCACTTCAGATGCCTCATCCACCAACGGACTCACCTGTCCATTCTTTCCTAATGGATATTCTACCACTTTACCGTCTTCATCGTATGCTTTACCAAGAGGCGCATTAGTAGCAGCGCGCCATAGCACATTCTCGGCACGCTCATCTTGTGCATAATGAGTGACCTGTGTAGTAGCTCCTACTTTTACGGTCTTGCCTAACTTGTGCTCAATGTTCATACGCAAGTTGTACTTATCCATTTTATCATTTTTGAAAGAACCCTTTTCCTGATAATATCCGGCAGACAACATCGCGGTGGTCTTTTCCGTACCTCCTGACGCTGTAACCTGATGGCTTTGAACAAGCCCTGTATGAAGCACCTCATCTATCCAGTCAGTCCACTCACCGTTCTGAATGGCCTGCCATTCCTCCACAGTGAAAAGTTTCTGGTCATCGGCGGTAGAATTCCACTGACCGCCAGTACGAGCTGCTTCACGACGCACCTGCATATAGTCTTCCCCACTCAGCATATCAGGATATTGCGCCCACCCGTTTACACCAAAATAACCATTATAAGAAAACTTTGTTTTGCCTTGCGCACCTTTCTTGGTTGTTATAATGATTACCCCATTAGCACCTTGTGAACCATAAATTGCCGTAGAAGAAGCATCCTTCAACACCTCAATAGACTCAATATCAGCCGGAGCAATATCCGAGAAATCACCTCCCTGCATACCATCAATGATAAACAGCGGAGCATTGGCAACATTGTTACCAAACTCATCTTTCACATCGGACAGTGAACGCTGGCCGCGAATATTAATGGTTACACCCGAAGTAGCCTTACCTGAATTACGTACAATATCCAAACCCGGAACCTGCCCCTGCAATGCTTCCATGGCATTAGATGCCGGTGATTTTACAATATCAGCCGCCTTCACTGAAGCAATAGAACCTGTAAGGTCACGTTTCTTCATCACGCCATAACTTTAAGAATGTATATGAGATAGGACGTAAATAATTCTTCTGGCTAAAATTTGCGGCAGCACGAGGATTATATTTAGGCAATCGAGTTTCAAAAGCTTTATGTCGTTTCAGTAAAGCCCAACGGGTAAACTCACCACACAATTCACGAGCATATTCATCCAACACATCATCCTCTGTGGCAGTAGTCAATTTCATATTAGCTTCGAAATCAGCTTCATTACGACAAGCACGCTTACGAAGAACATTCAAATACTCAGCTGCTTTTGCACCATTTCCCAAACGTTCTTCCGCTTCAGCCGCAATCAAATACACTTCAGCCATACGCATAATAAACATGTCGCCAGTTTTGCATTGCAAATTACTTCCATAAAAACCTCCCTCGAAATTAAAATTAAACTTATTCAATGAAGGAAATAAAGTATAGGTATTTGTCTGCTGGGCATCAATAAATGTTTCCTTGTATTTACCATCTGCTGCAAACAAATCATCAATATTCACACAAATATATCCTCGCTTTGCTTTTTCAGCAGCACTCAAATACTCTTTTGATAAATAAACGATAAAACGATCTTCATCCTCTGCTAATGGATAAGGATTCACATAAGGATTCTTCACTTTAACCAACTTATTGACATCACCAGAATATTCTCCTTTAGGCCAAACACTGGCAACATATTGATTACCACCATTAGAACCTAGATTAATAGCATTAACATCAACATATGGATATATCTTCTTTCCTACAAATTTAGAATCAATGCCATATTTAGTGCACAAATCTTCAGTTAATGTAATTGTTGCATTCTTATCATCGTATGTGCGCCATCCAGCCTGTACCATGGAGAACAGAGAAAAAGCTGTTGTAAATGAGTTTTCCCAACGTTTATCATAACGTGCATCAAAACAGTCCACTAAATATTTAGAAGGTGCATAATAATTATTATTCACACGACCATAGAAGTAATTTTGCTTACTGCCCACAGGATAAATATCACTCAATTTATTAGGATCACAGAATGTGAAAGTAAATAATTTATTCGCTCCATACGAACCATATGTAAAAGCATCAGTTCCTGCCTGGGGTCCCGAAGCTATAAACAAAGCTTCTTTATTGTTACGATTATTACTTTGTGCCCATACATCTTCAACATCATCATACAAATATGCATTATAAGAAGCCATATTGGCAATCAAGTCTTCTGCAACTTCTTTAGCACGCTGCCAATAAGAAACACCATTTTCGCTTAAACCTTCACCTGCTCCCTGCGCATAAGCTCTGGCCAACAAACCTAAAGCAGCTTTCTTTGTTACCCGGGCATAGTTACCATCCATAGGAGTTGTATTCAAGTCAGCAGCAGCTTCTTGCAAATCAGTTATAATAAGATTGTAAATTTCCTCCTGTGACGAACGAGTGGGATTCATTATTTTGGTATCTGTTGACTCTGTAGTTACTAACGTCACATTGCCATAATTGGTCACAAGTACCAAATAATAATAAGCACGCAAACACTTTGCTTCAGCTACTACAACTTTCAGTACATTCTTATCTCCCTCAGTTACATCTGCTGCACGATTTATCACTGCATTACAAGTATTAATACAAGCATAAGCTTGAGAAAACAGTTTGTCTGTAGCATTAGTACTAGTAGTCAACCCTTCATAATAGAACAATTGCTGCAATGTTGTTTTATTATTTTGAGTGAGCCATAAATCTGTACCGGTTTCCGCTACAGCCAAATAATCGGAAGCAGAAAACATTTGGTCATAAAGTGGAGAATAGCAATAAGTACCCAAATTTTTCAAGCCTTCTACAGTTTTTAACTCTCCTTCTCCAGATGTATCACTAGGATTATACTCATCCAAAGAGCATGAGTACATAGCTGCTGCTGTGCAAATGGCTAAAAGCCATATTATATAATGATCTTTTCATCTTTTTTTGTCTTTAATGTTTTTGTTAGAATGAAACATTCACACCAAATACCAGTTGCTTGGATAATGGGTACTTCAAAGCACCATTCATTTCAGGATCATAATCTTTCAACAAATGACTTTTAGCAACGGTCAATGGGTTAGTAATAGTAGCATATAAACGGCATTTGCTGATGCCGGCATTTTTCAACAAACGTTCCGGGAAGGTATATCCTAAAGTAATATTCTTTATTTTAAAGAATGAACCATCTACATAATTCAAACTACCATATCCTATATAACTTTTCGTTTCACGATTAGCATTTAATGCCGGAAAATCATTTGAAGGATTAGATTCCGTCCAATAGTTAAAATAAGTAGGGAAATTACCCTTACCTGTTGAATCATACCAACCTAACATTTCATAATTAATCATCTGCCCCCAACGGAAATAAGCATAAATAGTCAAATCAAAATTCTTGTATGTGAATGAATTTTGGAAACCCATCGTCCATTTGGGAGCATTATGACCTAATACTTGCGAATCAGCGTCACTATAAGTATATTTATTATCTTTAGTATAATAGATAATATCTCCATTCTTGTCAGTCAAAGGCTGACCATCATCCCCTACTTTATAGAATTTACCATCGGCTTCCTTAATCATTCCTGGCACATTGATTTTAATATCACCAGGAGCACAACCAAATGCTGCTGCATCTGTTTCTTCACCCAACTGCCACATACCGTCGATTTTTGGAGCATAGAATGAATTTACAGGATAACCTATAGACAAGTAATAGTCTTCATTCTTAACATGGTCTGCCGTACCGCCTATTAATGATTTGACTTTTTCATTATTCAAAGTGAAAGTCAAAGCAGAAGTCCATGTAAATTCTTTATTAACAATATTACGTGTATTCAATGTTAATTCCAAACCATGATTCTGTGTCTTTGCAATGTTCTTGCTCATATAATATAACTTAGAAGCATTGTACGCACCATTGACAACTGGTAAATTCTGCTTCCAAATTACACCATCCGTATTTGTTATATAATAATCAGCACTTAAATCAATACGGTTATTGAAGAAAGATGCATCCAAACCAATATTCCAGTTATGAGATCTTTCCCAAGTTAAATCAGCATTAGCTACATTCTCTGAAAATTTATAGCTGTTTGTTTTTTGACCGCCCAAACTATAATATCCATCCAATTCTACAGTTGCAACAGAAGAATAGGGATCAATAGATGCTGCACCAGTCACACCATAACCCAAACGAAGTTTCAAATTATTCATCCAATTACTGGTTCCTTGCATAAATTTCTCATCCGATATTCTCCACCCTAAAGATACAGCCGGGAAAGTACTCCATTTGTTACCTTTTGCCAGTCTTGAAGATCCATCTTGACGAACCGATGCAGAAAATAAATACTTACCTAAATACGAATAATTGATACGTCCTACCAAACCTAACCCTTTAGACATGGTATAATTAGAATAAACAATTCCCGTACCATCCATGTTATGCCATAAGTACGAATTATTCTTTATATTATCCTGCTTTTGCCAAGACTTATCCGTTTGATTATGTTCCCAAGAGGTAACTGCTGTTACAGTAAATTCATGGTCTTTCTTGATATTAAAATTATAAGTGAAAATGTTTTCCCATTTATAATTATAGCTTCTGTTCTGATCAATCTGAGCATAAACACTAGCAGAAGTACCAGAAGCATTAGGACCATCTGATGCATAATATTGATAGGAACCAATACCTTGGAAATAATTCTTTTTATCGTACCCTAAACTAGCGTTCAACCGTGACTGGATAGTCATTCCTTTAAAGGGACGAATCTCAATATAAGGATTTAAAAACAGCTTGAAATTTTGATTGTTATCACGGTATACACTTTTATCTTGATTCAATAATAAATTAATAGTATTTCCATCACCGGGAACCGGAGTTACATTGATACTTCCATCTTCATTGTAAACGGTTCCCAAAGGAACAGACACTAATGAATTAATAAATCTGGAATATGCTTTATTTCTATAGACATAAGATCCTTGCATATTCACACCAACACTTAACCATTTTTTTATTTCATGGTCAATACGCATATTGGTAGAATATACTTTATAGTTATCGCCTGTAAATTGTCCCTGCTCATCAGAGAAGTTTAAAGAGAAATATGCTTTTGTTTTTTCTGTACCTCCTGAAACCGATAAGCTATAATTTTGTGTAACGCCAGTCTGCAACAGTTCATCAGCCCAGTCTATATATTGTCCGTTCAAATGTGCCTTATAAGCTTCGGGCGAAGAAAATAATGCCTCATCCGTAGAATATGTTCCAGCAATTTGATTTGCTTCACGAAGTACATTGATATAACTATCACCACTACGCATCTCAGGAACCGTGGCCCATCCGTTGAAACCGACATAGGCATTCAAATTGATATTAATTTTTCCTGCTTTACCACTTTTAGTAGTAATTATAATAACACCATTGGCACCTGCCGCACCATAAACAGCTGTCGAAGAAGCATCTTTCAAAACTTCAATAGACTCAATATCATTAGGATTCAATGTAGAATAATCACCCGGCATACCATCAATAATAAACATAGGATCACCGCTAGCTGTAAATGAACGAGTTCCACGCAATTGCAATTTAGGTCCTTCACCCGGTTGCCCTGAGGCCTGAGTTATATCCAACCCTGCAACACGTCCTTGAAGTGCTTGCATAGGATTAGTAGCAGGTGTCAAAGTTATATCCTCATTTTTAACGGAAGAAACAGCACCAGTCAAATCCCGTTTCTTAACAGCACCATAACCAATAACTACCACTTCTTCCAAAGCCTGAGTATCCGGTTCCATCTTAATAGTGATCTGGGGTGTCTTACCTATGGTCACAGTCTGAGTTTTATAACCGATATAGGATACCTCAAGCATCCCCTTACCTGTAGGAATATCTAAAACGAAATTTCCATCAAAATCGGTAATCGTTCCGACAGTACTTTGCCCTTTCACTATCACGGACACACCAATCAACGGTTCTCCTGTTTCATCCAC
>VOFH01000546.1_pt1 | contig 56000 bp, 38 predicted proteins | sample 5384091 | NCBI WGS metagenome assembly VOFH01 (sample SAMN12384727, study PRJNA508395) | human gut metagenome | isolation source: healthy gut G | host: Homo sapiens | reverse complement strand
TTTGTACCTTTGCACCGCTTTAAAGAGGAAAGCACTTCCCGAAAAGGAAGTTTTAGGAGAGGTGGCAGAGTGGTCGATTGCGGCGGTCTTGAATGGACGATAATTCCTTGAATGATTTGTGTGTACTCCGTTTCGATAGCTATTCAGAAGAATGGGCGAAATTCATTTTGCTAAACCGGAATAATCCCACTAACAAGCCTGCGCATGAGTACGATGTGGTAATCGGTCCCATTGCCAATGACCGTGTAGGTGTGCAATTGTGGCGATACGAAAATCATTCAATAGACCTTTCTACACTTGTTCATAATCTGAAATACATGAAAGGTGTAACATTCCAATATTTCTTCGGTACGGAACGTGCCATCAAACTGTTAAAAAAGAATATGAGCGAAAAACGGAAATGATGGCGGATATGGTAAAGAACCTTGCCGCTTTGTTGACTGAACGATACAGTAACATGACGATGGAAGAGGCGCTTGCCACTGTGTTTAATTCAGATACTTATAGGAAAGTAATGGATAGCCGAACACATTTCTATCATCAAAGCCCTCATTATGTGTTTGCTTTTCTGGAAGAAGAACTGGCGAAAGGTAAGTTTGAATGACAATTTAGATAACAAAGCATACAGATAGCGTACAGTATGCGAAGTTGTGTATTAAGAAAGCCCCACTTTAAACAGTAGGGCTTTCGTTATGTACGGGGTTAATATCCCGGATTCTGTGTCATTTGTGGATTACAATTCAATTCACTGCTGGGGATAGGCCACAAAAGCTGATAAAGGTTGTCATGGCTGAGTCCCATAAAGGATTCACCCAATTCGTTTCTTCTGATGAAATTCATATAGCTGGGTGAGTTTATCTGGTAATGCAGTGAAGCTATGGCTTTTAGTACATCCGATTGGTCAACTGTGAGATTCTTATACTCACATACTTGCTTGATGTATTCTTTAGCCTTAGGAGTATTTCCAGTATGATACAGACATTCAGCAGCAGTTAGTACCACATCCTTGTAATCAAGGCAAGGGAATATTTTTGGTGTGCTACTTATTTCTGGATAATAGCCTAATATGCACTCTGCATTGTTTTGATATTCAGTCGCTTCTGTGTATTCCAAATGGTAGTTACCTCTTCGGATAACTTCTTCCAAAAGTGGCAATGCCTTGTTGAACTTCTTCTGATTGCAATAGACAAAGGCAAGCAATGTTCTTGCTACATCCTTGGAAACAAAAAGCATACTGTTAGCATCTTGAAAAGCATCATAGCGATGTTCGTCCAAGTCTCCCATCGCATCGAACAGCATATTCTCTATTCTTGAAAGAACCTCAGCTTCATCTGTTCGTGGTAAAGAAATGGTTGGGTCTATACGCTGCATTATAAAAAGGCACACCGCCCCAACGAGAAGACAGCTGATAGTATGCCAATGCAAGGTGAGTGTCAATAAACGACTGGTAACAATTTAACTGGTCTGCATCTATGCTCTTAATCAAAAGCCATTGATTAATTACAGAATAATAATGCTGCCATATATATCCTATTTCGTTAGTATAAGGCTGAAAAGGAATAGGGTTTCTAAAATCTTCTTGATGACTATAGCTGTTCTGCAAACGCAATTGGTCAGACATAGCATCTCTCATGACCCTCATTATGCCTAATACAGCATATTTTCCATCATCTCCCAATTTGACAGGGTCGTGCTTAACAAAATAATTCTTGTCTCCGGATTGTTTGATGGTCACCGTAGCAGCCGCCCTGCCTCTTGCGTTATATATCGTAAAGGTGGTAGACAAATCCTTTTTGAATTGTGCAGGCTCTATCTTTATGGTAATGATATTGTTTGCAATGGTCTTGTCGTACTTGATTGAGGGAGTTGGTATGTTTGCGCCAGACTCGTATAATCCTCCATAAAAATTTTCACCCACACCTGGAGTCATTTCCGTTTCAGAATCAGAGTTAGATTCATGAGAAGGTGGAATTAAGTAGTAAGTTTTATCCGACTTGACGGTAATGGAATATTCGCCACCTTCCGCAGGAACATTAAGTTCACTTGCGCTAAGTGTAACTGATTCCGAGCCATCTATTTCGTTTCCGGCAATACCGTCATTATCCCAGTCAAAATAATAAGCCAAATCCTTGACTTTAACCTCTAACCCTAAATCCTTGTAGCGGTTCTTAATGTTCTCGGATATGCTATCCAATCTGGCATTCAGGTAGTTCTTGCCGGATTGTATCTTTTTCTTTGTCTCTTGACTGAAAGCACCTTCTTTGCCAAACTCATCACTTAGAATGGATAGATATTCAACGATTTCTGCATCTGACCTATCTGTTAGTACCAATGAAGAAATGGCTATCAATGCACCGGAAGCATCATCACCGGAAGTAAGTGAGAATTGGCTCGCATCTTTAGAAGCGTATTGCTGCAATCCGAATTGGGTAAGCAATTCTTTTTTTGGGCTTGTGCATTAGCTTCCTTGAATGTCATACCTTTGGTTGTAACCAAATGATGAATGCGCTTACTTTTCAAGTGAGTCAATACATTGACATTGATGGTACTGTTGTCTTTCAAGTCCACAATAGCATCCAGCTTGATAGTACCTTCTGACAATTCTCCATCCACTTCATTAAAAAAATAGCCGTCTGCCGTTAGTTGTGCATACGGACTGTTGATTTTGAGTGCACCATAATTGAAGTCACCCATGTTGTTGTCAATGGTAGCGGAATAAAAGCTTCCAGTAGGAGTCATGTACTCGTCTAATGTTCGCATATTTACATGAGAACCACGAATCATCGGACCTTTTTCAACTTTACCCATTACGTTAAAGACAGTAGGTGGAAAATCACCTTCCGTTTCATCGTCATCGCTGCAAGAGCAAAGAGCAAAAGCAAGTGCAGCAGATAAATAAAAGTACTTTTTGAATTTCATAGGATATATGTGTTACATGTTTTCCATATTCCGGTTCAGCTCCCCAACCAAATTCCATTAAACCACGAAGCGTGGAACTGCAATGCCACGTCTTTATTTGGAGGTCGTAGGAAAAACCTTGCATACAGATATAACAATAGCAGCCCACGCTATAGCGTGAGAACCACTATGCCATCTGAGTATGCAATTTGAAAATTTCCTACGTTTCCAAATACTTGATGAGCATAACGCTTCTTCTAAATTCTAATATGTCTGGACAGAGTTTCTTCCGTCCGCTTGCAAAGATACGCAATTTTATTGAAATCCAATCAAATACTATCAGATTACAAACAGAATTTCTGTTTTCCTTATTACCAATCTTATGGATTCCCTGAAGAAGTATATCTGTAGATTACGATTGGCGCCAACATATATCCGTTTATCTTATTGGTGTTACTTATACATAATAATGTATTGCTTCCACTCTTTATCTATATCTTTTAAGGAAGATGTTTTTACCACGGTTTTATCATTCTCTCTTTTCTCTATATAACTAAATCCATTTTTTTCTTTGCGTTCCACCAATGAAGCAGTTTGGACAAATATACCATTCCTAAACTCATATTTAATGTGTTCATATTCATTTGCGGAAGTACGGCTGAAAGAGTAAATGCATCGGGTATCATTGTTTATGGTTGGATTCGCTATCTGTTGGAATGAGGGGGAAATCAGAAACTTCTGCTTTTTGTCATTCCATAAGTAACATTGATAGTATTGTACTCCTTGATTGCCAAATGCCCCCAAATAAACCACTAAATCTTTCTTGTTGTCGAAGTTGACATCTTCGTAAGTTGTTTTACCTATTGACTTTACATCCATTGGCTTACCGTATTCACTCCAATCATAATTGCATATGATAGACTGTAGCTCTTGGTTGGACCTGTATACAGTGATTTTATTTCCTATAGGTTCTTGTAACTTTAAGGAATCTTGATATAGCAGTTGATTTGAATAGACTATTGAATCATTCTTGTATGAATTGATATCGGGAATACTTTTAATGGTATTGGTATTGTTTTTGCGTTGATTGCATGCTGCAAAACAAAACAGCATACAGAAGCATGTAATGATGTATATTATTCTCATAGCTTTGTGTGATTGATAAGTTCTTGTAAATCGGTTATTTAAAACATAAAAGAATGGCAACCTTCTTGGAAAGGCTACCATTCTGTAACTTTTATTTCAAGATTGTTTTGGCTTTGGCATAAGCATCTTTTCTTGCTTGCAAACCATTTGTTCCTCCATTTATAAGTTTGGTTACTCTTGTGACCGTCTCATCAGCTGACAGGGGTGCCCACTCTTCAATTTTTGCATTGAGGTTTTTGAATACATCCCATACCCAGCCTGCACTTTCAAATGGATATTCTTGTGCAACATGTTGGGTGGCATATTCAGCCGGAGTCATGATTTTCTCGTCTATTATATTGCGATTGTTTCTCATGTACTCATAAAAAGCCTTATAACCGTCAGCCCATGTTAGTTGAAGGAATCCACCGCCACAATATGGAGCATATCGGCAATTGGTATAATCTTCTTTGGCTTGTCCCGGTTTGTAAATATACTCCATGAAAGTGCGCCCTCTATCGGTTTCCACGAAGCCTTGCGAGAGGAAATGTCTTACTTTTGTTTTTGACGTAATGTGATAACGGTTGCACGCTTCATTCAGTCTTGTTACATTAGCAGGTTTTAGAACTTCTTTTCCAAATCCCAATCTTGCTAACTTCCCGGCTGTAATATTGACGACTCCATTTATCAACCAATCAGTATCGTTGACATCGTCTTGTAAAACAGCCAAGGTGCCTTGTCCCAACAATCCATCGCTTGACAAACCGAAATCCTTTTGGAATTTCGCTACAATGGATTTTAGGGCAGAATCATAGGTCTCGCTTGTTTGGTCGCACGCATATCCTTTTTTATTAAGGAGTTCCCTGCATACAACAACAGAACTACCAACATCACCAACCTTTAAGTAGGCTGAACCTTGTTGAATAGCATAGATAGAGGGAGCTTCCGTAGCTTTCCCTTCTAATTTGCTTTTGATAAATTCCGTCATAGTCGTAAATATTAAATTAGACAATCAACGTATTTAGTAAAAGATTTCAAGAACCTTTATGAGCCTCAAATATAGCATATTCGTTGCAATCATGGCAATAGAAAAGGCACTAAAGTATATGGCTGTTATGCTAATTTAAGCCGATAGTTAGGATATGGTATGAATATTAACAAAAACGATAAGAAAATACCACTTTTTGATTACAACTTGAATCCTCTGTACTTTTGTTCTCTCTTCACCGAGTTACGCAGATTCTGCTGTAACTTTTCCCATTGTTCCTTGAACCATTCGCTGATTGGCTGTTGATTTATAGTCAGCATCAATTTGCTCTTATCAATCAAACTTTGCTCAATTTTGAATGTGGCATTTTTTGTTTCAAATCTCTGCCTATATTCTTCGGAATAGATTTTTCCGCTACATCTGAGAGCTTCCCTTTTGTACAAAAGAGAGTCAATCATCCCTTTGGTAAAGCCAATGACATAACATAATTTTTCCATTCGCAGCATTTCTTTGAGTAATGGGAACCAGCAGAATGCCTTTTCAAGCAGGGTGTTTAGCCGTGATATTTCTTTGTCTTTAGCTTCAATCTCTTTATTATGTATTCCTTGAAGATTGCGTATTTGTCTGCCGTGCTGTTCCTGCATTTGTTGCATCTGAATTTTTAATTTATCAGTAGCTTTGTCCCGGTTGGCAATCTCCTGATGTAGCTGCTCGATGTTATGTTCCAGTTCTTTCAACTTACCGCTTCCGAAAAGAGAACCTACGCTGCTGGTTATGGCAGTGGCTACATCGGTAGCTGCACTTTTGAGTTTGTCTGTGCGTATCTCAGCTTTTACCTGTTTGAGTTCCTGTTCGGCAAGGCTTACCTGTTGCTCCTTGTGTCGCTTGGTTTCCTCTATACGTTGCAGTTCGGCTTTCTGCTTCTCAATGATGAAATCGTTTCGTTCCAGATGCTCTTTACCTGTAACAGCTTTTGCCTGCCCACGTTCCATCAGGAGAATATCGGAAGCCAAGGGTCTGCATGGTTGCCATATCCTCGTCATTGAGCTTTCGGCTCTTTCCGGTTTCGTGGTTCATCCAGTCGAAAACGATATGAGCATGATAGTTCGGCTTGAACCATCTGCTTCCTATTTGAAAACTCTCTTTGTCTTCTGCTTCCGGCTGACCGTTTAGCCAATGTCCTTCGTCTTTGTGCAGGAAAATTTGTAGTGGAGTGATACCCCAGCGTCTTTGGCACTCTTCACCGAATTTGCATACATCAGCCAGTGTGGTGTCCGGTCTGATAAGCAATACTCCTTCACGGATGGGTGAACATCCCGCCACTTTGATAATTCTTCCATTCTTTCCCTTGCGTTCCCGTTCCTTTTCCTGCATGGCGCGTCCGGTCTTTTCCTTGACCATTTGCTTGATATTGTCATAATGAGTTCGCAGTTCGGCAGTGCCGAAGTTGGGGTTTATCCACTGTTCGTTATCGGTGGAAAGTTCGGAAACGACATAGATTCTGGACTCCCCGATATTACGCATATACTCGGCAGTCCTTCGGTTGTGCGCCTCGCTCGATGCGATGTTGCAAGGCTTGATATGTATGCTTGATTTTGTTGCCATAGCTTCTTTTCTTTGTTTGCAATTGATTATTTTGCTCGCTTTCGCAGAGGGGTTCTTAGGGGTAAACCATAAGCGGAGATTGCAAAGAGAGGGTCACTCTTTGCTCGGGGTTCTCAGGGGTGAAACGCCTTGAGTGGGTCATTAGGGCAAAGCCCTAATCCCCTCGGGAGAGCCCACAACTACGAAAGCGGAGCGTGTAGTTATAGTGGGCTATAACCGGAAGCCGTTCTTCTTCTCCGGTGATTGGCTGCGCACCCACTTGGCAGACTGGGACTGCCCTTTCTTCTCAGCCTGTTTCTGTAAGTATTCGTTCAAGTCCTTGCACCCGCCATAAATCTGCGAAGCGTCCCGGATATACCGGTCTCTGCCGTATTCCATGCGGATTTGCCGGAGTGCTTCCATGCCTGCATGGTCGTTGTCGAAAAAGCAGTGGATGCGCTCGTAATTGCCCAACGGATAGAGAGCCTTGTTTATATTCGATACGGAGTTCAATACAATGTAGTCCTGCCCGTCCAATTCCGGATAATTCGGGCAGCTTTCCTGTCTCAATGTCAGAAAGGAAAGGTAGTCCATGAAACCCTCGAACACATAGCAGGCAGTCCTTGCTTTTCCCGCCTGTCTGATGTGGGAGATTTCCTTGGGAGGCGATGCAGCCCTTGAAATAGGGGTTACGAACCTCAAACCCACCCGAACCGTTAGGGAATGCGATGGCAAAGTAACGCTTGCCGTTGTGGGTGTAACGGGCTTCACTACATTCTCTTTTTGCCAGCTCCAGATTTATTCCTCTACCTTGTAAATAGGAAAGCAGGGCAGGAGACGATAGCGGTACTATCTCCAGCTGCTGGAAGCTCGGACCGAAAGAGTCTTGCTTGCCAAAAGAGAAAGATACCGGGTGTACATGCGGTGTTTGTTCCGCAATCCGCTCCAGCAGGTAAGGTACATGGTCGGTAGCATACAGGTGTGCAGCCAGTGCGATGATATTACCACCTTTGCCTGCGCGTAGGCTCGGTACAAGACGCCTTGCCGCCTTTCGGCAGTAGGTTTCCTCATACCTGCCCCCAAACCGTACTTGCATGTCTCCACGCATACGGCTCTCCATTGATAACATGACTTTATCCTGCATGGCTCTGTATTTTTGCATTACAACTTGTGCATACGACCAAAGTCTTTCGATGTTTTGCGAGCATCAGTTTTTCCCATTCCGTATCTCCTTTCAGATGATTCAGATTTCTTGCATGATGCATTACAACAGGACCGACTTTCCCACACAACTCACACACCTCGGATTTTAACCTTTCAACCAGCGTTGGTTGTGGTACTGTGATTATATATGGGATATTGTCCACATCTGCGAAAGACGATGGCAGTTTGCGTTTGAAACCTTCATTGTAGAATACTCTGTAACGTAGTTTACCTTTTGCATCGTGATACGGAACAATGATGTCATTTCCTTTTTTGTATTTGTCAATGACCTTACTGATTGAACTGTTTGTTTTTGCTGCAATGGTATGATACATACTGTATTCCATAATGTAGCCAAATTTAGAAGCTGCATACGAGACGTTATTGGCTATACTGTAATAGTTGTAGAATCCTCTGATTTCAGAGTTGTACCGTGCTACTATGTCTTCTATTTTCTTTTTCATCAGTTTGCCCCTCAATTTAGAAAACCACGTTTGAACCCCGTTTTCCATCTTATATTTAATGGCTTCATAGTGTTCCAATCTGTTTTTTACAGTTTCTGTGGCTACCTTGAGGACAACTGTACCATTGAAACTTCGGACTGGTACATTGAACTTGTTACGTTTGGTTACGTCAGTTTTACGGACTAAGACTTCATATCCGAGAAATTTTGCAGGCTTTTGAGCGTTTGTTATCAAAGTCTTTTCTTGCGACATTTCCAAATGCAGACATTCTTGCATATATTGAGTTATGTCAGACTTGATTTTGATACAGTCCGCCTTGCTACCAATAACACCGATTAAAAAATCATCGGCGTATCTCGTGTATTTCAGTCTTTTATAGGTGTCGTCCATATAATCCCTACATGTAACCTTTAGCCGTTCACGTCTAAGTTTCTCATATTTGTCTTTAAGTTGTTTCGCACATTCGGCATCTTTCGCACTTCAATCTCAGCTTTCAGTTTGTATATCTGTTCGATGAGTCTTGAATGCTCCTTTGTTAGATGTCTTTCTTTTCCCTTGTTGAAATTACGGGTATATTCTTCCATGTACTTATCGAAACAGTCAAGATAGATATTTGCCAATATAGGACTTATTATACCTCCTTGCGGTGTTCCCGAAAAGGTGTTATGGTATTCCCAATTTTCAATGTAACCAGCATTCAAGAACTTACGGATGAGTCTGAGAAATCTTTCGTCAGAGATTCTTTTCCTCAGAATTCCTATCAATACATTGTGGTCGATGTTGTCGAAGAATCCTTTGATGTCTCCCTCTATGAACCACTTTGTACTTTTGAATGTTTTTTGTATGCGGGTTAAGGCGGTATGGCAGCTTCTGTTTGGTCTGAATCCATGTGAAGAATCTTCAAACACTTCTTCATAAATAGCTTCGAGAATTGTCCGTACTACCTCCTGTACAAGCTTGTCCTCAAAGGAAGGAATTCCAAGCGGTCTTTTCTTGCCGTTTTTCTTGGGTATATACTTTCTCCTTGCCGGATTCGGCTTGTAAGATTCATCCTTTAGGGATGCGATGATGCGGCTTATTCTTTGAGTGCTCATTTGGTCTATTGTTTTACCGTCAGAGCCGGGTGTCATATTTCCCGGCTTTGCATAGATGCGTTGGTAAGCCATATAGAACATTTCCACGTTGTACAAAATGCGATACAATCTTTCGAACTTGTAATCCGAAACTTTGCCATGCTTGTTTAAAGCTTTTAATACTTGCTCTGGACTTCTCATAATGTCTCACACATTTTCCGTTGTTTGTATTAAGTTATCTAACTGCTTCCCTTCGCCATGTACAAGGCTTTCCCTTGCTCGGACTACTACGGAAGCTCCGTTCCCATGTCAGATATTCAGAGCCTATGCTCATAGCTTTTCAGCATTCTGATTTAGGGAATCCCCATTTGCTTTCACAATAACTATTTGGCGGACTGACTGTCGGATGCGACTTACGTTCTGTATCCGCTTATTGCGGTTGCTCAGAAGCCAGTTCTTGCCCTGTTGTAATTTCGGTTTACATAGGGTGCTTCTGCCCGACATTTCAATTACCTTACGTCGGGGCTGGTACAGGTGCCGCAGAACTATCGTTCAACCAATTAGGCTTCATCCTTGTGTCTGTCTTTTCCTCTTGCCATACAGTCGCAGCGTGGTAATTGGCTGACTAATGACTTTACTGACATGCTTCTGTCACCTTTGGGTTTCCCCTCCAGCTGAGTCGTTGAGGATAGGCCTATTTGAACTCTAACCTAATCTCTTGCCAAAGAGATATTTATTGTGTAGCCTATATGGGCGCATCGAAGTCGTACCACTGGTTGCGTTCGGTGTTCACTTTGAAGGAAGCCTCTGTTTCTTCCCTCAAGGGAGATTTGTACCAAAGGTTGATACCCTGCTGTTTGACGGGTGAATAACCCAGGCTGTGCAGGTAGTCAGCCAGATTGATTTGTTTTGCAGTCTCGATGTTCATAAGGAAATCGTTTTTAGTGAGTACTTTGATTATTTCTCTTTTTGCCCGCAACTCTTAAAAGTATGCGGTCAGTACAATCACTTCACTAAACTCCTAATATATAGACCCCCGGAATAAAGTGAAGCGATTAGTCTGTTTCTGAAATCACTTCACTAAATTGTCGTATATATAGGATACGGGAATAAAGTGAAGTGATTTTCGATGTAGCCGGCTAATAGTGGTAATCAGGCTTGAAGGAATACTTCCTGCCGTTTTCCTGCACTATCATCCGTTTGTTGCGCAGCATGGTGATAAGTGCCACTGCATTCTGGTGATTCAGCCTAACCCCTTCTGCCAGATAAGTCTTAATTAAGGTATCTTCCAGCTCCTTGTAGCCGTATTCCTCTTTCAGTGAAAAAGCGGCTTCCAGAGCGGCACGGTGCTGCGGTTCTGAAATATCCTTGTAAGGGTCAAACTTTTCCACCGAGGGTCTTCCCGGCTTCCTTACTTCCGGCTTGTAACCTTCCGCAAGTTCGGGCAGGGCTCGGTCGTTGATGCGGAATGCAAAAGGCTCGAAGTCCATCGCCCGGATGTGCATGGCGGAAACATGGCTGATGTCGCTGTTCCCCTTGTCCTTTTCCACCAGCAGGACTGTTTCTGCCTTGTTGTTCAGTTCCGTACCGATGTGCCCTCTTGCGTTCTCATCCCCCTTGTTCTGATGCAGTATCGTATGGATATGAATCTGCCTGTCGTCCGTCCACTGCATCAGCTTGGATATGATGCGGGTGGATTCACCGGGGCTGTTGATGTCGTACACCATATCCCGGATGCCGTCTATGATGACCAGCCCAATATCCGGTGAGTGGTAGATAGCCTGCTCTACAATGCTGATGCGCTGTTCCGGGGTGTATTTTCTCAAAGCGAGAAACTCCAGATAACCGCTGTCCCTGTCGTCGGGCAATCCTGCCATCCGCAGAATCCGCTTCATCACTTTCAGGCAGTGGTAGGGGCTTTGCTCCGTATCTATATAAAGCACTTTCCGCTTTTCCTCGGGCAGTTCAGCCGCATATCGTAACACGGTACTGTTCTTCAATGCAGCGGCTACGATAGCCGATACATTGAAGGTTTTCTTGCTCTTGGCTTTGCCGATGGATGCGCTGAAATTGCCCAGCGTCCCGATGACAGAACCGTGTACTTTCAAAATTTCGGGGGCTTTTTCGTAGCATCTTGACAGACTTAGCCGGGATTCCTGCCAGAGGATAACGGCTTGTTCGGGTGATATTTCTTTTATATAGTCCATAATCACCTCCTTTATCTGCGTCCTCCGGTTTTCTTTCCAGCCAGTTCCAGTGCCAGTTCCGCATCCACAATAATCTTGCGTCCAATCTGGGTAATGGCTTTGTCTATCTTTCCGCTTTTCTTGATGCGGTTGGCTGTGGGCAGGCTGCATCCGAAAAGCTTGGCTATGCCGAGTATGCCGTACACGTACTTTCTTTCCGTGTCGGTGGTTGGCTGCGGTTGCGCCTCTGCCTGTACCGAAGCGTGTCTGCTTAAGAAAAAAGGAACTCTTCGCCTGTCATCTGCCAGACGGGTTTCACTAACAGTTCTTTGAGATTGTTCATCGTCCGTATGATTACTTGTTTGACAATAGCCCTGCGCACAGGCTGTTTTTTTTCTGTTCTCGAACGATGCAAAATTAGGTAGGGTTTTGAGTGGTAAGTATGTGGATGATATAAACGGATTGTTTTGTTATATCGCTGAATATCAAGAAATAAAAATACCACTCAAAAATTATTTTGAGTGGTATAAGTGGTCATGTCGTAAAATATATTGGAATATCACGGGTTATCGGAATATTCCGTCCATTTCCTTGGCGAACTTTTGGTTGGGAATACTGGGTAAATCGGAGACGGGTTCCCTGTACTTGGACTTGTAATAGTCTTCATCAATATCCAGGTGTTTCAGGATGGCTTCCTTCCATTTGTCCTTATCCTGCTCTGGCAACTGCTCCTTCATCAGGGAAATCAGATAGCATACCCGTATCTTTTCCCTTGGCTTTATTTTCAGTACGCACTGGCAGGGATGCAGATTCATGCAGGCATAGAAATCCGGTGCGGTAATGTCTTCAAACTGTTCCCCTACACAAATTTCATGAATGAGGGAAATCAGTTTCATGCTGAAATATTCAGGCAATCCGGCAGTCGTAGCTGTAGCCGATGCGGTTGCCGTTTCTGTTTCTGGCTGGCTGTCTGTACGGCTCTGCCTGTCTGCTTCGTTCGGTTGGTTTTCTTCGTCCGGTACATATTTGGTCAGGATGCCCATGAAGTGTAAGCTAAGCAGGTAGATGTCGTCGCAACGGTTTTTCATGTATTGCCGGGCTTCTTTCCAGAGAAGGGTTTGCTGCTCATAAAGATGGTCCAGCTGGGCTTTCTCCCTTTCATATTCAGCCTTGCAACGCTCATATTCTCTTTCCGCCAGCTTTTCTTCTTCGGGTGTATGCTCTCGGTAGCCAATGGTATCATAGCGGTTGTTGGCTTCGTTCATCGGTTTGCGTAGCCTGTTTACCACTTCCATCTCTTCCTTGATGGCTTCCTTGTAGCTGTCTGCGTATTGGTTGCATACACGCATAATCACTTCATCATGGGGAAGGCTGTAAGCTTCATAAAGCCGTGTGTATTCTCTGACTTCCTTTTTCAGACTTTTCAGCAGCAGGGTACATGGTTCTGGCGGTGTATGCAGCACCAGTTCAAGGATAGCTTGTTCAAAAGCCTTTATATCGCTCCATTCCGAGTAGAAATCAACGATGAATTTCTGCTTTTCAAAAGAGAAAGTATGGCTTACAATCCAGTCTTTGCTGATTCTGTTCAGCTCTCCGTATTGGGGAATCAGTTTGTTTATTTCTCCTGCCATAGACTTCAATTTTGGGGATTATTGTCCTTGTCAAGGAAAGATGCCAGTTCTTCTTCCACCTCTTCCACACTTGGCAAAGCTGATTTCAAGTTTTCGGGTATAGCCTTGCTCAGTTGATAATCGCTGATGCCTATCGGTTGGTCGTAGCCTGTCAATGCGTATTGTGCTACAACTTCGTCTTTTCCTTTGCACAGCAACAACCCGATAGTCTTGTTGTCATTCTCTCCCCTCATCTTGTCATCCACCACATTGATGTAGAAGTTCAGTTGCCCTGCATACTCCGGTTTGAATGGGGTAGCCTTTAATTCCACTACGATGTATGCGTGTAGGGGAATGGAATATAGAATAAGGTCGGCAAAGAAATCGCTGTTTCCTATTTGAAAATGCTTCTGCCGGGCGACAAAGGCAAAACCATTGCCCATTTCCAACAAATAATGGGTAACGTGCTTTACCAGCTGCTCTTCTATGTCCCTTTCGTCTGCCTTTTCTTTCGCTCCTGCCAAATCGAAGATATACGGGTCTTTCAACAAGTAATTGGCAAGGTCGCTTTGTGGTGCTGGAAGTGTGGCTGTGAAATTGTTTACCTTGTTGTTGTTGATTTGTCTGTTATATAGGTTGTTTTCAATTTGCATTTTCAGCACATTGCTACTCCAGCCCATTTCTACAGCCTGTTTCATATACCAATATCCTATGCCTAACGGTAACGAACCGTTAAGTATGACCATTTGGCTTGCCCAGTTTATTTTGGCAACAGGGGATTTCAGGAAAACTTTTTCTATTTCCCTAATCTCCATCCTGTAAATGGCAGAAACTGTTTTCTCCACATCCTGAATTTGCGCAGGAACTTCCTGCGTAATTTCTAAAGATTGACAATCAGCGGATTGTATTTGCGCAGTAAGTTCCTGCGTAAATTGTCCGTTGTTCAGTTTCAATACTTCATCTGTAACATTCTGTATGCTTGGAACAGACAGCCTTGTGTCTGTATCAATGAAACTTCGTAGCACGTTCAACGGATATGACCGTGCAAATTGGCACATATAAGTAAGGTTACGCTCCGAATAACCTTTCTTTTCGGGGTAATTGAACCGGATAGCCTTTGCCAGTTGCTTGATGATTTTGCTTCCCCAGCCTTGCAAGTTCTGATGATACAGGATATAGTTGCCCATTTTCCAGTAATGGAAAAGCATTTGCGCATTGGCTGCGGCAATCAGCCGGACTTGCGCCTGTTCTATTTCCGAACCGACGGCATGAACAAATGCGTCAAAGTCCGTTCTTCCTATATGATATTCTCTGTTATTTTCCATTCTAATGTTTATTGTTGTCGCAAATATAATTCAAATAGCTGATAATCTATGAAACTGATTGATACTTTTATAGTTGGTTAAACTTGTTCATGGCATTTGCCTTAATATCATCCGCTATGTCAATATAGGGTTTCATGGCTTTATAGTCACTATGCCCCGTCCATTTCATTACGACCTGTGCCGGAATACCGAGAGCCAGCGCATTACAGATGAATGTTCTTCTTCCTGCATGGGTGCTTAATAATGCGTATTTTGGCGTGACTTCATCTATACGTTCATTCCCTTTATAATATGTTTCCCGTACAGGCTCGTTGATTTCAGCCAGTTCCCCCAGTTCTTTCAAATAATCATTCATCTTCTGATTACTGATGACGGGCAGTACCATGTGGTTCTCAAAATGGACTTCCTTGTATTTTTCAAGTATGGCTTTGCTATGGTCGTTCAGTTCAATTATCAGACTGTCTGCCGTTTTGACTGTGGTAACTTCGATATGGTCGGGCTTCACATCGCTTCTTTTCAGGTTACGAACATCTGAATATCGAAGACTTGTGAAGCAACAGAACAGAAAAACGTCCCTGACACGCTCCAGATATTGTTTGTCTTTCGGTATCCGATAATCTTTCAGCCTGTTCAATTCGTCCCAAGTCAGGAATATCACCTTTTTAGAGGTGGTTTTCAATTTGGGCTTGAAAGTGTCGTATGCAATATTCTGATGATGCCCTTTCTTGAAGCTCCAGCGCAGAAACCATTTGAGGAATCCCATTTGTTTGCTGATAGTGCTGTTCCTCATGTCCTTTTTGTCACGCAGGAAATTTACATACTCGTTCAAGCCGAACTCGTTGAAGTATTCAAAGGTTACATCTTCCTTGAACTCTTTGAGGTGGTTTTTCACTGCTGAGAATTTCTCGTAGGTGGATGCCGTCCAGTTATTCTGATTGCCACACTCCTTTACAAACTCATCGAATACTTCCCCAAAATTTATCTGTGTTTCTTCCTGCTGTTCTTCGTTGGCATCTTTTATCCGCAGGTTGAACGCATCCTTTAGCTGTTGGGTGGTCGGTATGGTTTCCTGTACCTCAAATTCCTTGAACACGTTTTGAATCTCGGCATAGTATTTCAGCAAGTCCGCATTGATTTCGGATGCGCTTTGTTTTAGTTTGTTGGTGCATCCGTTCTTTACCCGTTGTTTGTCAGCATCCCATTTGGCTACGTCAATCCGGTAGCCTGTTGTAAACTCGATGCGTTGGCTTGCGTATATGACACGCATACGGATGGGTACGTTTTCTACGATTGGCACACCGTTCTTTTTCCGGCTTTCCAATGCAAAAATGATGTTACGTTTGATATTCATAATTGGGTGCGTTTGAAATTCTACACCCAAATATACACCCAATATTTGGAATAGCAAAAGATATTCAGAAAGATTTAGATTTACTCTGCGCTTTAGATAGTATATGATTATCAGTGATTTGCAATTTTATGATATTTCTTGAAAGCATAGGTTCGAGAGCCTGTCTCTCCGCTGGAAAGAATTGCAAAACAAAGAAAATCCCTGTAAATTAATACTTTACGGGAATTTTTTGTTTTTGGTGCATGGCAAAAATAAGCATATCAAAGCATTCTTTCGGTGTACTATTCGGTGTACCTGGTCTTATGCTTACATATGTGATATCCTCATGCTCTCAAAAAAGATCAAGAACTTTTCAAAAAAGACGACGACCTTTTTAAAAAAGAACAGGAACTTTTTTAAAAACGTCTTGGTCTTTTTATTGTTACCAATGCATCGTAAACCGTCATTCTGTGGAGGTACAGACCTTTCATGCGTACTTTTTGCGGGGAAAAAGCCTAAAACACCCTACTTTATATCAAGTCGAAACGATCTATAAGAAAATGGTATATGGCTGAAAACAAGTAATTTATGTGGAAATATACTTCAAAACATTGTGAGAGTATGAGAGCATGAATGAGAGCGATTTTTTTATCCTTACTACATAAACCGTTAATAATAAACATGTTATATATGCAGTGAGGGCATGAGGGTATACATGGCTCGAACTTTTCTTTGGAATATGCAAAACGGCTATATTCCACGATATAGGAATATATGCCGTTTTGATAGAGGGGAAATTTTTTATGGTATATAATTCCAATAATCCATATTTGTAATGGTTTGAACTATAATTTTACGATCTCCTTCTCGTATTTCGTTGGGAGCATTCTGAGATGCATACGATATTTGCGCCCACTCCTTTTGCTTTTAACATTTTATTGGGAACTCCTTTCTTTATAAGTGCATTGACTACAGCGTCTGCACGTTTTTGGGATAGATCCATATTGTATTGTGATGATCCTTTTGCATCAGTACATCCTGTAATGAGATATTTTTTGCTTGTGTCTGTCAGCATAATTTGAGCTATTTCATCAATGATAGTAGCTGCTTTAGGAGTTATTTCTGTTTTATCAAACTCAAAATAGATATTGTTGAATAAATCACATAAAACATTGGGCTGGCTTGGAGTCTCTACAATTTGTTTCATGATTATAGGTTTTTCTATTTCTTTTTCTATGATTTTTTCCACATATTGAATTTCCGGTTTGACTTTTAGGGATTTACCACCAATGCGCCACATCAATCGAATGCTTCCTTGCCATGAATTGGCTATATGTTTGTATGGCATGATGAGATAGTCTCCTTGGAGTCCTATGCCAATGTTGTCATTAAGCCACATATTCACGCCTATTCCCAATGAAATAGGGATAAGATTTTGTTTATCCTTCCCTTCTTTAGTATAATCATTTGACAGATTCCATCCCATCTCCTCACTGTTGAATTCTTCCATCCCCTTATAATTGATCTTAAAATTCTTGTACATATAGTTGACCCCCATTCGAAGAAAAGGATCAATATAATTTGAATGGAAATATTCACCTAGGCGCCACTGTAAACCGATTCCTGTCATACCTAGCCATCTTGATTCCTTACCGTTACGGACAGGATCGGAACTGTAGTCTAATGTTCCTTGTAAATCTAGATAAAAATGAGAGTTAAGTTCACGAGCAAAATATAGATTTCCTCCGAAAATGAAATCTTTTTTGTTAGTACCTACAGTGTAACCGCCTTTATTATTAGTATGGAAATTAATAACATTAAAACGTGTCATTTGAAGTCCGGTTGCGCCTATACCTATTTCCCATGCTTTTTTATTATTATCGGTTGTTCCATTCTTTGCGCTTTTTTGTGCATTTATAGGTAAACCGAAACATAATACTGAGGTAAAGCATAGTATGAGATGGATTTTATGTATATATATTTTCTTCATATTTTTATTCTTCATAGATAACTTGTACTTCGGGCAACTCATAAGAGCTGCTATAGTTTTCAATAATAAATGTTTTTTCATCCTTTCCTTTTCGGAGATAACCTTGATAATATCTATAGAAATATGAACTATTGCCATTGTCAATGTATATGGATGAATTTAAAAACGGTGCGAATACTTTGAACGTTGGAACTTCTGCAGAAGATCTGTTATTAGAACTTGATGCTTCTTGTGAGCCAGCTGTTGAGGTATATCTGAATGTGATATATGCCATTTTAAGTTTGTTGGCTTCTTCTTCAGTATAAGCTATCGGTTCTACATAGTCCATTCCATTTTCTTTAACGACACGTGTGGTCGATGATTTGTAAATTCTTGTAAAGTCTATTTTTGAAAAATCCAATTCACCTTCTGCAGATGAGAAACTGGGTGCTTCTCCATTGGATATTATTTTTAATTTTAATGTTTTTAGCGTAGGTCCCATTTGATAAGGAGCTAATAAACAAATACCATTCCATTGGAAAGTTTCTCCATAATAAGGCTCTCTAGCTTTTACAGTGTAATAAACGTCACTTCCATCCCAATATTCAGATTGATTGTTTTTGAATTTTCCGGGATTTTCTTGAATGAACCGATAGGTATAAATATAGTAATAATATCCTCCATTATTTGAACTAGAATTTTGGCTTGAATATAATTTTTTTGTCTGACAAAATACTGTTGGGATTATTTTTGTCAGAGACTCTATATGCGTCTAAATTCCTTGAACCACTATTAGGTAAATAAGAAGGGATATTTTGCCATTGGTCTTCCGGATTAACTTTTCGTTGTATATAGAAATATAGAAACTGATAATCGTATAATGAATTTGAATTATCGCGAAGGATCATTCTCATGCGTACTCTATTGGGAACATATGTGTTTTTAGCGGATTCTTGCGGTGTCTTTCCGGCTAGGGTTACTTCTTTTACCGTTCCCCAGCGTAAGTTTATGTCTTGTATTTCGGGTAAATCTTCTTTAGGTACAATAAACTCTCCGTTTTCATTGGTAATGTAAGTTTTTTCCGCATTGATACCCGGCATGCCTTTTACTTGAGCTTTGGGTGCGATTTGTCCAGTTTCATCATATACTTTATAGAGTACACCTCCATCAGTTGTGCGTACATATTCACCATATTCTGATTGAGAATATTGTGCAATAACATTAGGTATACCCTTAATGATGGTAACTTCTGTTCCCGGTTTTCCTGGTTCTCCGGGTTTGCCGTCTTTGCCATCTTCTCCGTCTTTGCCATCTTTTCCGCGTAGATAGTCATAAAAATCATTTAACGTATTTTTTTCACAGTTCCATACTCCACCATTTTTGTGATCAATAAGTGCATCTGTTGTACCACAAAATTTAGCTAAGTCATTTTTCCACAGTTCATGTGCTGACAAACCATTGCTTCCGTTTATTCCGTCTTTACCGGCTAAATAATTGAAAAAATCATATTCTGAAACTTTGTCAGAAGGCCATTTTTGTCCTGGATTTTTAGGATCATTAATATTGCCTGTTCCTACAGTTTCTTTCCATAGTTCATAAGTGGATTTTCCATTGTTACCATTTGTTCCACTGAGGTAAGTATAGAAATCTGCCATTGTAATTTTATCTTTGGCCCATGCTGAATTATTTTTGTCTTTGATTTTGTCATTTTTGACGTCATTTACCCATAATTCGTATGCAGATGCTCCGTTAACTCCTTTTTCTCCTTGAGCTTTTATTCTTGTATCAGTAGTACCTATCCACCAATTTCCGTTATTACCTATATGGGGAGATATGCCATCATCTCCTTTCTCTCCTTGAGCTTTTATTCTTGTATCGGTGGTACCTATCCACCAGTTCCCATTTTTTATCACCGGGGTAAGTCCGTCCGCTCCTTTATCACCTTGTTCTCCTTTGGGACCTTGCACTGCAATCCCTGTATTGGATGTGCCTATCCACCAGTATCCGTCTTTAATGAAAGGGGTTAAGCCGTCGCTTCCTTTTTCTCCTTGAGCTTTTATTTTTGTATCGGATGTATTGATCCACCAGTTTCCATTAGGACCAATATAAGGGGATGCTCCGTCTTTACCATTTTCTCCTTTTTGACCTTGAGCGGGAAAATTTGTATCATGATTGCCAATGTACCAATTACCATTTTCACCAACATGTGGAGTAATACCATTTTCACCATCTTTCCCTTTTAAATATAAAAAGAAATGTTCCATTGTTGTTTGGTCTTTGGGCCAATTTATATTGCCGCCAGCAACAGATTGTTTCCATAATTCATAGGCGGAAAATCCGTCTTTGCCATTAATTCCATCCTTTCCATCTTTGCCGATAGCTTTGATTTTTGTATCTTTATTGCCGATATACCAATTTCCATTTTCACCAATATGAGGTGATTGTCCGTCTCTTCCGCTAAGAAAATCCCAAAAATCGGCTTCTGTATTTTTTGAAGAGGGCCAAATGAGCGAAGGGTCATGAGGGTTGGTGACATTACCTTGGGTGATCAGGATTTTCCATTGATCGTATGCAGACATTCCATCTTTTCCTTTGTCTCCTTTTTCTCCTTTTATATAAACTAAAAAGTCTGCTAAATCAACTTGGGTGGAAGGCCAGTTTATATGACCGGTTTCAACTTCTTCTTTCCATATCTCATAAGCGGATTTGCCATTGGTTCCCTGAGGACCTTGGGGTAATTCAAAATCAATACTGCTGCACGAGAAAAAAAATGTGCAAAGTAGCACTGATAATACATAAATTTTGCATTTCTTCTTTGTATACATGACTGTAAATTATTAAAAATGAATTGTTCTTTGTTGTTACATATTTGATAAACTCCGTTCTGCTTTATTGAATACTGTATCGTCGGGGGTGTTCATGCAATTTTATATTTTAGGTTATTCTACTGTGTGCGATTTACATTATAATAATATTCACATTTTATTTAGGTGCAAAGTTCTATATTTGGTACTAAAAAGAAGTTGCGTATTTAAAAGATTTGTTTGCATATAATCAGTTCTTTCTTTTATATCTGCATAAAAAGGTTTCCTATTTTTCTTAATGTTCGTTTTTGGATAGTTTTAAATGGTAGATACTTCATATGATTTTACATAAGGAGTATATGTGATAAGTTTTCCATATATTGATGGTGGATTATGATTAAGTTTTGTGATATTTGTTATTATATGACGTATAGAAACTCTTAAAATAGATCCATATACCGAGATCAGGAAACAAACTTATTCTTAGCTTCAGTATGTATGATGGAGATAAGTATATTCATAATCTTTAGGATGCGGGATGTTTGTTTAATCGTTTGCGGAAACTGAATATGTTTCGAGAGGAGGTGTACCTTTTGATTCTTCTCCTTTTTTACGTATTTCGTTAGGAGTAGCTCCGATATTTCTTTTACAGTTTTGGGAAAATGTAGGTTGTAAAATGGGATTCAAATAAGTCTTTTGAAATGATAGTCCACTTCGATGGATATATCTTGCAGATACTCTATTGTTCTGCTATGTAGATAAGGAGCCACAATATTACATGCATGAATGACAAGTTGTACTTCATCCATTGCCTTGATTTTACATTGGTGCAGGCTGCTGATGAAGAAAAATTCATTCTGCATTGCCATCAGAGGCATGGATTCTATATGATCTCTGAATAGGCATAATGACCCTTTTAGAACAAAACAAACTTGAAACTCATGGGTTTCGTTCAAGTTTTGGATAATCTCTCCTTGCTTATATGAAGACACCTGAATTGGCTGAATCTGGATAGCGCAAGAGGATCACGGTATAAATTCTTTAGTAAAAATAGCATTTCCATACATTATAAACATTTTAAGATAAAAAAAGTTTTGATACATCTATCCCGGGCAAATATAACTTGATATTTAAAATGTTTTAAAGCTATAGGAGGAATATGCAACTAAATCATTGCTAATATGAAATTGAATCTTCTGTTTAAGAAAGAGTTTTTCAACATATGAAATTATAAGGTATTTAAGGCCGGATGCTTTGGATGGTAGCTTATAAAGTGGAAGATGCTTACTGATTTTTTTATGAGTGAATGTAAATAAGTGATTTGGAATAGAGATAAATCTAAGGATCTTTTTCTTATTGTTTACAAGATAACAATAAGGAAAAGATCCTTAAATTTAAATTATTGCTGGTATTGGCCATTCACTATAACATTTTTCATACGAATATTGTGAAAAGCATCTTTATTCCATTGGGAAAATTTAGTTTCGATCTTTACATCTTTAAATGAAAAATTGGATAACTCATACTCAGCTTCATTTTTATTCACATTTAGAAATTTGTCACATTTCAGTTCTATGTTGTGCATCGTGATATGGCTTCCGTAGGATTTAGGAATCGTTGTTCTTCCTTTCAAGTCATAAAATTGTTTCCATGACGAAACTCCTAGTAAAGCCTTGCAGAAACCTTTTACATTTTCTACTGTGATGTATTCATAGTGTTGCGGAGTATCAGGCCGCATTTTCAATAGAAGTAGTTCATTACCGCCTTCTGCTCTGCAATTGCGCATTAATACATTATAGACATGGATGGACTCGCTGCCACAAGTCATGCAACTGCCAGTAGTATGATCAAAGAAACAATCTTCTATTAGAATGTTTTTATTGGGACCGTTATAAGTATCCTGATCGGCATAAGGTCCTTTTCCACCTTTAAAGCAGATGGCGTCATCATTTACAGTAAACCGGCATCCTTTAATATGAAAATTGGTACATACATCCATATCTATACCGTCCGCACTAGCTGATTTTATAGGTTTGATAGGAGAGAAAATTCGTAGATTGAGTAATTTCACTTTATCGCAGCGATAATAATGGCTGGTCCAAAAAGGAGAGTTCTGTAAAGTCACATCAGCAACCTGCACATTACGGCAATGAGCTATGTAAAGTAGGCGTGGTCGCATTTCATCCTTGTTTGTACATTGAGGATTCCATTCGCGACGTAGGCGGAAAGCTTTCCAGTAGGGAGTGCCGTTTCCGTCAATTGTACCTTTGCCGCTAATTGTAAAGGTATCTAACCCGTCGGCATTGATTAATGCACCGAAGTATTTGCAGTATTCACCTTCAATGCGAGTCATGAGGAGAGGGAAATCCATAATGTTCTCACTACCTAGTAAGGTGGCGCCTTTTGACAAATAAAGATGAGTCCCTTGTTTGAAAAAGAGGGAACCGCTTTTATAAATTCCTTCAGGGATGTAAATGACCCCACCGCCATTGGCTGCCGCTTCGTCTATGATCTTTTGTATTTTTTGTGTTTGAACGATATGGGGATTGCTTTCAATTCCATAATCGGAAAGGTCGTATTTTTTTCCTAAGGAGTCAGGATGGACCACTTTAGTTTGGAGAAACCATTCGGAGATAGGAGTACCATCAGGAAACACATTTTGTTTTCTTTGTTCTTTTTTTGCCATTGAGGGTACTATTATGCTCAAGCATAACAGGAGTGATAGTAATTGTTTCATAAATAAGTTTTTCATTTGGTTCATATTATGTGGATGACAAAGAAAAACAATAACAGTCAATTGTATCTGTATTTATTGTTTTATTCAATGGAAAATTGTACGGCTTGATTCTTTTCATTAAGGCGGATGGTTGTGATATAGAGAGATTCCTTAGTCTGGAAAGAACAATTCAGGAGCCTTTTTTTATCTGCACAGTCGTTTCTCCAAACTTATAAAAGCTTGAATAAATCGCGCTTTTTGCCCTGTTTATACTATTTTCCATCTATGTAGATTCTTTTCCATATTTTCAGAGGTTTGTGGCTGTTCCGGCTATTTTTTATTCATGGCATTATATCTAGTTTTGCCATGTTCCTTGATGAAGAAATGAAGGGATTAGATTTTATGTATAACTTTAATTAATTACAAATGAAAGACTCGGAGAACAAACTATCGGGAAGTATGCATTCTTTTAAAAGGATGCTTTCCTTTGGTATTCTTATGGTAATTGCGATGACCCTGTTTGCTCAGGTTAAGAATGTATCGGGCGTGGTGCTTGATAAAAAAGGGGAGAGCATAATTGGTGCCAGTGTATTGGTGAAAGGTACTACTAATGGTACGATTACCGATTTTGACGGTAATTTTGTTTTGAGGAATGTGGCCGACAATGCCATTTTGCAGATTAGTTTTGTCGGATATCAAACTTCAGATGTATCAGTTAAGGGACAGAACAATATTAAGGTGGTATTGTCAGAAGATACTGAAACATTGGATGAGGTGGTAGTCATAGGATATGGCTCGGTTAAGAAAAGCACTTTGACGGGTGCGGTTGCCAAAATGGATTCTAAGGCAATAGAGGATCGTCCTTTGGCTCGTGCAGAGAATGCTTTGCAAGGTCAATTGGCTGGAGTGACAGTACGTAATACAACAGGTGAGCCGGGAGCCGATATGCAGATCCGTGTCCGCGGTGCGGCTTCTGTCAATGCAAATTCCGATCCACTTTATGTGGTTGATGGGGTGCCTATGAATACGTTGAGCGGATTGAATCCTTCGGATATCGCTTCCATAGAAGTTTTGAAAGATGCTGCTTCTGCTGCGATTTATGGTTCACGTGGTTCCAATGGAGTTGTTTTGGTTAGTACTAAACAAGGTAAGAGTGGAAAAGCGAAGGTGGCGTTCAATGCTAGTTTCGGTGTACAGACATTAGAGAAAAAAATGGATGTGCTTAATGCGACGGAATGGATGGAATTTAAATTGAGATGGAATGATGCAAACTATTTGCAGGAAGCGAAGAAATTGGGTTTGACTAGTGCCAGTATAAAGGATGATAATGCCACACGTTTGTCTAATCTCGGAATTCAGGCAGGTACGGCAAACTCTTATCTGGTTGTTTTTGATGAACGTTGGTTTAACTATTTGGGAGATGACATGAGGAATGCGCATACTTATACTCCCAATCCGGAACAACTTAGCCTGTTGGATTGGCAGGATGAGTTTTTTCGTAACTCTATCGTACAGGATTATAGTTTGAATGTTTCGGGAGGGACGGAAAACACATCTTATTTATTCTCAGGTGGATATATGAATCAGGCTGGTATCGTTACCGGTACGGGATATGAAAGATTCTCTTTTCGTGCCAATATTGAATCAAAGATAAACAAATATCTTACAATAGGTATGAATATGGCTCCTACGTATATTGTGCAGGATGGTTCCGGACAGGCAAATGGTAAGGATTCCCAGGTACATCAGGCTTTGTATGCTACACCGGTATCGGAACCGGGGGTAGGATATATGACAAATGTTGATCCGAATCCCTATTATCTTTGGGCGGGAAGCACATCGAGTCCGGTTTATAATATGGAGAAGAATATCAAACAGAATAGAATGATGCGTTTGGTTGGGAATGCTTTCGTACGTATCACTCCGTTTAAAGATTTCAGGGTAGAACTTTCTGCTTCGGCTAATTATTATGATTTGGATGGAAATGATTATAAGTACACTAGTACAACCGGTAGTTGGGCGCAGGGAGAAGGACAAAACTCTTCGGGGGGGCATAATACGGAAAGAAAATGGAGTACTCTTTTGCAGGCTCTTGCAAATTATGACCATGTTTTTGGCAATCATGGAATTAGTGTAATGGCGGGTTTTTCTTCCGAACAGAGTAATCTTGGTTTCAGTACGGCCCAATCTTTTAACAAACCATTTCCCAATGATGCCATAACAGGTTCCTTTGATGGTTCGAAAGTTACAGCAGGAACTAATACGGTAACAGAGAAAACAGCGAATAAATTGTTGTCTGTGTTTGGACGTTTGCAATATAATTATGCAGAACGTTATATGTTGTCCGGTAGTTTGCGTTATGATGGCGGTTCCGTATTCGGAGCTAACAATAAGTGGGGCATCTTTCCGGCTGTTTCCGGAGGTTGGTTAGTGTCAAATGAGAAATTCTTTAAAAATTGGAGAATGTCTTGGTGGAATACATTGAAGCTGAGGGCTAGCTATGGTGTGACCGGTAATAATTCTATCAGTAACACGGCTGCTTATCCTACTTTGTCTGCAGGAAATTATGCAGGTGCTCCCGGTTATAAGGCAAATTCTTTAGGTAATGCTGATTTAGGTTGGGAAAAAACACATAGTACTGATGTTGCGCTTGATTTAGGATTCTTCAATAATAGAATTCAATTGTCGCTGGATTGGTATACCAAGAATACGACTGATTTGTTATATCAGGTACCTGTGGAAGGAGCTTCCGGTTTTACTACCGTTTGGGATAATTTAGGAGATATCCATAATGAAGGCTTTGAGATCGAATTGAATACGCATAATCTCACAGGAAAATTTTCATGGAGTACGTCATTCAATATGTCATATAATAAAAATGAGGTGAAAGCTCTAGGGAAAGATAATACTCCGGTATATTCGGGATTTGATAAGAACAATCCGTCTAATATTCTGACTGTGGGAAAGCCTGTTAATACATTCTATATGTATGATGCAATAGGTGTATGGAAAAATCAAGCTGAAATTGATGCTTATAGTGCTGCCCATGGAGGAAAGCCGGTTACTTTTGAAGGAAAACAAATTGTACCGGGTGATATCCGATACAAAGATGTAAATAATGATGGTGTGTTCGATAAAGATAATGACAGGGACTATTTAGGTAGTCCTACTCCTAAATTAGTATTTGGAATGACGAATACTTTTACTTACAGAAATTTTGATTTGTCTATCTTGATGACAGCTCAGACAGGAGGAAAGATTTTTGGTGTATTGGGACGTGCCATTGACCGTCCGGGTATGGGGGCTAAAGGGAATGCTTTAGGACATTGGAGAGAGGCATGGTGGTCGGAAGATGAGCCGGGCAATGGAAAAGTACCTTATATTTTAAGTTCTACTACAGGTGCTACGTTAGACTCCCGATGGTTATATTCTTCCAATTATCTGCGTATCAAGAATTTGACTTTGGGGTATAAATTGCCTATTAATCCTAAATTTATTTCCTATGCACGTGTATATGTATCCATTGAAAATCTGGCTAAATGGGATAGTTATTATGGAGGGTACTCTCCGGAGGCGGCCAATACGGCAGCCAGTTCCTCACCCGGAGGTAGCAGTGCTTTGGGATTGGACTATGGTGGTTATCCTTCACCGAGAATTTACACTTTGGGTATCAACGTTAATTTCTAATAAAAATATAGAGCTATGTTCAAATTAAAAAATATATTGCAATTGAGTGCATTGATGTTCTTTGTTATGTCGTGCGATGATTATTTGGAAACTCCTCCTGCTGATTTAATGACCTCTGATGGTTTCTATCAGACTCCCAGTCAGTCTGAACAAGGGGTGGTAGGTATTTATTCCGATTTGCGTGAACTTGCCAATTCAGAGTATTTATTGATGTCTGAATGTCGTTCGGATAATGCATGGACAGAACCAAGACCTAATGGGTTGAGAGATTTTTCAGAGATAAGCACATTCAGAGCTACCAGTGATTTGGCAACTTTTAATAGTGTATGGAATACATGGTATAAAGTAATTTATGATGCGAATACTGCTATTGCCAAAATAGCAGGATGTAACTTTGAATCGAATGATAAGATTAAAAAGCAGTTTATGGGCGAAGTCTATTTTCTGAGAGGATGGGCTTATTTTGAGTTATCACGCCTTTTTGGTAATGTTCCGATTATTGATGCTCCTTTATCGCCTAGTGAAGTGAAGAAAGTACCTCAATCGTCTGCACGGGAAGTTTTGGATAATATAGTGGTTCCTGATTTGATTAATGCGCAGACGATGCTTCCTCTAAAAGAAAATATGGTGAGTGCGAATGGAACTTCGATTGTATTGCAGGGGCGTGCGGACAAGATGGCGGCAGAAGCTATGCTGGCACGTGTGTATATGACTTTGGCGGGTTTCCCATATTATGATTCCGATGCCAAGATATTAGCTAAAAAGCAATTGGAAATTGTGTTGAATTACTCAAAATCCAATCAGAATAAATATTGGGCTCCGACACTTGATGAATGGAGAAAGCAGTGGATGCCGAGCACGGATTATTATAATAAATACTCTATTTTTGCTATTCAGTATCGTACGGGAGGAACAGGCAACAGCGCTTTGTTTAATTTCAGTATGGCTCTACCTCCTTCCTATACGAATAGAAGAATCTTTGGAAATGAAATTTATGTGGAAAAGAGTTTGATGTATGAATTTGATAAAATTTATTCTGATGGGAAAAAAGATGGAAGAGGGAATGGTTTTTCTGTTCTGACAGGATATGAGGCAGAGCCTAATTATCCGGCTTATACGAATACAAAAGAGAAATTGATTTTGGAAGATGGTTCGCAAGTGGATGTTTATACAAAATCAATGTTTTATAAGTTTATGCCTAGTAAACGGAAGATAGCGGAACTTGGGATGTCACTGACTCCGGAAGTCACAATGAAAGACGATAATGACTGGCCTGTAAATCTTCCTATTTTACGCTTGGAAGATATGATGTTGATGTATGCTGAGTTATTGGTTGAAGAAGGTAAAATAATGGAAGCTGTAGCTTATGTGAATGATATCCGTAAAAGAGCCGGTTGTGATGAGGTGAATACGGTAAGTGCTGCAGATGCTTTGAAATTGATAAAACGGGAGCGTAGAATAGAATTAATGGGAGAAGGAGTGCGTTGGTTTGATTTGGTGCGTTGGGGGGAATGGCAAACGGAAATTCAAAGTTTATTTGATAGTTATCATAATCCGGATGGTACCGATAAGAATAATGTAAAGACAGGACGTTATTTATATCCTATTCCATTGAATCAATTAAATGTGACTCCGGGATTATATAAACAAAATGAGGGATATTAAGTATATAAGTTAAACAAAGTTAGTTTTGAAGGTGAAAAGGTAAAGAGGTGTGTCAAAAGCTATTTTTGATAATTGCTTTGTTATGTGGCACACCCTCTTTTTATCGGAAAATAGAGAAGTAGATTATTTATGAAAAATAAAAAGTTGCTTATTGCCATTTTGTGCATATTTGTATTTGATTTGCCGGGGGCTGCTAATCGCATTCGGCAGAATTTTGACTTTGACTGGCAGTTTAGATTAGGAGAAAATGGAGATTTTAGAGAGGTACAATTACCGCATGACTGGAGTGTGGAGTTGGATTTTGATGAAAAAGCAGGAGGAGCGAGTGGTTATTTGCCGGGTGGCATAGGTTGGTATCGCAAATCTTTTATGATTCCGGCGAGTTACAAAAATCAAAAAGTTAGTCTTGTTTTTGATGGTATTTATCATAAAGCTACTATTTTTTTGAATGGAAAGGAGATTGCTTATCATCGTTATGGATATACTTCGTTTGAAACAGATCTGACCCCTTTCCTGAAATATGGAGAGAGTAATGACTTGAAAATCAAGGTAGATCATTCAGAAATTTCTCGCTGGTATACTGGTTCCGGCATTTATCGGCATGTCTGGTTGCAAGTGACTAACCCTATTCATGTAAAAATGTGGGGAACTTATGTTACGACACCGGAGATAACTGAATCCCAGGCAACGGTCAAGATTGTCACTACTATCGAAAACTCCATGGAGTTACCGACAACAGTGATTGTCCAGCAACGCCTGTTGGATGGTGATGGAAAAATTGTAAAAGCAGAAGGTAAAGAGGTGATGGCCCGGACTACGTTGAAACTTGATAAAGAAAAAACAGCTGAAGTAGTTCAGAATTTGTTAGTCAGCCATCCTAAATTATGGGATTTGGATTTTCCCTATCGTTATACGGTGGAAACCATTATAAAAAAAGGAGGAAAGACAATTGATAAATATCTGACTCCTTTTGGAATACGTTCAGTGAAATTTGATAAAGACAAGGGTTTTTTTCTCAATAACAAACATCTTAAGCTGAAAGGCATGTGCCTTCATCAGGATGCAGGATGTTTGGGAACGGCTGTACCGGATAGGGCTTATGAACGCCGTTTGCTTATTTTAAAGGAATTTGGCACGAATGCTATCCGTTGCTCGCATAATCCTCCTTCTCCGGAATTTCTTAACTATTGTGATTCTATTGGCTTTTTGGTTATAGATGAGGCTTTTGATAAATGGAAATCGGGATATTATGAAGAATTTTTTGATTCTAGCTGGCAGCAGGATATCAGCGATATGGTAATTCGTGACCGTAATCATCCTTCTGTTATCTTGTGGAGTATAGGTAATGAGTTGGCTGAGGCAAAATTAAAAGATGATACAGGGATTGAACGTGCTGGTATGTTGCAGGATTTTGTACATCAACTGGATCCGAGCCGTCTTGTTATGCTCGCTTTGCAGCCGGGATTTGAAGATAAATTTGCTTCGGTGACAGATGTACTAGGGTATAATTATATGGAACCTCGGTTGATTTATGATAAAAAGAAATACCCGGAACGTATTTGCCTGATCAGTGAGAGCTATCCTTATTATAGTAGCATACGTGAATTTGATTCACGTGATTATGATGAGAAAAATCCATGGAATTATGTAATGGAACATGAATATATTTGTGGCTCTTTCATGTGGACCGGTGTGGATTATATTGGGGAGAGTTCAGGTTGGCCTAGTAAGGGATGGCCTTCTGCTCCGTTTGACATGTGTATGTCTGAAAAACCTAGAGGAGGATATTTTCGGGCTTTGTGGAATGAGAAGCCTTTTTTGGGACTTTATGTCATAGATTATAATTTGGATGAAGATCCGGGTAAAGACCATTGGCAAGCACCGGGAATGGTACACGATTGGACTTTTCCTTATCAGGATGCGCGTGTCATGCAGATTCAAACGCCGTCTAATTGTGACGAAGTGATGTTGATAGATCCTAGAGGAAAGGTATATGGACCTAGAAAGCCACGGGATTATATAAATAATACGATTAAATGGAATCAACCTTATCGTCCGGGTAAGGTGGTGGTGATAGGGTATAAAGATGGGATAGAAGTGTGCCGTGACAGTATACAGACTTCCGGAAATAAAGCTGTCCGTTTTACTCTGAAAGCGGATCGGGAACAGTTAAAGGCTGACGGGCAGGATTTATCTCATATCTCTTTGAATTTATATGATGAACAAGGCATCCCCATACGGATAGATGACAGACAAGTGAAAGTGACCGTGGAGGGTAACGGACGTTTGATGGGGATAGATAGTGGCGAGATGCGTCGTAGTGAACGTTTTAGCAGTCATACTTTACCCACTTATTTGGGTCGTGCCCAAATAGTAGTACAGGCAGGGCGTATGCGGGGACAGCTCAAAGTAAAAGTGGAGGTCGAAGGAATGGCATCGCAGGAACTTGTTCTGCTTGTTGGTTAGTAAAGACTTCCTAATTAAAAAAGGTATTATTCTGATGTTAAACCGAATGATATGAAAAATCGTATATTTTTTTTGTTGCTCTTCTTTGTTTGTCTGGAATGGAATGCATATGCAGTTATTGATATACAATCTATTCATATTACATCCAGTGACGGATTGGCCAATAATACAATTAGAGATATTTTTCAAGATAAGAAAGGCTTTATCTGGATTAGTACCACTAATGGACTGAGCCGGTATGATGGTCACTCTTTTATAACATTGTTACCGGAAAAGGATAGTCCGATTTCATTAGCGGATTATCATGTCAAGAAGATTGATGAAGATAAAAATGGTTTTTTATGGGTGCTTTCTACTTCAAATGTATTCAGTTGCTATGATTTAAGACATAATTGTTTTGTGGATTTTACAGGATGTGGGGAACACGACCAAGCTTATGCTTATCGTGTAGAAACTGCTAATGGTGATAATTGGTTATGGGATGGACAAAAAGGTTGCAGAAAGATTTCATTTGAAAATGAACATTTTTCCTCTGTGACATTTCAATGTGAAAATGGCAAACTACCTTCTAATAAAGTGAATAGTTTGATTGAAGATTCTAGAGGGAATGTTTGGATTTGTACTCAGGAAGGATTGGTGAAAGTAACAAGAAACAAAATCGAAGTAATTTCTGATATGCATAATTTCAGAGCAGCATTTTCTTATGAGAACGCATGCTTTTTTCTTGCTGATAATGGTGATATTTATGTTTATGATGAGGATGAAAAACTACATTTTGTTCAAAGAATCGGAAAGGATGACGTTGACTTTCATTTTACTACTCATTTTGGCACGAAAGATGATTGGTGGCTTTTTACAACAAAAGGAAGTTACAGGTTTCATTTATCTACCCGGCAGGTAAGATTAGACAACCCGATTAATATCCCCAACGCTCGTTTTGTCAGAGATAATCAGGGGGATTTCTATGTTTTTAATCAGACCGGTGTGTTGCATTATTTTCAGAAGGAAACCGGAATATGTAAAATACTGTCATTGATAGATGCCGCTCAGATGATGCCTGCTGCCGAGGAACGCTATGAAGTAATACAGGATAACAGAGGATTGATATGGATATCTACTTTTGGCTATGGTTTATTTGTGTATAATCCCCAAGAAGATATAATCAGCCATTACACTTATCAGGAGACTGGTAAAAATCTAGTTCATTCCAATTTTCTGCATAGCTTATTACTCGATCACTCGGGAAATGTATGGGTAGGATCGGAGTTTGCCGGTGTTACACTTTTGTCCGTATTAAGTGAAGGATCTTATCGTATTTATCCGGAACATGAGAGTATAAATGATTATGTGAATGCTATACGTACAGTGGTAAAGATGCCCGATGGTGGTTTCTGGTTTGGTACGCGTCAAGGGAATGTTTACGCTTATGATAAAAATTTGGAGGCTGCATCTTGTTATAAGATGCCATACAATTATATTTATGCGGCTTCTTGTGATGGAGATGGTAAATTATGGTTGGGAACCCGTACGATGGGTTTATGTATTGACGGACGTTGGTATCATAAAATGGCAGGTGATACCTTGTCATTGGCACATGAGAATATATTCGATATTTATCGTGATGATAAAAATAGGATGTGGATAGGAACTTTTGGGGGAGGACTGAATTTGGCGGTTTCACGAAAAGACAGGTATGTTTTTCGTAAGTTCCTGACTGGATCCGGTCGTTTGCAGGAAGTCAGGATGATCACTCAGGATAATAAAAAAAGGTTATGGGTAGGAACTAATAAGGGATTATGTGTTTTTTATGGAGATTCCATTATTGCTGATGCTCATAATTATAAACTTTATAATTATGAAAATGGAGATTTGCCCGGATATGAAATTAAATGTATTTTTCGTGATAGTCAGAATCGTATGTGGATAGGAATGTTGGGAGGCGGATTTTCTGTTTGTAACCCTAGTGAGGATTATAGGAACTTGAAATTTGTCCATTATTCCACAACTGATGGTTTGGTCAATAACATGGTAGAGTCTATTATCGAAGATAAGACTGGAAAAATATGGATTGCCACTCAGTATGGTTTATCTCGTTTTTCACCTGATACGGAAACTTTTGAAAATTTCTTCTTTTCAGCTTCTATGCAAGGAAATGTATATAACGAACATGGCGCTGCCATAACTGAAGATGGACTTTTGCTATTTGGAACAAATCATGGAGTCATAGTCATTGATCCTTTGAAAGTAACTTCATCTCCTATGACCCGGAATGTTATTCTAACTAATTTGAAAGTGAACGGAATCACAGTACAGGTTGGTGAGAAGGATTCTCCTTTGACACAGGCGTTAAGTTATACACAGAATATAAAATTAGATTATGACCAGAATTCATTCATTATAGAATTTTCAACATTGGATTATTCTTTGGCATTTCCTTCAAGGTTTATTTATAAATTGAGTCATTTTGATAATGAATGGAGTACCCCTTCTTCTTTGAATTTTGCTTCTTATAAAAATCTTTCTCCCGGCACTTATCATCTGCATGTAAAAGCATGTAATTCTGCTGGGATATGGAGTGATGAAGAAACTGTGCTCAATATTGTTATCACGCCTCCGTTTTGGGAAACCACTTGGGCCTATCTTTTTTATTTTCTTGTCGTTGTTATTGTGTTGTATGTTGCTTTTTGTTTGATACGGAATTTCAATAATTTACGGAATCGCATTCAGGTAGAAACACAGTTGACAGAGTACAAACTCATGTTTTTTACTAATATTTCACATGAATTCCGTACTCCGTTGACAATGATTCAGGGAGCTTTGGAAAAAATAGAGAGCTTGAATAAGATTCCCAAAGAGATGGTTTATCCCATACAGTTGATGAATAAAAGTACGAATAGGATGCTTCGTCTGATTAATCAATTGTTGGAATTTCGTAAAATGCAGAACAATAAACTTTCCTTGATGCTGGAAGAAACAGATGTGATGGTGTTCTTTTATGATATTTATCGAAGTTTCAAGGAAACGGCAGATGACAAACAGATTGATTTTCATTTTGCTCCTTCTACGTCATCTTATAAGATGTTTGTTGATCAAAGTAAATTGGATAAAATAGTCTATAATCTTCTTTCGAATGCTTTAAAATATACTCCTAAAGGAGGAAAGGTTGTTTTTGCAATTATCGTTAATGAGGAAGTGGGGAAATTATTTATATCGGTTAGTGACAACGGCGTAGGGATTCCTAAGGAGAAGCAAGGAGAGCTGTTTTCCCGTTTCATGCAAAGTGGTTTTTCACATAACAGTGTGGGAATCGGTTTACATTTGACTTATGAACTGGTAAATGTACATAAAGGAAGCATTTCATTTGATGAAAATGAGGGAGGTGGTTCTGTGTTTACTGTTATCTTACCGTTAGATTCCAGTGTTTATGGAAAAAACGATTTCCTAGTATCAAGCATCCTTCAGGAAGAATCGTTTGTTCATGAGCAGTGTGATACCTATTTAACAGTAAATCATGATTCAGTGACCCCGGACCCTTTGAATAAAAAAAGAATATTGATAATAGAAGATGATGGAGATGTGCGTAAGTTTTTAGAAACGGAACTTGGTATTTATTTTGAGATCATAAGTGAACCGGATGGGCTTTCCGGTTTACAAAAAGCTCAGTCTTTTGAGGTAGATTTGATTATTTGTGATGTATTGATGCCTGGTATGAATGGCTTTGATGTGACACGTAAACTGAAACGTGATTTTGAGACCAGTCATATTCCCATTATTTTGCTGACTGCTATGAGCACTTCGGAAAATAAACTTGAAGGGGTAGAAAGTGGTGCGGATGCATACATAACGAAGCCTTTCAGTTCCAGATTGTTATTAGCACGTATATTTCAACTTATTGAACAGAGGGAAAAGTTAAAACGAAAATTCTCTAATGACCCTGCTATGACAAGTCAGGCTTTATGTTCTACAGAACTGGATAGGAAATTTGGTGAAAAATTGCAGACTATTTTGGAAAAACAATTGGACAACCCGGAATTCACTATAGAGGATTTTGCATCTGCGGTGGGGGTAAGCCGTGCTGCTTTTTTTCGGAAAGTAAAAGGAGTGACCGGATATACACCTAATGAATATATGCGTATCCTTCGTATGAAAAGGGCTATGGAACTTTTGCAGGAGGGTATATATTGGCATAATGGATTATTTGCGTCGTGGGAACAATAGGAGTAAATAAGGAATGACAGACTACCTATAAGTAGGGTTAGTACAGCCAGAATCTCTATCTTTCTATGATGAAGTGTCTTGTTCACAGGCATTTCATGATGTACCAGTTTAACCATGCTTGTTTTTTTTTGCAAAATTAGTTATAGAAGTATATACTGACAATACCTATTAATGGTGATAAAATCCAGTTTTATACCTAAAAATAAGTACTTGTGTATTTTATTATGTATATGATTATCAGTAATAAAACCCCAATTTTTAGGTATTGTGTACTCTTGGGGGTAAGGGTAACTTTGCAACAAATTTTAAAACATAAAATAATAACTATTAATCAATAAAACAAAAGTATTATGAAATTGAAAAACTTTTTAGCGATGATGGCTATTGCATTGTGTGCAGTAGCATGTAGTGATGATGATAAAAAGGAAGATACCGTGATTCCGGCTCAGGAGGTTGCTGGTACTTACAATGGAACATTATCACTCTCAGTATCAGGAAATGATCAAGGAACGTCAGACAGTCAGGTGAAAATTACTGCGGAAGAAGGAGGAACTGTTCAAGTTCTTCTAGTTGGTGGTGCTGGTGAAGGAATGATGTCATTGCCGGATATTGCTATACCTGGAATTAAAGTACATACCTCCGATAATGTTACTTATATTTTGCCGGAAAGTGCTGTTGATGTAACTGTTGGTTCTGTAAAATATACAGGAAGTTTACAAGGAACGATTAAGGATGAAAAAGCTGATCTGATCTTTACACTAAAGCCGGGAGCCATGCCTATGGCTATTACTGCGACTTTTGTAGGCACTAAATAGCATGAAAAGATATCTCTCTATTATATCCATGCTGGGAATGATGCTTTTGCCATTCTCGGCATGTGATGGTATTTTGGAAGGAATATATGATAGTCCTGCTGCTTCGGATAGTAATGAATTCGGTTTCATAAGAACAGACCCTTCTACCCATTCGGGTACTATTTATATTGACGCTACTGATTATAGACGTTGGACTTTTATCGATTTCCATACACAAAAAGTAGATTCTGTGAATGTGACAGATTCTGACCAGAAAGAACCGGAGGAATGGGATATTGCTGTCCATCGTTATGACGTTAAAACCAATGCTGGAGCAGTATTGGAAACCGGTTTCACAGGTTTTTCCGCTTTACGGAATGCGGATGCGATGCCCGAAGGAGTCTATGTGGATGATGTTTGGACTACCGCTAAGGTAGCCATTGATATGTCAGGTATGATGGATGGCAATATTGTTTATATGGAATCCTATTATAATGAAGAACTATCCAAATGGTTGAATGTTGATAAAAGTAATATGCCACCTACCTATACTCTTTCAAACAAGGTTTATATGGTAAAGCTGAAAGATGGAACTTATGCGGCTGTTCGTCTCACAAATTATATGAATGCTAGTGGTGTAAAAGGCTTCATGACTATTGACTATATTTATCCGTTTGAATTGTAAACCGACATACGATATGCATAGACTACTCAGAAACGTGTGCTTGATATTGTGTTGGCTGATGGCGATACCAGTATCAGCACAACGAATTATTTCGGGAACTGTATTTGATGAAAATAAAGAACCTCTGATGGGAGCAACAGTCTCCGTAAAAGAAAAAGTAACTTTGGGAACCACTACGGATACACAGGGAAAATACATGTTGAAATTACCCGATAATAGAGAATATACTCTGCAGGTTTCATACATGGGGTATATCTCGCAAACTCATAAAGTGTCTGTCAGCAAAACAGGTAAAGTTGATTTTATACTGAAAGAAGATGCTGTAAATATGGAAACTATAGTTGTAACAGGAACCCGTACTCCGAAACTCCTGAAAGATGTTCCTATTGTTACTCGGGTCATTACTGCCGATGAAATAAAGAAAGTAGATGCCACCCATATTGGAGATTTACTTCAGGCAGAACTGCCGGGAATTGAATTCTCTTATTCCATGGACCAGCAAGTTTCTCTCAATATGCAAGGATTTGGTGGAAATGCTATACTTTTTCTGGTTGATGGTGAGCGTCTGGCAGGTGAGACTTTGGATAATATAGACTATAACCGCTTGAATATGGACAATGTGGAGCGTATTGAAATTGTAAAGGGTGCGGCTTCTTCACTTTATGGTTCGAATGCGGTAGGAGGAGTGGTAAACATCATAAGTAAAGTGTCTGCGGAGCCTTGGACTGTGAATCTCAATGGACGTTACGGGGCTTATAATGAGCAGCGTTATGGAGGAACAATAGGTTTCAATGCCGGAAAATTCAATAGTGTGACTAATGTACAGCATACCCAAGTAGATGAAAAAGATTTGGCAGATGGAAAAACAAATGAGGAAACGGAGGATTGGGCATTTAAAAAGGTGTATGGTGATAAAACTTGGAATTTCAAAGAACGTTTGGTCTATACTGCTAATGATCATCTGAAACTGACGGCACGTGCTGGATATTTTTTTCGTGAACGTGAGAAGTCACAGACTAGTAAAGACCGTTATCGCGACTTCAGTGGTGGGGTGAAAGGAAATTATGTATTTGATAAAGATAAAGATCTGGAAATAGCTTATTCTTTCGACCAGTATGATAAGAGCGATTACTTGCCACAAGATGCTAATGATGTACGTGATTATAGTAATGTACAACATTCGGTTCGTACTTTTTATAATCATACTTTTGTCGGTAAGCATATTCTCACCTTGGGTGGTGATTATATGCGTGATTATTTAATGTCCTATCAGTTTGCCAATAATGGAAGTAAACATCAGTATACAGTGGACGGTTTTGCACAGTTTGACTGGAACCCGACGAAATATTTCAATGTCATCACAGGATTACGTTTTGATTATTATTCGGATTCCGATATTAATCATTTCTCTCCCAAATTAGGACTGATGTATAAAATAGGAAACTGTTCATTGAGAGGTTCCTATGCCGGTGGTTTCCGAGCCCCTACTTTGAAAGAAATGTATATGAATTTTGATATGGCAAGTATTTTTATGATTTATGGTAATCCTGACTTGAAGCCTGAAACCAGCCATAATTTTTCTCTTTCGGCAGAATATATTAAAGGTCGTTATAATTTGACGGTGACAGGTTTCTATAATATAGTTGATAATCGTATCACTACGGCATGGAGTGAGGCGTTGAAAGGACAGGTATATACCAATATATCAAATATCAAGATATCTGGTGCCGAGGCAAATGCTTCCGCCAAATATCCTTGTGGACTGTCGGCACGTTTATCTTATGCTTATACACATGAGAATATCAAGAAAGGGCAACCTGTCATTTCAAGTACTCGCCCGCATACGGCTACTGTCCGTCTTGAGTATGACAAGCATTGGAAGAACTATGCGTTTAATATTGCTTTGAACGGACGTTTTCTTTCCAAGGTGAATACGGAGGAATATACGTCGAACACTTCTTATGAAGAAACTGAGAAGGTGACCTATCCGGCGTATACAATGTGGAAGCTTACGTTGTCTCAGAAAGTATGGAAAGGTGTTGATATGACTTTGGCGGTGGACAACTTGTTTAATTATGTTCCTTCCCGTTATTATAATAATTCGCCTGCTACTAAAGGAACAACTTTTTCAGCCGGTTTATCATTAAATATAGAACAATTGTTCAAATGAAATTTGGCTGCTAATACTAAATAAACTACGTGATTTAAATAAAGATATGAAGAAGAAACAATTACTGATTGGAGGAGGGATAGCAGTCATCTTGCTGCTTTTGTTTGGTGTATGGAATCTTTGGTTCAGTGCAACTAAAGTGGCTTTCATCAACTATCAGGTAATCAGTTTAGGGCAGATATCTAAAGCTAATGACAATTCATTTATTAAAATCAGTGAACTGAGCACAGATGATCTGAACCGATTGACCGGTTATGATATGATATTTATCAATGCCATGGGATTAAGGATTACTGAAGAGCAACGTGCGCAAATACAAAAGGCGGCCGATGGTGGTCTTCCGATATTGACTACTGCCGCTACCAATCCTGCAAACAAGATTATTTCATTGGATTCCATCCAAGCGGATACATTGAAACATTATCTGTCTAATGGAGGACGTCGTAACTATCGCAGTATGCTGAACTATGTACGTGTGTATATTGATAAAAAACGATTCTCTGTGTCTGAACCGGAAGCCGTAGTGAAACGTGCCGATGATGTGCTTTATCACATGGATCCAAAGAGACCCGAAGACGAAGAGTTGGGTTTCAATACGGTAGCCGGATACAATACTTTTCTGCAACATAACGGCTTGTGGAAAGAGAATGCTCCGCGTATTATTGTGACCGGTCCGATGGGTGAACCTTCCGGGCTTATTGCTAAATTGGAGGAAACTGGCAATATGGTTTATCCTATACGTTCCATGCATTCTTTTATTCAGAACCATGGAATTGATTCTGTTCGTCCGTCTGCTATCATCAATATGGCGCATGGACGTATGGGCGATTATATCGTAGATTATTTGGCGAAACAGAATATACCGCTTTTCTCCCCATTGAATGTAAATCGCTTGGTAGAGGAGTGGGAGAGTGACAAGATGGGTATGAATGGCGGCTTTATGTCACAAAGTATTGTTACCCCCGAAATAGATGGAGCTATCCGTCCGTTCGCTCTTTTTGGACATTATAAGGATGAGGAGGGTTTACAACGTGCTTATGCTATTCCAGAACGCTTGGAAACTTTTGTGGAAACAGTTAATAACTATATTACTCTGCAGCGTAAATCCAATAGTGAGAAACGCGTAGCTATTTATTATTATAAGGGTCCTGGTCAGAATGCACTGACTGCGGGTGGTATGGAAGTGGTTCCTTCACTTTATAACTTGTTGCAGCGTATGAAACGCGAGGGCTACAAGGTGGACGGTTTGCCTACCTCTCCGAAAGAATTGGAACAGATGATACAATCTCAAGGAGCCGTATTTGGTCCGTATGCCGAAGGAGCTTTTGACCGGTTTATGGAAACCGGCAAGCCCGAACTCATTACAAAAGAACAATATGAAAGTTGGATAAAGAAATCCATTCGTTCTGATATGTATGCCGAAGTAGTAGCTGCTAATGGTGAATTTCCCGGAGCATATATGACTACTTCAGACGGCCGTTTAGGAGTAGCTCGTTTGCAATTTGGAAATGTGGTGCTCTTGCCACAGAATGCAGCCGGTAGTGGGGATAATGCATTTAAAGTAGTACATGGAACCAATGCAGCTCCTCCACATACTTATATTGCTTCTTATCTGTGGACACAATTTGGATTTAAAGCTGATGCGTTGATTCATTTCGGTACTCATGGCAGTTTAGAGTTCACTCCGCGCAAACAAGTTGCTTTGTGTAGCAATGACTGGTCCGACCGTCTGGTAGGTGCATTACCTCATTTTTATATTTATTCCATCGGCAATGTAGGCGAAGGGATGATTGCTAAGCGTCGTTCGTATGCGGGATTGCAATCTTACCTTACTCCACCTTTTATGGAAAGTAGTGTTCGCGCCATTTATCGTGAACTGACTGAGGCTGTCAAGACATACAATAATTTGCTTCCGGCTGATGGGCAGGCTGTACTGTCTACCGGAAATAAAGACGCTTTGAACCGTGCTTCATTGGCGGTAAAGAAACTCACGGTGAAACTGGGCATCCATCGTGAATTGGAATTGGATAGTCTTCTTACTGTTCCTTATGCTGAAGAAGATATTCAGCGTATAGAAAATTTTGCTGAGGAGCTGGCAAATGAGAAGATTACAGGTCAGTTGTATACAATGGGGATTCCCTACGAACCCATTCGTATTACTTCCAGTGTGTATGCTATGGCTACCGAGCCGATAGCCTATAGTCTGTTGGCATTAGATAAACTACGTAATCGTGCGGACGGACAGGTAGAGAAACATCGCACTCTTTTTACTCAACGTTATTTGGAACCTGCACGTGATTTGGTCACTCGTCTATTGGCTGATCCATCGTTGGTTTCTGACGAATTGATTTGTCGTATTACTGGCATTACTTCCGATGAACTTGCTAAAGCACATGAAATCAATAAATCCCGTAATACTCCCCAAGGCATGATGGCCATGATGATGGCATTAGCTGAAGAGGCTCCGGCTGAGGCTAAAACACATGCTGATATGAGCGGTGGAATAATGCAGGCTGACCAAAGCGTACGTTCGAAAAGGAATAGCATATCTGAGTCAATGAAAGAGAAAATGAAGGAAATAGCGAAAGGTATGAATCCTGAGAAAGCTATGGAACTTGCAAAAAGAAATGGGTGCAAGCCCTGAAGCTTTAAAGAAAATGGAAACAGGAATGTACAAGAGTCGTGCTGTAGGTATGAATACACTGGCCAAAGATACGGTTACAATGAAAACAACTTCTCGAGGAAAACGTGAAAAAGCGGATAGTGATAAATTCGGAGGCATGGAAGCGATGATGAAAGTTATGATGTCCAAGAAAAAAGAATACTCTAAAGAGGAGATAAATTTTGCTTTGGCTGTCATGGAAGTAGAACGCACTTTGAAGAATGTGGGTAATTATAAGAGTGCTCTTTTGGAAAGTCCGGAAAGAGAATTGACCTCTATGGTTAATGCGTTGAATGGAGGATATACACAACCTTCACCGGGTGGCGATCCTATCGCCAATCCTAATACTTTACCTACGGGACGAAATCTTTTTGCGCTATCAATGCTGAAGAAACTCCGTCGGAATCTGCATGGGAGAAAGGGAAACAATTGGCTGACAATACTATCGAAATGTATCGCCGTCGTCATAATGACTCTATTCCCCGTAAAGTAAGCTATACATTATGGAGTGGAGAATTTATAGAAACCGGTGGCGCTACTATTGCACAGGTATTGTATATGTTAGGTGTAGAGCCTATTCGTGATACGTTCGGACGCGTGACGGATCTTCGTTTGATCCCTTCGGCAGAATTAGGGCGTCCTCGTATTGATGTTGTGGTGCAAACTAGCGGGCAGCTGCGAGATATTGCCGCTTCACGTCTGTTTCTTGTTAATCGTGCCGTAGAGATGGCTGCCAATGCTAGAGAAGATCAATTTGAAAATCAAGTAGCAGCAGGTGTTGTGGAAGCTGAACGTGTATTAATAGAAAAAGGTCTGACTCCCCGAAAGAAGCCCGCGAAATGTCTACTTTCCGTGTGTTCGGAGGAGTGAATGGTAATTATGGTACGGGTATACAAAGTATGGTGCAATCTGGTGACCGTTGGGAAAGTGAAGAGGAAATCGCCGATGTTTATTTGAATAATATGGGTGCTTTTTATGGTAGTGAAAAGAATTGGGAAACTGTCCGCCAATTTGCTTTGGAAGCTGCTTTGACACGTACGGATGCGGTTATTCAGCCACGTCAAAGCAATACATGGGGTGCATTAAGCCTGGATCATGTGTATGAGTTTATGGGAGGTATGAATCTTGCTGTCCGTAATGTGACCGGTAAAGATCCCGATGCGTATCTGAGCGACTATCGTAATCGTAACAATGCCCGTATGCAAGAGGTGAAAGAAGCTATTGGCATAGAGAGCCGTACCACAATATTCAATCCTGCTTATATTAAGGAAAAAATGAAAGGGGAGGCCGGCGCAGCTAATACTTTTGCTGAGATTGTGCAAAATACGTATGGCTGGAATGTCATGAAACCTCAGGCTGTTGATAAGGAAATGTGGAATGAGATATATGATGTGTATGTAAAGGATAAATTTAACTTGGGAGTGCAGGATTATTTTGAAAAGCAGAACCCTGCCGCTTTGGAAGAAATGACTGCGGTAATGATGGAAACTATCCGTAAAGGAATGTGGCAGGCTAGCGGGCAACAGATAGCGGATATTGCCAAACTACATACCGATTTGGTGAATAAATATAAACCGTCTTGTTCTGGTTTTGTTTGTGATAATGCAAAATTACGTCAGTTCATAGCTTCTAAAATGGATGCACAGACTGCATCCCGGTATAAGGAAAACATCAGTCAGATACGTGAAGTTGCTGCTTCAAAAGAGCAAAAGGGTATGGTGATGAAAAAAGAAGAGATGAATACAGTCGGTACGGAACAACAGACGAATACGGTAAGCAATACTGTTGTTTGTGTTGTAGTGGTGGCTGCTGTTCTTGTTTTAATTGTATTGGTGCGTTGTCGCCGTAAAAAAATGCAGGAATAACAGGCTATGGAAACAGTTGTAGTTGTTCTTATGATATTGGTCTGTTTCAATTTTATGATGAAACAGACATTTCGTAAACGAGGATCGGTTGCAGCAATAGCTGTTGTAGCCGCCCTTTTTGTGGGGCTGATGTGCCCATATGCAATTCAGCAGTCTAAGACACAGATTGCTGATTGGCTGGCAGATGCCCAATTGATGCTTGACACTTCGGTTGTGCTTACAGTGGAAGTTGCCTTACAGATGGCTTTTTGTATGTTGGCTGTTCATGTGCTTACTACAGGTCCTGTTAAGAAACGTACTCTTTGGGCTTACCGTGCTTTACGTTGGTTTCCGGGTATTTTGATATTTCCTGTCTTGTTTAGCGGATTGGTATATCTTATCTTCTCTTTTCCGGGTGTTTCCTTTTCTCTTGTCGCATGGAGTATGGCGGTAGGTGTATTGATATTAATTTCTGTAGGCACATTGTTTCTTCGTTATCTCTTGCCGGAAAAGGAATTACGGTTGGAACTATTGTTCCTCACTAATGCATTGACCGCCATATTGGGAATTATTGCTACTGTAAATGGTCGTACCGCCGTAACAGGTATAAGCGAGGTGGATTGGGGGGCATTGACCGGCTTGATAATTATGCTGGCAGGTGGAGGACTCATTGGATTGGTTATATATAAATATAGACGAATAAAAACAAACATTTAAAACTTACTGACATTATGAATCTTATATCAGACATTCTGTTTTGGATTTCGAACGGACTTTTAGTTCCTGTTGTTGTATTGCTTATTGTTCTTTTCATCCGTTCGCTATTATTGATAGGCAGTTTTTTCGGGCAATATTTGGCTATTCGGCGTACAGATGCGTTGTTGCGTCAACAGCTTGATGCACTGACTATAGATACTTTGCCCGAATTGGAAAGCAAACTTCCAGTGAAGTCGAACTCGTTGGTCATTGTGTATATCCGTCGGGTGTTGGGGTCAAAAGACCGTCCGGCACATGTGCAGCGTCTGTTGGCTGATTTTGAAATTACTGCTGATAAGGATTTGGCTATTTCAAAAACATTGACCAAGATGGGACCGATGCTTGGATTGATGGGTACATTGATTCCAATGGGACCTGCTTTGGTGGGACTTTCTACTGGTGATATCGCTTCTATGGCGTACAATATGCAAGTCGCTTTTGCTACGACTGTAGTTGGTCTGTTTTCTAGTGCTATCGGTTTCATAACCCAACAGGTGAAGCAACGCTGGTATTTGCAGGATATGACTAATCTGGAATTCCTTTCTGAATTGCTCACTGAAAAACATACAGCTTGAGATGAAACGTAATTTATTAAGAAAAGAGGAGGATAGTGACCCGATGAGCGTGGTCAGCAATCTGTTTGATGTGGCGATGGTGTTTGCGGTAGCGTTAATGGTGGCCTTGGTTACCCGTTATAATATGACTGAAATGTTTAGTCAGGAAGATTTTACGATGGTGAAGAATCCGGGTAAGGAAAACATGGAAATCATAACCAAGGAAGGGCAGAAGATTAACCGAGAATTTGGCAGGCTATCTGGCAGATACATTATGTATGGGAAAGGAAGCCGTTTACCGCAGGCTACGGGGAGAGGTTTCTTTTACCCTTGAAGAAGTTGCCTTGATCTCTCGAAGACTGGGTATTTCCATTGATCAGATTATAGGAAATCACCTTTCGGACAGAGTGACCTTTGATTTGAATTTATTGAAGTCTTCTGATTCAATGGAAGGCTATTATGAGATAATCCATCGTTATCTGCAAATTTTTGATTATGTGAAAAAGGATGAAACAACAGAAGTTTATACTGCTTCCAATTTGCTGCCGTTTACTCTTTATTCTGAATATGAGTATCTGTCTAAATTTCGTCTTTGTCGTTGGATTTATCAGAATGGTGAGATCAAGACTCCTAATTCTTTAAGAGATATGCAGGTGGAAGACCGGATTGTGAGTGCACATAAGAAACTATGTGAAAGCGTGAAGAAATGCCGGAAAACGCATTTTATATGGGACACGAACATCTTTTATTCTTTTGTAAAGGAGATAAAATACTTTGCCGTTCTTAAACTGATAACCGATGATGATGTATTGCATTTGAAAACCGAGCTGTATCAGTTGCTTGCCATGATGGAGGAACTTTCGGTAACGGGAGAATTCAGTGAAGGCGGAAAAGTTTGTTTTTATCTTTCTAATATTCATTTTGAGGCTACCTATAGCTATATAGAAAAACGGGATTTTCAAATAAGTTTATTGCGGGTGTATTCCATCAATTCAATGGATTCACAAAGTTTTTATATCTGCCGGATGCAATGTAACTGGATCCAATCATTAAAGCGTCATTCTATCTTGATTTCAGAGAGTGGCGAGATGCAACGCATGGATTTTTTACAAAAACAACAAGCTATTATCGATAGTTTGTAAAGAGTGCCATTTGCCACGAATTACGAATATCGCAACTTTTTTATCCGGATAGTGCGTACAATGCAAAAATCTATTTGGATGGAGCTTGTTTTTTATATTTTGCAACAGCCGCTTGCACTCATTGCATAATAAGTTGTCAGTCAGTTGGATTATTGTCTGTTTCAGAAATGAATATAATTCACAGCCTCACTCTATTTCCCGATATTTGCAGTATAAGAATTAGATGAGTATTCATGTTAGATGGAAGGGGATAATGAATGATGAAAAGAGATAATAAAACCTATAGAAACTGGCTCTGCTTACTGTGGCTGGCTGTCTTTACTTCTTGTATGGATGAAACTTTCACCGCTAGCGATGTGGAAGGTACATTTATATCAATTAGGGGAATGGCACCTCATACGGGTAGTGTGCATTCTGGGACTCCGGAAGATTATATCATTCATACGCTCCGTGTTTTGGCATTTGACAAAACGACGGGTGATAAAGTAACCAACCTATTTTATAATGCACATTCCGGTGATATTATTCGTCATCCTATTGATGCAGGAAGTTACGATTTTGTGTTTTTGGCCAATGAGCCGGCTTATCAATCGGTCCGGACTTTATTGGATGCTATCACTCATTATGGTGATTTGAATCATATAGCCTATCCCGCTGATTTTTTCTCATCAGAACAAATTATTCCAATGATGCAGGAAATAAAGAATGTGACCGTGTTATCCGGCGGACAGGGAGCGACATTGGAAGATAATACAACAGTATCTATATTGCAATTGGCTCTTGAAAGAATAGGGGTACGGGTAGATGTCATATTGAGGGCTGAAGATGATTTGGACCAGGCATTTAAAGGAATAATGTTCAGTAATTTGCCGAATCTTGTTCCGCTGACAGCCACTTATGATGGTCCGGCTATTGAACGGAGTGTGATACGTACATTTACTGTGGTTGATGACGGAAGTTATTTCACCCAAGGTACCCCGACAGCCGAATGGGATTGGGAGAAAAAGGTGAACCGTATCATCCTGCCTGCCAATGACCCTCTTTCCCTTACTAATGAAAGTGAGGCTGTAAACTTTACAATAGATATGGGGGATAATTATAATCCGTCTTGCAAATTGAAGATTGCTTCGAATCCGGTAAATTATAGCTTACCCAAGAATACAAAATTGGATTTGACCGGATATATTAAGGAGCCGTTGATGGTGAACATAGAGGCGTCTGAATGGGAGAATGTGGATGAAGATTGGAATATATCAGGTATTAAGGTACTGAATGTATCGGACTTGGAGGTCAGTATTACTGATTTTAATGGAGCACGTATTTCCTTTACCTCTAATATGCCGGTAGTCAAAGTGATGCCTCAACTTTATGTGGGAGCCGGGGGATTAGCAGCAGAAACAGAAAAGGTATTCAATGATTTGGTGTTGCTAAATGGAGATGTGAAAGACAGTGGAATCACGATAACCTATACTACCTCTCGTTTCTCATATATCTATGATAAGGCATCTCAAACCGGAACGGGCTATATGGATGTGTTGTTGGATGAGCAAAACATAATGGGTACACAGGAAACTTATCGGATTTTTTTGTCTGCTGAAGATGAAGACGGAGGTAGCCTGCAAAGAGAGATAAAAGTTCATGCCAGTCAACACGGGAAACGTTTTGAATTTAATCCGTATGGAACCGGCTATATAGGCGCTTTTTTTTAGAAATGATGAACAGGGTGAAAGAATTATTACCGGACAGCAGAAAAGGAGGGACGGAACAAATGAACGTCCTCAGGATTTAGGTACACTCGGTCTATGGAAAGCGGAAGTGGAAGAAGGGAATTTCATTGTTCTGAGCTCTACTCCAAGCTTTGATCCGAATGTCGGGACTGATAATCCGGGAGTCGCAGAGCATTATAAGGTGCTTCCTAATAAGTATAAGGGAGAAAATGGAACTTATGTGGAAGGTAGGGGACGTATCTATTTCCGTATGGGAGTAACGGGAAAAAATACCGGAACGACCCCTAGGTATGCTAAAGTGAAAATTCAATGGTATGGAGGAAGATATGGGACAGGAGATGATGAATTGTGGTATAATACCGAGTATATGTATATCCGGCAGGGAGAAGCGGATGATTACATCATGAGGCCTGGAACTGTAGATGCCATATCCAAGGGACCGTCACAGGGGAAAGCACGTGATTATGCTCGCAAAATATCGCCTTTCAATCTGACGGCTCCTGCTTATCTGAATGGTGGAAATGAACCCTATGCAAAAGTTGATGTGAAACAAGGAAGGTTTGTGAAATATCCCACTCAGGCAGGAGCATTTTTTCAATGGGGGCTTCCGAAGGATGCTGATCAGGACTATTTCCGTTTGGCTTACCATCCTACAGCCTATACTGTGAACCATTGGATTAAGGATATACAGTTTTTTAATAGTACATCCGAATTGTTTTTACCGGTATGGGGAACAGCGCCTATACCAGCAGAAGATATTTATGACTATGGGTATAAGGAAATATTTGAAACTTGTCCTGACGGATACCATCGTCCTTCTGACGGATATATTGACAGAATAGCTTATAACGGACCATATCCTAATAATATAGATCAGGATGGCGATCATGTCATTGTGAAGGCAAATACGAACAAGGATGTCATAAAGACAGTACTTACGGATTATAGCGTTGAAATAGCATTTTCTGAATTGCGGCAATCCTTATTTAAAAACCCACTGAGTGGAGATGCTGGATTAAATGAGAATATTGGCGGATACGACGGTTCGCCGGAAGTAGGAGGGATTAAAGTAGACCGATATCAGAACTTTTGGCAAAGTAGGACTGATGTGGATGAAGCGCAAGAGCATATAACCTTCTTGATAGGCTTCTATGCTGATGGCTTTTTTGACCGCAGACCTATTAAGATGGGGTCAGCTGACGGTAGTTATCCTTATTGTGTATCATCGGGTAACGCACAGGCAGCTTATTTGGGAATTCTAGTATATAATGAGGCGAATAATGCTTCTGTCTTTTTTCCGTCAGCAGGAAGACGCCAGAATAAGGATAGTAGTCTGGAATTTGCAGGACAGACCGGCTATTACCATACCGCTTCTATAGCTGCGTCTTCTGCCGAAGATCCTCATGCTGTGTGGAGCATGTCTCTGGGTAAGTGGCCGAATCCCGGTTTGATGTATCAGTTGCCGACCTTTGGTCAGTCTATCCGTTGCGTCAGGGATGAAGTAATCAGTAGAAAGTGATGATATGTATTTAATGAAATGAGAAAATGAAAGAATTTGTATTATATATAGTTTGTCTTTGGTGTCTGGCTTTTCTAATGTCAGGCTGTGAAGATTCTATCCACCTATCGGAGCGGCCTGATAATAATAAGCCTCAAGCAGATAAGGTGCAGATTGAAATCTTTGCCCGTGCGAATTCATATCATTATCCTACAGTCCGTACCATGGATGATGAAGATAGGGTAGGGAAGACTCCATGGATATTGGTATTCAATGGAGAAAATGCAAATGCCACCTTTGTAGAGGCGGTACAGGCTTTTGAGATGGTGGGAAAAAGGTATGTCATATTGACCAAACAGTCCGGCAATAGCAAGTATCAGTTACTGATATTGGCGAATCCATTGAATGATAAGTTTTATTATGGAAATAATGTGACTGAATATTTATTTACAGAATCGGATCTACGGATGAATATGATACCGGGGATAACGACATTGTCCGAAGTTTGTGCCAAAATCCTGACTGAACCGTTAGAAAGCCCTGCAACCTCTGTCATTCCTTTTAGTAATGACGGAAAGACTATTCCTATGAGTTATTTGCTTGGAGTAGACAAAATAGATACTACAACACGGATTGAAAATAGTGATGGGAGTACTATAGAGCTCATTCGTGTAGCAGCAAAAGTGGTGGTAGCTAATAAAGCCGATAACTTTTATTTGAAAGGAATTACAGCAGTAGTCAATGTACCTCGACAAGGGCGATTGCATAATCAGGATGGTACAGTTATGAATAATATGGCAAACTTGACGGAATATTGTCAGACTGGTTATGGTTCTTCTTTGGTAGTGACGGATAATTCGGCGGTGGGACAAAGTACGGAAATGAAACCGTTATATTTGTATGAGTCCGATATTCAGAACAATACCTACTTGATTGTGGAAGGAACTTATGAGAATAAAGACTATTTCTATAAGTTGGTGCTGGTTGATGGAAACTATAATCTCATGGATATTTTGCGCAATCATTCATACACATTTACCATTATCAAAGCTAAGGGGCCCGGTTATGATACGGTAGAGGATGCCAAGGCATCCAAAGCTTCCAATGTTGATTTGGATTATAAGTTATCAGTTGATGATAGTTACTCTTATGAAATGATATCCAACAATGATTTTTATTTGGGGGTAAGTAATTCAGTATTTATAGCTTATGCCAGTGAAGATAAAATTTATGAAGTAACTAGTGTGGCTACTAATTGTAAAACGAACTTTCCTAATTCATGTCGTATTGGTGATAATCATATAGAAGTGGATGATGCTTTTTCACTGATTAACCCGGTTGATGGGGCAAGAATACCTATAGTGGAAGGGAGTACACCTGACCCTAATATTACTCAGGTAGAATCCTTAATCACTTCCAAATTGAGGCTGCATGAAGATTATCAGACGGATGAGGGAGGAATTTATAGGAAGAACGCATACATCACCTTGAAATTAGGCAATTTGGAGAAAAAGATTCGCGTCAGGCAAAGACTTGCTGTACCCCAAGAAGGGCTGATTTTGAAATATATGCCTACTACTGAAGATGTGGATAGTTATGATATGAATTTTTATTGTCTGACTGCTTATGTGGAGGATGGGGCCGATAATCCCAAGACTTGGATAAAGCTACGTCCTTCATCAAGCGATGGACGGAATATAACAGATCGGATAACAGTAGATGATGGGAAAATTTATATGGAGGTAACAGCTAATGAAGGGACGGCATCCCGAAACGGCTTGGTGTATCTGACCACTATAAAAGCTCCTGATAATTCTTCCGGTATCCGTACCACACAGCGTGTTAAGATTAATATCACTCAGAAAGGTAAAACGATTGTCTCAAATTAAAAGTAATGTAGATGAAAAAGAAAATACTATTCATTCTCTTTATATCGGGTTGTTTTCTGACCGGAAGTAATGCACAGAGTATTGCAGTGAAGAGCAATCTGCTCTATGATGCCACTTCAACTCTAAATATGGGAGTGGAATTGGGATTGTCACGTCAGTGGACTTTGGATGTTCCCCTCAACTATAATCCTTGGAAACCGGGTAATGGCAGGCGTTTGCGTCATTGGGGAATACAACCGGAAGCCCGTTATTGGTTTTGTGAGCGTTTCAATCGCACGTTTGTGGGTTTGCATGGTCATTATGCCGATTTCAATGTAGGAGGATTTCCTGATTGGGGATTCATCAGTAAGAATATGCAAGACAATCGTTATCAGGGATACCTGTATGGCGGAGGCATTTCAATAGGACATTCATGGATTTTGAAGAAACGTTGGAGTTTGGAGGCGTCTTTGGGAATAGGATATGCGCATATTGTATATGATAAGTATCCTTGTGCGGAATGTGGCACTAAACTGAAATCAGGTAGAAGAAACTATTTTGGTCCTACAAAGGCAAGTATATCACTTATTTATATAATCAAATAATTGAACCATAATGAAAAGAAATAGATATATCATAGCATATGTACTGCTTGCTTTTTGCTTTATCAAGCATCCGGTTGTAGGACAGAACCGCTCTTTTACAGGTACTGTCACTATACATCCCGTACGCTTGGAACAGGTGGGTGATTCACTCTATATAGAAATGGATATGGTGTTGGAAGATGTAAAGATGAACACATCTCGTGGCGCTGATTGGATTCCTCAATTGGTTTCTGCATCATGTACTCTTAATTTACCGCGTATTTCATTGAAAGGAAGAGATGAATACAAAGCTTATGAACGATATCTGACTCTTATGACTAACCGGGAAAAAGCAAGTTATGACTTCCCCTATATTGTGAAAAAGATAGTTGGAAGGAAAAATGCGATGATTTCTTATCAATATCACTTGCCTTACGAGACATGGATGGCAGATGCCTGTCTGAATATACGGCGTGACGAGTGCGGTTGCGGTGAAACTGCATGGATGGAAATAGAACCTTTGATGGAAAAAGTAACATTGGAATATCCTCTGATTCCCTATGTGATAACTCCTCATCTGGCCTATATCAGGCCTGTTGTAGAACAGGTAAAACAGAGAGATGTACAGGCGGAATGTTTTTTAGATTTTGAAGTGAATAAAGTGGATATCCGTCCTGAATATATGAATAATCCGCAGGAACTGGCCAAGCTTCGTGCGATGATTGACGAACTGAAAGCAGACGCTGATATTCAAGTGAAAAGTTTGGATATTATCGGTTATGCCTCACCGGAAGGTTCGTTGGCAAATAATAAACGGTTGTCTGAAGGACGCGCTTTGGCGCTTCGTGATTATTTGGCAGGCTTATATGACTTTCCCCGTTCCCAATACAATATCTTGTTTGGTGGAGAAAATTGGGCAGGCTTGGTAAAAACACTCCAACATACAAATATTGATTACCGAAAAGAGTTATTGAACATGATTACAAACAACCCCTATGACCAAACCTTAAAATTGAAGTTGCGAGAATTTCGTGGAGGTATCCCCTATCAATATTTGTTGAGGAGTGTTTATCCTAAACTCCGTGTCGCCATATGTAAGGTAAACTATGAAGTGAAGAATTTCAAAGTTGATGAGGCTAGGGAAGTGTTTAAAAAGCGCCCGCAGAATTTAAGTTTGAATGAAATGTTTTTGGTGGCCAATAGTTATCCGGAAAATTCACTTGAATTTCTGGAGGTTTTTGAGACTGCTGCCCGTATGTATCCGGAAGATGAAGTGGCGGGTATCAATGCTGCTGTTGCATCCCTTTCACGTAATGATCTGGTTTCAGCGGAAAGATATCTGAAAAGGGTGAATTTAAAAAGAAACCAGCCGGTATATGATAATGCGATGGGAGTCTGGATGTTGCTGAAAGGAGATGATGAATCAGCTGAAAAGTATTTCAAAAATGCTGCTGATTCCGGACTTGATGCCGCCAAAAAGAATTTGTTGGAATTAGCGGAAAAGAAGTCGGATGTTATTAAAATGGAACAGAGAAGAGATAAATAATTTAGTTAGAAACACTTTAATAAATTGTAAAACAATGAGAAAGAAAAACGTATTAATGTCAGCAATTGCGGCTTTAGCATTTGCGGCATGTAGCAGTGATGATGTACTCCTGGAACAAGATACCGGGATTGTAACGAATCCAACAGGAAATGCATGGGTGGCATTGGATATAACGACACCTTCTGTATCAAGATCTCGTGCATTGCATGATCCTAATAAGGAGGACGGTACTGCTGAGGAGTCATCGGTTTCTACTGTCAGAGCTATTTTTTTTGATGCAAGTGAGCAACTGACGGATGATATTGAGTTGACAGGTGTCGAAGCCGGTAATCCAGGACAGCCTAACGGAGGGGTAAGTAAGCCTTTCAAAGTGGATGCAAAATCAAAGCGTATCTTGATAATAGCAAATCCCGGAGCAGGTTTCCCGGCTAAAGGCTCTTTTGGAACAGGGGCTTCTTATAGTACGGTCAATGGTGTTCTTGCCTTGTCGTTAGGAGCGGATGTGACACAAAATGTAGCGAAGAATGGCAGCTTTATGATGTCGAATGCAAAAGGAAGGCTGGAACCTTCAGTTTCAACAACAGATGGAACCGATGCTGACCTTGCATTGTATAAAACTGAAGAATTGGCTAAGAACAGTCCGTTGGCTATTCACATTGACCGTGTCGTAGCCAAGGTGCGTGTATATGTAAAGCAGGAGAGTGATGTGGCTACTATTGCAAATCCCAAATGGATTTTGAATATTACGAATACAAAGTTTTTTCCTGTATCCGAAAGAATATTGACTTGGAATGAGGATCCGGCCAACGGTGGACGTGGAACTTGTATTACTCCTTTTGATCAATATAAGATTGGTTCGTATAGAAAAGACCCTAATTATGATAATCAGAATGGAGGTCTGGATTATATGGTAATTAGTAATGATGTGGCAATTGTCAATGATCCGGGAGAAAGCCAGTATTGTCTTGAAAATACTCAGACCAGTATTCATAATCTTCATCAATATACTACGCAAGTATTATTGAAAGTGGAATTTTTGCCGAAAGCATTTAAAAAGCCTCATACAACAGATTTAGGAACACCTGATCCGAATAAGGATTTTATGAGAATTAATGGTGGCTTTTATACTTTTGATACATTGAAAGAATGGATTGAAGCTGAATTGAGAAGTAAATATGACGCCATCGGTACTAGTAAACCTTCTGTTACTACTACATTGACAGATGCTTTGAATGTGTATTTGGATAGTAAAGGAATAGGTAAAGTATCTCTTCTGGATTCCGGTGTTAATGTAGATGCTTTGGTAATCACATTCAATGGTAAAATTGATGAAATAAAAGGAAAAGGTGCAGGGGCAGTGGAAAATTTCAATTATTATGCCGATGGTATCAGTTATTATAAAATCATGATTAAACATGATGATACGGATAAGGCCTTGAATGAACTCGGTGAATTTGGGGTGGTGAGAAATTCCGTTTATGATATCAATGTTAATAAGTTCAATAATCCGGGATATCCGGAAATACCTACGCCCGGTACTGATCCCGATGAGGAGGACGGCTCTTTTCTGGCGATCCAGATTAATGTCAATCCATGGACTTGGTACACTCAGGAAGAAGAATTTTAAGAAGCGGATTATAAACTTTAACTCCCTCTTTTTAAGATAAGGGCGGCTTGGAATTGAAGATACTGGGAACTATATATCCCATTACTGTACGGAAGACGATTGTTAATGAGATGTGTAGACTGAGTGGATTCCTGTAGGGGTGCATTGAATGTGCCTGAATACGTATAGCAAACCGTTCCCGGGCAGAGTCAATCTACTCCTGCAGGAAATAATACATAAGCAAATCATTTAAACTGATGAATATGAAACTAAAAAGCCTTAGAACTTCCGCTACTTTGATAGTCCTGTTGGCTGTCTCTTTATTGACGTTCTCATGCAATAGCTTTGACGAAAGGTTGCCGGAATGTAGATTGTTGGTAAAGTTCAAATATGATTATAATATGCTTCATACAGATGCTTTCCATACACAGGTAGACAGAGTGGAATTGTACATCTTTGATAAGGATGGAAGGTATTTGTTCAGTCAGGTTGAGGAAGGAGAGGTTTTGGCTACAGGATACTATACTATGGAGGTAAAACTTCCGGTAGGCGAATACCAGTTGCTGGCTTGGGCAGGGGCACATGATTCCTATGAGATAACTATTCTAACGGTGGAACAACCCTTACAGAAATGAAACTCCAGTTGATGCGTGAGGAGTCTCTTGTCATTAATAAAGAGTTGGAACCACTGTGGTATGGCGGTATCAATCATGTGAAGTTCACAGGTACTGCAAATCAGATGGAGGTAATCAATTTGATAAAGGATACTAATAAGATACGTTTTATATTCCAAGGCTCTTCCTCGGGGGAATCCCGCAGTACCGATACTAGCGGATGGACCATCAATATGCATGACTATGATTATGAGATTATAGAATCCAATGGATATTTAGGACATGATAATTCCTTACTGGACGATGATGTGCTGAGTTTTCAACCTTATTTTATGGAACAGAAGAATCCGTCGGCTGCGGCGGTCGAATTGAACACTATGCGGTTGATGGAGGACAGGCCTGCACGGTTTGTTGTGACGGAGAAAGCAACCGGGAAGAAAGTCTTTGATATTAATCTGACGGATTTTCTTATTTTGACAAGTATGGAAGGGAATAAGATGAAACCTCAGGAATATTTAGATCGTGAGGATGAATATAAAATCATATTCTTTTTTTCTGACTCAACTGCATGGAATGCTGTTCAGATTAACATTAATGGATGGACGTGGTATATTCAGAATGAGGAAGATTAAAACAGAA
>VOFH01000462.1_pt1 | contig 56000 bp, 66 predicted proteins | sample 5384091 | NCBI WGS metagenome assembly VOFH01 (sample SAMN12384727, study PRJNA508395) | human gut metagenome | isolation source: healthy gut G | host: Homo sapiens | reverse complement strand
TTGGGCGATACGGCGTGGATGTTCCTCTACGATTACCTGCTGGCTGCCTACCTGCGCCGCTGGCCGGATAACCGCCTGTCCCGCCTGCTGAATCGCCCCGCCGCGGCGCTTGTCCTCGGCCTGGGCCTGCCGCTGGCCAACACCGCCATCCGCGCGGTGCTGGAATACCGGGGCGCGACCGACAGCAAGGCGTTCCAGTACATTGCCTACTACCGCACGGCGCTGGGCGCACTGCCCGGCCTGCTGGCGGCGCTGGCGCTGTTTCACTTCTTCAAAAATCTGGACCTCGGCAGCAACCGGTTCATAAACTGCTGCAGATGGTTGATAAAGGTATCCAACTCCTGCGTGGTGGCAAACAGCACCTCAATCAGCATGCTGTAATCGCCAGTCACGCAGTTGCACTCCACCACATTGCCGCAGCTTTGGATGTAGGGGTAAAACTCCGGCTTGAGCTTGGGGTCCATATCCAGGTTGATGAACGCCTTGACCAGCTGCCCCAGCTTGAGCGGGGCAACCTGTGCCTGATAGCCGGTCAGTACGCCGTCTTTTTCCAGTTTGGCAATGCGGGCCGAAACCGCAGGGGAGGACAGGAACACCCGGTCGGCAATTTCTTTCAGCGGGGCGCGTGCGTTTGTTTGCAGAATATCAATGATTTTGCGGTCAATGCGGTCCATACCATCCACCTCCATTATAAGTAAAAAAAGGGAACAATGCAGCCGCCAACAAGGGCGGACGACATTGTCCCCATAAATTACTTAAAATTCTAACACAAAAAACGGAAAAGGTAAAGTGGATTGCAAAATTTTATGGCAATACCGCATAATTCTAAGTGCCGATACGGCGAGCGAGGTGCGGCAGCTGCTAGGCCAAAAGCGCAGATAATACTGGATGCTGCAAAGGTGAGCGCCGCCAGTGGCGGAAACAGCGAACCGAAGCAGGGGCAGCGGTCGCAGAGTGCGAGGGGCTTTTGCCCCCGAAGCACGATGCGGGTACCGCAACCCGACATTATCGAGCATTTTGGCAACGCAGATGCCGTGCCGCAGCCGTCGGAGCGGTGCTTAAGCCGTAAGGCGAGGATTGTGCGGTGTTGCCTTATAAAAATGGAAAGCTACTGCACTATAAAGTGGGGAACAACAGCTGCGCGCTGAACCGCCCGCCGGGACCAAACATTTCAAAGTGGCAGTGGCAGCCGAAAGAATACCCGGTATCCCCCACATAGCCAATTATTTGGCCCTGCTGCACCACATCGCCCTGCTTGACGGCAAAAGCGCTCATGTGGGCATACAAGGTTCGGTAGCCATCCCCGTGGTCCAGAATGACATAGTTGCCATAGCTGAAAATGCTGTTGTGGTAGGTGGCCGTTACCACCGTGCCGCTTGCTGAGGCAATGATGGGAGTGCCGCGCGGCGCGGCAATATCCGCGCCCTTGTGGTTGTCGCTGCCGCCCATCCAGCGGCTTACATGCTTGTACTGCGGCACCGGCCAGATGAAGGTGTACCCATCCAGCTCCGCTGTCATGCCCGGCGCAAGATGAGTGCCGCGGGCAGTGATCTCCGGCACTGCAGGGGTCAATATATCAATATGTACCACCTCGGCGGCAGTTTGCACGCCGTTCACATAGGTGATCTCCTCGGTCAGCTGCTGGGTGCCGTCAACACCCTGCTGGATGGTTTCCACCACGCCAAAGCCAAGGTCGCTGCGTTCCACCGTCTGCTGGTCATAGGGAATCGGCTCCTGATACACGCGGGTGTACACAGTTTTGACCTGCAGCAGATCGCGGCTTTGCAGCTGCTGAACGATCTCGCCATAAGGCTGCACCGAACCCGCCAGATAGATGCCATCCACCAGCCGGAGCTCGTGCAGAAATGCGGTGCGCACATTGCTTTGCCTGGGAGCGCGCCAGGGGCGCTGCAGCTGGTTGAAAAAGCAGCGCAGGTGGTCGCCCTCTACCGTAACAAAAGCAAGGCTGCCATCCAGATACACTGCGGTGCCTTCCACAATGGAGCTGCCGCTGGCGCGCAGAATAGCATCCGTCAGCTGCAATTCCGTCATGGGGGTACCGCCGATGTGCAGGGTATAGGTTGGCTCCAGCACCGGCAGGGCGGCGGTATCGGAATCCGCCAGCTGCCGTGCGGCGGCAAGGCGGGCCTGGAGGTCTGCGCGGGCGGTATCAAAGTTCTGCTCGGTGGCAACGCTGCCAACCACGGTGCCGTTTACTTCCACCTGCAGGGTAAAGTGCAGGTTCAGCCCATGGGCAACCACAGCCCAAAGTATCACCCCGGCGGCGCAGGGGGCAAGCCATGGCACCAGCTGCCGCAGCGGGTGCGGCCCGGCCAGCGCGGTGCAGAATGCCTGCCCCAGCTCCAACACCGGGGCAAGCAGCAGCCAGATAAGATAAAGCGCAGCATCCCGCGCAGCGTGCGCCGCGGCGGCAGCCTTGCGGCCCAGGCAGATGAGCCAATATTCTGTTAAAAAGCCGACGGCATAAAAAATCTCGCCAGTTCTGTGCCAGCCGGGCAGCCGGCGCAGGTTGGTGCGGCGGGGTTTGCGCGGTGTTTTATGTTGCAGTTTAGCCATAGTGTGTTTGTTTTGTACGTTAGCCGGTCAATCGACATTCTCCGTTCAGTGCGGGATGTATTGCAGCGGGTCGGTGCGGGTGCCGTTGATGCGCAGCTCCAAATGCAGGTGGTAGCCGCCGTTGGCACCGCGCACATCCCCGGTGTTGCCCACATAGCCGATCACATCGCCCTTATGCACCGTCTGCCCCGCGCTGACGCAAAAGCTGGACATGTGCGCATACAGGGTGGCATAGCTGCTGCCGTCATCCGCGGTGCCGTGGTCGATCTGCACACAGTTGCCATAACTGGGCCGGGCGGATGCCGCGCTGACCACGCCATCCGCCACGGCGTAAATGGGGGTGCCGCTGGCGGCGGGCATGTCGGCCCCTGTGTGCGGCTTGTTGTATACAGCATCCGGCTCCCCAAAGTAGGTGCTGATGCGCCCCACGCTGGGCAGGGGACAGGTGAAATCCCAAACTGCAATGGCGGGCGGGATCCTGGTATTTCTGGCTCTGCGCTTTTAAGTAGGCATCCAGTGCGGCGGTGGCCTGTTCATAGGCCTTGCGTTTTTCTTCGGTCACGGCGGCCTGGGCTTCGGCGGCTGCCTGCTGGCTGTCCAGTTCCGTGCTGGCCTGCTGCAAGGCCTGTTCCAGCTGGATCTGCGTCTGGGTCAGTTCATCCTGGCGCGCCTGCAGGGCTTGGGCGGCCTGTTCGGCCTGCGTTGCAGCGGCTTCGGCCTGCTGGCGTTGGGTGTCCAGAGCCTGAGCCTCCGCATCCAACTCGTCCAGCAGCTGTTTATTGTGCTCGGTCAAATCGTTCAGCACCTGCCAAAAGGTCAGCAGTTCGTACAAATCATCCGCCTGCATCAACAGGCTGATTCCCCCGCCTTCGTTCAGCAGCTGCATGGCGGTCAGCTGCTGCTTGCAACTGTCATATCGGGCGCTGAACGCAGCCTGCTTTTCTTCCAGCGCCTTGGCCGCAGCGGTTGCTTGGTTCTGGGCTTCGGCCAGCTCGGTGCGGCTTTGCTCCAGCTGGGCCACAATGCTGCCCAGTTGGCCGCGCAGTGCGTCGGTTTGGCTTTGCAAGTCGTTGACCTGTTGGCGGGTGTCGTTGGCTTGCTGCTGCATGCTGTCCAGTGTGCTGGCAGCGCTTTCATATTCGCGCTGCGCCGCGCTCACCTGGCCCTGCAAGGCAGCGGAATCCGCTGCATGGGCGGGAAATGGGTACAAAAAAAGCAGGGCTGCCGCCGCAGCTGCAGCAGCCCGTACATAGAATGTTTTCAGTTTCATTTGGTTCCCCTTATTGCGACAACATGGCCAGCGGGTCAACGGGAGTGCCATTTACCAGCAGCTGGAAGTGCAGGTGGTTGCCGGTGGAACTGCCCGTACTGCCCACATAGCCGATCACATCCCCCTGCGCGACCCGCTGCCCCACCTGCACGGCGGGCTTACTTTGCAGGTGCGCATAGCTGGTGGCATAGTTGGCAGGGTAAACGCCGTCATCGTTGGCAGCAGCGTCCGCACCGTGGTAGATGGTTACAAAGTAACCGTGGTCATCATCCCAGCCTGCCTGGGTTATAACGCCGCTCTGCGCAGCCTGGACCGGTGTGCCGCCCGCGGCGGCAAAATCCACACCCAGGTGCGGCGGTGTGTCAGAATCATCGGTGCGGAAGGGGGCAGAAATTGCCGTGTAGTCTTGTAACGGGCAAATAAAATCCAGCGTGGTGGTCAAATGCAGGTCCGGGGAGGTAGTGTTATCGTAAGGAATCATTGTGCGGGTATCGGTCAAGGCTCCATCCACAAACAGCTCCAGGTGCAGGTGGTTGCCGGTGGAGTTGCCGGTGGAACCCACCGTGCCAAGCTGCTGGCCCTGGGTCACTGTATCGCCAGCTGCCACGCTCAGGGTATCCAGGTGGGCATACAGCGTGCGGTAACTGTGGCCGTCCGGCAGGGTGCCGTGGTCGATGACCACATGATTGCCGTAACTGTAGTGGTTGTTGGCAACCACCACCGTGCCGTTATACACTGCCAGCACCGGCGTACCTTTGGTGGCGCTGTAATCCGCTCCGCGGTGATAGTCTGATACAAAGCGGGCAATGTAATGGAAATCTGCCACCGGCCAGCCAAAAACCAGCGGCTCTGCCGTGGCCTGGGGCTGCTCCGGCTGTGCGGTGGGTTCCGCGGCGCTGTTGGTCAGCGTATCATCAGCAGGAGTGGCAGGTTCCGGCGTGGGTTCTGCCGCAGCGGAAACGGGTTCGGCCTGCGGCGCGGTAGTTTCCGCCTGGGGCCGCAGGGCGCAGACACCGCAGCCCAGCGCAACCAGCACACAGCCAAGGGCTAACAGCAGCGGGGCAGGTTTGCGGTATTTCAGCAAGTGGGCCACCCGCTTGGCCACCTGGCCCTGCCCAAAGGCGAGGGCACCGGGCATCTGGCGCACCGTGGCAAAGCGCAGAATGCTTTCGCAGTAATCAGCGCGTTCGGCAGCGGGAGCGGTGCCGATGGCGGCTTCGTCACAGGCAAGTTCCATGTATTCCTCAAATTGGCGGAACGCCAGCCATGCCAGCGGGTTCCACCAGTGAAGGCAGGCGGCCAGATAGTACAGCGGTTTGGTGATGGGGTCACCCCGGCGGATGTGGGTGCGTTCATGCAGCAGCACGGCCTGCCGCGGCGCGCCCTGCAAGCTTTGCGGCATGTAAATGCGGGGGCGCAGCACGCCAAGTGTGAACGGCGTGGCAACGGCGGCGCAGGTGTAGCAGCCATCCGGCGTTTTGCAGGCAAGGGCCACCATACGGCGCAGGCGGCAATAGCCAGCCGCCGCGCGCACCAGCAAAACCATAACCCCGGCGGCCCAGACTGCTGCCAGCAGTACCCAAATGTTAAAGGTGCTGCCGGGCAGGGGAGCACGGCCTGCCGCGCCCGGCAAAGCCTGCGCCGGGAGTTCTGCGGGCACGGTGAGCGCCTGAACCACGGCGCCAGCCTGTTGAATGGGGGCCGCGCTATCCGGCTGCCGGATGGATACCGGGATGCCGCCCGGCAGCAGAAACCGCAGCTCGACCGCCAGCCAAAGCAGGCACAGCAGTTTGCTGGGTGCCCGCAGCCTGCGCAGCAGCGCGCACAACGGTAGGCAGAGCAGCACCAGCAGGCCGCCGCACATATTGGTGCCAACGGCATACAGCACAAAAGAACGGATGCTGAACATCATGGCGTTTTTCCTTTCCGTTAAGCAGTAAGCAAGCAGCATTCAGGCGTCGCTGTCTCGGCGGCGGGCGTCATCCAGCATGGCGCGGATGGCGGCGGCTTCTTCCTCGCTGATGGAGCTGGTGTTCAAGAAAGCGGCCACAAAGCGGGGCAGGCTGCCGCCAAAGCTTTTTTGCACGACGGCGGCGCTTTCTTCCTGTTGAACTTGGGCCTGTTTGACCAGTGCCGTTACGGTGCCGTTTGCATTGTGTAATATACCGCGCTCACACAGCTTTTTCAGCACGGTATAGGTGGTGCTTTTCTTCCAACCCAGCTCGGCGGCGGAAAGTTTGACCAGTTGGCCGCTGCCCAGCGGCTCGTTGGCCCACACCAGGCAGGCAAAGCGGTATTCAGCTTCGGCTAAATGGTTCATGGTTTTCTCCTTTGGTCTACATGGATAGACTTCTTCTATTTGTAGTCTATCACAGTAGACCAAAATTGTCAATAAAAAATGCTTTCCCCTGCTTAGGTGGGGGAAAGCAGAAATTAAATTACCTTATGCTCCATCCATTTGCCGCTATAAAACCGCACTCCAAACAAAATACTCCGGCAGATCCAATCCACAAACATGCCAAACCACACGCCGGTCAGCCCCATGTTGAGCTTGAGCACAAAGATGTAGCTCAAAATTACGCGGAACACCCACATGCTGGCGATACTGACGAGCATTGTAAACTTGGCATCGCCGCCGCTGCGCAGGGCGTTGGGCAGCGTAAAGCTGGGGGCCCAGAACACCACGCAGAACACGCTGAACCAGTGCACCACCACCGTGCACATGCTGGCCGCCTCGGCCGACAGGTGGAACCAGGTGATAATCTCCGGCAGCAGCAAAAACATGGCCAAATTGGTCAGCCCCAGGCCCACGATGGCAATACCGGTCAGCTGCAGGGAGTACTTTTTCGCCTGTTCCTTGTCCCCGGCACCCAGACAGCGGCCCACCACTGGGATCATGGCCAGGTTCATCGTAGCGCCGGGCACGTTGGCCGCCGTGCAAACGCTATTGGCCACGGCATTGGCCGCAATGGCGGCGGTGCCCAGGGTCGAGGTCAGGCTGCTGACGCACAGCTTGCCGATTTGGAACATGCCGTTCTCCAAACCCGACGGCACACCGATGGCCAGCACCTTCATGATTGGCTCCTTGCGGGGGCGCAGGTCGGCAAAACCGGCCACCCGCAGCGGGTTGTGGATGTTCTGGTTCTGCCACAAGATCCACACTGCCGCAAACACGCGGCCGATCAGCGTAGCCAGCGCCGCGCCCACAACGCCCATGCCAAAGCCATAAATCAACAGCGCGTTGCCGCCGATGTTGATGACATTCATCACCAAACTGGCCAGCATGCTGATGCGGCTGTTGCCCTGGGCACGGAACAGCGCTGCGCCGCCGTTGTACAGCCCAATGAACGGGTAGGAGATGGCGCTGATGATGAAATACTGCTGCGCATAGTGCATGACTTCGTCGTCGATGCTGCCAAACACCCCGCGCAGAATGGGGCGGGACAGCGCCAGGCACAGCACGCCCACCGCAACCGTGGAGATGGCCAGCACGCTGTACAGCTGGGCCGCGCTGCGCTGGGCGCTCTCCTGGTCGCGGCGGCCCATGTACTGGCTGGCGACCACCGCGCCGCCGGTGGCCAGTGCCGCCAGGATTTGGATAATCAGAATGTTCAGGCTGTCCACCAGCGACACGCTGGACACAGCCGCCTCGCCCACACCGGCCACCATCAGGGTGTCAGCCATGCCCATCGTCACGCTTAGGGTCTGCTCCAAAAACAGCGGCCAGATCAGCGCCACCAGCGCAGACCGCGTAAAAAGCGGCGCCTTTGCTTGCGTTGCGGTACCCATACCGGGAGTTCCTCCTTCATTTTCCTAAACCCAAAGGGCATAATATCTGCACGAATTATGTATCATTATAGCCCAACATCCGCGGTGATGCAATTGATAAAAAGCAAGGCAAACAGGCAAAAATTGCGCAAATTTGCTGTCCGGCTGCCGATGGCACAAAATTTGCAATCGGATGGATATTGCCCGGTTGGGGGCAGCAAAAAAACCGGGCCCCGCAGCGGGGACCCGGTTTTTTGGTATAAAGTTTAGAAGTCGACCTCGGTGTCGTAGTAGCAGCACTTCAGCAGCTTTTCCATTTCTTCCTGGCTGGGCTGGCGCGGGTTGGAGCCCGTGCAGGCGTCGGCGATGGCGTTCTTGGCGATCTCAGGCAGTCTCTCCAGGAACACATTCTCCGGAACAAAGCCCTGCTCGCAGGGGTAAGAGTCGGGGCCGTAGTGGCCGATGCAGTGCGGGATGTTCAGGTCGTCGTTCATGCCGCGCAGGTACTTGATAAGCAGGGCGACCTTCTCGTCGTCGTTGGCGCCGCCCAGGTTCATCTTGTCGGCGATCACACCGTAGCGGGCTTTGGCGGTGGGGTCTTTGGCGTTGAAGGCGATGACCTTGGGCAGGTACATGGCGTTGGCGGCACCGTGGATGATGTGGGCACCGTAATCCGCAAAGGCCGCGCCAGTCTTGTGGGCCATGCTGTGCACGATGCCCAGCAGCGCGTTGGAGAACGCCATACCGGCCAGGCACTGTGCGTTGTGCATGGCGTCGCGCTTATCCATATCGCCGTTGTAGCTGCCAATGAGGTTGGCCTGGATCATCTCGATAGCATGCAGGGCCAGCGGATCGGTAAAGTCGCAGTTGGCAGTGGAAACGTAAGCCTCGATGGCGTGGGTCATGGCGTCCATACCGGTGTGGGCCACCAGCTTTTTGGGCATGGTGTGGGCCAGCTCGGGGTCGACGATGGCGACATCAGGGGTGATCTCAAAGTCAGCGATAGGGTACTTGATGCCCTTTTCGTAATCGGTAATGATGGAGAAGGCAGTCACCTCGGTAGCGGTGCCGGAGGTAGAGGAAATGGCGCAGAAGTGTGCCTTGCGGCGCAGCGGCGGGATGCCAAAGACCTTGCACATATCCTCAAAGGTGATGTCAGGATACTCGTACTTGATCCACATGGCCTTGGCGGCATCGATGGGCGGAACCGCCGCCGATGGCAACAATCCAGTCCGGCTGGAATTTCTCCATTGCAGCCGCACCCTTCATGACGGTCTCAACGGACGGGTCAGGCTCGATACCCTCGAACAGCTCCACTTCCATGCCGGCTTCTTTTAAGTAAGCCTCGGCACGATCCAGGAAGCCGAACCGCTTCATGGAGCCGCCGCCGACGCAGATCATTGCGCGCTTGCCGGGCAGGGTCTTTAATGCATCCAGGGCTTTGGGGCCGTGATACAGGTCACGAGGGAGAGTAAATCTTGCCATAAAATTGCCTCCTTTATAGCTTGACAAATTATTGTCAAATTCATTACTTAACATTTTACGCTGATTCCGTTTAAAGGTCAATTGACGTTTGAACGAATTTACGACCCAAATTTCGGCATTTTGCCAGATTGCGTTTCATAGCTTGAAAAGAGCTGAACTACGCTGAAAAGGGGGCTTTTCTCATGCGTCACCTTTCACCTTTACAAACCAAGGGGATGCGGCTGCGCATCCGGCTGCTGGCAGGTGTGCTGGCTGTGGGGTGCCTGGGCGGGCTGGCAGGGCGGCTGGCCGTGCTGCAATTGGTGGACGCCGACGGTTATGCCGCCCGCGCCTCCGACCAGCAGCTGCGCGGGGCCACACTGCCCGCCGCCCGCGGGGAGATTACCTCGGCTGATGGCACACTGTTGGCTGCCAGCGAGACCTGCTGGACCATCCGTGCCGCCCCGCGGGAGCTGGCCGACGAGCTGGTGGAGCCTGCTGCCAAAGCATTGAGCGGGATCCTGGAACTAGACTATGCGGAAACGCTGGAAAAATTCTCGGTCCGCACCTCCAACGACTGCCTGCTGCGCCGCCGCGCCAACCGGGAGATGGCCGACGCCGTGCGTGCCTGGTGTCAGGAGCACAATGCCCAGGGCATCCAGATCCGGCAGGATACCCGCCGCGTCTACCCGCAGGGAGATTTTATGGGCGGCCTGCTGGGCTTTACCGATGTAGACAACGCGGGCCTTTGGGGGCTGGAACTGCAATATGATAAGGAGTTGACCGGCCGGAACGGAAGATCCTGACTGCAAAAAATGCCTGGGGGTACGATATGCCCACCCATTACAGCACCCTGCAGGAGGCCGTGCCCGGCAACAGCCTGACGCTGACCATCGACGCAGAAATTCAGCACTGGCTGGAAAGCGCCCTCTCCGCTGCCGTGCAGGAACACCATGTGGCCGAGCGGGGCGTGGGCATTGTGATGGATGTGCAGACGGGGGCTGTGCTGGCGATGAGCTGCCAGCCGGACTACGACCCCAACACGCCCCGGCGGCTCATCGATGACGATGCCCGCGCGGCGGTGGATGCCCTGACCGGTGAGGAGCGCAGCGCCGCCCTGCAAAAGGCCCAGCAGGCCCAGTGGCGCAACAAGGCAATTTCCGATTTGTACGAACCCGGCAGTGTGTTCAAGCTCATCACAGCGGCTGCCGCGCTGGACAGCGGTGCCTGCAAGCCCACCGATTACTTTGTCTGCGCGGGCAAGATCAATGTGGCTGGCACAAATTTCCGCTGCGCAAACGGGCACGTCCACGGAGCCGAGACTTTCGCACAAGGGCTGGCCGTAGCTGCAACCCCTGCTTTATCCAGGTGGGGGCGCGGCTGGGCAAAGAACTTTTGCGATTACTTTGCCGCCTTTGGCCTGCGCGCCGCAACCGGTATTGACCTGCCCGGCGAGATCAAGCGCAGCGAATACTATACCGCCGACCGCATGGGTCCGGTAAACGATTTTGTATAAGAAAAAGAACGCAAATTTATTTGATTTTTTGGCTAAAATAAGCATGATTCCAAAGCGGCGTCACCCCGCCTTGTTACCGGTGGGGTGACGCTGTTTTTGTGTCTGCATAAAATCCCCGCAGCCTGCCCACCCTTATAGTGATATTCTGTAAGGGGGGCAACCACATGCAAGAGATGTTTTGTTTCCAGTGCCAGCAGACGGCGCACAATACCGGGTGCGATGGTAAGGCCGGGGTGTGCGGCAAAAAGGCTGATACCGCCAACTATCAGGATGAAGTCATCGGCGCGCTGATCGGCCTTGCGCAGGCGGTGCAGGCGGGGACAGCCACCGACCGCACCGACGAGCTGATGCTGAAAGGGCTGTTTACCACCATCACCAACGTGAACTTCAATAACGAGACGATCCTGCAAATCAAAAACGATATAGAGAAAGAGAAAGCCGCCGTCAGCACCACCCACTTTGCGGATTATGATATGGCCGAGCTTTGGCGGGCAGGGGAGGATGTGCGGTCGCTGAAATCGCTGATCTTGTTCGGCCTCAAGGGCATGGCAGCCTATGCCTACCACGCCCGTGCCCTGGGCAAGACCGACCCCGCCGTGAACCGCTATTTCTACGAGGCACTGGCCGCCCTGGGCGAGGAAAAATCAGCTGATGACCTGCTAAAACTGGTGCTGAAAACCGGCGAGGTCAACCTGGCCTGCATGGCCCTGTTGGACGCCGCCAACACCGAAGCCTACGGCGACCCGGTGCCCGTCACCGTGCCGCTGACGATTGAAAAAGGACCGTTCATCGTGGTAAGCGGCCACGACCTGCACGATTTAAAGCTGCTGCTGGAGCAGACCGAGGGCAAGGGCATCAACATCTACACCCACAGCGAGATGCTGCCTGCCCACGGCTACCCGGAGCTGAAAAAGTACCCCCACTTAAAGGGCAACTTTGGCACCGGATGGCAGAACCAGCAGACCGAGTTCCACAATATCCCGGCGCCCATTCTGTTTACCACCAACTGCCTGATGCCGGTGCGGCAAAGCTACTGCGACCGGGTGTTCACCACCTCGGTGGTCTCCTACCCGGAGATCCCCCACATCGGCGCGGACAAGGATTTTACGCCGGTCATTGAAAAGGCGCTGGAGTGCGGCGGCTACCCGGATGACCATCCCATGACCGGCATGAACGGCGGTCACACCGTCACCACCGGCTTTGCCCGCAACGCCGTGCTGGCCCATGCGGGGGAGATCGTGCAGCTGGTGAAAAGCGGCAAAATTCGCCACATCTTCCTCATCGGCGGGTGCGACGGCGCGGCTCCCAGCCGCAGTTATTACACTGACTTTGCCCGCATGACCCCCGCAGATACGCTGATTTTGACCTTGGCCTGCGGTAAATACCGGCTGAACGATATGGACCTGGGCAGCATCGGGGGCATCCCGCGCATCTTGGATTGCGGCCAGTGCAACGATGCCTACAGCGCGATCCGCATTGCCATGGCCCTGGCCGAAGCCTTCGGCTGCGGGGTCAACGACCTGCCGCTGACGTTGGTGCTTTCCTGGTACGAGCAGAAAGCTGTCTGCATCCTGTTGACGCTGCTCTATCTGGGTCTGCAGCACATCTATTTAGGCCCCACCATCCCGGCGTTTGTCTCACCAAATGTATTACAATTTCTGGTGGAAAACTACCACCTGACCCCCACCAGCGACCCCAAAACCGACCTGAAGGCCATTTTACACGAATAAAACCATCCAACGGCAGCACAATAAACAAGCGTGCTGCCGTATTTTTGTAAGTTTCTGCAAATATTTTTGCATTATTTACCTACTAACATATTGACATAGTGGGTAAATAGGTGTATGATACAGCCAATGAATCCGAACAGGAAGCACGAACAAAGACGAAAGGAGAAATGTGCCATGTATACCATCCATGCCATCGCCGCCGTCCGCATGTGTTGTCGAATGTTTTGCTCCCAGGCATATCCGTATGGCCGGGCACATTCGTCTTGCTTGTGCTTTGTCGATGTTTAAAGTGTAACTGTACAACATCGTTTGCTGTGTGCCTGGGAGCCTGCAAAAACCCCCGGGCTTTTGTTTTACCTGTTCGGGTACGTTGAACCGCCGAAACGAAACACAAGAACATAGAAAAATGACAGAGGGGAAACTACCATGAAAAAAATCTTGAAAAAGTCGGCCGCTGCGCTGGCCGCACTTACCTTGACCGCCGCCCTGGCCGGCTGCGGCAGCAGCGCTTCTTCTGCAGCAGCTTCTACCGACACCGCCGCCTCCACGGCTGAAACCTCCGATGAAAACGAGCTGGAAAAAGTCAAGGCCGCCGGCAAGCTGGTCATCGGTGTGGAAGGTACCTACCCGCCGTTCACCTACCACGATGATAACGGCGAGCTGACCGGCCTGGACGTGGAACTGGGCAAGGCTCTGGCCGAAAAGCTGGGCGTCGAGGTCGAGTTCCAGGAGGCCGCCTGGGACTCGCTGCTCATTGGTATTGACACCGGCCGCTTTGATACGGTCATCAACAGCGTCAGCATCACCGACGAGCGCGCCGAAAAATACGACTTCTCCGACCCCTACTACTACGAAGCCCGCCGCGTGGTCGTGCGTGCCGACGATGACAGCATCAACGGCCCCGAGGACCTGAACGGAAAAAAGATCGCCACCAACACCACCAACGCCTTCATCCCCTGGTACGAGGAGAACGGTGCCGAGGTGGTGGGCATCGATACCAGCGCCGAGGCTATCGACCTGGTCCTCTCCGGCCGCGCCGACTTCCTGGGCATCAGCGTTCCGGTACTGAACGCTTACCTGGATGAGCACCCAGACGCCGCCGATAAGCTGAAGGCCGCCTTCGTCATCCCAAACTCCGAGGACGTCATCGCCATCCCCGTCCGCAAGGGTGAGCCGGAGTTCCTGGACGCTATCAACGCTGCGTTGGCCGAGCTCCGCGAGGAAGGCACCCTGAAAGAGATTTCTGAAAAATATCTGGGCGGTGATTACACCAACTCCGCTTACAGCAATTGATTGCAGGTGATTCGCAATGACGCAAAGACTGCTGGATATTCTGGTATCCTCGTTTCCCCGGCTGGTCCTGTACTGTGTGCAGGTCACCATCCCCCTTACCGTGTGCATCTACATCCTGAGCCTGGTGCTGGGTTTCCTGCTGGCGCTGATTCAAATTCAAAAGATCCCGGTGCTTAAGCCGCTGGCCCGCGTGTATGTCTGGGTGTTCCGCGGTACGCCGCTGATCGTCCAGATGTACATTATCTTCTTCGGCCTGCCGTCCTTAGGCATCACGCTGGATGCGTTCCCGTCGGCGGTCATCGCCTTCTCGCTGAACTACGCGGCCTATATGTCCGAGACCATCCGCGCCGCCATCCAGTCAGTGCCGGAAGGACAGTGGGAGGCCGGGTACATGATCGGCCTGAGTTCCGGCCAGATCATGCTGCGGGTCATTTTGCCCCAGGCTGCACGGGTGGCCTTCCCCACGCTGTTCAGCACGCTGATTGGCCTGACGAAGGACAGCTCGCTGGCTGCCAGCATCACGGTGGTGGAAATGTTCAAGGCCGCCCAGCAAATTGCCTCCCGCACCTTTGAGCCCTTTGCGCTCTATTGCGAAGCCGCCTTTGTCTACTTAATGCTTAATACCGTGCTGACTCTGCTGCAGAGCGTGCTGGAAAAGCGCCTTGCCTGGAAACAGCCGAGACAGCAATCCGCCGTACAAAAACAACTGGAAAAGGAGCCTGCGTAATTATGGCAAGAATCAGTGAAATCAACATCGAAACCGCCCCCGAAGCGATTCAAAAGATTGTGGCCGACCATGTGGCCGAGGGCCATACCATTACTGCCGAAAAGCGCACCCTGCTGCACAATGCTGCCGCCTTCAATGCGGTGGAGGCTGGCTCCTACGCACTGGATGACGAGCTGGCCCGCCTCATCGGCAAGCGTGCCGCTGATTTTTACGAGTACGCCATCTCCCAGGCCAACGGGTGCCTGGTGTGCAGCATCTACTTCCGCAACCTGCTGAAAAAGAACGGCATTGACTTTGATACCTTCGGGTTCACCCCCGAGGAGCAGGTCCTCATCGACTACGGCCGCGCCATTGCCAACGACCCCAAGCACGTGCCCGAGGAGCTCTTTACCAGGCTCAAGACTTACTTCAACGAGGAGCAGATCGTGGTCGTCACCGCCATGGGCGTGATGATGATCGCCAACAACTACTTCAACGATATTCTGGACGTCACGCCGGATCATCTGGCGTGACCCAAAGCAAAGGAGCACATCACCATGCTGGAAGTAAAAGACCTGCATTGCAGCTACGGCACCACCCAGGTGCTGAAAGGCGTGGACCTCAATGTCAACAAGGGCGAGGTCATCTCGATCCTGGGCAGCAGTGGCTCCGGTAAAACAACGCTGCTGCGCTGCATCAGCTTTTTGCAGAAGGCCGACAGCGGCACCATCCGGTTCGATAACTTTGAAAAGGGCATCACCCAATTAAAGCACAGCGAAATTCGTGCCCTGCGGATGAAGATGGGCTATGTGTTCCAGAACTTCAACCTCTTCCGCAACATGACCGTCAAGCAGAATGTGCTGGAGGGCCTTATCACCGCCCGTGGCGTGGACCGCGCCACCGCCGATAAGACCGCCGACGAGGTGCTGGAAAAGGTGGGTATGCTCCACCGCAAGGACTTTTACCCCGACCAGCTCTCCGGCGGGCAGCAGCAGCGCGTGGCCATCGCCCGCGCCATCGCCTTTAAGCCCGAAGTGCTGCTGTTTGACGAGCCTACCTCCGCCCTTGACCCGGAGCTGACCCGCGAGGTGCTGAACACCATCACCCAGCTGGCCGCCGACGGCCTGACGCTGGTGGTCGTCACCCACGAGATGGGCTTTGCCCGCAACGTGTCCGACCGCATCATCTTTATGGAAAACGGTGTCGTCGCTGAGGAAGCCCCCGCAAAAGAATTTTTCCTGCACCCCCGGCAGGAGGCAAGCAAGCGCTTTTTGCGGACCGTCACCGATGACTACGATTACAGCATTTAAGTGTAAGGGAGGAAGCAGGCCATGGCGGGTATAAAATGGAGATTTTCCTCGAGAGGGGAGCGTCCCTCGAACGCCACCCTGACCCAGGCGTTGGAACAGCTGGAGCAGGCAGTAAACGAAGCTGTATAAATAAAGCAAAAGGCTCCCGGCGAGGGAGCTTTTTTGTTTTGCAGGTACTTCCGACCTTTTCCGCCCCCTATTATACTCCGGAACTCCGGAAGTACTTTCCTCTATAGACAAATAAACAAGAAATAACATATATACGTATAAATTACTCTTTTTTATAAGTGCGTTATATAATTTAACATAATGTATAATAAGAAGTATATTTTTACTTTTTGACGTATATATGTAACTTATTGATATAAAGATTATAGAGGAAGTACTTCCGTACTTCCGGAGTTATTTGGGTATGGGTAGTTCCGGAAACACTTCCCCTCATCCCCTATTTCTCCCCCAAAAGAGAAATAGACCGCCTTATTCTGCTAAAATCATCCTGTATTCCTTCCCCCGCGGCCGGTATAATAAAGCCATCATCAGCGAAGGAGGAATGTATCAATGATGATTGCTATTCTTATCGCCGCCATTGTGGTGGCACTGGTCGTGTTCTCGTTTCTCTGCTACAAAAAAGCCCCGCCTACCCAGGCCATCGTGGTAACGGGCTTTGGCCTGTCCCGCCCCAAGGTGGTGTGCGGCCGCGGCGTGTTTGTACTGCCCGTTGTACAGCGTGCCGACCGGCTGAACATGCGCCTGCTGAAATCGACGTAAAAACGCCGGAAACTGGCGTAAAAACCAAAGAGGGCGTCTCCCTCTGGCTGGACAGCGTCGTTACCGTGCAGGTCTACAGCGAGAACTCCACCGTCTCGGACGAGGAAGTCCGTAACGCCGGGTACGATGACATCAAAAAGTACATCAACAGCCGCCAGCAGGCCGCCATCTCCAACTTTTTGGGCATGGACGAAGCCCACATCAACGAGAAGATCAACGATGTGCTGCAAGGCAACCTGCGTGAGATCGTCAGCGAGATGACGGTCGACCAGATTTTGACCAACCGCAAGCAGATGGCCGTCAGCGTGGTGGAAAACGCCCGCCCGGACCTGGCCAAGATGGGCCTGGAGGTTGTCACCTTCAACGTGCAGGATGTCAAGGACGCCATCGATGCCCAGGGCCACAACCACGGCGTCATCGAGGCCATCGGCGTGGAGCAGGAGGAGCTTGTGAAAAAGCGTGCCTCCATTGCCAAGGCCGAAGCCGAGCGCGATGTCTCCTGCGCGAAGGCTGCCGCCGCCATGGCCGCCAACGAGAAGGAGATCGAAGCCCAGACGGCCATCGCCCAGCGCAACAACGAGCTGGAACTGGCCAAGTCCAAGCTGAAAGCCGAGGCCGACAAGGCCGCCGCTGACGCCCAGGCCGCCGGTATGATCCAGACCAACCTGCGTGCCAAGGAGGTCAAGGAATCCGAAGCCGACGCCGAGATCGCCCGCCAGAAGAAGATGGTCGACCTGGCCGCCCAGGAGGCCGAAGTGCAGCAGCGCAAGCTGGATGCCGAGGTGCGCAAGCAGGCCGACGCCGAGCTGTACCGCCGCCAGAAAGAAGCCGAAGCCCAGAAGTACGAGGCCGAGCGCGCTGCCGAGGCCGCCAAGTTTGCCAAGCAGCAGGAGGCCGAAGGCATCGAACTGGTCGGTAAAGCCGAAGCCGAGGCCATCCGCCGGAAAGGCCTGGCCGAAGCCGAAGCGATGAAGCAGAAAGCCGAAGCCTACAAGCAGTACAACGATGCCGCCGTGGCCGAGATGATGATAAAGGTGCTGCCCGAAATCGCCAAGAGCGTGGCCCAGCCCCTTGCCAGCATCGACAAGGTGTCCATCATCGGCGGCGATGCCTCCGGTGTGTCGGGCGTGTCCGGCAACGTGCCCGTGCTGATGGCCCAGACCATGGAGGCCATGAAGGAAGCCACCGGCATTGACATGAAAGAGATCGTCCGCGCCAACAGCATCCAGGCCAAGACCGACCGCAACATCAACGTGACCGGGCTAGAAAATTTGCAAACCCCGCAGGCCTCTGCACCTACTGCAGAAACCACTGCGGACCATGCCACTGTAACCGAATAACAGCTGCATAAAACCAGCGCCCCTGTGCCGACCGTGCAGGGGCGCTGTGTGTTGCTGCACAACCGCATAGAAAAGCCAGACCACACTGTGGGCGACAGCTACCGCAACGATGACGGCACCGGCAACCGCTATAAGAAAAAGTCCTTCAACTGGTACAAGCAGGTCATTGCCACCAACGGCGAGACCTTATAACCCAAAACGGCAAGGCCGCCCTCCCCACAAGCAGGGGAGGGCGGCCTTTTGCGGTTGATGGATATACTTAAATAACATTATCACAGATCGCAGCTTTGCTTTCCATGGATTTTTTCAAGAACAGCATGCAAAAATTCCGGCTCTTTGGGCGGGGAAAATCTGTCAAACACAACTTGAAAAAGTGCAGATTGTACAGGAAAAATGACATGGTCGGCGCGACGGGGGTACGTTATTATTTAGGTATTGGCGCGGGGGCGGCCTGCGACCCGTACAAGACCTTCCCACTCAAAGCCTACCACAGCGCCGTGCTGCGCGCCATGATCGACCGCGACAAAAACCACCCCTGCGTGGTGCTGTGGAGCCTTGGCAACGAGCCGGACACCGAACACTTCCCCCAAAGCGCCTACGATTACTGGCGCCCGCTGTATGAGCAGGCCCACGCCCAAGACCCGCAGGACCGTCCGGTCACGATGGTCTGCTGCCAGAACGACTATACAAGGGATATTACCACCCGCACGATGGACGTAGTCTGCATCAACCGCTATGGATGCCCATTCGGACCATACGGTGGCGGCCTACCGTACTGTTCACCGAGGAATTTCAGGTGGAATATTACAGCCTGCCTTGACAGCCGCCCCTTGGACGGCATGGCCTGGCGCTTTCTCCACCCAGCAGGGTCCCATGCCCAGCGCCCGGCGGATTTCTGGCGCGAAGGAGCGGATCTTTCGGGCTTTGGTACCATCCGTGTGCCGGGCCATATGGAGACCCAGGGCTATGGTCAGCTGCAATACACCAACACGCTGTACCCGTGGGATGGACGCAGTGCGCTGCGGCCGCCGCAGGTGGATTTGAACGATGATCCCGTTGGCAGCTATGCGCGGGAATTTGATCTGGATGCCGGGCTGCGCGGGCAGCGGGTATGCATCAGCTTCCAGGGTGTGGAACAGGCCATGTACCTGTGGTGCAATGGCAAGTTCGTGGGCTATGCCGAGGACAGCTTTACCCCCTCGGAATTTGATCTGACGCCGTACATCAAAGAAACCGGCAACCGCATCTGCGTGGAAGTGTACAAGCACAGCAGTGCAGCATGGATCGAGGACCAGGACTTTTTCCGCTTCTCCGGCATGTTCCGCCCGGTATACCTGTACGCCAAACCGGCGGTGCATCTGGCGGACATCTGGCTGAAAGCGGGCCTGAGCGAGGACAACACCACTGGTCTGCTGACCCCGGAGCTGAAGCTGGATGGAGAGACCGAAGGGGTCAGTGTGACTTTGCGCTTGACCGACCCGGAGGGCTATGCCCTGTATGAAGGCCCTGTGACGGGGGACACGATTGAGTTGGAGGGGATTCAGCCGTGGAGCCACAAGACCCCGGTGCTGTACCATGCAGAGCTGACGCTGAAAGATGCACAGGGCACCGTGCAGGAAGTGGTGCCCTATGACATCGGTTTCCGCCGCTTTGAGATGAAGGACGGCATCATGTGCCTGAATGGGGAGCGTGTGGTGTTCAACGGTGTAAACCGCCACGAATGGAACCCCGAAAAGGGCCGCGCTATTGATGCGGATGATATGAACGCCGCCATGGCCGTGCTGAAAGCCAACAACATCAACGCTGTGCGCACCTGCCATTACCCGGATCAGAGCCTGTGGTATGATCTGTGCGACAAAAACGGCATTTACATGATCGATGAAACCAACCTGGAAAGCCACGGCAGCTGGCAGAAGCTGGGCGCGATCGAACCCAGCTGGAATGTGCCGGGCGGCCTGCCGGAATGGAAAGACTGTGTGGTCGACCGCGCCCGCAGCATGCTGGAGCGCGACAAAAACCACGCCGCTGTGCTGATCTGGTCCTGCGGCAACGAAAGCTATGCGGGCGAGGATATTCTGGCCATGACGCAGTTTTTCCACGCCAAGGACCCCAGCCGTCTGGTGCATTATGAAGGTGTGGTGCATAACCGCGCGTTTGCGGCCATTACCGATATGGAAAGCCGGATGTACGCCAAGCCGTGGGAAATCCGGGAATATCTGGAATCCAAGCCGGAAAAGCCGTTCATCCTGTGCGAATACATGCACGATATGGGCAACTCTCTGGGCGGAATGGAAAGCTATGTGAAGCTGGCGGAAGAATACCCGCAGTACCAGGGCGGCTTTATCTGGGACTACATGGACCAGGCCATCTGGCATACAGACGTCATGGGCCGCAAGGTACTGGGCTATGGCGGCGATTTTGGCGAGCGGACGACGGATTATAACTTCAGCGGCAACGGCATTGTATACGCCGATGGCGCAGAGAAGCCCGCCATGCAGGATGTGCGTTACTGGTACGCCAGCCCGGCGGACCGTGCGGCGCAGGATACCGTCAACGCTGCTGCGGCAGCACAGGCAGACCGTACGCTGGCCGAAGCCTGGCAGAGCCGCCGCGCCTACCCCCTGGTGGTGACCCAGGGCGACGGCAACCTGGGCGTAAAGGGCAAAAACTTTGAGATGCTTTTCTCCATTGCGGGGGCTGGTCCGGCATCGCTGAAGGTGAACGGCACCGAATGGCTGTGGCGCGCACCGCGCCCGGCGTTCTGGCGGGCCTCCACCGACAATGACCGCGGATGCGGCTTCCCGCTGCGCGCGGCGGCCTGGATGGCGGCAGACGTGTTCCTGCGCAAAGAGGGCTGCACGGTGCTGGAAAAATCCGCCAGCGAACACGGCCCAGGAAATCGAGGCGGCGCAGCATATTTCGGAATTGCCCAACACCGGCCGCACCAGCATCACGGTGCTTGGCGCAGTCCGTGGTGTCGGCGGTATCGACAGCTGGGGCACTGATGTAGAGAAGCCCTACCACATCCCCGGCGACCGCGACCACAGCGTGAGCTTCCGTATCGTGTTCTGATAAAAGCACTGCAACATACAAAATCCCCCTGCACCACTGTATTGAAGTGCCCCCAAAAAGTTAGACAATAATTTGAAGCAAAAATTGTTCAAGCAGCCGAAAGGGCTTGCTGTCTGTGAATTGCAGGCGGCAAGCCCTTTAGCTTTGCCTTGATTCTGCGGTTGTTGTAGTAATCCAGATATTCAACGAGTTCCTGCTTGAAGTGTTCCATGGACTGAAACTCTTGTAAGTACAACAGTTCACCTTTGAGTAAGCCAAAGAAATTCTCTATCACAGCGTTGTACAGACAGTTGCCTTTCCGGCTGATGCTCTGCTGAACACCTTTCTTCTGGAGCATTCGCTGGTACTGCTTGTGCTGGTATTGCCAGCCCTGGTCAGAATGAAGGATCAACCCGGTTCCATCCGGTATCTTCTCAAAAGCCTTATCCAGCATAGTCGTAACCATACTCAGAACAGGACGGTCGGAGATGGTATAGCTGACCAGATCGCTGCTGCACAGATCAAGGATGGGCGAGAGATAGAGCTTCTCTCCAAACAAACTGAACTCTGTCACATCAGTGACCCACTTCTGGTTTGGCTTTTCGGCGCGGAAGTCCCGGTTTAACAGATTTGGTGCGATTTTGCCAACTTCGCCCTTATAAGAACGATATTTTTCATCCTGACACGGCAAACCAAGCCCAGCTCCTTCATAAGCCGCTGGACAGTCTTGTGGTTCAGGAGAAAATTGCGCTTGTGAAGTTCTGCTGTAATGCGGCGATAGCCGTATCTTCCTTTGTTTTCGTGGTAGATGGCCGTGATCTCCGCTTTGACAGCTTTATACTTATCTGCACGGTTCATCCGCTTCAGATGGTAGTAGAAAGTGGCACGGGGTAGTTGAGCGATTGAGAGAAGAATATCCAGAGAATGTTTTTGCCTCAGCTTTTGAACTACCTGCGTTTTCTGCGCTGGCGTCGCTCGTCTTCCAAAACCAAGGCTTGCCAGTTTTTAGGTAATCGTTCTCCGCACGCAGTCGCTGCACTTCGGCCAGCAGATCTTCTTCCGCCTCTTTTGGCAGCTTCTTTGGCCGACCAGTGCTGCTGCGGCCCCGTCGCTCAACCGTCAAGCCTTCCGGCCCTTCTTCCAGATAAATGCGTTCCCAACGCTCTATAATTTTATGGTCGTTAATTCCGAATTCCTGCATCGTTGCATAGATACTCAGATGTTCTTTTTCCATGGTTTCTACAACCATTTTCTTGAATTCCGGCGTATATCCTTTGTTCGGTTTTCCTCTTGACATAATAAATCACCCCATCTGTTAGATAGTATATCATACTGTCTAACAAATGGGGTGCAGTTCATATTGGTGGTACAGAGGGATTTTTGCATACGGATTTTTCTGTTGTGCCCTTAGGCTGAAACCATGCTCTCGGCTTTCAAGTGAGGAATCTCACCAAGGACCTGCTGGCCGGTGCGGATACGCAGGGTCATAGTGCCGTGCTCCAGGCAAGAAAGCAGACAACTGCGTCCACTGGGCAGATACCAGGTGGCAACCTCGGTGTTGCGCCGGGCAACCACAACGGAACCATGCTCCAACTCCCAATACAAAGCGGCGCTTCCGTGCCCTTTTTTGCGAAAAGGAAAGCCTTTTTCATCTATGCGCCACCAATTCCAGCTTCCAATCTGGCGGCCAAAGACTGCGGCTGCAGGGGCATAACTGCAAAGCTCCTGCAATTCCCCAAAAGCGGACGGCATGGGCAAAACGGCAGTAGTTGGCTGCCCCTGGGGCTGCAAAAGTGCAAGCAGCAACAGCGTGACCAACTCGCGCCGCATCTGGCTCAATGGTAGGGTCAGGCATTGCACAGTGCTGTTGCTGCGGTAATAGACACAGCAATCTTCTATCAGCAGCTTTTTGGCGCAGCAAAGGCAGAGGATGTCCCGCTGGTGCAGGCATTGGAGTTGTAGCGATGCATTGCTGGAAAATTGTAGATATAAGATCTGCTGCCCGATGCGTCCCAGCCAGGTGCCGCCATCGGTCTGCGGAAAGAAAAGAAAACGCTCCGGCAACACAGAAACCGCACCGGCGAAAGCGGTGCGGCATGCAGCCGGCAGTGCCCGGGCAGGGACCAGGCAGCAGGAAGCCGGCAGGGGATTATTCATACAGGATGAGTGCGATCATCTCGACCGGCTCGTTACCCAGGCATTTCAGGCCGTGGCCCTCGCCGGGGGCGCAGTAGGTCACGTCACCGGCGCCGATCTCTACCTCGGTGCCGTTGTCGTTGTACAGGCCCTTGCCGCTCAGGATGTAATAGGTCTCATTGTCGCCTGTGTGGATATGGTAGCCGATTTCACTGCCGGGGTAGACGGTGGTGTGGCCAAACACGCGGCCCTTCTGGCTCATCTCCTCGGGGCCGTTCAGCAGGCTGCGGACGGTGATCTCGCCCACGCCGTTAAACGGGGCGGGCTTGCGGACGGATTGCTTTTCTTCACTGCGACGGATCATAGGTGCTCTCTCCTTATAAATAAATGTTGTGGTGAAAAATTGGTGGCTGAAACATGGTGCAATTTATTTGCAATCGGTTTCAGCACTATACGCTTAATTGTACATGGTTCGACAGGGATACGCAAGTGTCAAACCTAACAAAAACCGGATACCAAATGCGTGCATTATCACGGAACGGCTGCAATTGCAATCTGAAAATAGCCAGCATATCGTTAAAAACGTAAACAAGTGAGACGGCTGTGCAGGGACGACTAAGAAACCTGCAACGATTGAAAGACCCGAAAATCGGATAAATAACAAGGACAAAAGAAACTGAACATGGACGAATGATGTATAATGCGATACGGATATCATAAGGCAAATTGTCAACGTGCACAAAAGTACAAAGTTTGATTCATGAAAAACAGAGAATTCGACGGCAAAACCCTGAAAACCCATTGACACGGCGCTGACGAAGTGTTACCCTATAGGTGCAATCGATTGCGAGATGCAATCCCGCAATCACAAAAAACAACCGGCGGCCTCTACCGCAATCAAGAGAAAACAAAGGAAGGAAAGAACTTATGTCCAGCAAAAAAACTCTGCGTCAGATCCTGGATGCATCCGATAAATGCTTCCTGGTGCCCTGCGTATATGACTGCGCATCCAACCACGCCGTTGAGATGTGCGGCTTCCCCGTAAGTCTGCTCTCCGGCGGTGAGGTCTCCATCTCCCGCAACGGCGTTATCGACTACGGCTTCACCAACCTGACCGACCTGGAAGAGGTCATCAGCCGCGTGGCCAGCACCAGCGCCATCCCACTGATCGCCGATATCGAGGACGGTTTCGGCGGCCCTCTGGCTGTCTACCGCGCTGCAAAGCGCCTGGCCGCTGCCGGTGCCGCTGCTGTTCAGCTGGAGGACTCTGCTGATATGGAGGAGTCCACCAAGATCCTGCCCCGCGACAAGTACATGGCCAAGGTTCGCGCTGCTCTCGAAGCGCTGGATGGCACCGACTGCCTGCTGATCGCCCGCAGCAACGCCGACCCCGCTGACCCCGAGCAGATGAAAGAAGGCTGTGAGCGTCTGCAGGAGGCCATCGACCTCGGCAAAGAGCGCGGCATGTACGTTCTGGCTATGATGGTCCTGGTCGGCAATGTCGAGCAGGCTGCCGAGATGGCCAAGATCGTCACCGGCCCGAAAATCTTCGCTGACGTTCGCGCTTACAAGGGCGAGGATGGTCACTATCATCCCTCCGTTACCATGGACGAGCTCACCCCGCTGGGCTTCAAGATGTGCAGCAGCCACTACACCATGAAAGCCGCTATGGAAGGTATGCTGGAGCATGGCCTGGCCAACTTCAAGAATCAGAGCGTTGCCTACAGCTTCGAGACCGCTCCGGCCTCCGGCATCGAGAGCTTCTCCGCATCCGGCATGTGGGACCCGCAGGCTTACCTGGCCCTGGAGAACAAGTTCACCGGCGGCGATAAGGAGTACACCATCGTCGGCCACCAGGTCGAGGATTACCCGAAGAACTTCAAGCGTTTCGACATCAGCGAGCGCCTGTAAGCCATAAAAGCATCTGCGTAAGGAGGACTTTTAATGAGAAAACGGATCGATGCCCATGTGCACATTACCCCGGAAACTTGTCTGGGAAGAAAAAATGAGCGTTTCGGAACGGAAAATCTTCCTTATGGTCGGCTTAAAATGGGGGATGGCGGTTTCCAGACGATGCCGTGCTACATCCACGACAGCCAGTTCACCTCGGATACGCTCATCAATATGATGGACCTCTATGGCGTAGAAAGAGCGGTGCTGCTGCAATCCCTGATGAATCCGCTGAACCCGGAGATCACCCAGGCTGTGCACAAATATCCGGATCGCCTGGTCGGTGCGATGATCGTAGAACCCAAAGAAGGCTGGCAGCAGGAGATGCGCCGCCTGGCAGAGGAAGGCCTGCGCGTGATCAAATTTGAAATGCGCGCGTTCACCAACCCCAACTGCTACCCAGATGCCCGGTATGACGACTCCATGATGACCGCCCTGTTTGACGAGGCGGAAAAGCTGGGATTGACCATTACGATTGATCCCGCACCAATCAACTTCCCGGTATACAATCCGGATGCACTGGCAACGGCGATAGAGCGTCACCCCAATGCCCACTTCGTGCTATGCCACCTTGGCTATCCGCTGCCGCTGGAAACCGCTGAACAGCGTGAAAAATGGCACAAGATGGTCAGCGTAGGCAAGTACAAAAACTGCTGGGTCGACATTTCTGCCATGCCGGACCTCTTCGATGCAGAAGGCTGGCCCTATCCCACCGCACAGGATCTGATCCAACAGGTCAAGCAGGAGATCGGCGCCGACAAACTGATCTGGGGCTCGGACATCACGGGGACACTGAACCGTGCGACCTACCCCCAGATGATGCAGATGCTGGAACGCGACAAACGCTTTACCGAAGAAGAACTGGATAAGATCTTCTACGATAACGCAGTTGCAGCGTACAAATTATAAAAAAGGAATATTGTCGGATATAGAAGTTCGACACAAAATAATTTGTTTACCTGAAGGAGGAAAACAAAATGAAAAAGATGGCTTCTCTGTTCCTGGCGGGCACTATGGCCCTGAGCCTTGCCGCCTGCGGTGGCAGCACTGCTTCCTCAAGCGCCGCTGAGAGTACCGCAACCCCTGCCTCCACGGCAGAATCTACCGAGCAGACCACGGCAGACGCATCTGACAGCGATACCATTAAGATTGGCGTGCTGACCTACATGTCCAGCGCACGTTCCGCCACCATGGGCTTCTTCCAGGTCGGCTGGGAAGCTGCCGGCGAAGAGATTAACAATGCCGGCGGTATCGGCGGCAAGAAGATCGAGTTTAAGCTCTATGACCCGCAGAACGATGCTGCTCAGGTTCCCCAGCGTCTGACTGAGGCCAAGAACGATGGCTGCGTGGCCGTTGTCTTTGCAGTTGGCGATGACCTGGCCCCCACCGCAGCCGAGTGGGCCGAGCAGAACCAGTTCCCTGTTGTGGCTGAGTCCAACACCTCTACTGAGATCAGCATCAAGCACTTCTCCAAGTACTTCTTCAACGCAGGCCCCAACGCCTGGTCCTTCGCCAAGGTGCTGGCCAACGCCGCCGTCAAGAATGAGGGCAAGAAGAACTTCGTCTTCTGCGGCACCGACGGTGCAGCTACCATCGACGCTGAGAACCTGCTCCTCCTCGAGGGCCAGAAGATCGACCCCGATTTCAGCTGCTTGGCAAGCTACCGTGTCTCCTCTGACGACTCTCAGTTCTCCAACATCATCAGCAGCATCGCCAGCACGGCACCTGATATGGTCCTGCAGCAGGGCGGCGGCCCCACCTTCGTGGCTTTCGCACAGCAGGGTCTGATGTTCGGTCTGTTCGATAACTCCGACGTTTACAACGACTTCGTTGTTGATACCTCGACCAACTCCTCTCTGGCCGAGGCTGGCCAGTTCCCCTATGGCCATACCAAGGGTATGTATCTGCTGAACTTCTGGGATGAGAGCCAGATGGATGAGAACATCAAGGGCTTTTGCGATAACTACATGAACAACCCCATCAGCCAGGAAAATGGCTACGTTGCACCTTCTGACGCCGGCCTGAGCTGCTACCGCTGCGTGAAGTCCATTGCCCTGGGAGCCCAGAGCTGTGTTGACGCCGGCACCGACTACAATGATCCCCAGACCCTGACCGACGCTATCGCACAGATCAGCTGGACCGACTCCACCGGCGAGCATCACTACCGCGAACTGGACAACCAGCTCACCTTCGACTATTACTACGGCGTTTCTACCCAGGAAGGCAGCGAGGCCTACAACAACAGCCCCATCGCTACCGACATCGTTACCTACACGGCTGACGAAGTTCTGCCGACCGAAGAAGAGATGAAAGCCTACGCTGAGACTCTCGGTGTGACGGACCGCTTCTGATTTCTTGTAATACATGAACAGCAGCCGCGATTCGATTCTGTAAACGAATCGCGGCTTTTTACAAAAGGAGTGAAACTTCTATGACCCTATCTCAGCTTGTGCTGGCACTCGTGGTTGGTCTGGCAAGCGGCATGATTTCCTACCTTACGGCGTCGGGTATGAGCCTGATCATCAGCGGCATGGGAACTATCAACTTTGGCCAGGGTGCATTTTATATCCTGGGCGCCATGCTTTGTTATTACTCTGTCCGCGCCAATGTCCCGTTCATCGCGGCATTGCTGATCGGCTTCCTGGTCCCTGCAGCCATCGGTGCACTGGTGGAATTTCTGCTCCGGCCTGTATACGGGCTGGACATGACTTACAGCATGCTGATCACGATGGGTGTCAGCTACATGCTGTGTGATGGGATGTCTTTCCTGTGGGGCAACACGGTCCGCGCAACGCCGGTCCCCCAGATGCTGAACGGTGCCGTTCGCATTGCCAGCATGAACATTGCATTCCCTGCTTACTACGTCTTTATCATTGTCTTTGCCGCACTGATCGCGCTGGCGCTCAAGCTCATGTTCAACAAAACCAAGCTGGGCATCTACTTCCGCGCTATCATCAGTGACCGCCACATGGTCGAATGCCTGGGCATCAACGTGCAGCTGCTCTTCACGGTCATGTTTATGATCGGCCTGGGCCTTGGTGGTATCGCCGGCGCCTTGAATGCTCCCATCTCCGGCCTGACCCCGCAGCAGGGCCTGAGCGTTTTCAACCAGGTGTTCCCGGTCCTGCTGGTTGGCGGCCTGGACAACATGGACGGCGCACTCCCGGCGGCGTTGGTGCTGGGCGTTGCCTCGGCGCTGGCAGCTATCTTTATCCCCACCTATTACAACCTGGTCCCGAACCTGATCATGGTCATCGTTATGTTCTTTAAACCGAACGGTCTGTTTGCACGCAAGGAGGGCTGAGACATGGAAAAAACTGTAAAGCGCGACCTTGTCATCGGCGTGCTGGTGACGATTGCCTATGCAATCGCCGGTACCATGTTTGGCGAGAGCGTTTCCAATGTGATGTCCTATGTGCTGATCATGACCCTGTTCGGCCTCAGCTTTAACCTGCAGTTTGGTTATGCCGGTATGACGAGCCTGGGCCATGCAATGTACTTTGGTACGGGCGGTTATGTGCTGGTTGCCCTTTGCCAGAAAGCCCACATGAATGTCTGGCTGGCCTGCCTGCTTACCCTTGTGATCTGCTTTGTGTTCTACACCCTGTGCGGCATCGTCTGCCTGAAAAACAACATGATGACCTTCACCTTCCTCAGCATGGGCATCTCGCTCAGTGTGTCGGTGGCGGTCAGCAAGTGGATGTTCATGGGTGGTACGGTTGGTCTGAACTGCAAGGTTGCCCCGACGTGGATGAACGATTACAAAGTGCTGTACCTCTTCATCCTGGCGGTGGTCGTTGTCTGCACGATCCTGATCTACATGCTCTCCAAGAGTCCCTTCGTCATGCTGCTGAAAGGCGGCCGTGAGAACGAAGAGCGCCTGGTGTTCCTGGGTGTCAACACGCACACCCTGCATACGGTCGTGTTCGTTATCAGCGGTATGTTTGCAGCGGTCGCCGGTATGCTGTTTGCCTTCCGCAACAATGGTGCCTATGTGGCATCCCTGGATTCCGGCCTGTCGTTCGAGGCTATCATCATGTGCGTGGTGGGCGGTGCCAGCAGCTTCTTTGGCCCCGTGTTGGGCGGCCTGATCGTGGCACTGGTTTACAACTTCCTGCCCCAGGTCACAGAGTATTACCAGGGCTTCCTAGGATTCTTTGTTCTGCTGATCGTCTACTTCATGCGTGAAGGTCTGCTGTCGCCCAGCAACCCGATTTACAGAAAGCTCCATGGCGCTGAAAAACCGGCGCAGAAGGTTTAAGGAGGCACTGAGATGAGCGAACAAAAGGTGATTTTGAAAACCGAACATCTGGTGCGCTGGTTTGGTGCGCTGAAAGCCACCAACGATGTCAGCCTGGACATCTACGATGGGGAAGTGCATGCGATTATCGGTCCGAACGGCGCCGGTAAATCTACCCTCATGGACGAGATCGTGAACCGTACCAGCCCCAACGAAGGCAAAGTCTTTTTCAACGGGACGGAAATTACCAAAAAGCCGCCCTATGAGATCGCCAACATGGGTCTGTGCAAATGCTTCCAGATCAGCAAGCTGTTTGCAAGCTTGACCTGCTTTGAGAATATCCAGATTGCGCTGCTGAAAAAGCATAAAAAAGTCTACGACTTTGTGCCGAAGCGCGCGGATTACTTGAAAGACGAGGTCATGCAGGTCCTGGACATTGTGGGTATGCAGCATAATGCCTACGAAACAGCAGCGCTGCTTTCCTACGGTGACCAGCGCCGTCTGGAGATTGCCATCACGCTGGCTATGGAGCCGAAACTGCTGATGCTGGATGAGCCGACTGCCGGTGTTGCCCGCGCCGAAGGCTACGAGATCATGAAGATGATCCGCAAGCTGGCGCAGGAACGCCATATTACAGTGGTATTCATCGAGCATGACATGGAAATCGTCTTCAACTATTCCGACCGTATTTCGGTGTTGGATCACGGTACACTGATTGCAACCGATACGCCGGAGAATATCCGCCAGAATGACTTTGTGCAGCAGGCATACTTTGGAGGGGGCACGCAGTAATGAGCAACACGATTTTACAAATGAAGGACGTGCACTCCTACTACGGCGAAAGCCAGATTCTTTTTGGCCTGAACTTGAAAGTGGGAAAAGGCAGCTCGGTCTGCATCCTAGGCCGTAACGGCGTGGGTAAGTCCACCACCATGAAGTCCGTCATGGGCCTGTTGAATCCCAAAAGCCACAGCCGCGTTATCGGCAGCATGCTCTACAAAGATAAGACCGAGTTAGTGGGATTGCCAAGCTACAAGATCTCCAACCAGGGCATTGCCTATGTGCCGCAGGGACGTCACATCTTCCCGACACTTTCCGTCAAGGAAAATCTGCTGATTGCAGAGCGCAAAGGCGCGGACGGCAGCCAGGATTGGACCATTGAGCGCATCTATGAGCTGTTTCCTCGCCTGAAAGAGCGTGAAACCTTCAAGGGTGGCCGTCTTTCTGGCGGTGAGCAGCAAATGCTGACCATCGCGCGCGGCCTAATGCAGAACCCCACTTTGCTGCTGCTGGACGAGATTACCGAGGGCCTGGCCCCTATTGTGGTCAACGAACTGGGCGAGATCATCAATACCCTGCGCCAGAACGGCGTGACGATTCTGCTGGCCGAGCAGAACGTAAACTTTGCCTTGGCTGTCAGCACCGATTGCTACATCATGGAAAAAGGCGAGATCGTCTACCATGGTGCAACTGCGGATACGCCGAAAGAAGTGTTCTCGAAATATCTGGGCTTGTAGAGGAGGTACTGCCCGATGCTGTCCCGCCATCCTGACCGTTGCCTGCATCGGGAACTTGCTCGGTGCGACATTTGAACCACCCACAGACCGCTTTATAAAAAAGAACTAAAGAAAGGTGAATTCTTATGTCCGCAGAACATTCTATCCGTGAACTTCTCGAAAAAGGCGAATTCGTCTGGGCACCCTGTGTCTATGACTGCCTGTCTGCCCGCTGCGCCGAGTTGGTCGGCCACAATGCCGTGCTGGTCAGCAGCTGCGAGCTGGAGTACGCCATGAACGGCATCCCCGCCGGTATGTATAACTGGGAGGAGTACATCTACGCCGCTGAGCGTATCTGCAACTCCACCAAGCTGCCCGTCATCATCGATGGCGAGAACGGCGGCGGCACCCCGATGCAGGTCTACCGCAACGTCAAGCGGCTGGCCGAGGTCGGTGCGATGGCTATCTCCATCGAGGATACCAACAGCGGTGCTTTCGCCACCGGCTACACCTACGCCAGCGGCTACGGCTATATGGATGCCGAGCGCTGGGCTGCCAACGTCCAGGCTGCCGTTGAGGCCACCAAAGGCACCGACTGCATGATTATCGCCCGTACCGATTGCAAGGGTGGCGGTGCACCCCAGACCGGTGCTATTGCCAAGTTTGGCGGTATGGGCCTGGAAGAAGCCATCCGCCGTGCCGAGATGGGCTATCAGGCAGGCGCTGAGATTACCATGATCCAGAACATCTGCCATGCTGACTGCGAGGACGAGTGCCGTGAGATCAGCCGCCGCCTGTCCAAGCCGGGGCGCTACCTGTTCTATCCCGATGTCCACGCCACCGATGGCAAGCCCGATGCAACGTTGGAGCAGATGCAGGAATGGGGTTTCCACCTGGTCAGCAACCATGTCGCCATGAAGGGCGCTGCTCGCGGTATGCTGGAATTCTTCCGCGAGAATTTCAAGAACAAGAACACCGTTTACAGCGAAAACCACGATATCGACCCCACCGGTGAGTTCGATATCGGCCATGAGTTCCACCTCTTCAAGTTCGAGGACTACATCGCCCTGGATAAGAAGTACCGTACCTATGAGGCAGAACTCCGCGCCAAGAACGGTAAATAATTTTGAGCACGGCGTAAAATCGATCGGGTAATCGGCCGGGCCAACAGATATTGTTGGCTCGACTTTTTGTAAAGTTACACAAGATGAAGGAATCTGTGCGTATTTTGGGCTAACAGGGCAAGAATTGTTGCAATAAATTCAGGGTTGTACTAGAATTTATGTAATGAAAAAATGAATGAACCCTAAGAGAGTGTATCTATGACGATTTATGATATTGCAAAAATAGCGGGCGTTTCGGCTAGCTCTGTTTCCCGCGTGGTAAACGGTAAGCCTGGCGTAAACAGCGCAACAAGAGAAAAGATCCAGGCACTGCTGAAAGAGCATAACTATGTGCCGGATACAAATGCGCGCAATCTGGTGACACAATCCAACAAAACGATCGGCATCCTGACGGACGATTTGGATACAGCGCACCAGATGGATGGCTGCCATCACCTGGAAAATGAATTGATGCGAAACGGCTACTACTGTTTTGTGAAGTACATTGGCCATGGGCCTGATGCGGTGGAAAAAGGCATCGTGGATCTGGCACAGCACAGAGTGGAAGGTGCAGTTTGTTTGGGCCCGTCTTTCCGTGATTGCAATCAGAATATGGTTGTAGATGCAATCTCGCGTCATCTGCCCAATACCCCGGTCGTAATGAATCATATGACCAATCTGTACCCGTTGCCGAATGTATATTCTATTGGTGCGGATGAGAAGGCAGGCATCCAACGCTGTGTAGACTATTTTGTCATGCGTGGCCGACGCAAGTTGGCGCTGGTCATTAACGAAAAGCGCCCCAGTGGTACGCTAATCCGCAACAGTTTTGAAAGTGCCATCAAAAACCATGCTGGCGTGACCGGGCTTGTTTATGCGGGTATACCCACAACGGTGGATGCCGGTGAAAAACTGGCCGGAACACTGCTGCAGGAGCACCCCGAAATTGACAGCATCATCTGTGCCAATGATTTGATAGCAATCGGCCTTTTGAACATCCTGAAAGAGCGCGGCGTGCAGGTACCCCAGCAGATTGCGCTGATGGGAGAAAATAATTCCTCTTATTGTGAGATCTGCCGTCCGCGCCTGACCTCGCTGGATACAATGATCTCTATGTCCAGTATTATGGCGGCACGCACTTTGTTGGATGTGCTGGCGGGGCGTGAACCCAGCCATCATGTTATGCTGCAAATGACCATTGTCGAGCGCGGAACCACCTGATAACGCAAAAATCAAACTGCCTGCCGCTGTACCTGCGGCAGGCAGTTGTTATGCGCGGCATAAAGCGCCCATGTTGCCTTTTGACGGGATATGAGGTATACTAAATTTGGATTATTTTGCAGTAATAAGCCACAAGCAAAAGAACAAAAACAAGGGGATAATCTATGAGAGAAAAAACCATCTCCCGCTCGGTGGAAAACGACGAAGTAAATCCGCTGCGGGTGGAGAAAGAGAGCAAGCTGATCGTTGACTTTGCGGTGCCCTGCATCATCTCGATGCTGGTGACCTCGCTGTATAACATTGTCGACCAGATCTTCATTGGCCAGGGCGTGGGCATGCTGGGCAATGCGGCTACCAACATTGCGTTCCCGCTTTCCATTGCCTGTACGGCCATTTCCTTACTGCTGGGCATCGGTGCGGCATCCAACTTCTCGCTGCATCTGGGTGCAGGGGAGGAAAAGAAGGCCGTCGAGTATGCCGGCACCGGCTTATGCCTGATGACAATTTGCGGCATCGCGCTGTTTCTGGTCACGACCCTGTTTTTAACGCCGATGCTCAAATTCTTCGGCGCAACCCCGGATGTGCTGCCCTATGCTGAGGAATACACCCGCATCACGGCCATCGGGTTCCCGTTCCTCATCGCCAACACCGGCATCAGTAAGCTGATTCTGGCGGACGGAAGCCCCCGCTACTCGATGACCTCGATGCTGGCGGGTGCCATCGTCAACACCATCCTCGATCCGCTCTTCATCTTCGGCATGAACATGGGCATGCGGGGCGCGGCGCTGGCGACGATCATTGGCCAGATCGTCTCGTTCTGCATCAGTCTGCGGTATCTGTTCCACTTTAAAACCGTGAAGCTGCACAAGGATTGCCTGCGTCTTTCCTGGGACCGCACCTGCAAAATTTGCAGCTACGGTGCCAGCGCCGGTTTCAACCAGGTGGCCATGGCCGTGGTGCAGATCGTCATGAACAACACGCTGGCCCACTACGGGGCACTCTCGGTCTACGGCAGCGACATCCCGCTGGCCTGTGCGGGCATCATCTCCAAGGTGAACATGATCTTCATGTCCTTTGTCATCGGCATTTCGCAGGGCATCCAGCCCATCATCGGCTACAATTACGGCGCTAAGCTGTACCACCGCGTTAAGCACACCTATTTGCTGGCGCTGGGTACGGCCACAGTGCTGTCGATGATCGCGTTTCTCTGCTTCCAGCTGTTCCCGCGGCAGATCATCAGCGTGTTCGGATCGGGCAGTGAGATGTATTTCCAGTTCTCGGAGCGCTACTTCCGCATCTATATGTTCCTTACGCTTATCAATGGCATCCAGCCTGTCACGGCCAATTTCTTCAGCTCTATCGGCAAGGCGCAGCTGGGCGTGTTTATGTCGCTGACGCGGCAGATTTTGTTCCTGCTGCCGCTGATCGTCATCTTCCCGCTCATCTTCGGCATCGATGGCGTTATGTACGCCGGTCCCATCGCCGATGCCGCCACTGCCATTGTCTGCGGCTTCTTCACCCTCCGCGAGCTTCGTGAGCTGACCCAGCTGCAAAAGCAGCAGACAGCCGCCGCATAAAAATAAAGACAATATAAAAGGTGCCGTGTGACTGATTCACACGGCGCCTTTTACTGTTACACGTTTATTGCATAAATAAAGCTGCTGTTATGACGAAAAAATTACGCATCGATGGAGCGGAATGCGCCCTTCTGGTCCGACTGGCTGTTGCCATACGGGTCATACAGTGTGCCCTGATAGTGGGAGGATAATACGTATTTGACATCCTCCGGCGTGATCTTCTTTTCCGGTACCATGCACCACGGCAGGTCATCACTGCGGGGTGTGTAGTCGGCGTTGGGGCCGTCCCACTTCTTGCTGTGGGGGTTCAGATAGCGCAGCATGAACCAGGCACGCGGCGTGTTGTACACATGGTCAGAATCATCGTGGCTGCCAAAGGCGTCCCGCGGGTTCAGTACCCCGTTCCAGGAAAGATCCAGATGGTTGTTCTCGATAAAATCATCTAGGTCGGCGGAGCAAAGGTGGTTCTTTTTGGCGCCAAGTGCGTCTTCCAGATCAAACTGGTCAATGCCAAGTTGGTTGGGCATCACCACATAGGCATCGTCCGGAACGCGCTTAGCGATCCAGTGGTGCCCGCCGATGGTCTCCAGCCACCAGATTTCGTGCACGTCCTGGAACGCAATGCCGTTCATCTCGTAAGTGCCGTATTTTTCCAGCAGCTTGCCCAGCCGCAGCACGCCCTCGCGCGCAGTGTGGATGTAAGGCAGTACCAGATAAACAATGTCCTCCTCGCCAATGCCGCCGGGAACTTCTGGCTGACCGTCCTTGGCGGGGATATACTCCACCAGCGGGTCAGCCCCCAGAACGCGGGGGTTGGAAGTGATGGTCTCGGTGGCGGTCATGCCGACACCGGCCTCGTTCACGCCGCCTGCGGCCCAGATGCCCTTGCCCTCCACGGCGTTGGGCATTGCGGTCATCCGCATCGGGCTGCCGGGCAGCTCCACTTCCACATGGGAAAGTACCGACCGGTACACGGCCGGGTGCTCCTGCGGGGGAACAACCACGAACTTTTTGGGGGTGAAATGCCCGGAACCGGAATCGAACATCAAGACCTTTGTCGCCGTTGGTATCGGCGCAGCACTGTTCTTTGTGCTGGGTGGGGCGTTTTGTGGCAATCCCCAGCCCGGTGCCCAACACCAACATCAGCCTGCAGTATGCCGTGCTGGGCCTGTTGGCTGCCATGTACGGCCCGGTTGCCGGCGGCCTGATCGGCTTCATCGGCCATGCTCTGATCGACCTGTCCTGGGGCGGCATCCCGTGGTGGAGCTGGGTCATCACCTCCGCCTTTGTCGGCATTGTGGTGGGCCTGTTCACCCAAAAGCTGCACGTTGAGGAAGGCAACTTTAACAAAAAGAAGGTTGGCGTGTTTGCGCTGGCCAACGTGATCGCCAACCTGATCGGCTGGATCGTGGTTGCTCCCGTGCTGGACATCCTGATTTATGCGGAGCCTGCCAAAAAGGTGTTTGCGCAGGGCGTGTTTGCCGGTATTTCCAACAGCATTACTGCTGTGGTCGTGGGCGGCCTGCTGGTGCTGGCTTACACCAAGACCATTGCCAAGAAAGGCTCTTTGGATAAAGAATAATTGCCATCGCAAAGCCTTCCCGTGGCCTTTGGTTTGCGGAAAGGCTTTTTTGTTTGCCGCTTTGCCGTTGGGGAAGGCGGCACCGGAATATCTTGCTTTGAGGTACCATGCCCATGTCTGAACAGACAAACCCCATTATTTCATTCAAAAACTTCTCCTTCCAGTATCGTGCGCAGAAAAAGCCGACGCTGCATGATATCAACCTGGATATCTACCCCGGTGAGCGTGTGCTGATCGCCGGGCCCTCCGGCAGCGGCAAAAGCACGCTGGCGGCCTGCATCAACGGGCTGAACCCTTTTTCCAACCCCGGCGAATGCACCGGCAGCCTGACGGTAGACGGTGTGGATGCGCCCAACAGCAGCATTTTTGAGCTGGCGGGCCACGTGGGCACTGTGCTGCAGGATCCGGACGGCCAGTTCATTGGCCTGACGGTGGGCGAGGACATTGCCTTTGCGCTGGAAAACAGCTGTGTTCCCCAAAAGGAAATGCACGAGATCACCCGCCATGCCGCAGAGCTAGTGGGCATTGAAAACCGCCTGGACCATGCCCCGCATGAGCTTTCCGGCGGGCAGAAGCAGCGCGTCAGCCTGGCGGGCGTTATGGTGGATCAGGTTAAAATTTTGATGTTTGATGAACCCCTTGCCAGCCTGGACCCTGCCACCGGCAAGCAGGCCATTGAGCTGATCGATGAGATCCAGCACAAGACCGATACCACCGTGCTGATCATTGAGCACCGGCTGGAGGATGTGCTGTGGCGCAGTGTGGACCGCATCATCCTGGTCAATGAGGGTACTATTTTGGCTGACCTGCGCCCGGACGAGCTGCTGGCCACCCATATGCTGGCCGAAAACGGCATCCGGGAGCCGCTGTACCTGACGGCCATGCGCTATGCGGGCATTGCCATCACACCGGAAAAGCGCCCTGCCCATGTGGACACCGTGGTGTTGGATGATGCCGATACCGCCCGCCTGCACAAGTGGTTCCACGCCCTGCCGCTGCCGGAACCCGCCCCCGCACCGGAGCACCTGCTGGAAGTGCGCGGCCTTGGCTTTGGCTATACCAAGGGGCAGAGCACCCTGCATGACATCAGCTTTTCCATCGGCAAAGGCGAGATGGTCAGCATTGTGGGGCGCAACGGCGCGGGCAAATCTACCCTGGCAAAGCTGATCTGCGGGTTCGAGACCCCGGAGCAGGGCCAGGTGCTGCTGAATGGCCGTGACCTGGCGCAGGATAACATCCGCCGCCGCGCCCAACACATTGGCTATGTGATGCAGAACCCCAACCAGATGATCTCCAAAACCATGATCTTTGAGGAAGTTGCGCTGGCCTTGCAGGGCAGCGATATGACCCAGGAACAGATCCGCCAGCGGGTGGAAGATACTCTGAAGGTTTGCGGGCTGTACCCCTTCCGCAACTGGCCCATTTCCGCACTGAGCTTTGGCCAGAAAAAGCGTGTAACCATTGCCAGCGTGCTGGTGCAGCAGCCGGAACTGATCATTCTGGACGAACCCACCGCGGGGCAGGACTTCCGCCATTATACCGACATTATGGAGTTCCTGCGCGGGCTGAACGAGCAGGGCGTGACCGTGGTGATGATCACCCACGATATGCACCTGATGCTGGAATACACCCCGCGCGCATTGGTGTTCTGTGATGGCCAGCTGATTGCCGACCGCAGCGCTGCTGCCGTGCTGTGTGACCCTGAACTCATCGAGCAGGCTGCGCTGAAAGAAACCAGCCTGTTTACCCTTGCCAACCGCTGCGGCATTGCCCCGGCGGAAGATTTTGTAGAACGCTTTATCCATGAAGACAGGGAGGTGCGCACACATGGCTGCTAATACCGTGCTCAATTACCTGCCGCGCCAAAGCGTTGTTCACAAAATGACCGGCACCACCAAGCTGGCATTCTTTTTGCTGTTTACCTTTGCCAGCATGATCACCTATAATACTTGGGTGCTGCTGGGGCTGATGGCCGTCAGCTTTGCAGCGTTCAAGCTCAGCCACATCAAACTGCGCGAAGTGCGGTTTATGCTGATCTTTATGCTGGTATTCCTGCTGCTGAATAACCTGTTCATCTTTTTGTTTGACCCCAACCAGGGCACCACGCTGTACGGCACGCGGCATGTGCTGTTCCATCTGTTCTGGCGGTATGATGTAACGGCGGAGCAGCTGTTCTACATGGTCAATATCTCGCTCAAATACTTTGTGGCACTGCCGGTGGCTATCTTGTTTATTTCCGCCACTAACCCCAGCGAGTTTGCCGCAAGCCTGAACAGCATCGGCATCTCCTATAAGGTTGGCTACTCGGTTGCCATTGCGCTGCGCTATATCCCGGATATTCAGCGCGACTACCACAGCATCAGCCGTCGTATTACGCGACTGGCTTACGATAACGCCCAGCAGGCCCGTCCCAAGCTCTGCTTCGTTTGTTTTTATAAACATTCTTGCAACGGGATTATCATATAAGTATGAGGCAGGGTAACGATACCAGCGACATTTACTGCGATGCGTATATACGGTGATGCTTGTCAAAAAATGAGCAGCTTGTTCAAAAAACATATTAAAGCAACCTCTCTAAGTCATGCTGAATTTTTGTCAAATCCTTGATACAGTTTTCAATCGTGTAATTATCGTCAGCAGGATTCTTATAAAATGCAGCCCATTTTACAAGAAAATCATCAATATCTTTATGTTCAGATACTTTTTTCAAAGTGTTAAGTCTTTCTGAGATAGAGCACAATTTTTGAAAGAAGTTATTGATATACGCATTAGCGTCTTGCACAGAGTTGTCAAGATTTACCCGTGTCAATGTTTCCTTGATATCATCAATCACATCCCGTATTTCCGGTTCCATCCGCATAGTTTCTTTTGTAATAGCAATATTTTTGTCTACACGATTTATTTTGTGGAGAGAAACGACAGTGAGACCGAATTCAATACACGATATGACGCTGAAGAAACTAAACCCTATAAATGTATTATTCCATATGTCTATTATGAACTGTGGCATATATTTACACATCCTATTTAGCATATAAGGAGGAGTTTAATGGATTATAGCAAACCAATAAAATCATTGGCACAGGCTAATGATGCAACGGAAGAGCTTTGGAAAGAAATTGATAACTACTGTAGAACAAAACACCCATTTGATGATCCAGAAACTTTTGAGTGCTGGGTAAAAATTGTACGACTATCTGCAAAATTGCGTGCTTATGATTTGCGGAAATTGCGTAGATTTTAGGCTACCACTCATGTCCACAATTATTGCAGTGAAATTACTTATTTTCTTGTGGAATAAAAACAAACAATCTATCGCAGTTCCTGCATTTCCATATTGTCCGTAGTCGTTTTTCTACTGGGTAATGTAGATAAACAAACATTGCTGAATCGCAAACAACACAGTGCTTTGACTTTTTCAGATTAGGAGCGTGTTGGTATCCAAGTGGAACAGCGTGATGGTCGTAGTCGTTATCAAATACCATGCCAGGAACAAATTGGCCCCGGTAATGGATACCCGCAAAATGTTGTTCTTGGTGTGACATGGTATTACCTCACCATTCATATCCACAATTATTGCAATGGAATTGATGCTTTACCTTTTGCGAGAAGATGCCGAACAGGCCGACACTGACAGCTTTGGCACCGGCAGAAATCTTTTTTACGTTGGTGCTGTTGCAGGTTGGGCAGTGAGGCAGTGATTGGGGTTGCTTAATGTCATTAAGAGTCACTCCAGAATTAAATCGTATATGTTCTCTTACAGCCTTATTTTTTGTGCTTTCATATTTTTTTCGTTTCTCATTGTATTCTTTATCAAAAAATGGACTCTTATAGGCGTATTTTTGTCTAAGCGCTGCTTCTACTTTTGTATTTAATAAGTCATCTTGTTCACTTGGAGATGTTTTCTTAAAATAGTCACATAATTTTGTATATTCGTCTTCAGTGACAATAATTGTTTCGTTATAATCACAAAATATACAGCTATTTATAGTATTACTCGAAAATTCATCAACTGTGCCACATCTTGGACAAACATAATATTGTGCCATAATAATACTCCATGCCATATTTATAACCTTTTTTATATTATATCACACTATAATATACGAATCAACAAATGATTTTCACTCCTTTTGGCACGGCTCTTGATACTAAAAATTATGGCAAACTACAGGCAACAATCTTTGGAAAGAGTTATTCTGACATCGCTGAAAATGGGCTATTGGGAAATACAAGTCAGCTTACCAGTGACATCGATAATGCTCGTACTGCTCTCGAAAAATTCTTTGCTGGCACGAATGAACAGAGGGGCTCTCTTGAGTATTTGAATGATTGCATAAAGGATACTTCGGCTGAATTCAAAAATTATGTTGGCACACTTGACATGACGCATGCTTCTGTACAATCGCTACAAAGTATCCTTGACGGATTTGCAAGCAGTCAAGGTTTTGTTGCTAAGGCAATGACCTTAGTACAGAATGTCGGCTTAAAACTCCTTACCACCTTCGGCTCTATGGCTATCACTTTCGCTGTGTCCGCCGCAATCAATGCATTGGTCAAACATTTTATTGAGCTTGCACAGGCAGAAGAAAAGGCTCGTGATGCCGCAATTGACTCCGGCAAAGAACTAGATGCCGGTCATCGAGTACAGGTTGTAGTTGGCCAGCAGGCTGATGCCCAGCTGCTTGCCCAGCAGCACCAGCACACCGGAAGTGCCCATCATTGTGATGAACGCGATGGTCAGCGGCACACCGGAAAAAGTGGAGGTCAGGTTCAATAAAGAAAGATAAAGCGTCTTTTTGCGGCCATGGTCGCCATACAGCGCCAGTGCCAGGAAAAAGTCAATAACCAGCCCCACCGCGGTGGACAGCAGCGTTACCCACAGGCTGTTGATGATGGCCGTGCGGTACACCAGCTGGTGGGCAATGGTGCCGAACTGCGCCAGGCTGAAATGCCCGTTTTCGGAAAAGGCTTTCACGAACATGCTGACCAGCGGGACACACTCAAACAGCAGCACGATCAGCCCCAGGGGCACCAGCAGCAGGCAGCGGCTGCCGGTGCGTTTGATTTGTTGCAGCATAGCAAATTGCTCCCATCAGCCCATCAAGGGGATGATCTCTTCCTCCCAGCGGGTGGCGATCTCGGTGCAGGCGGCGGTCACGGCATCGTTGTCGGTCAGGGGGATGGTGTTGGTGTACTCCTCGTCCGGGATCATCTTGGCGGAAAGTTCAGCAGGCAGTTCCACATCGCTGCGGATGGGGCGGGCATAGCCCTCGGCACGGTTGATCTGACCCTCATCGCTCAGCAGATATTCCACAGTCGCTGCGGCCGCGTAGGGGTGCGGGGCGTACTTGTTGATGACCAGCGCATAGCCGGATTGCAGCGCGCCATCCTTCATGACGTGGCACTCGATATTGGCATCGGGTACACTGGCCTTGGTCAGGTCACGGTACTGCAGGGTCAGGTAATCCCAGGTCAGCAGCACATCGATCTCGGCGCGGTCCATGCGCTCCTGACTGTAGGTGCCGGCATCCAGGCGGCCCTCCTGGGCCATCTCTTTAAAGAAGTCGAAGGCCGGATCCAGGTTGTCCATGCCGCCGCCCAGCGCATAGGCGCAGGACAGCACCGCCATCTGGGCGGACGCACCGCGCACCACGTCGCCAATGGTGATGGTGGCGCCGCTGTCTTTCAGCACCTGCCAGGAATCAATGGTGGTGGAAACGCGGTCCGCGTTGACCATGGCGCTCATAGTGCCCACGTAGCTGATGCACCACTTGCCGTCCGGGTCCTTGGCCCAATCGGGGATGGAATCCCAAGTGCTGGCCTTGTAGGGCTGCACCACGTCCATCTCCACGGCGGTGGGGCCGAACGCCTGGCCGACATCGCCGATGTCCTTCGTGGCGGCATCCTTCTCCGTCTCAAAGGTAGAAAGCTCCTCGGCGGAGCTCATGTCGGTGTCCTCATGGGTCAGGCCGTACTTCTCGCTCACAGCGGCCCAGCTGCCGCGCCAGTTGGCCCAGTCATCCGGCATGCCTACCGAGTTGATCTGGCCTTCCGCCTTGGCTTTTTCAAGGATGGTGTCCAGCGGCACTTCCCGCAGGTCAACGCTTTCGGCAGTAGAAGCGCCGCCGCAGGCGGTCAGGGACAGGGAGGCAGCCATCATTGTGCTGCACAGAACGGCAACGGCTTTTTTGTGGTTGTTTTTCATGGTGTTCTCCTTTGAACATTCGTCTCATATTTCGTCGGAACATCTCTAACTATACGGAAATTCACCCCGCCAAACAACCAAATCCCCGCCAAGTTTGCGTAAAGCTTTGGCGGGGCGCGGGGCGTTATTGTAAAAATCCGGTGCCGGCCAAATTGGTCAGAACGGCCCTAACCATATGATACGGCGTTGCTTTTTGGCCCGGCGGGCGGGCTGACGGGCCGCGACTGGTAAAGCAGATGTAAACGGCGGGTAACGTTTACACACAAAACAAAAGGCTCGCAGCAGCAGGACACTTTAAGTATCCTGAACTACTGCGAGCCCTTATGAGTACCAATTTACCTTGTTATAGTTATCGAAAAATGCAAACCCTTCAGCAGTTTCCCATGGCATAGGCCATATCCCAAAAGCGCAGATCGAAAAGACAGCACTTCTCAAACAGCTCGCACAGGCGATTTTCCTCCTGCGGGGAAATGGACGCCGCCAGCGCGTCGATGCGGTCGATCAGATCCTGGTTGGCTTTGCGGTATTCCTCCGAAAGATAGCCTGCAAACCAGGCACCGTAGGTCTTATTTTGCAGTGCCTGGGGATAGCGCTGAACCATCTGCTCGGCAATATACGCATAACTCCAGGAGCAGTTCAAAAGCGCCACCAACCCGGTCAGCACATTTCCGTTCTGGGTCTCGCACAGCATATAATGACTGTAAGCACAATTGTCAATGTGCGTGTGCGCCTGGCAGATCTCCTCTTCGGTGATGCCAAGGCGCTGCATGTAGGGAATATGGGTGCGATAGGTTTCGCCGAGGGTGCTTTCGATCTCACCGCTCAAAAAGCGGATCTGTTCAAACGTATCAGCCTTTTGCAAAATCGCCGCTAAGATCTTTGTGTAATCCCGCAGGTACAGGTAATCCTGCAGCATATAATAGCGGAATTTCTCTAAAGGCAGGGTGCCGTCTGCCATATGGGTGATAAAAGGGTGGCAAAGATACCGCGGCCAGAGCTTTTCCGCAAGGACAGCGATCTTTTGCGAGAGTTTCCCGCTTGCTTCTATCTTCATTTGCGGGCAATGATGGCAACATAGCCGCCGCTCTGGTAGCCGGGCACAGCGTCCTCGACATCCTCGTTGGTGTACATCGGGTTCTTCAGCAAAGTCTGGCAGTAGTCAAAGTTATGGAAACCGAGGTCTTTCAGCACATTGATCTTCTCCTCGGTGGAGTGCCATACACCGGCGCTGCACAGCTCCAGCGGGTAGGGCAGCTGGGGCATTACCCCGTTCAGATAAGGATGGTCAAAGGTGCCCAGATTCTTAGCCAGCAAATACATAAAGCCGAAAGCACTCTCTTTGGGCACATCCAACGAGATGAAGCGCCCGCCCGGTTTCAGAGCCTTTTTGCAGACGGCGAAAGCCTTGTGCAGATCCTCCATATAGCTGGAGCTTCCGTTGAGGTAAATCACATCGTAGGCATTTTCCTCCAGGTCGGCATCCTCGATAGCGCCGAAAGCGATGACGTTCACACCGCGCTTCTGGGCAATCGCGCCCATATCGCGGGAAGGCTCGATGCCCTCGATGCCGCTGTGATCGATCATGCTCTCAAACAGGCCGCTGCCGCAGCCCACAGAAAGCACGCGCTGGCCGGAAATATCCCCCAGTGCCCGCTGGAACAACCGCAGCTCACTCTGGAACAGGTTGTCGTTTTCCATAAACCAGGCATCATATTGGGCTGCATAGCCATCAAATTTGGGTTTCATTTTAGAAGGTTCCTTTCTTTTTTAGCGTGCCGCGCCGGATTTTTCCACCCCGAGCGCCGCCATTTTACAGGCTAAATTATAGCATAAACCCTATGCTGCCGCAATACGGGATGGTGCCTTTGCGGTGCAGATGCACGTCATAGTGCTGGACGGTGTTCGCGTTTTTGCCCGTAGTGGGAGTAAAATCGCCAACTGCGTGTTCGCTACCTACGATTTCGTACTTCATTTTTGTACCCTCACTTTCTTTTTCCGGGGTGTTTTTACTGCCCCTGTTTTGTGAACCAACTCGGTTTTTGTTGGTGACATAAGAGTACAACTTTTACTGGTAAATCGGAAAGCCTGAAGCACTTCCTTTTTTCATAAAAATCTGATATAATAGACAAAAACAAAGCGATGTGGAGCGTAATGTATGAAAACAGGATTGGTCTTAGAGGGCGGTGCGATGCGCGGCATGTTCACGGCAGGCGTTATGGATGTGCTGATGGAGAACGGCGTGGATTTTGATGGCGTGATCGGCGTATCGGCGGGCGCGGCGTTTGGCTACAACTATAAGTCAAAACAGATTGTCCGTGTTATCCGCTATAATACACGCTTCTGCGCCGATAAGCGTTACGGCGGCCTTGGCTCGCTTGTCAAAACCGGCGACATTTATAATACGGATTTTTGCTATGGCACGGTGCCGCTGGAACTTGACCCCTTTGACTTTACCGCCTACGATGCCAACCCGCAGGAATTTTACGTTGTCTGCACCGACATCGAAAGCGGCCAGCCAGTTTACCACAAATATCTGGGCCAAAGTGACCACGGATTTGATTGGATACGCGCCTCGGCTTCGATGCCGCTTGTCTCGCGCATCGTTGAAATTGAGGGCCGCAAACTGCTGGACGGCGGCATTGCCGATTCGATCCCCGTGCGGTACTTTCAGTCCATCGGCTACGACCGCAATGTGGTGGTGCTGACCCAGCCTAAAGGCTACCGCAAAGGGAAAAACAGCATTATGCCGTTGATTCGCCACAAGTATAAGCGCTATCCTAACCTGGTTACGGCGATGGAAAACCGCCCAGCCATGTATAACGAAACGGTGGACCACATTGCTCAGGAGGAAACCGCGGGCCGCCTGCTGGTCATTCGCCCGCCCCAGGCGCTGCCGGTGGACCGGGTAGAGAAGAACCCGGAGCACCTGAAAGCTGCTTACAACATCGGCCGTCAGGAGGCGGAAAAGCGCTTGGCCGAGGTGAAAGCCTATTTACTGGACTGATCTTTGCTGTGCGGCTCCTGAAAGGCAAACTGTATCGTTACATGGTGGTCGGCATCCACGGTAATTCGTTTAATAAACTGCTGCAATTGCACCTTGTTTAGGGTGGTAAATTGCAGCAGTTTTTGCATTCCTTCGCATAGTGATTCTGCGTCAGCGGCAGGGGAGGGAGCATCGGCTAACGCCTGCAATCGCTGGGTCAGTTGGTCTTCTTCTTTGCGTAAATCAGATGTTATATCGCTGAATTCTTCTCTCGTCAATAGCCCGTCTGTCAGGTCTTTGTAGGCTGACAGGCGGGTCTTTTTTGTTTTGTTTAGCTGGGCGGTCAGTCGGTCACGCTCGGCTTGCACGGTGTTACTGCCCTTGGCCATCTGCCGCAAGCGCTCCTGCGCATAGATGGGCAAATCAACTGCACCATCCGCCAGTGCCCGCAATTGATCGCAGATCTGCGCTTCCAGCCAATCCTCCCGGATGGCGTGGCTGGTGCACAGATGCTGCCCCGGCCGGCGGCTGTAGGTGTAGCAGGTCAGGTAAAAATGCCCGCCTACCTTGTGGGCAAACAATTTGCCGCCGCAATCGGCACAGTAAACCAGCCCGGTCAGCCGGTGGGCTTGCGCGTCGGGCGCGGTGTAACTGCGGTTTTCCAGCAGCTTTTGCGCCTGCAAAAAATCGGCTTTGGTCACAAGCCCCTCGTGGGTTCCCTCGACCACGATCCAATCAGTGCTGTCCAGGAACCGTGCTTTGTGGACCTTGTAACTTACCATCTCGCGGGTGTGCTGGGTCACCGCGCCGTAGTAGGTAGGCAGGGTCAGAATGCGCTTGATCGTGGTGGGGGTCCACTCGCCGGTAAAGCGCCGCCCGGTCATCCCTTTGGTGCGGGCCGGGCAGGGAACTTGTTCCTGCATCAGCAGATGGGCAATGTGGGTGCGGGTCTCACCTGTCAAAAATAGTGCGTAGATACGCTGCACAACAGGTGCGGTGTCCGGGTCTGGCACCAGGTGATATTTGTCGGCTGGGTCCAGCTTGTACCCGTAAGGGGCTGAGCCTAGGTACTTGCCTTGGCGCTGTAAAGTGCGCTTGGCGCGCAAAACTTTGTTGCTGCAATCCCGCGCGTAGATGTCGTTCATCAGGTTTTTGAACAGGCTGGGATCGATGCTGCCGGTGTCGGCACGGGCACTGTCGTACCCGTCATTGACCGCTATGTACCGCACACCTAGAGCAGGAAAAGTCTTTTCCTGCAAAAGGCCCACTTCCAGGTAGTTACGTCCCAGGCGGGAAAGGTCAGTAGTGGCAAAGGTGGTGATACGCTTTTCTTGCAGTGCGGCCATCAGCGCGCGGAAGCCGGGTCGCTCAAAGTCAGTGCCGGTGTGGCCATCATCCAAAAATTCGGCCACGATCTGCCAGCCTTCCCGCGCTGCCCACTGGTGTAGATAGCTGCGCTGGTTGCCGATGGAGTTGCTCTCGGCCTCGGTGCCGTCAGCGGAACTCAGGCGCAGGTAGATGGCAATCTCCCGACTGGCTGTCGCGCCTTTTTTACGTACCGCCATGCTGTTACACTGCCTGCCCCGGCAGGGCCGCGGTGCGCAGCAGAGTCTTTAAAAAGTGCTTCGAGCGTAGGGCCGTTGGGGGTGTAAGTAAAGGTGACCTCTGCTTGCCGCCGCACCTTGCCAGAAGCTTTGTTTTGCTGGACCACCTGCTCACTTTTCATGCAAACGCCCTCCTATTTCAGGTTTGTCCATTTCTATGCCCCACCCCAACAAAAAATGCCGCAGCATTTCTACTGCGGCATTGCCTCCTGTGCGGATGTGCAGATGCGCCGGAAACCCGGCACATCGACACATCTGCACAACTTTTCAGTCAACAAATTTGAATTACGGATCATCTTCTATGCGAAGAGATTGGAGAGCTCCAGGATAAGGCTCCCAGGAAGCCAAAAATCTACGGCGGGTGCGTTCAAATACATGATAGTCGGCAATGTTACTTATGGCATTGGCTACTCAAACTCAATCTTACTTTTTAAATTTACGGTAGAATTTGTAATAGTAATATATGATGATCCGGCCCCAAAAAGCAAACCGTTAAACCTGTAGTCAACCGTGGGATAACAAAATCTTCCCATTTCTGAATAATATCCGGCTCCCACATCCATGTCGTGAAAACTGGGAATGCAATAATTAAAATGACAAGTATACCTTTTACGAATACAACATCTACCCAAAATATCCATCGAGATGTCTCCTCTGGAGGCTTATGCTTTTTTCGTATGGTATGGCATAACATTGATTTTATAATCATCCAACATAGAAGATGTACTATGTCTGCGAAAGGAGGTAAAACGCCAACTACTAAAATGAAGGAGGTAAAATCTATGGCGAAAAAACTTGGAATTATTGTTCTGCTATGCTTTTCTTTATGCGTCGGTGGTGTCTCTGCTTTCGCTAATGAAGGCCATGCCGAGGCAGATACCCAAGCACTTATCGAAACGCAGCCCCCGGTATCTTCCGTCCTTTTCAGGCAAGACGGAGCAGATATTCAGCAGAGTACAGACGAGGGCAAAACATGGCAAAGCTATTCTCCCATCGAGGAAACAGACTACTTCACTTATGATGAATTTTCCGCATGGATTGAAAATGAAACGGAAAATATTCAAAAGTTGGTCGATGCTGGAGAATGGACAGAAGCAGAAGCGACAGACACTTGAGTATTACGATGAAATCCTTAAATCTATTTTAGAGGGCAAAATGGTAGGAAAAAGAGCTTCTTCAAGTGACGATCAGTTGTTCTTTTCTATGCCCGATAACGCACAGCCTGAGCAGTATCAAACATTTGTCTTTGATGGGAATACCTACAAGAGTATAGGCCCATTTGATACGCAGGAAGAACTGTTCAATGCCCTTAAAGAATATACCGATACAGAAGTTGAAGCAGGAACAATGTCACAAACAGAAGCAACGGCACTTTTAGAAAAGTATCAATAGAAATCTGCCGCACGACGGCAAAAGAAAAAAAGCCGTCGTACAGCAGATACATTTTCATGCGCCCATGAAGCGGCGGCTCATTTTTCAGAGCCGCCGCTTCTCTTTGATAAACGATAGAGGGCACGGCGACCCATAGGAGGGTGCCGCCGTGTCCATTTCACTTTTCTATAACTTCTTTAATTTCCACCAGCTAAAAAAAGCGTAGCTCCCCCTCCGGGACAGTCCGGCCGCAAAGGTACAATATACCAGTACAATTATGATAATGTAATTTCATGCGTCTGCATAGCGTCTTGCTGTGCGGGCGCTTTTTTTCTCATGGGGCCGCCTCGGGCCAACTTGGCCCGAAGTCCAACCCCGGTGCCGCTCTCCGCCGCCCTCCGTTTCGGTCACTCATCCACCCAACACCGAAACGGAGGTACACAATGAAGGAAATCAATTTGCGGGATTTTTACCCGTGGTATATGGAAGATGTGATGGTCGAAGTCACAGAAGAAGTTGCGGAAGAATTGCTGGCTGGCCAGCGGTACATCAAGGCCAGCCGCCGCCGTGTCTACCGTAATAAGGCGCACTTCTCGCTGGACGCCGAGGACGGTATTGAGTATTCCGCCTGCTTCTCTAACCCCTCTCCGCAAGAGCTGATCGAGCGCATGGAGCGGTTTGAATATCTCTGCCACGCTCTGAACAGTCTGTCAGACGCACAGGGCCAGCGGGTATTTGAACACTATCTGCTGGGTCACTCGGTCAAGGCGATTGCCGCCGCCGAGGGAGTGACAGAACAGGCCATTACCGCCGCTATCCGACGGGGTTTGGAGAACATGAAAAAATATTTGAAAAATGTTCTGTGAGCCTGTTGTTTTTGAGCTTCCAACCGACACGGTTAATGAGAGGAAAAACAATCCTCCTACAACTGAATAGCGGGCAGTTTGGAGTACCCAGCAGGAAGCCGGGCGGCAGGTACGCAAAGACTTTTCCGTGAGGGAAACGAGCGACAACTACCCATGCCGCAGGTGGGGACGAGCCATTCCCACGGCCACGATCTGCAACGGGCCGCAAGGGATAAGCTGGCGGCTTATCCGCTCTGATTTGCCCCACAACCCAGCGGGGGTGCTGGCTGGAATATCCGTTGTCTTGCGACAGGCCGAACATACAGAGCCAGCGCCCCCAGCTTTATCAGAAAGAAGGTTTTGACCATGTACGAGGAATGGAGCAATAACGCTTGCCGTGGCTATGTCATCAAGGCGATGGAAAACTGCGGCTTCAAGTCAAATGATATTCGGCAGGTGCTTACCGAGCTCTACGAGGTCTTTGACTTCTGCGCCGTGGAGGAGGCGGCGCACTACTACGAACACTGGCAGTCCTGACCTCGGGCCAACTTGGCCCGAAGCGTGGAGCAGAACGAAAGGGCAGCACCTTTTACCGGGCGTTGTCCTTTCGCTTTTCCCCACCGGGACAATGAGGGAAAACACTGGCCATCAACCAATTACGCAAAGGAGGCTTTAATGGTACAATCCGTTACTTATCAGAGTGAAACCAAGACCGTTTCTTTTCAGGGAAAAAGCATTGTGCTGGAAAGTCTGACGCCGGTACTCTCCCCGAAGGAAAAGGAGAAGCGGAAGAAAGACATTGAACGCTGTCTGTATGAGGTGTTCAGCAAGTACAGAAAGGCCGGGGACAGCCCCGCCTGACCATCCACAACATTGTCCTGCGGGGCTATCAATGGTATAATATACTTGTAGGTTGGTAGTTCCATTCCACAGGAAAGGAGCCCAACATGAATATCAGAGAAGATGTAATTTATGCAAGACAATCCGTAGACCGCAAGGACAGTATCAGCATTGAGAGCCAGATTGATTTCTGCAAGTATGAGTTGAAGGGAGGCAGTTGCCGGGTTTTCAAAGACAAGGGCTACTCGGGAAAGAACACCGACAGGCCCGAGTTTCAAAAGCTCCTTGGCGAGATACGCAAAGGCAAGGTACGCCGGGTAGTTGTCTATAAGCTGGACAGAATAAGCCGCTCCATTCTGGACTTTGCGAACATGATGGAGCTGTTTCAGGAATACGATGTGGAGTTTGTTTCCTCCACAGAGAAGTTTGACACCTCGACCCCGATGGGCCGGGCTATGCTGAATATCTGTATCGTATTTGCCCAGCTTGAACGGGAGACAATCCAAAAGCGTGTCACAGACGCTTACTACTCCCGGTGCCTGAAAGGCTTCCACATGAGCGGCCAAGCCCCTATGGCTTCGACTTGGAGCCGACGGTAGTAGAGAATATCCGCACAAAGATGATGGTAGCCGACCCCATAGCCGCCAACCATGTGCGCCTGATGTTTGAGATGTACGCCGAGCCCGAAACTTCCTTCGGAGACATTACCCGGTACTTTGAGGAAAAGGGTATCAAAGTATATGGGAAGTCATTGACACGCCCCTTCCTATCCCAGCTCCTACGCAACCCGGTCTATGCACAGGCCGACTTGGAAATGTATGAGTTCTTCAAAGTCAGGGTGCTGTGGTAGTCAATGACGCCGCCGACTTCGCCGGGACAAACGGCTGTTATCTCTACCAAGGGCGGGATGTGAAGGAGGACAAGGACAAGAGCCTGAAAGATCAGATCCTTGTGCTCGCTCCCCATGAGGGCTTCATATCCTCCGATATTTGGCTGAGGTGCCGCAAGAAGCTGATGACAAACATCACCTTCCAGAACGGGCGCAAGGCCCGGAACACTTGGCTGGCCGGGAAAATCAAATGTGGGAAATGCGGGTATGCTCTCAAAACGACCCATAACCCCTCCGGCTATGAATACCTGCGCTGTTCCAAACGGGCTGACCACAAAGGGCTGTCCGGGGTGCGGCACACTCCGCAAGAATGAGTTTGAACAGTTCATCTTCACCGCTATGGGAGAAAAGTTCCGGGAGTTCAAGCTGCTTCGGGGCGGCGAGGGAAAAGTCAATCCCAAGATTACCACCTATCAGGTGGAGCTTGCACAGATAGAAGCCGAGATTGAAAAACTGCTTGATACACTGACCGGGGCCAACGCCACCTTGCTTGCCTACGCCAACAAGAAAATCGAGGATTTGGACAACCGCCGCAAAACGCTGTCCAAGGCGATTGCAGACCTGTCCGTTGAAACGCTGTCCTCCCAGCAGATTGAATTACTGTCCGGGTATCTGGACGATTGGGAGAACATCAGCTTTGAGGACAAACGAAAAGCCGCTGACGGCCTGATTTCATCAATCAGCGCAACCAGCGACTATGTAAAGATAGAGTGGAAAATCTGACACTCTTTCCACTCTATCAACCCACTTGTTTCTTTATACCGCTTGTAGCCCCTTGTAAACCGTTGCTTTCTAATATTATGAGCTATGTAGCACTTGTTAATGCGGGATTGGCTCCTGCTGCAGTACAAGCCTTATATGCTCCTCTTGCTAAAAAAGATACATATAGATTAAATCAAGTTTTGAATGCTATTGACCATTTCTATACAGTTTCGGGATGCCTTTATACGATAGCGATAGCAATAATTGCAGGCGTATTACCATTTGTTTTGGCAAATCAGTTGCCCTCGATACTTATTGTGCTTTTGATGATTGTGATAGGCGCAAGCAGCACATTAGAATGCTTTATTTATAGTAAGTACAAAGTTCTCTTACAAGCAGATCAGAGGCTATTTGTAGTTTCTGTTGCCGATACCATAATGTATTTTGTTCGTGTTGGGCTTCAGGTATTTTTGATTTGGGCTAAGGCAAGTATTGTGATTGTAATGGCAATCCCTGCGGTTATGGTTATCTTCAGAATGATGATTTTGTCCATATACTGCCGAAACAATTATCCGGGATTGGATAAAAAGGTCGTGAGGGATAACTCAGCACTGTCAAAAAGATGGTCTGCGATGGCTCATCAATTAGCGGGTTTGGTTGTTTATAATACCGATGTTACATTATTGACACTATTTGGAAGTCTTGTGCAGGTTAGTATATACTCTGTCTACAATTTGGTCTTTCAAAAACTGTATGAACTGTTGACGAACATTTTTTCGTCTGGAACTTTAGCGAGTTTTGGACAGCTGATGAGTGAAAATAAGAGAGAGTCACTACTACGAAATTATGATTTGTATGAATATGGCTATTATATTATAATAACATTTGTCTATGGCGTTTCAGCGTCAATGATTTTGCCTTTTGTTAGCGTTTACACGAAGAAATATACGGATATTCCTTATGTGGATGTAAAACTTGCTGTCCTATTTATGCTGATAGGCTTTGCAAATAATATACGAATTCCTTGCTTGACAATGATTAACGCAGCGGGGCATTTCAAAGAAACGCAATGGCGGGCAATTTTAGAAGCTGTAATAAATATTACGGTTTCCATTTTACTGATTAAACCATTAGGTATGTATGGTCTGCTGATCGGAACTATATGTTCTTTTGCTTATAGAACAACAGATATTATTTATTACGCACATAAGCATATTCTAGATATATCCTGCAAAAAATCAGTTTTAAGAGTATTGAGAGTTGCGTTGGTAATTTCTCTTAATGTGATACTATATAAGTTGTTAGTTGGAAAATATGTTATGAATAGTTGGGGTGAGTGGATTATGTATGCTGTAATTGCAAGCATAATAGCACTTGTGACGGCTGGACTTATATATTTTATTACGGAAAGAAATCAGTTTTTGACTTGTATAAATATGATAATTAAGAGAAAAGTTAAGCGCTGATGATTAAAAAGGAGATAAAATGAACATTAAAGCTGTTGTGTCCAAAGTAGAAAACCACATCTATTGGAAAAAGATTGAATGGGGATTTTATGACAAAATGGATGATGAGTCATTCTTGAAAATGGCTTACAAAAAAGAAAATTCGGAAAAGAATTAGATTTGAAAAATCCAGTGACCTTTAATGAAAAGCTTCAATGGCTGAAACTTCATGATCGAAAGCCAGAGTATACAACGATGGTTGATAAATATGAAGCGAAAGCTTATATTGCTCAAAAAATTGGTAAAGAGTATGTGGTTCCAACATTAGGTGTTTGGGACAAATTTGATGATATTGACTTTACAAAGCTTCCGAATGCGTTTGTCTTGAAATGTACACATGATTCTGGTGGTCTGGTTATTTGTAAAGATAAAAGTAAACTTGACAGGGAAAAAGCAAGAAAAAAGATCAATAAATCTTTGCATTCTAATTATTTCGGGGGGGGCGCGAATGGCCATATAAAAATGTAAAGCCTCGAATTATTGCAGAGCCTCTTCTTAAAGATGATGCAACGAAAGCGGGTGAGCAAGAGTGCTTGACGGATTATAAGTTTTTCTGTTTTGGTGGAATACCTAAAATTGTTTATATATCGAAAGACAAAGCAGAAAATCCGACGACGGACTTTTTTGATATGGATTATACTCACTTGCCGATTAGAATGCGAGATCCTAATTCGGATGTGTTACCTGAAAAACCGATTCGTTTTGATGAAATGAAAAAATTGCAGCAGTATTGTCCAAAGGATTGCCCCATTTAAGAGTTGACTTCTACTGTGCGAATGGAAAGTTATATGTTGGAGAATTGACCTTTTACCATTGCAGTGGCTTTGCGCCGATTCAACCAGAAGAATGGGCGATTAAAATGGGGAATGGATTAAACTTCCTACAAGTAAATAAGGATTTAATGCTTTGCTTTTCTGATTTTGTATGTTTTTTAATCAGGAGGAGCAAAATGAAATCGTTTATAGATAAATTGAAAAATCACATTTATTGGCTTAAAATATCTTCGGGATTTTATGATGGAATGGATGACGAGACGTTCTTGAAAATGGCCTATAAAAGAAAATTTGGTAAAGAACTTGACCTCAATAATCCTGTGACATTTAATGAAAAACTTCAATGGTTGAAATTGAACGATCAAAAGCCAGAATATACAGAGATGGTAGATAAATTTCTGGCAAAAAATATGTGGCAAGTATAATAGGGCAAGAACATATTATTCCGACTTTAGGTGTTTGGAGTCATTTTGATGATATTGATTTTGATGAATTGCCAACGCAGTTTGTTCTAAAATGTACACACGATTCTGGTGGATTGGTTGTTTGCAAGGACAAAAACAACCTAAATAAAAAGGCAGCAAAAAAGAAAATAGAGAATTCCATGAAAACAAACTACTATAAAGGAGGACGTGAGTGGCCGTATAAAAATGTAAAGCCGCAGATTATTGCTGAGGAATACATGGAAGATATATCAGGTAATGGATTGACGGACTACAAATTTTATTGTTTTAATGGTGACCCTAAATATCTCTATGTCTCAAATGGAATGGATAACCATGAAACTGCTCGGTTGAGTTTTTTGACAATGAATTGGGAAAAAGCTCCGTTTGGCCGATCTGACTATCTTGAATTTGAAGTTCTTCCTCCAAAGCCTGCAAAATTCGATGAAATGGTGAAAATAGCAAAATCTTTATCCAGTGGGCATCCATTCCTACGGGTTGATTTATATGAGATAAACAATAAAGTATACTTCTCAGAACTGACGTTTTCACCCTGTGGTGGTTTTATGCCGTTTGTTCCTGAAGAATGGGATGCAAAGCTTGGAGAAATGGTGAATATAAGAAAAGTGAAGTGATTATTAAAGATAATGATAGAAAAGAAAAACTATTACGGAATAGATTTATTAAAGTTTATAATGGCGGTGTGTGTGGTCGCTATTCACACTCAGCCGCTTTATAGCGTACAGTCTATTGTGGTGCAACGATTATTTGACACGATTACTAGTTTGGCAGTGCCATATTTTTTCTCAGTATCAGGTTTTCTTCTGTTTTCAAAAATTGATGCGGATATATCGTGCAGGAAAAATATGGAGGTTTGTAAGAGGTATCTATCAAGAGTGCTCTCATTATATGTCATTTGGAATATTATTTATCTGCCAATAACTATTTTTGGATTCAAGGAAAATAATATGTCATTTGCAAGATATGTACTCGATTGTATAAGAGGATTTCTCTTTATAGGCCAACAATTTTACTCATGGCAACTTTGGTATTTACTGTCTGTGATTTTTGTGATTGCTTCAATTTGTATTATGGCTGAACATAAAATCAAAGATAAAAATATATTTAAGATTATGATGGCCATATTTTTTAATGGGGGGTATAGGAGTACTAACGGCAGTTGATTTCTCAGAATATAGAAAAATAGAGATGGTAATTAAGTGCATCAAATTTATATTTGGAAATGGGAGAATTCTGTCTGGATTTGGTTATATAGCAGTTGGATGGATTATTGCTCAAAAGAAAATATTATGTAGGCGGATTAGTGTAATTCTTGGTCTAATATTATTGGGGGCATTATATTTAGCAGGGGATACATGGGGCTTTTTGTTAAAGTTTATGATTGCTGGAATTTTATTGAGTGCTTCCTGTAAAATAACATTGCCACAGAATCCAATATGGGAACATATGAGATACGTTAGTGAAATAATCTATTTTACGCATATGTGGGTGGCGTTTGGTTATACACTGGTATTTCGTGAATTTAGATACTATGGAGCAGATATTTTCTTCGCATCTACATTGATTCCGATATTTTTATACTATATTCTATATCGTTCGCATATGCTGGACAAAGTCAAAATAATCCTGTGATAATATCGAAAATCCGTAGGAACATTCTGCCTACGGATTTTTTATGTTAGAAAGATCAATTTTTTGGTCGATAATGCCATCAAACC
>VOFH01001232.1_pt1 | contig 56001 bp, 71 predicted proteins | sample 5384091 | NCBI WGS metagenome assembly VOFH01 (sample SAMN12384727, study PRJNA508395) | human gut metagenome | isolation source: healthy gut G | host: Homo sapiens | reverse complement strand
CAGGTAAGGCTGATACAGCTTTGGTGATGCTCAGCGACGCGTTGAAGGATGCGGTTGACGAACGTCAGAAAGTCTATATCTACTATACGCTGTCCGAAGCATATGGCATGAAAGGCGATATGGAAAAGAAGTATATTATCTGATATTGACGCTTCATTGCAGAAACTCGCGCATCTGATGTATGAATCGGAGATATTGACCGTGCCTACAAATATTGAGTTGCTCGATGGAAGATGCTGTGGCGTGTAATGCCCGTTTGCGGTTTATTGAGGTGACGGAGTTTTTCCGATTATCGACAAGGCGTATAAATTAAAAGAAGAAAAAGAACGTGCCGTTTCACGGCAATGTTGTTAGCGTCAGTTTGTTGTCTTTGTTTCTTCTGATTGCTATTTTCTATCTATATCGTTGGATGAAGAAGCTTGTCTGTTATGCGGCGGAATCTTAGTCTGGCTAACAAACAAATGTCTGCGGTCAACGCGGAACTGGAGCAGACGGGGAAAATTAAAGAGGTGTATATCGCCCGCTATCTGGACAGATGTGTCAACTATCTCGATAAGCTGGAAACTTACCGTCGTTCACTGGCGAAGCTGGCAATGGCATCGCGTATCGAAGATTTGTTCAAAGCTATCAAGTCCGAGCAGTTTATCCGTGATGAGCGGGATGAATTCTATAATGAGTTCGACAGGTCTTTTCTGAAACTTTTCCCGAACTTTATTTCAGCTTTCAATAATTTGCTGGTAGAAGAAGGGCGCATATACCCGAAATCCGATGAACTTCTGACAACAGAACTTCGCATTTTTGCCCTTATTCGTCTGGGAGTAGTAGACAGTAACAAGATTGCTCATTTTCTCGGCTACTCTTTGGCGACTATCTATAATTATCGTAGCCGGATGCGTAATAAAGCTGCCGGTGATAAAGACAGGTTTGAGCAAGATGTGATGAACCTTTGTAATTCATGGCATCCGGATAATTTACTTCTTTTTTTTAAAGCTATCTACTTTGTAATCCACTGTGCATCTAATCTAATAAAATAAACTATACTAAAAATGAAAAAGTTAATCTACACACTGTTCTTTGTTCTTATCTCCGTTGTTGCAAACGGTCAGGCAAAGTACGTATTCTATTTCATCGGAGATGGAATGGGAGTCAACCAAGTCAATGGCACAGAGATGTATCAGGCAGAAATTCAAAATGGCCGTATTGGTGTTGAACCTTTGTTATTTACTCAATTCCCGGTTGCTACTATGGCAACTACTTTCTCAGCTAAAAATTCAGTAACCGACTCTGCAGCTGCAGGTACTGCATTGGCAACAGGAAAGAAGACTTATAATCATGCTATTTCTGTAGGAGAGGATAAGAATGCTATTCAGACTGTCGCAGAAAAAGCAAAGAAAGCTGGAAAGAAAGTTGGGCGTAACTACTTCTGTTAGTGTAGATCATGCTACTCCTGCCGCATTCTATGCACATCAACCCGATCGTAATATGTATTATGAAATAGCTCTTGGATTTGCCGAAAGCAAATTTTGATTTTATGCAGGTGGTGGTTTTCTTAAACCGACTACCATCTTTTGACAAGAAAGAAGCTCCAGCATTTTCCCTATTTTTGAAGAGGCAGGATATACAGTAGCACGTGGCTACAATGACTATAAGGCAAAAGCTGCAAAAGCAGAAAAGATGATCCTGATTCAGGAAGAGGGAGCTAATCCTTCTTGTCTGCCTTATGCTATTGACCGCAAGGAGAAGGATATGACATTGGCACAAATTACGGAAAGTGCTATTGACTTTCTTACTAAAGGCAAAAATAAAGGCTTTTTCCTAATGGTAGAAGGAGGTAAAATCGACTGGGCTTGCCACGCTAATGACGCAGCTACTGTGTTCAATGAAGTAAAAGACATGGATAATGCTATCAAGGTAGCTTATGAGTTTTACAAGAAAGCATCCGAAAGAAACCCTTATTGTGGTTACTGCAGACCATGAAACCGGTGGTATCGTATTCGGTACGGGCAAATATGCGTTGAACCTGAAAGCATTTCAATATCAGAAACATTCTGCTGACGGACTTTCACAACGTATCAGCGAATTGAGAAAATCCAAAGGAAACAAAGTCACTTGGGAGGACATGAAAACATTCCTCGGTGAAGAAATGGGCTTTTGGAAACAATTCCCTCTTTCTTGGGAGCAAGAAAAGACGTTGCGTGATGAATTTGAGAAATCATTCGTGAAGAATAAAGTCGTATTTGCTGAAAGTATGTACTCTAAGAGCGAACCGATGGCTGCACGTGCAAGAAGTGATGGATGAGATCGCTATGGTAGGCTGGGTAAGTGGCGGGCACTCTGCCGGTTATGTACCTGTATTTGCTATTGGTGCAGGTTCTCAACTGTTTGGAGAAAAGATTGATAATACAGAGATTCCTAAAAGAATTGCGAAAGCAGCAGGATATAAATAAATATCGGTAAAGTACATAAAAAAACCGGGAGTCCAAAATTCCGGTTTTTTTATATATGTTCTTGTCAATTATGCTTTCACACGTCCTACGTAAGAACCGTCGCGAGTATCGATTTCGATTGTTTCACCCTCGCTGATGAACAAAGGAACACGTACGGTTGCTCCTGATTCTACCGTTGCCGGTTTCAGTGTGTTGGTAGCTGTATCACCTTTCATTCCCGGTTCTGTATATGTGATTTTCATCTGAACCTTGATAGGCATATCTGCATAGAGAACAGTTTCTGTAGAAGCGTCAGAAACAACTTCCAATAGTGGAAACCTTCGAGCAAGAAGTCAACGCCATTAATCAGATCGTGAGCGATAGGGTGTTGGTCGAATGTTTCCTGGTTCATGAAGATATAATCTTCTCCTTCTTTATACAAAAACTGGTATGGACGACGTTCTACACGTACATCTTCCAACTTTTCACCGATGTTGAAACGACGTTCAAGAACGTATCCGCTAACTACATCTTTGAGTTTTGTACGCATGAAAGTATTACCTTTACCAGGTTTTACATGTAGGAATTCGATACAGAAATAGAGCTTTCCGTCCATACGGATACAAGTTCCGTTTTTGATGTCTTGAGCATTAATCATACTGCTATTCTTCTTAATATATTATTGTTATTTAATTGTTTTCGCAGGAATTCGGACTGCAAAAGTAATCTAAATCGGTAAAAAACACAAAAACTTTTGAGCAAAAATGAGTTATCTCTTGGTTAATTTAAAAAAAGTGCCTATTTTTGCAGCCCGATTACGTAGAATAATAACATAAAAAACAAGATACAGTAATGAAAAGAACATTTCAACCCTCTAACAGAAAGAGAAAGAACAAACACGGTTTCCGTGAGAGAATGGCATCGGCTAATGGTCGTAGAGTATTAGCTGCTCGTCGTGCGAAAGGCAGAAAGAAACTGACTGTTTCTGATGAGTACAACGGACAGAAGTGATAATCACTAGTCATCAGGAAACAAAAAGGCGAAGAATAATCTTCGCCTTTTTGTTTCTTCTGATTTTTAATTTGCTAATAGAATGTTAAAACATTCAGCTGTTTATTCTTGTTTGTTGTTTTTTTGCTTTTCTTTGTGATATGAATCAGTATTTGTAGGCAAGCATGTGTATAATATGGGAATATATTCGGGAAATGAACCCCCCGGATGAAAATAATAAGGTTGTTGAAATCTATAGGAGTGGGGATTATAGTTGCAGCAATTCTGGCGATGATAAGCGTTTTAACATAATAGGTAGGACATTTTTCATCGCCTACTTTTTAAAAGTTCAACTATTTTGTCGTATCTTTGGCGCATATTAACAGCAATGCGTATGACTATTAAAGAATTCTTTTCTTTTAAAACCAATAAATATTTCTGGGTGAATATTATCGCCATGATTGTGGTAATGGTAGTGATGATATTTGGTGTGTTGAAATGGATGGATGTGTACACCCATCATGGAGAAACTGTGGTTGTGCCTGATGTGAAAGGTATGACTACGGAAGAGGCTGCAAAGATGTTCCGCAATCGTGGATTGGTGGCGGTGATCTCGGATACTAAGTATGTAAAGGATAAAGCAGCAGGTATCATTCTCGAACTGAAGCCGGGAGCCGGTGAGAAAGTTAAAGAAGGACGTACGGTCTATCTGACGGTTAATACCTTGGATGTGCCGTTGCGTGTGATTCCGGATGTTGCTGATAACAGTTCGCTTCGCCAAGCACAGGCTAAGTTGCTGAGTGCCGGGTTTAAATTGAACGAAGTACAGTTGGTCAATGGAGAGAAAGACTGGGTGTATGGTGTGAAATATCAGGGACGCCAATTAACGGCAGGGGAGAAAATCCCTATGGGAGCCTCCTTGACATTAATGGTAGGAGATGGAGCCGGTGATACAGTGAAAGAAGATTCTATTGATATCGATCTAGACACGGAAGAGCCGGTGGCGTCAGAATCATCATCTACTCAAGATGATAGTTGGTTTTAATAGATAAATAACAGAAACGGACTCGCATGATAGAGGAAGAACTTCCTGATGAATTGGAGAATGATTTGGACGATATAGAACCTGTCGGTGACGAATCGCAGCTTTACGAACACTTCCGTGTAGTTGTAGATAAGGGGCAGGCGATGGTCAGAGTCGACAAATATCTGTTCGAACGTATTGTCAACGCTTCGCGTAACCGTATTCAGAAGGCTGCCGAAGACGGATTCGTTATGGCTAATGGCAAACCGGTGAAGAGTAGCTACAAGTGAAGCCGCTGGATGTCATCACGGTAATGATGGATCGTCCCCGTTATGAAAACGAAATTATTCCTGAAGATATTCCCCTTACTATTGTTTATGAAGATCCATACGTAATGGTGGTGAATAAGCCGGCAGGGTTGGTAGTGCATCCGGGACACGGAAACTATCACGGCACTCTGGTGAATGCACTGGCCTGGCACATGAAAGATGTACCGGATTATGATGCTAATGACCCTCACGTCGGGCTTGTTCATCGGATTGATAAAGATACTTCCGGCTTGCTGGTGATTGCCAAGACACCGGATGCCAAAACAAATCTGGGACTCCAATTCTTTAATAAGACTACCAAACGCAGGTATCGTGCTCTGGTGTGGGGCGTTGTGGAACAGGATGAAGGAACGATTGTCGGTAATATTGCCCGTAATCCGAGAGACCGGATGCAAATGGCGGTGATGTCCGATCCGACAGTAGGCAAACATGCCGTAACTCATTATCGGGTATTGGAACGGTTGGGATATGTCACTTTGGTGGAGTGCATACTTGAAACCGGACGTACTCATCAGATTCGTGTTCACATGAAACATATCGGCCATGTATTGTTCAATGACGAGCGCTATGGCGGGCATGAGATACTGAAAGGAACCCATTTTAGTAAATACAAACAGTTTGTAAATAATTGCTTTGACACTTGTCCCCGACAGGCTTTGCATGCTATGACATTGGGGTTTGTGCATCCCGTCACAGGTGAGGAGATGTATTTTACTTCCGAACTTCCGGATGACATGGCCCGGCTTATCGAGAAGTGGAGAGGCTATATAAGTAACAGAGAATTAGAATGAAACGCAACATTGCTATCGTAGCAGGAGGGGATACCTCTGAAATCGTAGTTTCCCTGCGTAGCGCACAGGGTATTTACTCCTTTATTGACAAGGAAAAGTATAATTTGTATATCGTAGAGATGGAAGGCCGTCGCTGGGAAGTACAATTACCGGACGGAAATAAAGTGCCGGTAGATAGAAATGACTTTAGTTTTATGAACGGAACGGAAAAGGTTGTGTTCGATTTTGCTTATATCACCATTCACGGTACGCCGGGTGAGGATGGACGTTTGCAAGGTTATTTCGATATGATGCGTATTCCGTATTCCTGTTGTGGAGTGTTGGCAGCTGCCATTACTTATGACAAGTTTACCTGCAATCAATATCTGAAAGCTTTTGGAGTGCGCATTGCCGAATCATTGTTATTGCGTCAGGGACAATCGGTGTCCGACGAGGATGTCTTGGAAAAGATTGGTTTGCCTTGCTTTATCAAACCAAGTCTGGGTGGCTCCAGTTTTGGAGTTACGAAGGTGAAGACGAAAGAACAAATCCAACCGGCTATTGTTAAAGCTTTCGGTGAGGCGGAAGAAGTGCTTGTGGAAGCTTTTATGGAAGGTACGGAACTGACTTGCGGCTGTTATAAGACCAAGGAGAAGTCAGTAATCTTTCCGCCTACGGAAGTGGTGACGCACAATGAGTTCTTCGATTATGATGCAAAATACAATGGTCAGGTAGACGAGATAACTCCTGCACGCATCTCGGACGAACTGACCAAGCGTGTGCAGATGTTGACTTCGTCTATCTATGATATATTGGGTTGCTCCGGCATTATCCGTGTAGATTATATTGTGACTGCCGGTGAAAAGATTAATCTTCTTGAAGTGAATACCACTCCGGGAATGACTGCGACAAGTTTTATTCCCCAGCAAGTACGTGCTGCCGGTCTGGATATAAAGGATGTGATGACTGATATAATAGAAAATAAATTTTAATTACCGTTATGGATCTGACAGAGTTTGATGAAATTCGTCCTTACAATGATGAGGAGCTTCCTCAAATCTTTGAGGAGCTGATTGCTGATCCTGCTTTTCGGAAAGCTGCTACCGGTGCTATACCGAACGTTCCATTTGAACTTCTGGCGCAGAAAATGCGTGCGTGTAAGACTAAACTTGATTTCCAGAGGCATTTTGCTATGGCATTTTGTGGAAGATAGCAGAAGAACATACAAATGGGCTGACATTAGATCACAATGCTTTGCCGGATAAAAGAAAGCTTATACGTATATATCGAATCATAGAGATATTATTCTTGATTCGGGCTTTCTCTCTATTTTGTTGATTGACCAGGGAATGGATACGGTAGAGATTGCGATTGGCGACAACTTACTTATTTATCCCTGGATTAAGAAGCTGGTGCGTGTCAATAAGTCATTTATTGTACAGCGGGCGTTGACCATGCGGCAAATGTTGGAATCTTCAGCGCGTATGTCCCGTTATATGCATTACACCATTTCAGAGAAGAATCAGTCTATTTGGATTGCACAGCGTGAAGGACGTGCGAAAGGATTCGAATGACCGTACACAAGACAGTGTGTTGAAAATGCTGGCAATGGGTGGTGAAGGTGATTTGATAGACCGTTTGATGGAAATGAATATTGCTCCGCTTGCTATTTCATACGAATATGATCCGTGTGATTTTCTGAAAGCACGGGAGTTTCAGTTGAAGAGAGACATCGAAGGGTATAAAAAGAACGACGCAGGACGATTTGATTAATATGCAAACCGGTCTTTTCGGATATAAAGGTAAGGTACATTTTCAAGTTGCTCCTTGCATGAATGATGAACTGAAAGAGATGGACCGCTCGTTACCGAAACCGGATTTGTTTGCTGTATCTCTGCCTGTATTGATCAGAGACATTCATCGTAATTACCGGATGTATCCGGGGAATTATGTGGCGTATGACTGGCTGAATGGCACGACGGAATTTGTCCAATTACACGGAAGAAGAGAAACTACAGTTTATGAACTATATTGAGCAACAATTGGCAAAGATCAAGATTCCTAATAAGGATGAGGCTTTTTGCGTGAGAAGTTGTTATTAATGTATGCCAATCCGTTAGTAAATTATTTAGCAGCTTGCCGATGAGAAGAAGAAAGTTACATGTTGTTTGGTTGTGGGGATTGCTTTTGCTGATGACTGCTTGTGGAGAGGATGACTATTATTATCCTTCAGTGAAATTGGAATTTGTAACAGTGAAGGCTGGAACGGATGGTAGTATACAGACGTTGATACCTGATAATGGGGAAGCGTTGACTGTATCTAAAGATCGTACGGGTTCTGCTATTTCGCCAAATACTTCCAGGCGTGTAATGAGTAATTATGAAACGCTTTCGAACGGGCACACGGCTACAGCTGTATTTATTCTTTGCAATCTCTTGTAACGCCGGTACCTAAACCGGAAGATGATCCAACTTATAGAGACGGGTTAAAGCATGATCCGGTAGATGTTGTCAGTATCTGGCTGGGAAGAGGTTATCTGAATATGATTCTGAATCTCAAGGTTAATGGTGGTAAACAGCATGTTTTCGGCATAGTGGAAGATGTGTCCGAATTAAAACAAATGGTATTGTGAATATGTTATTATACCATGATGCGAACAGTGATGAGGAGTACTACAATCGGCGTGCTTACATCTCTGTTCCTTTGGATAAATATGCGGATGCAGAGAATCCCGGTCAAAAGATAACGATTAAGTTCAAATATTATACGTATGATAAGGACGGCACTGCAATAGAATCTGGTAAGTACTGTAACCCCGGATTTGAATATGTTCCGGATAAGAATTGAATAATAGAGTATGATATGTTTAAATTGAATCAATTAGCGTGGGGATATTTTTATTTCTCTCTTCTCTTTTCTCTTGTCAGCAGAAAGGGGATTTCAAGTCAATGAACGTGGAGGAGTTTGATAACCTCATTCAGAATGAGGATATACAACGTTTGGATGTTCGTACACTTGCGGAATATTCGGAGGGGCACATCACGAAGACGATCAATATCAATGTAATGGATGACTCTTTTGCTTCAATGGCAGATTCTCTGTTGCAGAAAGACAAACCGGTAGCTGTATATTGTCGCAGCGGCAAGCGAAGCAAAAAGGCTGCGGCAATTTTGAGCGAGAAAGGGTATAAGGTCTTTGAACTTGATAAGGGATTCAATTCTTGGCAGGAGGCTGGTAAAGAAATAGAAAAAATAAGGGTTTTAAGACATGGATTAATTGGTTTGACGGGCGGTATTAATAGTAATTGTCTAGCCCATGCTTTTGATTTTTTCTCAGCTTTAAGCTCTATTCCTATTAAAAATAAAAGAAAGATTTCATTTCTCAATTTTCAAAAATCCTGATTTTTATATTTATAAAATTAAAGGATTTTAAATGAGATGTTCTTTTGTTCTTTAAATGTGGAAAAGGCTTTTTTCGGCCTCTTTATTTTTCGTCGTTATTTCAGTCCTTCCAATAATCTCTTTCAGAACGACAGTTGCCGAGATTTCACGATTGGCAGCTTCCGGAATCACAATAGATTGCGGACTTTCACGATCTGATATGACATCGTCTGTCACAATCATATTTCTACGAACCGGAAGACAATGCATGAAATAAGCATTGTTGGTAACTGCCATTTGTCGGTCGCTGACTGTCCATTCTCGGTCTTTGCTTAATATCTGCCCATAGTTGTCGCCTGCATAGGCAGCCCAGTTCTTGGCGTATATGAAGTCTGCTCCTTCGAAAGCCTTCATCTGGTCATATTCTACCTTTGCGTTTCCTACGAATTGCGGGTCAAGCTCATATCCTTCCGGGTGGGTGATGACGAAATTCGTAATCAGTGGCATTCATCCATTCGGCAAAAGAGTTGGGAACAGCTTGTGGCAATGGACGTGGATGTGGAGCCCAAGTCATGACCACTTTAGGACGTACAGTTTTCTTTGTATTCTTCAATGGTGATCAAGTCTGCGAAACTTTGCAACGGATGGCGGGTTGCCGCTTCCATAGAGAAGACGGGACGTCCCGGAGTATACTGGATAAATTGATTGAGAATCGTTTCCTGATAATCGAAATCACGATTCTCGAAGCGTGCAAAAGAGCGTACTCCGATGAGATCGCAGTAACAGCCCATGACGGGGATGGCTTCTAGTAAATGTTCGGGTTTGTCGCCGTCCATGATAACGCCACGTTCGGTTTCCAATTTCCATGCACCTTGGTTGATATCTAGTACCATTACATTCATTCCTAAATTGATGGCAGCTTTCTGTGTGCTAAGGCGTGTGCGCAGACTGGAATTGAAGAAGATCATCATCAATGTCTTGTTACGTCCTAATTCTACATACTTGAAGCGGTCTTTTTTGATTTCAAATGCTTCTGCAAGGGCTGATTTTAAATCGCCGATGTCCTGTACACAAGTAAATTTCTTCATGTTTATCTATTTAATTCGTTATTATACGATTTATCTTTCAACTGTTTGCTATTCAACAGTTTATAGTTCACTATTACATACATATTACCATCTTGTCTGTCCATTTCCTTCAATGACCCATTTATATGAAGTGATTTCCTCCAATCCCATGGGACCACGTGCATGTAGTTTCTGCGGTACTGATACCTATTTCTGCTCCTAATCCGAATTGCGCTCCATCGGTGAAGGCAGTAGATACATTGGTATATATACAAGCAGCATCTACTATTTTAGTAAACAACGCTGCACGTTCCTTGTTCTCTGTGACGATGCATTCGCTGTGTCTGGAACTGTTTTCTTGGATATGCCTCAAAGCATCTTCGAAGCTTTTTACTGTTTTAACAGCCATTTTATAATCCAGAGAACTCTGTGCCGAAACTTTCTTCCGTTGCAGGTTGCAGAAGTTCGGCAGGATAGTGGCCGTCTAATGCCTGATAGGCTCGCGGATCGGCATATATAATCACATTGCTGTCTTTTAACTTTTCGCAAAGCAAAGGAAGCTTATCCAGTCTTTTTTCATGTACGATAGTACAGTCCAATGCATTACATACACTGACCCTGCGTGTCTTCGCATTATAAATAATAGCTGCCCCCTTTACTTACATCTCCAAACTCATCAAAGTAAGTGTGGCAAATACCGGCCCCTGTTTCAATAACGGGAATTTTTGCATTGTCGCGTACGAAATGGATCAGACTGCTGCTGCCTCTGGGGATAATCAGGTCTACGTAACCCACAGCATTCAGCAATGCTGCCGTAGCTTCTCTATCAGCTGGGAGTAGCTCGACAATGTGTGGATTGATATTGAATTTCTTCAATACTTCGTGAATCACACTGATGATGGCCCGGTTGGAACAATCGGCGTCACTTCCTCCTTTCAATATGCAGGCATTTCCGCTCTTCAGACAAAGGGAGAAAACATCGAAGCTCACATTAGGTCGTGCTTCGTAGATAATTCCTATTGCTCCGAAAGGCACGCTGATTTTCGTCAACCTCATGCCATTGGGACGAACACTCTCTTTCAACACTTTACCCAAAGGAGAGGGGAGTGTCGCTACATTGCGTGTATCTGCGGCAATACCTTTCAAACGTTCTTCCGTCAGTTTCAACCGATCGTACTTCGGATCATTTTTGTCCATCCGTGCGAGGTCTTTTTCGTTCTCTGAAAGAATGAAAGGTGTTTCTGCAATTGCTGCGTCAGCTACTGCATTTAAAATCTGATTGATGACATCATCATTCAGCAGGGCTAATTCCCGACTTGCTACTTGTACAGCGGCAAAGGTCTCGTTTAAATTTGTAGTCATTTGCTCCTTTTTTGCATTAAATGGAAAGATAAACTATGCAAATATAGTGAATGATGTGAATAAAACTTGTTGAAAATAGAAATAAATGTTGCTCTTGTGGTGGTATATCAGTAATATACGGGCGTCTCAATGCAGATGTTTTATCTACAATACATTATACAACCGAAAATAAACGCTTTCCTTCAATCAAGATGCTAATATTCTCCAGAATAATAGCTTCAATTTCTTATCACTACTTCGGGTTGACTTGCAATATTACTAACCCTATCTACAGTTGACCTTATTATTGATTATTCAATGTATAGATAGTCATAATGTACTACCGGTTTCTTTCCATGCTTACCGATCGCTTCTTGTGCCTGTTTGGAGTCACAGTTCACTTTTCCAACGCCAACCTGGTTTCCTTGAAAGTCCATGATACGTACAATGTCATCTTTCTCAAATTCACCTTCAATATGAGTAATTCCGATGGGGAGGATGCTGACAGCCTTTTCAGAGTTTAGAACTTCTGTAGCACATTCGTTGATGTGAATTTCTCCTTTGGCAAACCCCTTCGCTATGAGCAATCCATTTTTTGACGCTGGATACCGGTTCGTCTGATGGTATAAAACATGTACAAAGCGTTTCTTTCGGATGCTGTAATAAATCTACCAGAATATTATCCCGCTTCCCGTTGGCAATAATCACTGTAATTCCTTCATCAGCAACTTTGCGGGCAATATTGGTTTTCGTCAACATCCCTCCCCCGTCCGAAACTGGACTTAGTTGTCTGAATATAATTGGATAAGTCTTTGCCGTGACCGATCTCCCGGATAACAAAAGAACCCGGATCAGCAGGAGAACCATTGTAAATTCCGTCAATGTTACTGAGGATAATCAATGCCTGCGTATCCATCATCGAAGCGATCAGTCCGGACAACTCATCATTATCGGTGAACATAAGCTCGCTGACGGAAATTGTATCGTTTTCGTTGACAATAGGAATGACATTATTTTCAAGCATTACCGTCATGCAATTTTTCTGATTCAGATAATGGCGGCGAGTTCCAAAACTTTCCTTCGTTGTCAGTACCTGGCCGACAGGTATATTGTGCTCGCGGAAAAGTTCGTAGTAACGGTTGATGAGCTTAGCCTGTCCTACGGCAGAAAATAATTGGCGCTGATCTACACTATCGAGTTTTTTCTGCGGATGCACTTCACTGCGTCCGGAAGCAACAGCTCCCGAAGAAATCAAAATGATTTCTACCCCGGACTTGTGTAATTCCGCTATCTGGTCAACAAGTGCCGACATACGGGTAACGTCCAGCGTTCCGTCGCGGCGTGTTAATACATTGCTTCCTACTTTTTACTGCGATTCGTGTAAATTCCTGTTTCATCCTTACTAACGATTTGAAAGCACAAATATAGAGCTTTTTGCCGATATGCTACCAAAACAGGCTAAAAAGAATTATCTTTGCAGCTAGATAGAGAAAAGATAAACAATGAAACATACAAATCCACAAGTAGAACAGATGACCTCCTTCATCGTAATGGATGTGTTGGAGAGGGCAAACGAATTACAGAAACAAGGTGTTGATATTATTCATTTGGAGGTTGGTGAACCCGATTTTGATGTGCCGTCTGTGTGTCGGAAGCAGCAAAAGCGGCTTATGATCGTCATCTTACTCACTATACACATTCTTTGGGGGACCCGGAACTCCGGCGGGAAATTGCTGCTTTTTATCTACGGGAATATGGAGTGACGGTAGATCCGGATTGCATTGTGGTGACTTCCGGGTCTTCTCCATCCATTCTTCTTGCATTGATGTTGCTCTGCAACACGGATAGCGAAGTGATTCTTTCCAATCCGGGATATGCTTGCTACCGCAATTTTGTGTTGGCTACCCAGGCTAAACCCGTTTTGGTTCCTTTGTCTAAAGAATATCTGCAATACGACATAGAGGCTATCCGCAAATGTGTGAATCCGCATACTGCGGCTATCTTTATCAATTCTCCGATGAATCCGACCGGAATGTTGCTGGATGAAAAATTCTTGAGAGAAGTGGCAGCACTGGGAGTTCCTGTTATTTCGGATGAGATTTATCATGGACTTGTCTATGAAGGACGTGCGCACTAGCATTCTTGAATATACGGATAAGGCTTTTGTCCTGAACGGATTCTCCAAGCGGTTTGCGATGACAGGGCTGCGCTTAGGTTATTTGATAGCACCTAAATCCTGTATGCGTTCTTTGCAGAAGTTGCAGCAAAATCTGTTTATTTGTGCATCCAGTGTTGCCCAGCAGGCAGGGATTGCCGCATTGCGGCAGGCTGATTCGGATGTGGAACGGATGAAACAGATTTATGATGAGCGTTCTTCTTTCATGATCTTATGGTATTAAGGGTTGTTGTTTACAAATATAACAAGAAATGGCAATAAATAGTTATTCTTTTTTTCCAGAATTTTATTCGAGCGTGATTCGTTTTACATTAATCTGTTGATTTAGGAAAGTCGAGGCTGACTCGATGAACTTATCTTCCGCTTCTGTTGTATAAAACAAACAACTGTTATTTTTAGTACATTTAATATCCATTTCCGGGTGTCTGCACAAATAATCTTTTAAGCTTTCGGCGACATATTCACCTTGTGCGATCACGCGGATATTATCCGGAATATATTGCTGAATTTTCGGAAGTAGCAGAGGGTAATGTGTACAACCCAGAATCACAGTGTCAATCTGTGAGTCTTTTTGCAATAACTGATTTATATATTTCCGGATGAAATAATCTGTTCCTTCATTCTGTGCTTCATTATTTTCTACTAATGGTACCCACATCGGGCAGGCAACTCCGTTTACTTGAATATCAGGGTATAGTTTATGAACTTCCAGCGGGTAAGACTCTGATTTGATTGTACCTGCTGTCGCTAATATTCCGATATGTCGGCTTTGTGTTATATTCCCTATGCACTCTACCGTGGGGCGGATTACTCCGAGTACACGACGTTCCGGATCTATCTTCGGTAGATTGTTCATCTGTATACTACGCAATGCTTTGGCAGAGGCTGTGTTGCAAGCTAATATAACAAGATGGCAGCCCAATTCAAATAATTTGTTGACTGCTTGCAGGGTGAATTCGTATACGACTTCAAAAGAACGTGTTCCGTAGGGTGTACGGGCATTATCTCCCAGATAAATATAGTCATATTCAGGTAATCTCTCTCTTATCTTATTGAGAATAGTCAGTCCGCCGTATCCGGAGTCAAATACTCCGATCGGTCCGGGTGTATAGGGTAACTGTTGTTTCATAACGGATGAGAATTTATATACGCAAATGTACATGAAAAAAAGGGAAAGAGAAAGAAGTCTGTGCTTCTTTTCCCTTTCCCTTTTAGAATTTCTTACTCTTATTGCTTATTTGATACCAAGATTAGCTTTTACCTTGCTAGTCAAGTTGATGCTTAATGTCTCATTAACATAAGGTATTGGAGTTCTTGCAAGGTCGAAGATGTAGATTACGCCTTCAGCGGCACCAACTGCCTTGATAGCGTCATCTAATTTTTTGTAGATAGGAGCCATGGCATCATTTTGTGCTTTCGCCATTTGCTGTTGAGCATCTTGCTGGAATTGCTCTTGTCTTTGCATCATATCTTGCAATTCTTTTTGTCTTCTTTCAGCGATGTTAGGAGGAAGAGAGTCCTTAGCGATAGCTTGTTGGAATTCCTGATATTTCTTGTTGAATTCTTCCTGCGTTCTCTGAAGTTCGGCAGTAAGTTGTTTTTCTAAAGTCTGAATATCATTTTGAGCTTTGGTGAATTCCGGCATTACAGTGATGATCTCCTGTGCGTTAATGTGGCCGAATTTCAGATTCTGTGCAAATACACCCATTGGGAGTGCAAGCAACATTACAAGTGCAATTTTTTTAAGCATAGTTCTATAATTTATTTGAATGATTTTTAGTTATTTCCGGATGCAAATGTATGAAATTAATTTGAATATCCTAGTCTTCTTAGTATTTCATCGCTAATATCGATACGCGGATTGGCAAAAATTGATGCCTGTCGCAGAGGCTCTGTCGACTACCATGTCGTATCCATGTTGCTGTGATATAGCTTTTACTGCTTCATAAATATCATCCTGAATTGGAGTGATCAGCTTGTCTCTCATCTTTGCCAATTCACCCTCCGGACCGAAATAAGTACGTTTTAGTTCAGCGGCAGCCGCTCTCTTTGGCTACGATTTCATCTCTTTCTTTGTCTTTTTGTGCAGCAGAAAGAGTGGAGGATTTCGCTTGATAATCCTGAAACATCTTCTGAGCTTCTTTTGCCAGAGCTTCTACTTCGCTCTGGTATTTTTTCGTAGCTTGTTGCATTTGCTCGTTGGCGCTTTGAGCTGTCGGAATATTTTTCATGATATATTCCGTATCGATCAGTGCAAATTTTTGTGCATTGGCTGCCATACTAATGGCAACCAGCAGAGTGATTAATAGAACAGACTTTCTCATAACGTTTAGTTTTTGATGATACATTAGAATTCTTGTCCTAAGATAAAGTGGAACTGGCTTCCTCCATATTGTTTAGAACCTAATACTTGGTCGAAACCGTAACCCCAGTCAATACCCATCATACCAATCATCGGCAGGAAGATACGCACACCGACTCCGGCAGAACGTTTCAACTCGAATGGATTGAATTTCTTGATATCATGCCATGCGTTACCTGCTTCAAGGAAACCTAACACATAAATGTTAGTACTTGTTTCCAGCATCAACGGATATCTTAATTCAATGCCGAGACGTGTGTAAGCATAACCTTCCGGAACCGTATGGTGTCAATGAACTGTTTTCGTAACCACGCAAAGCAATACTTTCAGTTGCATAAGTTGAGTAACCGGTCATACCGTCACCACCTACGTCGAATGTACCGAACGGAGATTTCTTGTATTGGTTATAATGACCTAACAGCCCGAATTCCGTACGTGTCATTAATACCAGACACTTAGGATGTGCAACCGGATCCATCAGCGGAGTATATGTTTTGCCTTTGAATTTCCATTTGTGGTATTCTATCCATTTATGAAGTTTATTCATGTTGTCCTGGGTAATGCTACCGGTTTCAGGATTACTATAATATCCCTTATAGTCTTTACCGTCCATCAATGAGTAAGGTGGTGTAAGCTGAACTGACAGTGAGAAGTCTGAACCCGTACGTGGGAAGATTGGGTTGTCAATAGAGTTACGTGCCAAAGTTAGTGAAAGGCTGAGGTCATTACATTTACCGTTGGTTACCGGGAAATACTGCCAGTCTTTCAAGTTGTAACGTTGGTAAGCTAACTCGGCAGAAAGAGTGAAGTAGTCATCCGGCCATTTCAGACGTTTACCCCAACCTACGGAAAGTCCCCACATCTTGATAGATTTATCGGGGTCATAGTAGTTTTCGTAGTTATTATAATTACCATAGTTGTACATACCATAACCACCATAACCGCTATACATACTATTGTAATAGTTGTTGAAATAGCTGGAGTTGTAGTAACGGCTACTGATATCTGTCTGTACGGAGAAGAAAGCCGATACAGAGAATGAGTTCGGACGTTTGCCGCCAAACCATGGATCGAAGAATGAAATACTGTATGATTGGTAGTACTTAGCATTCGTCTGTCCGCTGATGGTCAATGTCTGTCCGTCACCTTGCGGCAGGATACCACGATAGTTTTCACCCGGATGCAGCAGATTGGCAACAGAGAAGTTGGTAAACTTCAGACTCAGCTTACCGATGATACCTGTCTGTCCCCAACCGGCAGAGAATTCTACCTGGTCATTGGCTTTAGAAGTCAAAGGCAGGCCTATGTCAACGGTTCCGTTCATAGGGTCCGGTTGGATATCCGGTTGCAGTTTTTCAGGGTCAAAGTGGCCCATCTGCTGGATCTCACGCAAAGAACGCATCAAGTCTTCTTTGCTGAACAACTGTCCCGGACGGATACGAAGCTCACGACGGACTACGTTTTCATACAAACGGTCGTTACCACTAATATTGATTTTATTAATAGTAGCCTGGCGGCCTTCATAGATTCTCATTTCGAGGTCGATAGAGTCACCTACAATATTTACCTCGACCGGATCGAGATTATAGAATAGGTAACCGTTGTTATAGTATAAGTTGCCGATAGCGTCATCGTCTGTGGAAATACGCTCGTTCAGTAACTTTTGGTTGTAAACGTCACCCTTCTTCATGCGAAGCAGGTAGTTTAATTGTTCCGACGGATAGAGCGTATTACCTACCCATGCAACGTTACGGAGATAATATTTCTGACCTTCATCTATATCTAGAAAGACGTTAACTGTTTTTTCGTCATACTGTGATATGCTGTCCTTTACAATCATTGCATCACGGTAACCTAGCTCATTATATTTGTCGATGATGAGTTGCTTATCCGCTTCGTAGTTTTCCGGTACGAATTTCTTCGTGCGGAACAAGTTACGAAGTTTCCCTTTTTCATTGGTTTTCTTCATTACTCGTTTCAGCTTGGAAGCTTTGATAGCTGTATTTCCAACGATTTGTATTTCGTGAACTTTTACTTTCTCTTTCTTGTCAATATCGATATCTACAATAACCTGGTTCTCGCTGGAGGGATCATCTTTTTGTGAAATGATCACTTCGGCATTTTTAAATCCTTTGTCATCAAAATATCGTTTGATAAGTGTCTTTGCGCGGTCTACGGTATTCGGAGTGATCTGCATACCTTTTACCATTCCCAACTTACCTTCCAAATCGGTACGCTCTGACTTCTTAACGCCGTGATAACGTACCTCAGAGATACGGGGACGCTGCGTTAGACTGATTTTTAACCAGATCTTGTTACCCTCTATTTTTTCGGCTGTAATTTGTACGTTGGAGAATAAACCATGACGCCAGTAGCGTTTGATTGCTCCAGTGATTTCATCACCCGGCACAGTAATTGTTTGTCCTACCGATAATCCGGATATTCCAATCAATACATAGTCTTCATAATTCTTCACGCCTTCGACCTTGATATCTGCTATCTCATACTTTTTGGGTGTTCCAGAGTATAAGATAACAGGTTTCGAGTCTTCATCAGTGTTGGCTTCTTGCGCAATGCCTGTTGTTACAAAACAGAACAGACAGATAAACGTTACGAATATAAAGGAAATACGATAATGCATTTATGTTATAATTTGATGTTTCGAATTATGTTAGCTGATTTGTTCACTGGTTTTGCCGAACCTGCGTTCTCTTTGTTGATATTCGCAGATAGCTTTATAGAGTTCTTCGTTGTCAAAATCCGGCCAAAAGGTATCACAAAAATAAAGTTCCGAATAAGCACATTGCCATAACATATAGTTGCTTAACCGGATTTCTCCCCCCGTGCGGATCAACAGATCCGGATCAGGCATGAAGTTTGTTGATAGGTGAGAGGATATGTACTCATCTGTTATTTGTTCAGGAGATATTTCTCCTGCTTTAACTTGTGCTGCTATTTGTCGGGCTGCTTCAGTTATCTCCCAACGGGAAGAATAACTAAGAGCTAACACCAGACACATACCTGTATTATGAACTGTATGTTCTATGCATGCTTTCAGACTAGCTTGCACATCAGCAGGTAATTTCATGAAATCACCGATGACTTGAAAGCGGAGATTATTCTTCATCAATGTCTCCTCTTCAATAGAATCTAACAATAGATTCATCAGAGCCGACACTTCTTTCTGTGGTCGATTCCAGTTCTCGGTTGAGAAGGTGTATAAAGTCAGATACTTAATTCCCAACCGTGCAGCGTCTTCTGTGATTTTCTGCACTGTTTCCGCGCCTGCGTGGTGACCGTAAGTACGTTCTTTTCCCCGTTGCTTAGCCCACCGTCCGTTGCCATCCATAATAATAGCTACGTGTTGGGGGATCCGAGTTTTGTCTATTTGCTCTATATAGGACATCTTCTTATTTTAAACGTATACGTTTATTATTTACCGGCATTTAGCGGATCCTTGTCAAACCATAGCTGGTTCAAACGACCGCGCCATACTTCAGATTCATAAGTGTAGGTATGTGTTTTAGTAGCTTTACTACTTTTTTCCTCATCTTCCTCATCTTCCACTTCTTCCTCAAAACTAGCACTTCCTCCGCTAAATAGAATATATATATAGTCATTCTTGTCGTCTAATACAGAGGAATAGGTTTCTCTACCTCTGAATTCCGGTTGCTCTTTACTTGGCTTAAAATCAGCTTCGCTCCAGTCCTGATAAGGGAAAGAGAACTTTTTATTTGCTTTTTTCCATGCAAGACCTGCTTCTGAGGTATAGAATGATTCAAATTTCTCTCCAAAGATATAGAACTGGTTGTTATAATACATAATGGTAGGGGTTTGTAGTACCGGGCAGCTTGTCTCTTCGTTATTTGGTGGGAATGAAACCCATATACTGCCCATATATCCCCATGGAACGATAGCTTCAATATCTCCGGCTATTGGCTGTTTAGCATGTTCTCCGATGAGCATAACATTCCTTCAAGACCAGTTGCTTAGTATAAGTTGTATAAGATATATGTTTTTGTTGGGAAATTCTCATCTGGTACAACTTGTATTTTAGTCTGTTTTTCGTTCCCTAAGTTCCGATTTCATAGTGGAATACAAAAAACGTTTGTTTTCATTTGATTGTCTTGATGTTGTTATTTTATTCTCTTCTTCGGTTTGGCTATTGTCATTCTCAATGTTCATTTTGAAATAAATGAAGTTACTCCCATTTTATACCATTGGTAGATTCTGTACACGTTACCGTCATTATTATCGGCAGTTGTTGCATATAATTTATTGTTGTATGACAATATTGAAGAAGGAAGACTATTCTTAAATGGATTCTTTTCGCAAAGAGTTTGAGACCCATGACATTGCGTTTCCTTTTTGTGCAATATATACTTTGAGGACATTATCCACTACAGAATAAGTAAGAATGTTCTCTCCTAAAATGACTGTTTTTTGTTCTTTAATGGACTCAGAATTACTAATTTTAGCAACATAATTCCACCTCAATGAATCCGGATCATGCTTATGTACTCGTACACTAATCGTGTATTCTCTTGTTTGATCAGGAGAAGTGCCGGCCAATGCTTCTGTTGACCATACTTTAAGTTTGATAGGCTTTCTGAGATCAATAGAATCTGCGATGTTAATGATAGAATCCTTGCCGCTTTGGTCTTTCATTGTCACGACACCGGATGCTGTAGTCAATTTGGTTATTAGAATTTTATCAATAATGGTATCAGCATGAACAGGAAGTGAATCTTCATTATAGATTTCACTTTTCAATTGGTCAATAGTGAATTTATACTTCCCAAGGCCTGTTGTATCAAGTTCAAACGCATGTATAGTCGCGTCCGGACTATATTCGATGTTGTTATCATCGTCAAGACATGACGTTATAACGAATGACACCATGAAAAAACTCGCAATAAATGATAAAAACTTTATTCTCATTTGAAAGATTGTGTTTATTTACAAGTTGCAAAAATAGAAACATTTTTTCCGATAAAGAACATTCCCGGCAAGTTTTATATAAAATTATAGATAATAACGTCGATTTTATCGACGTAAAACTCCCTGAATAGGACTATTTTAGCTTATCTTGATGAATGTAATGCCAAAACTGTCTTCCGAAGTGTTCTTCTGTCGAATAACTAAATTTATCGCATATTTCAGGTGCTTTAACACCGGAATATAGCTTGTTGGGGCACTTCTCGATATATATTTCATCCCATAACTCATTGGCTATAAATGACTGAAAAAGTTGGCTGCCTCCTTCCACCAGTAATGATTGTATTTTTCGTTGATAGAGTTCTTCCATTATCTGAGTGAATAGGTTGTGATTAAAGTCGATTGTGATATATGTGATATTCTTCGCTTCCGGATGTTTGTTTGCTGTAAAGACTAATGTTGGCACATTGCCGTCAAATAGCTGCAAATCATTAGGAAGAGACAACGTACGGTCTAATACGACACGTATCGGATTTCGTCCATACCAGTTACGTACGGTCAGAGAATGATTGTCTAGTAATGCTGTTCGCCTGCCTACCATGATAGCAACAGATTCTGCTCTTCTTTTATGTACGAGCATTGAAGTCAGAGGAGAGGAGAGTACAACAGGTTGCCCGTCCGTTCGTTCCAAGTCAATAAAATGATCGGCAGATTCCGCCCATTTAAGAGTAATATAAGGCCGATGAAGCGTGTTGAAAGTGATGAAACGACGAATCAACTGTCTGCATTCACTTTCTAATACGCCTACAATTACTTCCCGTCCTGCATCTTTTAGTTTTTGGATACCCCTTCCTGCAACTTGTGAAAACGGGTCCTGGCAACCGATAACAATACGTGGAATCTGTTTCTCTATAATCAAGTCAGCGCAAGGTGGCGTTTTTCCGTAATGGGAACATGGCTCCAGACTGACATAAATAGTAGAACGTTTTAATAATGATTCGTCTTTGACGGAACGAATCGCATTAACTTCTGCGTGCGCTTCTCCACAACGAATGTGATAACCTTCGCCGATAATACGTCCGTCGCATACAATGACAGCCCCTACCATTGGGTTGGGGGCAGCGTTACATAGACCATTTTTTTGCCAGCTCAATGCAACGCCTCATGTATTTTTCTTCTTCCATTTTGGTGCTCTTCGCTATATTATTCTTACTTTTGCACTCCGAAATCGTAAAATATGAACCGCATCACTACTTACATCCGTCAGTCACTACAGGATATTTATCCGCCGGAAGAGGTCAAAGCTCTTTCGATGTTGATCTGTTGCGACATGTTAGGTTTAGATGCGCTTGATATTTACATGGGCAAAGATATAATTTTATCCGAATGCAAACAGCGTGAATTAGAAAACATTATATTCCGTTTGCAGAAAAATGAGCCGATACAGTACATTCGCGGCTTTGCTGAATTTTGCGGAAGGAAATTTAAAGTTGCTCCCGGTGTCTTGATTCCTCGTCCGGAAACGGCAGAGCTGGTAGAATTGATAGTGAAGGAGAATCCGGGTGCACATCACCTATTAGATATAGGTACGGGAAGCGGATGTATTGCAATCTCTCTGGATAAGAGACTTCCGGATGCCGACGTGGAAGCTTGGGATATTTCGGAAGAGGCATTAGCGATAGCTAGTGAAAATCAATAAAGAGCTTGGACGCCCGGGTTATGTTTCGACGGAGAGGGATGTTGTCTGATGAACTCGGCGCGACTTCTTGTTTGATGTCATTGTAAGCAACCCTCCTTATATCACTGAGGCGGAGAAGCAGGAAATGGAAGCTAATGTACTCGATTGGGAACCGGGACTTGGCCCTGTTTGTCCCCGATGATGACCCCTTTGCGGTTCTATCGTCGGATTGCCCGTCTGGGGCGTGAGTTGCTTCTGCCGGAAGGAAAACTTTATTTTGAAATCAACCGGGCGTTTGGCCGGGAAATAGCATATATGCTTGAAATGAACCAATATCGTGATATTCGTGTTATAAAAGACATCTTTGGAAAAGATAGAATAGTTACAGCTAACCGATGAGTGCACAATTAACAGACGAAGAGGCTTTAAGTCGTGTAGCCTCCTATTGCTCTACTGCCGAGCATTGCCGGGCAGAAATAAGTGAGAAGTTACAACGTTGGGGGAATAGCCTATGACACTATAGCGCGTATTCTTGACCGGCTGGAATCAGAAAAGTTCATTGATGACGAGCGCTTTCTGCAGGGCTTTTGTGAATGATAAATTCCGTTTTGCCAAGTGGGGGAAGATGAAAATAGCGCAAGGGCTCTATATGAAAAGATTCCATCCGACGTAGCATGGCGTTATCTGAATGAGATTGATGAGGAGGAATATCTTGCTGTCCTTCGTGGACTGCTGGCCTCCAAGAAAAAAAGTGTCCATGCGCAGGATGAATATGAACTGAATGGAAAGCTGATGCGGTTCGCTATGAGTCGTGGGTTTGAACTGAAAGATATCAGGCGTTGTATCGATGTTCCCGATGAAGAGGAGCAGGTGGAGTAAAAAATAAACGGATTCTTCTTTTTATTCTCGTTCTATTTCTGTACTTTTGCGGCAAATAATTAATAGTTAGTTTAGTTATGAAAAACTTAGAGAGACTATTTGCGGAGAAACTGTTGAAGATTAAAGCTATTAAACTTCAACCCGCTAACCCTTTTACTTGGGCTTCTGGATGGAAATCCCCCTTTTACTGTGACAACCGTAAAACTCTGTCCTATCCTTCTCTTCGTAATTTTGTGAAGATTGAAATTACACGTCTGATATTAGAACGATTCGGACAGGTGGATGCGATTGCAGGTGTGGCGACTGGTGCTATTCCTCAAGGAGCTTTGGTTGCTGATGCATTGAATTTACCGTTCGTATATGTTCGTTCTACCCCGAAAGACCATGGATTGGAGAACCTAATCGAAGGTGAACTTCGTCCGGGTATGAAAGTAGTAGTAATAGAAGATTTGATATCTACCGGCGGCAGTAGTTTGAAGGCTGTAGAGGCGATTCGTCGCGATGGCTGTGAAGTAATTGGTATGGTTGCGGCTTATACGTATGGCTTCCCGGTTGCTGAAGAAGCATTCAAGAACGCTAAAGTGACTTTGGTGACATTGACCAATTATGAGGCCGTGCTTGATGTTGCTCTTCGTACAGGTTACATTGAAAAAGAAGATATCCAGACACTGAACGAATGGCGTAAAGACCCTGCTCATTGGGATGCTGGTAAATAAGACTTTTTTGATTAAATATATGTCAGTAAAAGAACTGTTCGGACAATATTTGCCCGGATAGTTCTTTTTTTGTTTTTATACAAATAGAATATTATGGCTAAATTTGAGAGTAGTGTAAAGGTAATACCTTACAGTCAGGAACGTGTGTATGCCAAGCTATCGGACTTAAGCAATCTGGAATCGGTAAAAGACCGTTTGCCGGAAGATAAAATACAGGACTTGAGTTTTGATTCGGACACGTTGAGTTTTAGTGTCTCTCCTATCGGAAAGTTGACTTTGCAAATTGTAGAGCGTGATCCTTGTAAATGTATAAAGTTGGCAACAACTAACTCTCCTCTTCCTTTTAATATGTGGATTCAATTAGTGGCGACCGGTGAGGAAGAATGCAAAATAAAGGTAACTATCGGAATGGATCTTAATCCATTTATGAAAGCAATGGTACAGAAGCCTCTTCAGGATGGTCTGGAGAAGATGGTTGAGATGCTGTCGATTATAAATTATTAATTCAAGTATTAATTGGTATGGCACAGAAACTTTGGGAAAAATCCGTGCAGGTAAATAAGGACATCGAACGTTTTACGGTGGGACGTGATCGTGAGATGGATCTTTATTTGGCCAAGCATGATGTGCTTGGTTCTATGGCTCATATTACGATGCTTGAAAGCATTGGGTTGTTGACAAAAGAAGAACTGGACCAGTTGCTGGCTGAACTGAAAAATATTTATGCTTCAGCGGAGAAAGGTGAATTCGTGATAGAAGATGGTGTGGAAGACGTACATTCGCAGGTAGAATTGATGCTGACCCGCCGTTTGGGCGATATAGGAAAGAAAATTCACAGTGGACGGTCACGCAACGACCAGGTACTGTTGGATCTTAAACTCTTTACCCGCACGCAAGTCAGAGAAATAGCCGAAGCGGTAGAGCAGCTTTTCCATGTATTGATTTGCCAGAGCGAACGTTATAAAAATGTTTTAATGCCGGGATATACACATCTGCAGATTGCCATGCCCTCTTCTTTCGGACTATGGTTCGGTGCTTACGCCGAAAGCCTGGTGGATGATATACTGTTTCTGCAGGCTGCATTTAAGATGTGCAACCGTAATCCGTTAGGTTCTGCTGCCGGATATGGTTCGTCTTTTCCGTTGAACCGGACGATGACAACTGACTTGTTAGGTTTTGATTCAATGAATTATAATGTTGTATATGCTCAAATGGGGCGTGGAAAGATGGAACGCAATGTTGCTTTTGCATTGGCTACGATTGCCGGGACGATTTCCAAATTAGCTTTTGACGCCTGTATGTTTAACAGTCAAAACTTCGGTTTCGTTAAGTTGCCTGATGACTGTACCACGGGGTCCAGCATTATGCCTCATAAGAAGAATCCCGATGTCTTTGAACTGACACGTGCTAAATGTAATAAACTGCAATCGCTTCCCCAACAGATCATGATGATTGCGAATAATTTGCCTTCTGGCTATTTCCGTGATTTACAGATTATAAAAGAAGTTTTCCTGCCTGCTTTTCAGGAACTGAAAGACTGTTTGCAGATGACAACTTACATCATGAACGAGATTAAGGTAAATGAACATATCTTGGATGATGACAAATATCTGCTTATTTTCAGCGTGGAAGAAGTGAATCGTTTGGCACGTGAAGGTATGCCTTTCCGTGATGCATATAAGAAGGTTGGTTTGGATATTGAAGCAGGTAAATTCTCGCATACTAAAGAAGTACATCATACACATGAAGGAAGTATAGGCAATTTGTGTAATACAGAGATCTCTGCATTGATGCAGCAAGTGGTCGATGGATTCAACTTTTGCGGGATGGATAGAGCAGAGAAAGCACTGCTTGGAAGATAAAATGAACTTTCGGAGGATAGTTTTTTAAACTTTCCTCCGAAAAGATTTGGCAGAAACAAGTAAACTACTTATCTTTGCACCCGTTGAAAAAACGCGGAAATAGCTCAGTTGGTAGAGCATAACCTTGCCAAGGTTAGGGTCGCGAGTTCGAGTCTCGTTTTCCGCTCTCTCTTCGTCGAGGATGCTCGAATGGTGGAATCGGTAGACACGAGGGACTTAAAATCCCTTGGCCATTGCGGCTGTGCGGGTTCAAGTCCCGCTTCGAGTACGAGTATTCTTTTTTTTGAAAGGCTTTATGAATATAGATTCATGAAGCCTCATTTGTTTTTATTAGTGTACTATGTACGGCTAACACCGGAAAGTACGATGGTGAAGAAGTTGTTCAACTTTATTTGAGAGATGAATATGCTTCAGTAGTGCAACCGTTGAAGCAATTGAAACATTTTGCACGCCTCTTTTTGAAGTGTGGAGAAGAACAGGAAGTGAAGTTTATTTTGTCCGAAGAGGATTTTGCACTTGTCGATCGGAATTTGAAAAGGGTGGTAGAACCGGGAACTTTCCAAGTAATGATCGGTGCTGCTTCTGATGACATCATTGCAGACGAAAGTGGAGATAAAATAGGAGATACTCTCTATTCATCTATGAAACAAAAATATCAAATTTAGATTCACAGTGATTTGCACCTGTTTTATTGTCAAATTGTCAATATAATATCTAAACGGATGAATATCAGGTAGCTACTGTCTGACAATAGCCACTGAAAACAGGCTGACAATAAAAGATATCAACTTTTATTGTCAGCCTTGCTTTTGTATCTTATAATATCTTTACTACCTGATAGACAGTACCTTTATAAGTATGTTTCGAGGTAATTCCGCACTTTTGAAGCATTCTCCCGAAATGATATACTTTGTTGTCGGACAATGAAATACCGCTTTTCTTCTTCAAGTAATTCAGTATTTCTACCGGAGTAAAGAATTCACCTTCCTCTTCCGCTTGTGGAGCCCTAAAGTATTGATAAAACAGTTGGAGCATAGCCGGTGTTTGCTCAAACTCCCGGTTGTTCTCGGTCATAATCTGCTCGTCTTCACTATTAAACCAGTAACGCTCACCATGAGAAATTTCGTGCATGGCTTGCGCGTAAAGCTGCTCATAATCTATCGGCTGTGTAGTGTCGATGTTCCCTGTCACTTCAATACAGATGAAGCGACGGCTCCCCGAAGGGTCGGTCAACAGATCCTTCTGATTGCTTGTACCGATAAATGAAGCATACCGTTGTAACTCAAGCACCGAGCGGCCATGTGGTTTTCGAAGGTTGACCACCGGTTTTTGGAGAATATGTTTCAGAAACCCCTGTTGGGTCAGCGTAATCTGATCGAACTCATCAATGTTGATGAGCGCAAAACGATTCAGATACAGTTCCGCATCCCGTTTCTGGCTGAAATCAATACTGTCCGTATAGTAAGCCCGGAGTGCAGGCGGAATCATTTCACGGCAAAAAGTAGATTTATGAGTTCCTTGTGCTCCCACTAATATAGGTGATGTACTATTGGCATACATTTTATTTACTCCTCTCCAATGCGAAACCATATTCAAGAACCAGCGATGAAAAAGTAATTCCCAATGCGGATTATTGCAGGGAACCCTGTTGGCTAACGCATGGATACGGTCTTTCCCATCCCAATGTGGCAGGTGAAACAGAAACTCCTCTAGCGGATTATAGATAGGCACACGGTTGGAGTGCAAGTAACGGTCTATGTCCCTGTCCCATACTCCGATTCCTTCGGATTGCGCATCCAGCATAATGCTGTTTTGTGCCCGTTTGTCGATGGGATGGAAATAGAACCGGAACGAGAAACGCTCCCGGTATTCCACCTCTCCGATCTGCGTATTGTAACGGAACTCATAACGGCGGTTCATAAATTCATCCATTTGCAGGCTAAGGCGTTGCTCTTTGGTCAGACAGTTGCTTTTCGGCACTCCCTTACATTCCTTATATACGTTTCTTATCATTTCACGTACCAGCATTGGATTCTTTCTTTTGTTGTAACGGATGATGGTGCGTCTGGTTGCCTCCTCTTCCGGAATGCCTGAGTAGTAGCAGTTCTCGGCAAGCGGGACTATTAATATTTGCAAATCATCATCCCGATGCCAGGCTTGGTCCATTTCTTCAAAGGTCTTTCGCAATGCCGCTTCATAAAGCAGTGCCACTGTATCCTCCGTATCATATCCTGGCAGGGCACGATTCAATGGCGATGCTTCTGTGCTCGATTTCTCATGATAAGTCATCTCGCCGGGCATACCGATAGGTTGTGAAAGAGAGAAAGGAACAGGAGTGGGGCGATAAATCAAGTCCGGATCATAGCTAAGACGTGAGAACTGTTCCAGTTTCGGCTCTTTTAGCAGAATATTGAAAGGAAGTTGAGGCTGATAACATTTGATGGCTAGGCGATAGGCATGTGCCTGAAACATTTCGGCCTCTTCCGTTGTTTGCGGCAAAGTGCCGTCCGGTCGGGTGAAGCAAGTCCATATCTTGACACTTTTGCCGCTTGCTCCCATGAAAGCCAGCATTGTCTGAGGAAGTTCGGCAGCCTTTTGCTTCACAATCTCCACTTCTGTTTTCCGGCTAACGGACCGACGGTCAGTTCTACAATCCCATTGTAGGTTTTCATTTGTCTCACTCCGTTCACTCGCCCGAAAGTTGCGGCAGGAATCACTCGCGGCAATTTGCTAGTGAGTGAACAAGGTTCGTCGGGTAGAACAAAATGCAGGGCTTGGCGTAGTTCGGATACCGGGCGGAGCTTGGTCTCTCTTTTCATTTTTTCTATCAACAGGTCGATGTTTACCACACTTAATGCTTCCGTATCTCCATTTTCCCTGATTTGTGTAATTTTCATTTCTATTTATCTTAAATTTTATAGAGTTGTAAGTGTTTGTTTATAGGTTTCAAAGGTACGGATAAGGTGCTTGTAAAACAAGCTATTTGCGCTTTATCGCGATAAAGAATGTGCTTTCTTGTTATACTCTATTCAAGAAGGCGGACTTGAAACATTAACAAGTAAGTAAAGATATGCTCGCCACTGTGTATTGTTGCATAAAGCCACTGTTATTCTTACGTTAACTTACCGGTATTGGTAGTTCGCCACGGCCGTGACGAGATCTTCCCACGGCCGTGGTAGGAATTCGTCACGGCTGTGGAAAGAAGTAACCACGGTCGTGGGAAGGTAAAGATACCGGTACTTTAGCTGAACAATGCTGCTGCTTTAACGGAACAATACCTCCTTCTTTAGTGAAAGATACCGGATGTGCAGTACTCATTTAACGGGGGCGACATTCGCTTCGTAGCGAGTTTATATTTCTTATAGGCTATTTGCTAATATTGAACTTTCTCTCTTTCAATAAACTTCCTGTATTTATTTCCGTGTTTCCACTTTGTTTCGAAAAAAAAGCATATCTTTGTCATATGCTTTCTGTTCACCAGCGTGGTGAAAACAGGTAAGAAGCGTTATTTATTTTGAAATAGGAATATTATTGCATTATCCCTCGTCCTTGAAATCTAGCAAGTTTCTATCCGTAGAGGGTGGTTCAACAGATATTCCACGTGAACGGTCGTATATCAACATATTGATGGAAGATGTGTTATATATAAACGATTAGCGTGGATGTCTGTTGTTATCATTATCTTATGGACGGGTTTGCTAGGCCTCAAGGACAGATAATGATTCAACAGCATTCACGCTTTTCTTGTACCTGGTTGGTTTCATGATCCTTATAAATCCCCAACTCCAATCTCCTGTCCACCCGGAATACAAAAAGCGCGAATGTTTGTTGAATCAACATCAACAGAGCACTATTTATTCCTTGTTGTATAACAAATTAAAAACAAACACTATGTCACAATGGATTAGCATAGAAGCGGCAGCCGAGAAATACCGACTCGAAAAAAGAGTATATCTGGCTCTGGGTGGAAATGAAAAAAATCACAGTGTCTTATGAGAACGATACAGTTTCCATAGATGATGATAGTATCCAGCAATTCATAAAACGGACTAAGCTGGGAATTACGTCTGAATATATCGATGAGTTAGAGCAACTTTGCATGGAAAAAAACAAAACCAGCAGATTGTATGCTTCACTTTTGAATATGCGGGATCAGGAATTAATGGCAATTAGAGGACAAAGTTCGCGACTGGACGGTTTATGGAAAATGGTGGAGGAACAATACGAAAGACTGCGATCCTTCGAGAAGAATTCTATGTCGGACAACGCTATTTGTAGCAACTGCTGGATCAGAAAGATATGCAGGAGATTGAAACGAATTCTATAATTCTGCCGTGAATTTAATCTATTAAATAACAGGCTGACAATAAAAGTACGATCTTTTTATTGTCAGCCTATTGTCATAGCTTATTGTCAGGGTGCAATGAGTTACTAGTCACCGTATTATCCAGCGAAAACTCCTGCTGACAATAAGAACCATTTAATTTATATGTAAATCTAAAACCTATGAAACTTTTCTGTTATTAATTACACGCATGGCCGCAGTATAGTATTCGCATGGAACAGAAATGAGTATACTGTTCAATCCATTGTCTTTCATTGATGCCTCGATATACGCTGCTTTCAATAAACTCTTTACGCTGGCTACTTCCCAGGGACTACCAGCAAAAACTTTGACTTGAGAAATCTTTCTACTTGTAATCATGATCTTTATAGTGTGTTTTTGTTTTTATTGCGACAAAGATAGAATATATAAATAACTGGGAGGTGTAATTTTGATTCAGATATAGTATACAATGATTCATTGGCATATATATTGTATCTATTGGTCAATTAATAGTATTGAAAAGATGAAAATAAACTGAACCTCTGACTAGTTTTTGCCCCGTTATAAACCTGAATTTGTCACCATGATATAATGGATTTCACCTAACTTCGCATAAAATATAAATTGAACAGGCTTGGATTCTGAATAAGAAAAAAGAATATCATGACGATGGAAGCGGCAATTTTCGAACAATTCAGGCTGCCATAAATGCTGTACCTGACGGGCGGACTGAACCTTGGATGATTTTGTTGAAAAACGGTTCGTATAATGAACAAGTAGTAATCCCGGAGAGTAAACCATACATTCATTTGATTGGGCAGGATAGGGAAAAGACAATTATTCATCTAAACCTGAATGTAGGTGGTAAAATAACAGGGGAGAGAATCTGAAGGTAAAAGAGCGTATTGGAAGTCTTCTGTGCATAATCCTTCATCTCCTGTTTATAAATATGAAGGTACTGTGGTATTGGTGGAAGGAGACCATTTTATGCTGAAAACATTTCATTTGTAAATGATTGGGGAGTAGAAGCGGAAAATGGTCCGCAGGCCTTGGCAATGAGTAGTCAGGCTGATTGTGTTTCATTCAATAATTGCAAATTTCGTTCGTTCCAAGATACATGGATGACTGCTAATGATGATTTGAGTCGTCATTATGTCAAAGACTGCTGGATTGAAGGTGCTGTAGATTATTTTTATGGTGGCGGAAATGTATTATTGGAAAATTGTACACTTTATAACGTACGGAGTGGTGCGGTGATTGTAGCGCCAGCACATAAAATGCCAAGTATGGTTATGCTTTTCGAGATTGTATAATAGATGGAAATAGTTTAGCGAGTGATGGCAGAGTGAAGTTAGGGCGTCCCTGGCATAATAGTCCGAAGGCAATATACATTAATACCACCATGCGTATTCCTATTGCTGCTGAAGGCTGGACAGATATGGGAACTATTCCGGGTAGTTTCGCAGAATATAACAGTCGTGATATGCAAGGCAATGTGCTTGATTTAAGTAAGCGTAAAACTAATTATCAATATAAGGACCGGGCTTCAGGTGAAATAATATCCGGAAAATGCCGGGCGACCCTTACTAAAACAGAAGCTGCTGAATATACATATGAGAATATGATTCCGGGGATGATAACTGGAATCCGCGAGGAATAATGGAAGAACTTCGGGCACCGCGCAATTTAATATATCAGCAGGGTACTTTGACATGGCAGCCGGTGAAAAATGCTATCGGGTATATTATTTATGATGGTGAACAAATCATAGGAACTACAACTGCCACGGCTTTTCCTGTTTTGAAAGTAAATTATGCCTTAAAAGTCTCTGCGGTGAATAAATCGGGATCGCAAGGTAAAAAAGGTGTATTATAGTGATGAGGTAGTGATAGGATATGTGAGTGCTTGAGCATTCAATTATTGAAAACATAACAATTATAATAAATAAATTATGAAAACACGTTTATTCTTTAAAATCTTTAGTGGGCTGTTACTTTTGCTGGCTCTGCTAACAACAGCTTGTACAGAAACCAGTAATAATTTTTTTCGTTCCGGATCGTGAAGGACCATCCTTGTTATCTATCACCCCTGCAAATGGTGAAATAGCAAATGTGGACAATACGATTTTACTTACATTTAATGAACGTGTGAAAGCCGGTGAAGGGAAGGTCTTTTCAATGGTAAAGAGGTTACGTTGACATTCAACGGTAAAACAGCATCTTATGTTTATGGAAATCTGGATTATAATCAGAATTGTGATTTTACTGTGTCTCCGGGAGCTGTAGCTGATTTGTATGGCAATTTGTTTGATGGAGTTAGTATCCGATTTGTAACGTCCGAACGCCCGCAGCCCGCAGCCCGTACGTTCGATGCAGTAGTGAGTCTCACGGGGAAAGGTACGCACACCAGCATACAGAAAGCTATCGATGAAGTTCCTGCAAATAGGACAGAGCCTTGGCTTATTTTTTGTGATGAATGGTACATATGAGGAACAGATTATTATTCCGGAAAATAAGCCGTTTATTCATCTTATCGGTCAGGATGCGGATAAAACAATTGTTAAACTATGGATCAATAGTGCGGCCGAGGAGGATCCCACTGACCCGAATGTCTGGAAATATTCATATAAAAATTAGGGAAACTGGAAGCTTCCATGGTTTCGGTGAAAGCGTCGGACTTTTATGCGGCGAATATATCCTTTGTTAATGGATATGGCAAAGAGTTGCAGAAAGGACCTATGGCATTGGCTATGTATACTCAGAATGACCGTAATTCGTTTAAAAATTGCAAGTTCATCTCTTTCCAGGATACCTGGCAAACAAATCCCAAGGCAGATGACAATGGGCGTGTTTATGTTCAGGATTGCTGGATTGAAGGTGCTGTCGATTATTTTTATGGAAATGGTAATTGCTTGCTTGAGCATTGTACTTTTTATAGTACCCGTGAAGGGGCAGTGCTTGTAGCTCCTTCCCCATAATGCAAATACACGTTGGGGGTACGTAATGAATAACTGTATCATTGATGGAAACCAACTGGCAAGTGATGGCAGGGTTAAGTTGGGACGTCCTTGGCATAATTCTCCTATAACCGTATATCTTAATACGACCTTTAATATAGATATAGCTCCTGAAGGTTGGACAGATATGGGGGCTATACCAAAACTATTTGCGGAATATAATAGCAAGGATAAAAATGGTGCGGTAATGGATTTAAGTCAACGTAAGACTATGTATAGTTACAAAGATGCTCAAGAGAATACCGTGACAGGTTCATGCCAGGCTGTTCTTACCGCCAGCGAAGCCGCCCGATATACATATGAGAATATAATAAGTGAGGGGGATTATTGGAATCCGAAAAAATATATGGAGAAGGTGGCCGCTCCGGCAAACTTGAAGAGAAATCTTGATGTGCTAAGCTGGGATTCCTCCAAGTATGCTATTTGCTATTTGGTTTTAAGTGGTGATGAGATAGTGGAAATTACAAAAGAAACATATTGTATCGTTGAGGAAGGAAAAACTTATCAAGTTAAAGCAGTCGGTGAGTATGGTTCATTAAGTGACGCTTCGGAGGAGATATGAGAAATAATCAGAGAAATATATTTGCAGTGCTTTTGATTTTGTGGAGTTGCGCAATAGGGGGCAATGTTTTGGCACAGACAGCCCCCTACAAATGTGGTATGACAAACCTGCACAATTTTGGGAGGAAGCTTTGCCGATAGGTAATGGGCGTATTTCAGCTATGGTGTATGGTGATCCATACACAGGTAGGTTCCAGCTCAATGAAGAAACTGTCTCGGCAGGTTCTCCTTACCAGAACTATAATAAAGAGGAAAAGCCGCTTTGTCGCAAATTCGTAAATTGATATTTGAACGGAAGTATGAGAAGGCTCAAGAACTGGGTGGTGAGAAGTTGCTGTCACAGGTTGGAAATGAAATGAAGTATCAGACTGTTGGTAGTCTGAATATACGATATAAGAACCGGAAAGAAGTTACCGGGTACTATAGAGAGTTGGACATAGACCATGCTGTAACGACTACACGATATAAAGTAGATGGAGTGGAGTTTACAGAAGAAGCTTTTTGCTTCGCTGACGGATCAACTGATTATTATACACATTCAATCTTCTGTTGCTAAAATGATTGATTGCGAACTCTTTTTCAGTACTCCGATGAAAAATCCGACATACAGTATTCCGGGTAAACGTAATCTGCGTTTGGAAGGTACGACAGAAGGAACCAATTTTGTTCCGGGAAAGGTGCATTACTGTGCAGACCTGAAGTTGAAGAATAAGGGGGAATGTATCTGCGAATGATACATTACTCTCTGTTAAAGGGGCAACGGAACTGACCTTGTATATTTCTATGGCTACAAACTTTGTGAACTACAAGGATATATCAGCCGATCCTTATCAGCGCAATACCCTTTATCTGAAAAACGCTGATACAGATTACCGGAAAGCCAAAGAGGCTCATATGATGGCATATAAAAAAGCAATATGATCGGGTGAAACTGGATTTGGGATGGACTCCGCAGGCAAAGAAACCAATGGACGTGCGTATTAAAGAAAGCTCGTTTATCTATGATCCTCATTTGTTGGCTCTCTATTTTTCAATTCGGGCGTTATTTGTTGATTTCATGTTCACAACCTGGCTGTCAGCCTGCCAATCTTCAAGGAATATGGAATGCATCCACTCATCCTGCAGGGGCATGTAATTACACTACGAATATTAATGCGGAAATGAATTATTGGCCGGCAGAAGTGACAAATCTGGAAGAGTTGCATAAGCCGTTTCTTGAAATGGTGAGAGAACTGAGTGAAAATGGGCGGGAAGCAGCGCGTGAGATGTATGGATGTAGAGGATGGGTATTGCATCATAATACAGACCTTTGGCGTATGACGGGTGCGGTGGATCGTGCTTATTGTGGCATATGGCCGGTGGCAAGTGCGTGGCTTTGTCAGCATCTGTGGGATCGTTATTTGTTTTCCGGTAATAAAGAGTATTTGAAGAAGGCATATCCTATCATGAAAAGCGCTTCTCAATTTTTTGTGGATTTTTAGTTGAAGATCCTAATACGGGATATTTGGTCGTGGTCCTTCCAATTCTCCCGAAAATGCGCCACGTTGGATAAAGAAAAAAAGGGAACCTGTTTGCAGGGATTACGATGGATAATCAATTGGTTTTTGATTTGTTTTCCAATACATGTGAAGCAGCCAAAGTGTTAGGGGAAGATGTTTTGTTTTGTGACACACTGATAAGTATGCGGAGACAATTGCCCCTATGCAAGTGGGACAATATGGGCAGCTTCAGGAATGGTTTGAAGATTGGGATCATCCGCAGGACCATCACCGTCATATTTCCCACTTATGGGGGGCTGTATCCGCTATCAGATTTCACCTTATCGTTCTCCGATACTTTTTGAAGCTGCACGTAATACGCTTATACAGCGTGGAGATCCTTCCACCGGTTGGTCTATGGGATGGAAAGTGTGTTTTTGGGCGCGTATGCTTGATGGCGACCATGCTTATAAGTTGATAAAAATCAATTGAACTATGTAAGCCCGCTTGTGCAAAAAGGACAGGGGGGAGGTACTTACCCTAATCTTTTTTCGACGCACATCCTCCTTTTCAGATTGACGGAAACTTCGGCTGTACAGCGGGTATTGCAGAGATGTTGCTACAGAGTCACGACGGGGCGGTACAACTGTTACCGGCATTACCACATGAATGGAAAGAAGGGACTATAAAAGGGTTACGTGCACGTGGTGGTTTTGTGGTTGAAGAGATAACCTGGAAAAATAACCGTTTAGTAAAGGCTGTTATCAGATCTACTATCGGTGGAAACTTGCGCTTGCGTTCATATGACAGATTGCTTTTGCGAGGCAAAGAGTTGAAGGAAGTGAAAAAGATACGGATAATGCGAATCCCTTTGTTTGTGCTTCAACGGATAAACCGCCCCATGATCAGCGAGAAGGCTCCTTTAAAAGGTATTGACTTAAGAAAGACTTATCTGTATGATCGGCAGACGAAGGTGGGGAAGTCTTGGTTTTTGAGGGAAATAATGAGAATTCCACCTATTATATTAGTTTTTACCCTCTTGTTATTTGGGCTTTTTTTTTCATCTTTGCAATAAGAATTCCGGTACCTGCTATGATTAGTACAAAAGAAATTAATTCGGTATCGTATGGAAAACATGAATCAGGAGGAAAATAAAATAAGTTTGTTAAACCAAATCATACTATTATGAAGATAAAGATTAGAGAAATGAAAGGTAGGTTACTTTTACTACTGGCATTGCTGTTGATGATGCCGATAGGAATATGTGCTCAAAGTATTACGGTGAAAGGCACAGTTCTGGATTCGCAAGGCGAACCGATTATTGGTGCTACCGTTAAAGAAAAGAATAGAAATGCAGGCGTTATAACAGATTTGAATGGAGGCTTTTCTCTGAATGTTTCTGGCAAGTCTGCAAAATTGGAGATTAGTTATATCGGCATGAGGGCTGTCGTTATGCCGGTGACTGTAGGAAAACTATGGCGGTAGTGCTGGAAGAAGATAATAAAATGCTGGATGAAGTTGTTGTGGTTGGTTATGGTACTTCTCGTCGCGGCGATTTGACAGGTGCGATTTCTTCTGTTGGTGAGAAAACATTGAAAGATATTCCTGTGACATCGGCTGCTACAGCCATAACAGGTAAACTGGCTGGTGTAAATGTGGTGACAACAGATGGTTCTCCGGATGCACAGATTCGGATTACTGTGCGTGGCGGTGGTTCCATTACACAGGATAATTCTCCTTTATATATTGTAGATGGTTTTCAGGTGAGTAGTATTAATGATATACCTCCTGGGGATATTGCAGATATTACAGTCCTGAAAGATGCTTCTTCGACTGCTATTTATGGAGCCAAAGGAGCTAACGGAGTAATTCTTATTACAACAAAAGGGGAAAAGCCGGTAAGACTGAAGTCTCGTTCAATGCACATTGGGGATTAAGTAAGACATATAATATGACAAAAGTGCTGTCTCCTTACGAATATTATTGTTTCCAAAAGGAACTTGATTATGGAACTTCTTTGACTAGTGGCATTAACTCTATGTATGGTCGTTGGGATGATCGTGATATCTACAAGTCTACGCCGGGTACGGACTGGCAGGACATTATGTATGGTAACACAGGTTTTAAACAGAACTATAATGTGAGTATAACCGGAGGTGCGGAATCTGTACGTTACAATATCAGCTACACACATGACGACGAAGATTATGTCATGGTAAACTCTGACTTTATCCGTGATAATTTGAGTATCAAACTGAACAAAGATTTTAGTAAGAAATTGAAGTTTGAATTATCCAGCCGCCTGACGAAGACTGTGATTAATGGTGCGGGTACAAATGGAGGAAAATTGAGAGATGCGATTCGTTTCGCTCCGATTAATAGTTTGGCTAGTATGGACGAAGGTGATTTGGGAACGGATGCGGACCATACGGATGCTGCGCAGTTGTCATCATTGAATGATCCATATTATAATACGGTAAATGAATATAAAAAACAGAATCGTTTTTCAATCATTAATAATGTGGGGTTGACCTGGGAAGTTTTAAAAGGACTGACTTATCAACTGAAGGGAAGCTATGGATTTGATTTTAATTATACCGACAATATTTGGCTGAATAAAACAGGTGAGGCTAGTTCTAATGGTGGACAGCCGGTTGCAAAACGTACGGATGAAAAAGGAGAACGTTGGGGTGTACAGAATATTCTGACTTATAAGTTTAAGCTGGATAAACATCGTTTTGATTTGATGGGCGGACATGAAATGAATAGTAACCGTACTAACAATATGGTATCTTTATCAAAATATTATCCTATTGATTTCACTGCTGATGATGTCCTGTCCATGTGGAACTATGGTGAGGCACAACCTACCTATACGACAATAGGAGAACCTTCACGTACGGCTTCTTATTTTGGACGTGTCAATTATTCATTTGACGACCGTTATTTTCTTACTCTGACTGCACGCGCCGATGGTACAAACGTTTTTGCTCCGGACAATCGCTGGGGATTTTTCCCCGGTATGGCACTTGCATGGCGCATCTCACAGGAAAAGTTTATGAAACCTTTCAGAAACTGGATGGATAACTTAAAACTTCGTGTCAGCTATGGTTCGGTAGGTAATGCTCGTGTCAAATCTTATTGGAGACAAGATTATACGATAGAATCCAGACCTAATATGCAATATTATCCGAATGAGACTGTGCAGAGTGCCCTGAAGCTTCAGGATACGATGCGTAACGAAAATTTAACCTGGGAAACAAAATTGTCGGCTAATGTCGGAGTAGATGCCGACTTTTTTAACAGCCGTTTGAATGTAACTCTTGATGTTTACAATGATGTTACCAAGGATTTGATCTTACGTATGGATTTACCGTCAAATTCGGGCTATCGGTTCCAGTATCAGAATGTGGGACGGAGTACGAACCGGGGAGTGGAACTTACTATAAATGGAACTATCATTGATAATAAGCGTTTCTATCTGGGAGCAAACTTCAATATTGCATTTAATAAGAATATAGTGAATAAGCTCGATGGTACAGCAACAGAGTTGATAGCGCAGTCCGGTTGGAAAGCTGATATCGGTGCTGATGACTACCGTGTTATTGTGGGTGAAGCTGTCGGACAGATTTATGGTTTTGAAGTAGAGGGCTTTTATTCTGTTGATGATTTTACTTTTGACCCAACTACCCAAAAAGTGGGTACTGAATGAAGGAGTGCCGGATTGCCGGAATTTATTCTCTTCTCCGGAGAATTTCGGACCGGGCTTTATTAAACTGAAGGACCAGAATAATGATAAAGTGATTGATGCTGACCATGACCGTAAAGTGTTGGGTAATGCGCAACCGAAACATATCGGTGGCTTCGGTTTGAATGCTTCATGGAACGGCTTTGACTTATCGGCAATGTTTAACTGGTCATATGGTAATAAGATTTACAATGCTACTAAGATTATGGCATCTACCCATACTAACCGGAAATATAACAACTTGAGTGAATTTATGAACTTGGGTAATCGTTGGACGATTATTGATCCGGAAACCGGATATAATGTAATGTATGGTAGCGAGGCAAATCCTGACCGTTTTTGTGAACTGAATGCTAATGCTTCTATCTGGTCACCCATAATGGGACGGACTGTTTTGACGAACTGGGCGGTTGAAGATGGATCTTATCTGCGATTCAGCAATTTGACGCTGGGGTATACACTTCCTAATAGTATATCCAGGAAATTTGGAGTGAAAAGTTTACGTTTTTATGCTACTGCCAATAATCTGTTTTGTTGGACAGCGTATTCGGGACAAGATCCGAAGTGGATACACAACGTTCCACTTTTGACTCCGGGGGTAGACTGGTCTGCTTATCCCAAAGCGCATTCTTATATATTCGGCCTTAATTTAACCTTTTAATATGAATTAGTTATGATGAAGAAAATATATTTATTGGTTTTATCCATTGCTATCTTATGCGCATCATGTATGGATAACTTTCTGGATACGCAGAGCCCGTCGGTGCCTAGTAATGACAACTTGTTTGAATCGACTGCTTTGGCTAAGGCGGCTTTGATGGGTGTCTATGCAACGATGACGGAAACTTATATGTATGGTCAGAAATTGTGTGTAAACTGGCAGGGTGTTTCGGATGTTGAGGTCGGATCATATGCCTTTAAAACATCTGAATATAGAGCTATTAATAGCGATCATGCCGCCGAAAATTTTTATGATAACAGTTACAATACAACAACAAAGTGGGAGACATTATATAATTTTGTCGAATCGGCCACTGCTGTAATAGACGGGATACGTAACTCTTCGTTGTTGGATTCTCCGGAAGAAAAAGAGGAGATGCGCACTTATTTGGGAGAGGCTTTGGTCTTAAAAAGCATTGGGATATTTTGAACTGGTTCGTTACTGGGGAGATGTTCCTTTTAAAACGGAGGCTGCAAATAGTGATCTTTCAAATGTATACAAAGGTAAAGTTGATCGTGATATTATTTATGAGCATATTATAGAGGACTTGAAAGAAGCTATAACTTATTTGCCTTGGATAGGAGAAGGTTCATGTACTGTGGAAAGAATAAATAAAGGATTTGCCAAGGGGTTATTGGCAAAAGTAGCCTTGTTTGCAGGAGGATGGTCATTGCGTGATAGTAATACTTTTCCTGAATCGGATTTGGAACATCATCCCGATATCGAGGAGAAGGGTGGATATTTTGTAGGGCGCTCCAAGCAATGGGAGGAATATTATAAACTGGCGGCAGACCAATGTGCGGAGATAATTGGTGACCCTGATAATCCTCATAGTCTGGATCCTAGTTATGAGAATATTTGGAAAACAGTCAATCATCTGGATTATAATACTTATAATGAGAATTTGTTTGAAGTAGCTTTTGGAGAAGGACAGAATGGGGATATAGGTTCGATTGCAGGATATAGTCTTTATAGCGGCACGTTTAATACAAATCGCGGAATGGGTGGATCGGGTTATGCGGCTACTACTATGTATTACTTTTATTCATTTAATCCGGCTGATACACGTCGGGATGTAACTTGTGTATTTCAAGATTACAGAAATGTGGAAGGAAAGAATAAAGAAGTGATGTCATGCAATCCATTAGGGGTTCCTTGTGGTAAATGGAGATGGTATTGATGACTGATAATTATATGAAAGTGCGTTTCCCGCAAGCCACTTCTCGTATTGCAACGGGGATAAATTGGATTTTAATGCGTTATTCTGATATTTATCTTATGTTTGCTGAAGCCCAGAATGCATTGACGGGGCCTGATGTATTAAATGAAAAAGCTAATATGTCTCCTCGCCAAGCTTTGGAGAAGGTTCGTGAAAGGGCTTTTGGAACTGGTTCTTCGGAAATTAAGAACTATGACTCTGACTTTTTACTGCTATTGTGAACGAAAGAGCATGGGAGTTTGCTTGCGAAAATGTCAGACGACAAGATTTAGTTCGTTGGGGATTGCTGGGTAAGAAGATTGAAGCAATGAAAGAAGCGCTTTGTTTAATGTATGACAATACACAGCCAGTGAATATTTTTTTGGCAAAATATATCAGCCGGGTGATTTCCCGAAGAAGTTGTATTATAAATATAAAGATCCGAAGAATGAGGAATATATTGATATGACTTCTATTAACTTCTATGAAGACCAGGGGGTAATGATCCTCCGACTGATTATTATTCGTGTAATTGGATACCTATGTTGGTGGCAATAAATAAAGACGGTAATTTGAATGAGGAAATAAACAAGAATTATGCTCCTACTATTGCGAATATTCTGGTTTGCGGATCGGGTTTGAATGCGTCTTATGATTATTCTGCCTTATTTGGAAAATTACATTGGGGAACCGAGGCACAGGCGGAGTTTATTAAATATCCTGTAGGTAATGGTGTATGCGATTATCGTCATTTTTATGCAATTTATTACGAGGATATTTTTGAATCACAAGGGAATTTGAGTAACGCTTATGGGTTTAAATAATTAATTTGATAATGGTATGAAAAGACTATTTAATATAACAATATGCCGATATATCTGCTTGATTATGTTGAGCGTAGGATGGCTGTCTTGTGATGATAGCATAAACGATTGGGATGTTGACGAAAGTACAAAAGGTTTGTTCAGACCTTTGACTTTCGAAAAAGTTGTAAATGATGCTACTACGGTTACATTGCGGTATTCGAAAATAGTGAATGCCAATAAATATATATTCGAGTTTTATAAAGGTGAGTTAGAGTTTAAAGAGGAGAATTATGTCCGTACGGACACTATTCTGGCTGATACATTGACAATATTTGCTAATAGCAGTACTCCCATGCGTGTTGAGTATCGGACTATCTTCAAGAAACTGGATGGATCTACGCAGTATAGTGTTCGAATGAAAGGACTAAGTGATAGTGGTTTAACTAGTCGCTATTTGGATTTAGCTTTTATGACTACTGCTGAACAACTATTCGAAAATATTGAAACGACTATAAATTCGGTTATTTTATCTTGGAAAGAAACTCCTGATGTGACTCATTTATTATTGTTTCCATTGAAAGATGCTTCCAAAGGGACTTATGGTGATCCGGAAACTATTGAACTGACTGCCGAAGATATTGAAAATCATTCAAAAACAATATCAGACTTGCCCAGTGGTACGAGTTATAAAGTACAGATTTGTAAGAATGATGTAGTTCGTGGTGAGTATATGTTCAAGACATTAGGATTAGGTGATGGTGAGGTTATTTCAGTTCCGGCAAGTAAGGATGAAAATGATTTGATAGATTTGACATCGTTGATGAAAAAATGTAACAGCAAGTAATCTGACTTTGGAATTTGAAGCAGGTAAGTTATATAATATAGGATCGGTTAAGATTCCTGCTGTTGATAATATTTTGTTTACCAGTTCTTCTACAGATGAAGAAAATAAGCCTCGGATTCTTATTAAAGAGATTTCTTTGACATCTCCGCTTGAGTCTATGTCTTTTGAGTATATTTCTTTGGATGGCAGAGATGAGGCTGTCTATCTTATGGGATTAGGTTCGGTATGCTTTAATTCTATAAACTTTGAAGGATGTACCATTCAGAATATGAAACGAAGTGTCATACGTCTGACTAAAGCTGGCTTCTTTATTTCAAACATTACATTTAATAATAGTGTGCTATCCCGAATTGGTACGAATGGTTATGGGCTGCTTGTTGTTAATCAAGATCCAAGTGCGCTGGACCAGGTGACGATAAGTAACTGTACATTGATTGATATGGGAGAACAGCTGATGGAATTGCGTGGGGCAGCATGTCGTAATCAGGTTCTTTTTGAAAACTGTACAATATATAGTGGAGTTGATGCTACACGGGATTTGAACAGGTTATTCCGATTTAATAGCGATCCGCAGTCTGTGGAGATTCGCAATAATATATTTGCTGGTCGAATAAGAACAAGACAATTACTCCCGGATATGGTGATTATAAATATTTGAATTTCTCGAACAACAACTATATTACTTCAGATATGAAGATTGGCAATAAGAAATTTGCCGAGATAGTGCAGTTGGAACAAACTTCGGATGATATATTTGTTGATCCTGCAAATGGAGATTTTCATATAAAACCGGGAGCCGGATTTGCAGGAGAAGGGAATGCGGGAGATCCAAGATGGTGGAAGAAGTAAGAATAAAAAAGTGATATATATGATAAATAATAAAGGTAAGATGAATAAGAACTTGGTTTTAGTTATGATGTTGCTTCTTTCTGTGGGTTGTAAAGCAGAAAAGATAGAAATGTCTGAAGTTCCGGAACGTGGATTTTATAGTACTCGTCCAGCTACATATTGGGAGGAATCTCTTGTTACCGGAAATGGAATAATGGGAGCTATGATAGAAGGGAAATCCATATAAGGAATCTGTCGTGTTTAATCATGCACTTCTTTATCTCCCTATTCACAAGCCGCTCAAACCGGTGAGTCAGGGGAAATATCTGGAGAAAGTGCGAAAAATGATGTTGGAAGGAAAGTATACTGAAGCTTCACGTTTTATTGTTGATTTAGCTAATTCAGAAGGATATAGCGGGAAGCATGCCACCGATCCTTTTCATCCCTGCTTTCAGGATGAATATACAGAGTGATTCTACAACAGTTAGAATTATGCCCGCACTGTTGATTTCTCAACAGGTGAAGTGGCGGTCAAATGGAAAAATGATAATGGAACTTTTTGTAGAAAAGTATTCATTTCAAGACCTGACAATGTTGTTGTAATCAGACTGTATTCAAAAGGGAACGGGAAAATTAATACTACCTTGAATCTTTCACAGGTGACAACGCATGATGCGGGAAGAGTGAAAAAATTCAGTCTGAATGATAAACTTGGCATTGAAAAGGTGGAGTCTACGAGTATAGAAAAAGGATTGTGTTTCAGAGCTTGGTATGAAAGGCCTTGGGAAGGGAGTTTTAAAGGATATGAGGGGGTTGTGAAAGTTGTCCGGTCTGATGGACAAGTGCAAGCTGACTTGGATAAACTGACTATTAGTGGTGCTACGGATGTTCTGTTGTTAGCTCGTGTAGAGCCTTCTTCCGATATGAATAATTCAAAGATTAATGATATGTTGGATGAGATAAGTACTCTTCCGTCAGATTATCAGAAATTACTTCAACCCCATGAGAAAATACACAAGGAATTGTTCCAACGTGTATCATTGGATTTGAACGCTACGGCTGCGGATCGTACTAAATCTTCGGAAGAGCTGCTTGAAGCCGGTGGAGGAAATCCGGCCTTAATTGAGAAATTATTTGATGCTGCTCGTTATAATGTATTGTGTGCCACCGGAATAAATCCGCCTAATCTTCAGGAATATGGGGGCGACAATGACTGCACCGTGGTCTGGTGATTATACGACAAATGGAAATCTTCCAGTGGTCATTTCTCACTACTTGCAGGCAAATACTCCGGAACTTATGCTGCCTCTTTTTAACAAACTGGAATCATATATGGCTGATTTTAAGGTGAATGCTCGCGAATTATTCAATTGTCGGGGTATATATGTGCCGTCCCGTTTCAGTACTCACGGGTTAAATAATCACTTTGATGCCACTTGGCCTATGACTTTTTGGACGGTAGGTGCTGCCTGGTATTCTCTTTTTTATTATGATTATTATTTATATACTCAGGATAAAGACTTTTTTGCAAAAATCGTGCGTTACCATTTATGGAACAGTCGGCTTTATTTTATGAGGATTTCTTAATAGAAGGTGAAGATGGAAAATATGTGTTTAATCCGTCATATTCGCCGGAAAACCATCCTGTAAATAGCAAAAGCCAGGCATGTATCAATGCAACAATGGAGGTGATGGGTGTTAATGGGTTGTTACGTACAATTATAGAAGCCAGCCAGGTATTGGGAGTAAATCAGGATAAAATATCCAAATGGAAATCGATGTTGGCGAAAATGCCTTCATATGAACTTAATGAGAATGGCGAAATACGGGAGTGGATGTGGAAAGATTTGCTGGATAATCATAAACATCGACATGCCTCGCAACTGTTCGGGCTTTATGATCTTCATGATCCACTGATTATGGAAAATGATAAGTTTAGATCCGGATGTAAAAAGCCATTGACCGAAGAATGGAAATCCGACGGGAGGATAATGGCGGAATAATGGCTTTCGGTATGATACAACTGGCTTTTTGCTGCTAGCGCTTTGGGAGAAACAGAAACAGCTTACGATATGCTGAAATGGTTAGGAAACAGTTATTGGAATAATAATATGGTTTCTACTCATGATCCTAAAAAGACATTTAATGTAGATATTTGCGGAGGATACCCGTCACTGGTAATGAAAATGTTGGTGTATTCAGAACCGGGCGTGGTTTCTTTGCTTCCTTGTAAACCACAAGACTGGACTGAAGGGATGATTAGAGGAGTTGCTTTGGGGAGGAATTTTAATGAAGGAATTAAGTTGGACTCCTCAAGGTGTAAAGGCTATTTTCTTTTCTAAGACAGATCAGAGTGTGAAGGTTTCTTTAAGAGGGAAGCAGGTGAAAGAGATTAAATTAAAGGCTGGCCAGCCAATGAAGTATTCGTTTTAATTGACACCTAATAAATATGAAGGTAGATAAATCAATTTATTTGTTTCTAGTATTCCTATTTTTTTGTACAGATGGGGATATTGGCTTGTTCCGATTCGGAAACGAAAAAGGGATAGAACCTGATACAGAAGTGCCGAAGCGCCTGTAGAACCTGTAGAAGAAATTGCTTATGCTTTTCCCGGAGCACAAGGGGAGGTATGCATGCTACAGGTGGACGTGGAGGCAAGGTATACATCGTAAATTCTTTAGAAGATTCTCGTGTACCGGGAACTCTACGGTATGCTGTCGAACAAAAAGGTGCTCGAATTATAGTCTTTAATATTTCAGGTACTATATATTTAAAGTCAGATCTTAATATCAGAGAGGGCAACTTGACGATTGCCGGGCAAACAGCTCCAGGAGAAGGTATTTGTATAGCACATTATCCTGTTTCTATTTCTGCTGATAATGTTGTTTTGCGTTATTTACGTTTGCGTATGGGAGATACAGCTATACTTGGCTCGAATGCAGATGGGGCTGATACATTAGGAGGGCGTAAGAGAAAAAATATTATAGTGGATCATTGTTCCATAAGTTGGTGTACAGATGAATGTGCCTCTTTTATGATAATATGAATTTCACAATGCAATGGTGTATTATATCAGAAAGCCTTCGTTTGTCCGGCCATTCCAAAGGACCTCATGGATATGGGGGTATCTGGGGAGGAGTGAATGCTTCTTTTCATCATAATCTGATGGCACATCATGATAGTCGAACTCCTCGTTTCGGTGCAGGAGTTCTGTATCAGGGTACGGAACGTACGGATATGCGTAATAATGTTATTTATAACTGGAGCGGTAATGGGTGTTATGGTGGAGCTGGCATGGGCATTAATATTGTCAACAACTATTACAAACCCGGACCTGCAACAGACAAAAAGGTTGCCAATCGTGTAATGTCTATCGACGTTAGTAATTCGGATGGAGATTTTGCCCCTATTAAAGGTAAATTAGGCAAGTATTATATTACAGGAAATGTTTTTCCGGCAAGTAAGCTATTGTCAGATGCAGCTGCAAAAAGCTGTAACTCAAGATAACTGGACGGGAGTTCGCAATAATACGGGAGCAGATATTTCTAAAATAAAACTGGATTCTCCGGTGGAAGTCGACGAGGTGACAACACATAGTGCGGAAAAGGCTTATGAGCTTGTTTTGAAATATGCCGGATGTAGTCTGTACAGAGATGAGGTAGACACTCGTGTAGTAGAGGAGACACGCACCGGAAGGGCAATGTTTATAGGAAAGAATGAACACAATGGGCTCGGAGACGAACCTTGTCCGGATGGACCTTGTGAACATTGTGATAAAGGTATTATTCATTGGAAAAGTCAGACGTATCCTAAAAAAGGGTTGATTGATAGTCAGAATGATTTAATGCCGTCAGGTGCATCCGGTAGTTGGACTGCCTGGCCTGTACTTGATTCATTGCCTGCGTTAACCGATACGGATGGTGATGGTATGCCTGATGAGTGGGAGGTTGCTAACGGGTTGAATCCGAACAAATATGATGCGAATGATAGGAACTTGAGTACAGCTTATGATAATATAGAAGTTTATATAAATAGTCTGGTAGAGGAAATAACCTCTTCACAGTATTAACTGATAAATCCGTTCTGACCGGGTAAGAGGGTCTCCCGGTTCTTCGGAATGTAAATTATAGAACCTTTCTAAAATATAAGTTTATTATGAAACACAAAATTGTAGTTACAGCATTGACTGCATTGGCAACCATCGGAATAACGTTCGTAAGTTGTTCAAAAGACAATGAAGGTTATGAGGAGCGGGACGCCAGATTAAGTATTTTCGGTCAATACGGCAGAAATGCCTAAAACAAAGGCTTTGATTGAAGAAACTACACTACCCGAAGGAAGTAAAATAGGAGTTTCCCTAAAGAATTTAGACGGGGAGATTATGATGACGGGCAATATAACAACATTGAAGGGACGGCAAGCGGAACGGGGGGGCACAGACATGGATTTCTACGTCCGACATTCTGCTATCCGCAACAAAGGGGAAGGCGTATGCTTATTATCCCTACAACTCCAGTGTAACATCCATGGATGCAGTGCCGGTTACCACTTCTTCGCAGGTCGATTATATGTATGCCAAACCGACGGCTGGAATATGCTATGGAGAGAATACGGCACAACTTACCATGAACCATGCCTTAGCCGCAGTGCGACTGTCTATCAGGAAAGGGAATTATACGGGTGAATGTAATGTTACATCCATATCGGTAAAAGTAATGCTGTTGCTACTGATGCAACACTGAATGCAGAAACTGGAAAATTGAGCAATATAAGCGGAAAAAATACAGCTATATCCCTGCCGCAGAATTTCGCGGCAGGCAATACGGCCCGGAACGTGGATGTTATTGTAGTTCCTTCCGGTGAGTCTTCAAAAATCACATTTACACTGACTATTGACAACAAGGAATACGACTGTGAGGAAGCACCGATTACTTTGCAGAAAGGTAATATTTATTGTTACACATTAACAATCAATGATTCAAGTTTGTCAGTATCTGGTGTAGCTATCGATAATTGGAACTATACCAATACAGGTGATATGTTCATCGATCTTGGCTGGAGAGTTTCCGTAAAGGTGAAACTTCCGGTATTGCTTTCAGCAACACAGTATCTGACGGTACACTTATCATGAAGGCGGTACCTGTTGAATATGGCAGACGAATTGCAAAAAGTAAGTACTGCGGGGGACGCTGAGATCAAACAATCGGTTGATAAGGTTACTGGTGTGCTTACCATCGAAGTTGTTAACTTGAAGAGCAATGTCACTTTAACATTCAATGGTTTTGATTCATGGCAGGATATTACCGAAGACGGCATATATTACGTGGCAGAAAACGGTTCAATAGTATTTTCCGCTTCCACTTCTTGTATCGGTATCGTTTTGGTAGCTAATGGGCACAAGTTTATGATTGAGAAGAACGAGGATAAGAATAAAAGTTACACTGCAGCTGGAACGGACAAGATAAGTAGTAGCTATTTTTATTGGGGTGAATACGACACTGACCAATCCGATATTCCCAACTATACAAATGCACATAGTTCAAGTGGATGGGGATATATTCCCGATGAAGATGGAAATTATGGAGGAGACCCGAAAATACCAGGATCTGTCTACTTGGGTTGGTAATTATGCACTGGCCGACTGGGAAGGAAAAGCAAATTCCGAAGTTCTGAAGAAAGTGACAAGCGGTGGCGGTAGTAATACTTCCAATGCAACAATAGGTCAGGTATTAAACACCTTCCTGGCAAGTAGTGATGCAAAAGGTTATGAAGAATGGTATATCCCATCCTGCGGGCAATTGGCTTTGATGTACAGAAACATGAATAAGATTAATACAGCATTAGCTGATATTGGCGGTCAAATGTTGGCTTCCGATATCTACTGGGCGAGTTCGGAAGATTCCTCAAAGAAAGGCTGGTACGTGAACTTCAACGGAGGCGTCATGGGTAGCTATGATAAAAATAACGGCTATCGGGTTCGGTTTATCCGGGATCTTTAAGATTTTTGAGGGTGCGTCTCTTGTGGGACACACCCTCTTTTTGTGTTATAGCTTTTTATTGTGACCTGTCATGCTGTTCTTTATACTCGGTAGGTGTCATTCCCATTTGTTTTTTAAAGGATTTACTAAAATATTTCGGATCAGTAAATCCTGTCATATAGGCTACTTGTGAGAAGTTATATTCACCGCTCTCAATTAGCTGTCCGGCCCGTTTGATACGCATATCACGGATAAAGTCTATGGGAGCTACCCGACAATGGATTTTAGTTTACGATAGAAGATTGAACGGCTTAAGAATAGTTTGTTGGCAAAATCATCCACAGTTAATTCCGAGTTGCTCATTTGCTCTTCCATAAAGGCCATCACTTGTTCCATAAACAGGTTGTCATATGGAGTTATTTGCGGTAGTGATGGTGCAAAGGTCTTTGTGTCTGTTTTCTTTTCTTTTTTTATCGATAGTTGTGACAGGTACAATTCTTGTAATTTTGCCCGTTGGCGAAATAATGACAATATACGTGCTTTCAGATAAGTGGAACTAAATGGCTTGGTTATATAATCATCAATGCCTTGTTCTAATCCTGCGATACGGTCGTCCAAAGAAGATTTGGCTGACAGTATGATGATGGGGATATGACAGGTATTGTTATTGTTCTTGATTTCTTTCACCATATCTAAGCCATCCATGACCGGCATCATGACATCACTGATGATCAAGTCTGGGATTTCACTTTGGGCGAGTTCAATCCTTCCTGTCCGTTTGTTGCTTCTAATATGCGATAAGTTGTTGACATTGTATTGAACAGGAATTTTCGCAATTCCTGATTGTCTTCAACGATGAGGATGGTAAGTGTATTGTCGTCATAATAAGCAGGAATTTCTTCTTCGACAGGAAAGTGCTTTTGGACTGAAGCGGCAGTTGCTGGAGTTGTAGCATTCTCATCTGACAATATGAATTCGGTATGTTTATCTTCTTGATATATTTTCTTTTCTAAAGGTAAGGTCACTATAAATTCGCTCCCTTTATGCAGTTCACTTTTCACTTCTATATTGCCATGATGCAATTCTATAAGCTCGTGGACTAATGAAAGTCCGATACCAGATGAAGGCTGTAACATATTGGATTGTGCCAGCGTTTCAAAACGTTGAAATAAGACCTGTAACTTTTGGGATCAATACCGACTCCTTCATCTTTTACAGACACAGTAAAAGAGTTGGCTGACTTATCGACAGTTATTGTTATGGCTTTTTCCCGATGGAGTGTATTTAAATGCATTGGATAATAAGTTGAAGAATATTTTCTCGAATTTATCTCGGTCTATCCATGCAAACAGGGGAGTGTTATTGGTTTTGAGATGAAAATCGATTCTTTTTTCATGAGCTATTTGTCGGAAATTTTCCGTAATCTTTTGCAAATAGGCATTGACATCAGTTTGCTCGACTAATACTTTCATCTTCTGATTCTGTATTTTACGGAAATCAAGAATTTGGTTGACTAGCCTCAACATCCTTTCTGTATTTTTGCGGACTAATATCAGATTCTCGCGGCCGATGTGAGATAGAGACTCATGTTCCAGAACTTCTGTAACAGGGCTGGTTATAAGTGTCAATGGAGTACGCAGCTCATGAGATATGTCGGTAAAAAACGTAGTTTGATATTGATACTTGTTGCTCTATGTCTACCTGATGGCGTAAGCGGTAAATATAAAAAGAATATATACGATAGTAGAGGTAAGTATGATGAATAGAATGAGATAAAATAGCCATGCCCAATAAGTTTCCCAGAATGTAGGAAGTACTTTAATTGCGAGAGTACGGGTATTGTCAGTCCATATTCCGTCACTATTCGTTGAACGGATCTGGAATTGGTACTCTCCTGGAGGAAGGTTGATGTATGTTGCCGAACGGCTTTTGTCTGCATCATTCCATTCTTCTTCCAATCCTTCCAGACGGTAGGCATAATTAATTTCTTCCGATTTACATAATCTATTGCAGCAAATTGGAAGGTGATATTTCGCTCGGAAGGTCTTAGCTGAAGTTCGTTTAGATCATCAATGGAAATAAGTTTAGGGTTGCCCTGTATTTTTAAGCCATTAAAAACGATTCGGGGGATATACGGACTTTTTTCATTTGTCCCGAGCGATACCCATTATTCCTTTATTGGTTCCCAATAAAAGATGCTGTTTAGTATCTAATACGGGGGCGGCTTCAGGAAATTTAAACTCTTGTGGTAAGAACTTGTTGCCGAAATGGTTGAATGTTCCTTGTTTCGCATTGAATATGGATAACATGTTTTCAGAGATTATCCATAGATTCTTTTGGGAATCTTCTGTCATGGAGAGTACCAAGTCGGAAGCCAGGCCATTTTTGGTAGTATAGGTTTTAAATCTGATATTTTCATTGAGCAGGTCGTCAGATATGATCTGATTTACTCCTCCTGTGAATGTTAGTACATACATGTTTTTCCGGCTATCTGTATAGATATCCATCACATCGTTACTGCTTAAACTGGAAGCAATGTCCGGAATTCGTATGTTTTGATAAAACTTGATTTCTTCAGGCTGATCAAATGTGCTGGAGAAAGTGAGCAGACCATTGGTGCTTCCTATCAGGATTACTCCATTGGAAGTTTCGCTGATATGGCGTATTTTGGAAGCATTCATAGGGTAATTTTTAGTTGGTTGCCGCTATGAATGAACCGGATTCCGTTATCCTTTGTTGGAGAGAGCAAATTAAGACCACCACCGAAACAACCTACCCAGATATGTCCCCGTTTGTCCTGATAGATTGAATAGACACTGTTATTGCTTAAACTGTATTCATTTTTCGGGATGATGGGAATATTGCTGTATGATATAGGAATTTTCATCTTTCTTTCTTAACAGGAAGAGGCCTGTCCTTTTGGTTCCGATCCATATTTCCCCCTTTTCATTTTCTAAGAAACAATATACATTTCCCGAAAATGAAGTTTTATTTTTGCTGATTTTTCCATTAGGAGACAAATATCCTATTAATTCTTTATTATCATTATATATACGTATATATCCTTTTTGTCTGCTACCCATAATCGTTGTTGCTTGTCTACTAAAAGGGCACGTATTTCCAGGCTGTTGTCTATCGGAAGCAGATGATAGTTTTGTGGAAAGAATGATATTTTATCTATCCCCAGTTATTAGTAATCCAGAAATTTCCTTGATGGTCTATATAGCAGTTGCGGACGTATGGGGCGAATAATGAACCAGGACGTTCCGGATCTGTATAGAAAAGTTTCAATTGGTCGCTATGTCGGTCATAATAACAAAATTCTCCATCTACAGGGACTGTCCACAGTGTTCCCTCTTTACTTTCACCGATAAAACGGTGGTTTTAAATTCATATTGATAACTGCTTTGTGAAGGAGACAGGTAATGACGTTTTTCTCCTGTTTGCATGTTTAATCGTGTGATACCCGGTTGATCTGTGAATATCCAGATATTTCCTGTTTTGTCTCTGTATAATTCGCGTACTTTATTAGATGTTTGTGAAGAACAGGTTATGTCAAATAGCTTGAAGCTCGGTTCTTTGGGCTGGAATAACAGTACTCCATTGGATGTGCTTATATAAATTGAATCATTAGCCGGATTGGTAGAGTACATTGAGTAAATATCATCTATCTGGTAAGGGATTTCCATAAATTTGATCTTGCCATTTGATGCTGTATAGGTGGCAAGCCTTCCCCGATGTAGAGATTAGATAAATATGCTTGTTGGATTCTATGACCTTTCTGAAAGGGAAATCACTTTCTATCTGCTTTTTTCCAATAATATTAATTCCTTTATTAGTCATCACCCATTCGTCTCCATCTGTGTCTTGATATATATTTAATATTTTGTCTCCTTTGAATGTCCGGTTGAAGTTACTGTATAGGATCATTCCTTTGCCTTCTTTACACATTTGTTCATCAATTCGGAAAGTATATCCGTTTTGATAGGTAATCCAGGTAATGCCTTTCTCTAATGGGTAGATTTGTGCTACGGTATTCCCTTGTTGAAAGGGGAAGGGTCAACCGGAAGTTGAATCTCAATGAATTTTTCTGCAGATGTGTCGAAAAGATAAAGCTTATTATCATAGTTTTTACACCAGATATCACCGGAGGAGTTTAATACTGTTTGAATGAGACGATTGGTAGTCAACGTACACCCATCTCCGGGGAATGCTTTGTAATGTTTGAAGGTATATCCGTCAAACCGGTTCAAACCATTCCAGGTTCCCCAACCATATATATCCCTTTTTGTCTTGTTGGATACTGACAACGGTTCCTTGGGAAAGCCCGTTATTTACAGTGAAACTGTTGATTTGACAAAGAGGTTGTGCTGTCAGGATGGTAACAGTGGCACTTAAGAATGCAAGGATTAGACAATGTCGTTTCATGGTGTTGTACTAATGAATTTGAGAACAAAAATACTTAAAACAATGTGGATTAGGAAACGTTCGGAGGGATTGAATAGTAAATACGAAAAAAACGCCCTGTTTTTCCACCTCTATTTACTCTATAGTACACAGATATTCCCCGTTGAACTTGGATATAGTTGCTATTTTTGCTGCAGTATTAATTAATTTTGATATTCAATGAAACGTATATTTATTGGTGTAATAGGATTGGGTATGGCATTATCCGTATGTGCTCGTACTTTTAACATGAAAGAATTGGGAGCAGATAGTAAAGGAAAAGTACTTTGTACTTCTTTGATTAATCGTACAATTGAGAAAGCGGCAAATGAAGGTGGAGGTACTCTGTATTTTCCAGCCGGAACTTATTTAACTGCTGCTATTCACATGAAGAGTAATATAACCCTTAATTTGGAATCAGGTGCAGTATTACGTTTCTCTGATCGTTTTGAGGACTATCTGCCTTTTGTAAGAATCCGTTGGGAAGGGACTGTTATGAATACACTTTCTCCTCTGATTTATGCAAAGCATGCGGATAATTTGGCTATCACGGGACGGGGAACTTTAGATGGAAATGGATATAAGTGGTGGAATTGGGAGAGGGAAACTCGTGAATTAATAAAGGCGAATGGTGGAAAACTTCCTTCTTTGAATAAACTGCAACAGATGTGGGTGGATGCTAATAAAGATCTGGAGATATCTGAATATTATAAGCCTTCGTTGGAACGTCGTATGTTCCGTCCGCCTTTATTCAGTTTTATGAATGTACGAATGTACTGATAGAGAATGTGAAAATTGTAAACTCCCCTTTCTGGACGATAAATCCGGCCTTTTGTGATGATGTGGTCGTACATGGGGTGACGATACATAATCCGTCAGAGAATCCGAAAGGGCCTAATACAGACGGAATTAATCCGACTTCGTGTCGGAATGTGCGTATCTCGGATTGTTTTATTAGTGTCGGGGATGATTGCATTACGATAAAATCAGGACGTGATGCCGATGGACGCAAGTATGGAAAACCTTGTAAAATATTGCGATTACTAACTGTATTATGCTTTCCGGACATGGTGGAGTTGTTATAGGAAGTGAAATGTCCGGTGGGGTGAAAAGGGTGGCGATTTCTAATTGCATATTTGACGGTACGGATGCCGGTATCCGTTTGAAGTCTTCACGCGGACGTGGAGGAGTTGTTGAAGAAACTTCGGGTAGATAATATTATAATGAAGAATATTCGTAGAAATGCCTTTATCTTTGATTTGTTTTATGACAGAGCTTCAAAAGTAGAACCGGTAAGCGAACGTACTCCTATTTTCCGGAATATTCGTATAAGTAATGTTACAGGTTCGGATATAAAACAAATTGGTTATGTCAAAGGTATTGAGGAAATGCCCGTGAATGGCTTGTCTTTCTCCAATATTAATATGGAGGCGGAAGTCGGCTTTATTATTGATACAGCTACGGATATCCGTTTTGATAATGTTGATTTCTCCTCGAAAACCGGTGCTCCTTGGCAATTTAGTAAATGCGACAATATTGTTCTGAATATAACGTCGTCGGCACGACCTACAAACCAGAGATAACCGTCTTCATCTTTCCAGGCAACGTCTCCGGTATAGTAAATTCCATCGTGCCAAGCTTCATGGGTACGTTCCGCATCCCGGTAATACTCTTTGAAAAGACCGAGCGGCTTACCTTTGCTGGTACGGATTACGATTTGTCCCTGCTCTCCGGCTTCTACGGAACGGCCTTCATGGTCAATCAAGTCCACATCATATTGGGGATTGGGCAATCCCATGCTACCCGGTTTCGGTTGCATCCAAGGCATAGTGGCAATGGTAAGAGTAGTTTCGGTCTGACCGAAACCTTCCATGAGTTTGATGCCTGTCAACTTCTTGAATGTATCGAATACAGCGGGATTCAATGCTTCTCCGGCAATAGTGCAGTATTTGAGTGAAGACAGATCGAACTTCGTCAGGTCTTCGTGAATCAGGAAGCGGAAGATAGTGGGAGGTGCACAGAGGGAAGTTACATGATAATTCTGTATCTTTTCCAGAATGTCTCCCGGAGTGAACTTCTCGTGGTCATAGACAAAGATGTTTGCTCCGGC
>VOFH01000980.1_pt1 | contig 56001 bp, 55 predicted proteins | sample 5384091 | NCBI WGS metagenome assembly VOFH01 (sample SAMN12384727, study PRJNA508395) | human gut metagenome | isolation source: healthy gut G | host: Homo sapiens | reverse complement strand
TGGAGGATACCCCGCTGAGCCCCGAAGAGCAGAAGATGGTGCAGGATTTTGCTGAAAAGATCGACTTGACCAACTCCCAGATGATTTTGCAGTACGGCGCCGCCAGCCAGAAAAAGCTGAGCGATTTTTCTGACAGTGCGCTTTCCCGCGTGCGCACCAAGGATATGGGTGAGACCGGCGAACTCATCACCCAGCTGATCGGCGAGCTGAAAGGTTTTGACGCCACCGCAGAAAATCAGAAAGGCTTCCTGGGCTTTTTCAAGAAAAAGTCCAACGAGCTGGAAGCCCTGAAAGTGAAATACGACAAAGCTGATGTGAACGTGGAACGCATCAAGGCCCAACTGGAGGACCACCAGGTAACCCTGATGAAAGACATTGCCATGCTGGACAAGATGTATCAGCTGAACCTTGTCTATTTCAAGGAGCTGAGCATGTATATCCTGGCCGGCCCGCAAAAAGCTGCAGCAGGTGCGGGAGAACGACCTGGCCGCCGCTGAAGCCAAGGCCAAAGCATCCGGCCTGCCGGAAGATGCCCAGGCCGCCCGCGACCTGGCCGACCAGTGCGACCGCTTTGAAAAGAAGCTGTATGACCTGGAGCTGACCCGCAATATCTCCATCCAGATGGGCCCACAGATCCGCCTGATCCAGTCCAACGATACGATGATGGCTGAAAAGATCCAGACCACCATTGTGAACACCATCCCCCTGTGGAAGAACCAGATGGTTCTGGCCTTGGGCATGGCACACAGCCAGCAGGCCATGCAGGCCGAGCGCGCCGTGACCGATGCCACCAACGAGCTGTTGCGCAAGAACGCCGCAACCCTCAAGCAGGGCACCATCGACATCGCCAAAGAGTCTGAGCGCGGTGTGGTGGATATTGAGACCCTGCAGCAGACCAACCGCGATTTGATCAGCACACTGGATGAATTGAACAAGATCCCGCCGCCGACGAAGCGGACAGCAAGGCCAAAGGGCAGCTGACCGATTTGTATGACAGCTTTGTTTCCAGCCAGATGATCCTGGACCGCGAGACCGCTGCCTATAATCAAGAAGCCGACAGCTACCTGAAGCTGGCCTCCGGCTTCCCCGGCGGGGTGCAGGCTGCGCTGTGGGGCGTAAAGGACATTCCGACCTTTGAACCGTGACACGATAAGGAAAATGAAAATGAACGTATCTGCAAATAAACTGGCGCGCCGCCTGGCGGCAGTGCTGGTCAGCTTGTTTGCGGTGGTGGTCCTGGCGCTGCCGGCTGCGGCAGCACCCCAGGTGGATAAAACCACCCCCGTAAACGACTATGCCGGCATCCTTTCCCGGGATACCATTGCCTATGTTACGGAGATCTCGTCCGCCCTGCAAAGCACCTGCGGCGCAGAGATCGGCGTCTATACGACCGAGTACATCGGCAACTCCACCATGGAAGGCTACGCCTACAGCGTGCTGAACGAATGGGGCCTGGGCTCCAGTGATAGGGACAACGGTGTGCTGCTCCTGCTGGCCCCCGGCGAGGATGACTACTACATCACCCGCGGTACCGGCCTGGAATCGGCTCTGTCCATCAGCACCCTGGGCACGATCCTGGACGACAAGATGGAACCCAACTGGGTCAGCGGCGATTACGATGCCGGCGTGTGCGCTACCGTGGCCGCGATTGCGGATAAGCTGTGCGGCATCTATGGTGTGACCCTGGATACTTCGTCCGTAGCCAACAACACATCTGGCAGAAACGGAGAAAGCAACATCATGGGCTTTATCATGGTTATCATTGCGGTCATCCTGATCATCTGGGTCATCTCCACGCTGACCCGACCGCCCCGTCCGCCCCGCGGCGGAGGGCCCCGTGGTGGTGGCGTTGGCCGTGATATGTTTTGGTACAGCATGGGCCGTGCTTCCCGTCGGCCGCGGCGTCCGCCGCCCCCGCCGCCCCCGCCGCCGGGCGGCCCTGGTTTTGGCGGTGGGCCGCGACCCGGCGGTCCTCGCCCCGGCGGTTATCGCACCGGCGGTGGCATGGGCGGCTTTGGCGGCGCAGGCCGTTCGGGCGGCTCTCGTCCATCGCGCCCCTCTGGCGGTTCCCGTCCATCCGGCGGCTACCACACCGGCGGCGGTTCCAGCCGTGGCGGCGGTGTAGGCCGTCACCATTAAGCAGTTTTACAGTGCCTCGGCTTCGCGCCGGGGCATTTTTAGAAAAGGAGGCAACACCCCTATGCCTAAATTTGCTGTTGTCACTGGTGCCAGCTCCGGCATCGGGGCCGAGTTCGCGCGTCAGCTTTCTGCCCGCGGTTATAACCTGATGCTGGTGGCCCGCCGGGCCGACCGTTTGCAGGCGCTTTCCAACAGCTTGACCACCGAGTGTGAAATTTTCACCGCCGACCTGGCCCGCAAAAGCGAGTGCCTGCGTCTGGCGGATGCTTTGGCCGACCGCCGCATCGATCTGTTCATCAACAACGCCGGTTTTGGTGATTGCGGGCCGTTTCTGCAGACCGATTTGGAAAAAGAACTGCAGATGATCGAGACCAACGTCCGGGCGCTGCACATCCTGACCAAGCGCATCGTCCAGCAGATGGAAGAGCAGGGGGGCGGCGCGCTGCTCAACGTCGGTTCCTGCGCGGGGCTGATGCCTGCCGGGCCGTACATGGCTGCCTACTACGCCACCAAGGCCTATGTTGTCAGCCTGACCAGCGCCGTGGCCGAGGAACTTCGGGAGATGCACAGCCCGGTCTATGTAGGCTGCCTCTGCCCCGGGCCGGTGAACACGGAGTTCAACGCCGTGGCCAACGTGCAGTTTGCCTTAAAGGGCATCACGCCGGAATTCTGCGTGCGATGCGCACTGCACGGCATCCACCGCCGCAAGACCATCATCGTGCCCGGCCCGCGGGTGGCCGCTGGCATGACCCTGGGCCGCTATCTGCCGCGTTCCGCCTATATCAGGATCGCAGCCCATCAGCAGCAGAAAAAGTTGTATCGGTAACAAAAAGGCTCCCCTGGGGGAGTCTTTTTTGTTGCATCCCAAGACCACACAAAAAACTTTCCTCTTCCTACTGTTTTTCTTACAGGGGTTGTGCTATAATCAATACTGCATAGCTATCTGTAAACAAAGGAGGGCACGCCTATGCCAGCGCCGCAGGAACCGCGCAGCCCGCGCCCCGAAACTGAATATACCTGGCAGGGGGATTGGGCACGCCCCACTCCGCCGCCTGAGCAGCCTCCCCGCCCGGCCCCGACCGACCGCCAGCGGAGGCAAGCTGCTCGCCGCCGCCGGGAAATGCGCCGTCGCCGCCGCCGTGCCGCCTTTTTGGGCACGGCAGCGGGTATCCTGGTGCTGTCCGGCATCATCACGCTGATCCTGCCCAAAAGTGTGAAAGGCGAGACCGAACCCGAAGCCCCGGCGGTAACGGGCACCACCCAACTGGTGGCCCCGCTGCCCTACGCGGGCACCAATAGCAGCGATACCAGCGGCACCGTGCAGACTCTCAACTGGGGCACAGTCGGCCCGCAGCAGCAAAGCGCCGATACCGGCTACACCTACACCGCCACACCGCAAAAATCTGTGCAGTTGGGCGAGTTTGGCCGCGTGAGCACCAGCTGGTTTGCCGATGCCGCTTTCCTGGGTGACTCCCTCACCGCAGGTTTCTGCGCCAACGAGTACAACATCGATGTGGGCGGTGCGCTTATCTGCGGCTACCGCAGCATCAGCCCCAACACCATCGTCAACCGCGCCACTGTCACCAGCCCTGACCGCGGCGAGGAAGTAGCCATCGACGTGCTGGCCGCCAACCAGCCCGCCAAGCTCTACATCCTGCTGGGCACCAACGCCCTGGTGCAGACCGGCAGCGAGGACAGCTTCATCAATTACTACGCCCGCATGCTGGACGACCTGCGCGCCGCGCTGCCCAACACCACCTTTTACGTGCAATCCATTCTGTGCGCCACGCAGGAGACCGTCGAGGACGACGCCCCCGGCCTTTCGCCGGACCACATCGGCCCCATCAACCAGCAGATCAAGGCCCTGTGTGAGGAGCGCGGCCTGTACTACCTGGACCTGAACGCAGAGTTCAGCGACGAAAACGGCTACCTGCTCACCGATTACGCACAGCCGGACGGCATCCATCTGACGGTTTCGGGCTACAACAAGTGGGTCAGCTACCTGTGTACCCACACGCCTTACAGCAAAAACAATCCCTATCAGCCCGGCAGCACCTACTACCTCAGCGAGGAGATGCAGAGCCAGCTGGCCGACCTGCCGTGAAAGGTAATGCCGCACAATTCCAGCCTGACGGCCTAAGCACCGCTCCGGCGGCTGCGGCATGCCATATCGGCACTTAGAATTGTGCGGTATTGCCTAAAAGGAAAGTATTGCAGAAGGAGCATCGTATGCAGAATCAGGATGAGGGGCCGCGCTACACAGACCCCGGCCACCCCTACAGCGGCAGTGACGGCCGCTACCAAAACCAATATTCCAACCGGTCCCGCCCGGCAGACAAGCCGTTCCAGTTCCCCTGGTGGGCCATCGTCATCCCGTTTTGCATCGGGATGTGGCCTGTCGGCATCGCCTTTATCATCATGAACAAGCTGATGAAAGAGGGCAAGATGGCCGACTTTGAGGAGCGTGCCCGACAGCGGACATCCCAGTTTACCCATACCTCCCGCACCACGACCGGATCGGACGGCCGGACCGTTTACGAGGCCCAGTTCCGCCGCGTGGACGAGAGCAGAACGTCCACCAGCCGGAACGCGGACGCAAACACCCCCATTTATGGCCGCAGTGCCCCGCCGCAATCGATTGTGGAGACCGCCGAAAAGCAGGGCAAAAAGGCCGGTGCCGCTACGGCGCTGACCGTGGCGGGTATCATCCTGCTGCTGGGCTCGCTGGCCGCCAGCCCGGAAGGCCTGTATTGGCTGCCGGATGCCCTGACCGAGGGCGGCTACTACTGGCGCTGGCTGATGCAGGACAGCATGCCCATGCTGATTGCCGCGGCGGGCGGCCTGGGTTGCCTGTTTGGCGCGCACAAGCTGCGCACCGGCCGCCGCTTGCGCAAAAAGATCGTCAATATCGTCGGTGATTCGCAGTATATGTACATCGAGGACATCGCCGCTGCCATCCCCTGCGGCTATGACAAGTGCCGCAAGCACCTGGAAAACTGCATCGATGCCGGTGTCTTTGGCCCAGACGCCTACCTGGATATGAAGCGCCGCTGCCTAGTGGTCAAGGGCAAAGCCCCCGAAACGACTGCTCCCAAGGCCCCCGCCAAAACGCAGGAGGCCCAGGCCCAAACGGCCAAGGAGACCGCGCAGACCAAGGACCGGTACCAGAAGATCCTGGACGAACTGCGCCGCGTCAACGATGCCATCCCCGACGAGGAGATGAGCGACAAGATCAGCCGTCTGGAGGCTGTCTCGACCAAAATTTTTGAGCAGGCCAAGACCGACCCCGACAAGCTGCCCCGCATGCGCAAGTTCATGGACTACTACCTGCCCACCTCGCTGAAGCTGCTGCAAGCCTACGCTGAGCTGGATTCCCAGGGCGTCGAGGGCGAGAACATCACCGAGTCCAAACGCCGCATTGAGCAGACGATGGACACGCTGGTGCATGCCTTCGAGACCCAGCTGGACCAGCTGTTTGCCGCCGATGCCATGGACATCAGCGCCGACATCGACGTGATGCAGAACATGCTGCGTGCAGACGGCCTGACCGGGGATACCCCCTTTAAACAGTAACGGCAGCCCTGCGCCCGCCGCCCTATGGGCGCAAAGCGGCGCGGCCTGCCCCAAAAAAATCAAAACTTTACTAGGAGCCATTTTCCCATGCAAGGTAAAACCACCGACCAGCTGCGCGGCAGCTGGCACAACTTTTCCAAGTACCGGCCGCTGATCCGCGAGCTGGTCACCCGCGACCTCAAGGTAAAATACCGCCGCAGCTTCCTCGGCTATGTGTGGAGCATCCTGAACCCCCTGCTGATGATGCTGCTGCAAACGCTGGTATTTTCCTATATGTTCCGCTTCCAGATCGAGAACTTCCCGCTCTACCTCATCTGCGGCAACACGCTGTTCAACTTCTTTAACGAGAGCACCAATATGGGCATGGGCAGCGTGCTGGGCAACTCGTCCCTTATCAAGAAGGTGTACGTGCCCAAGTTTATTTTCCCCATCAGCCGTGTGGTGTCCAGCTTTGTTAACCTGCTGTTCAGTCTGGCGGCTATCATTCTGGTCATGCTCATCACCCGCTCGCCCTTCCACCTGACCATTCTGCTGGTATGGGCGCCGTTGGTGCTGCTGTTTCTGTTCACCTGTGGCATGGCGCTGCTGCTGTCGGCGCTGGCGGTCTACTTCCGCGACCTGCAATACCTGTACGGCATCGTTACCATGGCCTGGATGTACGCCACACCGTTGTTTTACCCCATCTCGGCTTTGCCGCCTTTTATGGTAGCGATCGTTAAGCTGAATCCGCTGTACCACTATATCAACTGCATGCGGTGCCTGGTCATGTACGGCACGGTGCCCGGCCCCAACACCTGGTTTGCCTGCATCGTCTGTGCTGTGGGCATGATGGTGGTGGGCCTGGCGGCTTTCCGCAAACTGCAGCGCAACTTTATTCTGTATCTGTAAGGAGTTCCCCCTATGCCCATCATTCAGGTGGATAACGTCTCGATGCGGTTCAACCTTGCGCAGGAAAAGACTGAGACCCTGAAAGAATACACCGTAAAACTGCTGAAACATCAGCTTTTCTTTAACGAGTTCTACGCTTTGCAACGTGTCCTTCTCCATCGAGCCCGGCGAATCTGTTGCGCTCATCGGTCGCAACGGCAGCGGCAAAAGCACGATGCTCAAACTTATCGCCGGTGTCATGTATCCGTCCAAAGGTTCGGTGCGGGTCAATGGCGAGATTGCCCCGCATGATCGAGCTGGGCGCCGGTTTTGACATGGATCTGACCGCCCGCGAGAACGTTTACCTCAACGGTGCCGTCCTGGGGCATGACCGTGCCTATATGGACGAGCACTTCAAGAACATCATCGACTTTGCCGAACTGTGGGATTTTGTCGATGTGCCGGTGAAAAACTACTCTTCCGGCATGATCGCTCGCTTGGGCTTCTCCATCGCCACCGAGGTGCGGGCCGACATCCTGGCCTGCGACGAAATTTTGTCGGTGGGCGACTTTATGTTCCAGCAGAAATGCCACCGCCGCATGGAAGAGATGCTTTCCAACGGCACCACGCTGCTGTTCGTCAGCCATGATATCAACCAGGTCAAGCAGCTCTGCAAGCGCGCTATCTGGATCGACCATGGCCACCTGCGGGGGGACGGCCCCTCGGCTGAAGTGTGCGATGCTTACGTGGCCGCCATGCAGCGCGGGGAATGAAAGGAACGCTATGCTGAATAAAAAACAGAATATTCTGCGCGAAGCTTTGACAGTGGTGGTGCTGCTGGCAAGCGTTGCGCTGGCGGAATACTGGTTTTTCCAGCTCTGGCGGTTGGATTGGAAGGTGCCCATGCTCTACGGCGGCGACGGCATCTACTGGGTGGGCCAGATCCAGCGCAGCTTTGGCGAACTGACCGGCTCCCTGGGGTGGCCGTTCTACCAGGCTCCCAGCCCCTACGAGCCGAATTATGATCTTGTCTACGACATTTTTGTGGCATTTGTGGGCCTGTTTACCAAGGATACCGGCACGGTGTTCAACCTGTACATCCTGGCTATCCCCTTTGCCAATGCGCTGGCCGGGTATACGGTATTCCGTATGGTGGGCATGCGCCGGTGGCTGTCCTACGGCTTCGGCATGACCTTCGGCCTGTGCGCCTATGTGCAGCAGCGCCTGGGCGGCCACATGATGCTGGCCGCCGTGGAGTTTGTGCCGTTCTCGGTCCTGCTCTGCCTCTGGTGCGCAGAGGACCTCAATTTTAACAAGCCCGGCAAAGGCTTCTTCAAAAACAAACGCAACTGGCTGGCTCTGGCTATGGCCTGGGGCATCGCCAACAACGGCGCGGCCTACTACCCGTACTTTACCTGCTTCTTCCTCTGCGTTACGGCCCTCTGCCTGATGCTGCGTGACCACGCCTGGAAGCCCGCCGTGCCCTGTCTGGTCACCATCGGCGAGATCGTAGCCTGGATGGTGCCGGATTTTTTCCCCATGGTGCTGGGCAAGCTGGTGGGGGTTGGCAGCACCATCACCAACGGCGTCTACCGCAGCCCGGTGGGTGCGGACATCTACAGCCTGCGCATCAGCAGTTTGCTGCTTTCGCCCAACGGCTTTGGCATCGGCAAGCTGGCGCGGTGGATCCAGCGCTACTTCCAGATCCTCTCCACCGACGAAGGCCCCATGTACAACGAGAACGGCTACGGCTATCTCGGCATCATGGGCATCATCGGATTTTTGTTTCTGATCCTGATGCTGCTGCGTAACTGGGATTGGAAGGCCGGCCGCACCGAGCGCCCCGAACTGGGCGACCGTGTCTGGCTGCTCAGCCGCCTGAATGTTATGGCGCTGCTGCTGGCCACCCTGGCCGGCTTTGGCAGCATCATCGGCATTTTTATCCGCTTCATCCGCGGGTACAACCGCATCAGCCCGTACATTATCTTCTTCGCGCTGCTCACCATGGGCCTTACAGCAGAAAAGCGGCTGACCCAGCGCACCGGAAAATCCAGGGCGGCCTTTGCCGCGGTGCTGGCGGTGCTGCTGGTCTTCGGATTCTGGGAGCAGCAGGGCCTTTACAATCCCAAGTACGAATCCGTACAGGAGACCTGGCAGCAGGACGAGGACTTTATGGCCGAGGTCGAGTCGGCGGCAGGGGAGGGCGCTATGATCTTCCAGCTGCCCTACATGAAGAACTTCGAAAACGGCCCCCAGAATAAAATGTGGGACTACACGCTGCTGCGCGGCCCGCTGCACAGCAAAACGCTGAAATTCAGCTACGGCGCAGGCTACGGCACCGAGAACGACAACTGGTACAAGGCGACCAGCGAGCTGGAGCCGGAGGCCATGGTGGCCGAACTGCGCGCCCAGGGCATGGCGGGCATCTACCTGGACCTGGACGGCTACACCGAGGAAGAACAGCAGCCCACCCTGCAGGCGCTGATCAACGCCGCGGGCTGTGACGAAAGCGATGTCATCATCAGCGAGGGCGGCACCCTGTGCTACATCCCGCTGGGGAAAGGATGACCGATGGAGCGTAACAACCTCAAAAAAATTACCGGGAGCCGCTGGTTTTTGCCCGTGGTCTGCGCGGTGTCCTTCGTGTTCGGGTGGTGGTATCTCAGCATCACCACCTGCGCACCCTTGGGCGGCGATGACGAGATCATCAACCTGCAAAACTACTACTACATCACCCACACTCCCTGGTGGCAGGTGGTGCTGACTCATGCAAAGGAAATTTTGAACCAGCTGGCCCTGCAAAGCCCCCGCTTCCGGCCGTTTTCCTCGCCGCCGGTCCGCTCTCTCAACAGCTGGTTCCTGGGCGATCTCGTGGTCTACCGGCTGTACATCCTGGCCTGGACCTATGCGGACATCGCCCTGACGGCCTGGCTGACCGCCAAAGCCACCCACAGCAAAAAACTGGGCGTGCTGGCGTTCTGCCTGCTGCCCATGATGTTCTCCCTCTGGCAGGACGCCACGGGCAACAGTATGTACTCCTACGGCGCGCTGGCGCAAAGCACGCTGCTGCCGGTACTGCTGGCGGGTCTGTGCATGCTGCGCTGGCAGGATACCCGCCGCATGCGGTGGGCGGTGCTGTCTGCCTTCTTCATGTTCATGGCCTGCGGCACCTTTGAAATTGGCTTTACCTACATTGCCGCGCTGTTTGGCATCGCTTGGCTGTATACCGGTTCGGGCAAGGTACTGCCTGCGCTGCGCCTTTGCGTGGCCCCGCTGGCAGGCGAGGTCGTCAGCTTCGGCTTCAACATGGGCTCGCGCCTTGTCAACAATCTGCGCCGCGCGGGTATTCTGGAGGGACAGGGCATCGACATCGGTGGCGTATCGCCAAACTTTGATCTGCCTGCGGTGCTGCGCACCTGGGTCATGCAGATGTCGGCGGGCTTTCCGCTCAACGCCATGGTCTTTGGCAAGATCAAGCCCACCAATGTGCAGATTTCGGACGTGATCTGCGGCGTGGCGCTGGCGGCCTGCGTAATGGCTGTTCTGGCCCTGCTGGACCGCCTGCCCACCCGCAAGGAAAACCTGCTGCTGTTTTTGACCGGTCTGGCGCTGCTGTCGGCCCCGGCGCTGCTCATTGGCATTTCGCCCAAATATCAGGATGGCATCAATGTAGATTGGCGCCACGGTTACATCCCCCAGACCGTCGAGTCCTTCGGCGTGGGCCTGATGGCTGTCGCCGTGTTCGTGGTGCTGCTGCGCTTTGTGCGCGGAAGAAACTGGTGGCCGAAGCTGCGCCCCGTGTGCAGTGTGCTGCTGGCGGCGGGCATGGCCTTCTCGGTGGTGTGGCAGCGCTCGGCGGCCCGTTCCTATGAGAAAGGCGGCCGCGCTTACACGGTATTTGCCGAGGGCGTAGAGGCCGGTCTGGCCGATGCTGCCGGCACCGAAACGCCTGTCGTGACCGATTACCCCGTCTGGGGCGGCGACCTGGAGGCGGAAAACGCCTTCTTCCTGCGCTATGCCGATACCGACACCAACGCCCACAGCCTGCCTGTCTGGCGCACCGAAAGCCATAATGAGGCCACCGTCTGCCGCTTAGGCTTTGCCTTGGGCAGCGATAAGCGCACTGATATTTCTTGGCTGGGCACGGCAGCGGATGATAACCTCGACACCGTCACCGGCGTGACCGTCTACCTGCCCAAACAGGCAGACCCGGCGGGCACCCTTGTCTACACCACCCGCGCCGCCGACGGTACCGAGACCGAGCACACCCAGCCCCTGGCAGAACTGGCGCAAACCAAGGCCGAAAACGGCGGCACGCTGGTCGCCCTGCCGGAGACCGCCCCCATCGTGGGCGATACGCTGCGGCTGCAAAGCTGAATCAAGGAGTACAAACTTACATGACGCAAACCCGTAAAAAGCGGCTGCTGTGGGCCCTTTGCCTTGCGGCGCTGGCCCTGTTTGCTGCGGCCATGGTGTGGCTGCATTACCAGCAGCTTTGCGCCACCGGCCGGGGCGAGGACCCCTATACCTCCGACCTGGGGCAGCATCTGCACTTTGCCCAAAGCGGGCTGATCTACTCGGCCACCTCGCTGCTTATCGGCCCGGCCTATGCCGCGGGCGGCAAGCTGGGCATTGCGCTGCTGCTGGCCGTGTTTCATCTGGCCGCTGTGGTTGTGTTTGCCTGGGGGTTAAAGGCCGCCCTACCCGAATGGAGCCTGCCCGCCCGGCTGCTGGCCAGCTTTGTGGTCAACCTGGCCCAGGCGGTCTATATCCCCCGCGGCGGCTACTGGTATCAGGGCACCATCACCGGCACAATTTACCACAACACAACGTACATTATGCTGGCTCCCTTTGCGCTGCTGGCCGTGCTGTGGTTCTACCGCGCCTGGCAGGGGATCGACGGCAGGATCGATCTGCGCACCTGGCTGATTTACACGGCATTTTTAACGGCAGCCACCGCCTTTAAGGCAAACCTGATCTTCGCTTTCGCCCCGGCGCTGCTGGTGCTGCTGATTGCTGATTTCATACGCACCCGCACAAAAAATATTGGCAATGAGGTGCTGATGGGCTGCAGCGTTTTCCCCGGTGTGGGGCTTTGCATCCTCGAGGCCAACGTCCTGTTTAACGAGGAAGGCAGCGGCCTGCGGCTGATCTTCACCACCGAGTTCGACCGCCACGCTTTGCTGTGGGGTGTCTTTAACGAGGCCGCGCTGCTGGGCCTGCTCCGCTCCCTGCCCTTTGTGGCGGCGGTGGCGTTGCTGCTGCGCAGGCCGGCTTTTGGCAGCTGCCGTTATAAATTCAGCCTGTTTCTGTTTGTTGTCGCCATGGCCGAAGCCCTGCTGCTGGTGGAGGGCGGCGACCCGCTGAGGGCGCGGAACCGATCTTCATCGGCTGCAACGATACCCTTTGCATTGACCCGGACGCCGTGGAGGATTTTTGTGCCAACCACTGCACCCTGAAAGAGGACGGGCTGTACAATAACAAAACTGGCGCCCGCGTGCGCGCGCTGGGCGTGGTGCATGTGTTTGGCAATATGGCCGATATGCCCCGTCTGCTGGACATTGCCCGCCGCTACAAGCTGATTTTGATTGAGGACGCCACCGAAGCGCTTGGCACCCGCTACACCGCAGGCCCGCTGGCTGGCAAGGCCGCCGGCACCATGGGCGATATCGGCTGCTACAGCTTTAACGGCAACAAAATCATGACCACCGGCGCAGGCGGTTTTGTGGTTTCCAACCACGCCGATTGGGCCGAGCACGCCAAGCACCTTTCCACCCAGGCCAAGGCCGATATGCTGCAATTTCTGCATGATGAAGTCGGCTACAACTACCGCATGACCAACGTGCAGGCCTGCCTGGGCCTTGCCCAGCTGGAAAGGCTGGAGGGCTTTGTGGAGACCAAGAAAGCCCGCTACGACCAGTACAAAGCTGCTCTGGACGGCGTACACGGCCTTCGTATTCTGCCGTTCAAAGAGGAATCTGACGGCGTGCGCTCCAACCACTGGTTCTACAGCCTGTACCTGAAAGATTCCGGCCTTGACCGTGATACCGTGATTGCCAAACTGCAGGAGCAGGGCATCCAGACCCGCCCGGTATGGGCCCTGATCAACGAGCAGGCCGACTACCCCAAAAACGAAGCGTACGCCCTGGAAAAAGCCCAGGACTACCGCAAGTACATTGTCAACCTGCCCTGCTCCACCAACCTGACCGAACAAGACTGCGAACGCGTGATCGCGGCAGTTAAGAACCTGTAATTTGAGTTAGGAGGGAGGAGCTAGAAGTTAGGAGTTATTGGTGTGCGCTGCCGCGCGCAATTTTGGATATTAAGTCTTTCACCTTTTTCAAAATTTGCGGCGTAAGCCGCACTTTCAACTCCTAACTCCTACTTCCTAACTCCTACCTTCCCAAGGGGGTATTTTACCTGAAAGTCGAAGAACTTTTTATTTCGGGAGTCCTGCACGGTGCTGGATACGATGAAAAAGCTGGATGAAACGGGCCAGCGCATCCTGTTTATTGCGCCGGAGGGCAAGTTGAAGGCCGTTGTGACAGATGGGGATATCCGCAAGTGTATCCTGCGCGGCGGCGCGCTCAGCGCCCCGCTGACCCAGGCTGCCAATTATCACCCCCACAGCCTGCCAGTGGCCGAGCGCGGCCGCGCCCGCGCCGAGCTGCAGCGCCTTGGCATTGATGCCCTGCCCATTCTGGACAAGCACGGCGTCATCACCGATATTGTGTTTGCGGGCGGCGTGGATGTGGACAACCGCAAAAAGGTGGATATCCCCGTTGTGATGATGGCGGGCGGCCTTGGCACGCGGCTGTACCCCTACACCAAAATTCTGCCCAAGCCGCTGATTCCGGTGGGGGAACAGCCCATTGCCGAGCTGATTTTTTCCCGCTTCCGGGATTTTGGCTGCCGCCATATGACGATGATTGTCAACTACAAGCGCGGCATGATCAAGAGCTACTTTTCCGACCTGGAAAAAGACTATACCGTTGACTTTATTGACGAAGATGTGTTCATGGGCACCGGCGGCGGGCTCTGCCTGCTGAAAGGGCGGATGGATTCCCCGTTTTTCTTTACCAACTGTGATACCCTACTGGACCTGGATTACGGCGACCTGTACCAGTACCACAAAGCCCACGGCAACCTGGTTACCATGGTATGCGCGTTCAAGCACTATGTAGTGCCTTACGGTGTTGTTGAACTGGGCGAAGACGGCGGCATTGCCGCCATGCGGGAAAAGCCGGAGCTGAACTTTTTGACCAACACCGGCGTTTACGTTGTGGAGCCGCGCGTGGTGGAAGAGATGAAGATGGGCGAAGTGATCGGCTTCCCTGATGTGATCGACCGCTACCGCGCCGCCGGTGAAAAAGTAGGCATCTACCCCATCAACGAAAGCTCCTGGATGGACATGGGCCAGATGGAAGAGCTGGAAAAGATGAGAAGAAAGCTGGAACAACAGAGCTGAGTTAGGAGGGAGGAGTTAGGGCAATACCGCATAATTCTAAGTGCCGATACGGCGAGCGAGGTGCGGCAGATGCTAAGCCAAAAGCGCAGATAATACTGGATGTCTTATCGAGCATTTTGGCAACGCAGATGCCGTGCCGCAGCCGTCGGAGCGGTGCTTAAGCCGTAAGGCGGGAATTGTGCGGTGTTGCCTTAGGAGTTATTGGTGTGCGCTGGCGTGCACGGTTTGAATAGGATGCTTCCTGCGTTTTCAAAATTGCGGCGCAAGCCGCACCTTCAACTCCTAACTCCTACTGCCTAACTCCACTAAGGAGTAATTTATGCCTGTAACGATCATTGCTGAAGCCGGGGTAAACCACAACGGCGATTTGGGAAACCGCCAAGCGGATGGCTTATGTGGCTAAGGAATGCGGTGCAGATATTGTAAAATACCAGACCGCTGTGCCGGAGCTTGTGGTGAGCAGGTTCGCCGAAAAAGCCGAATACCAGAAACAGACCACCGATGCCGCCGAAAGCCAGCTGGAGATGATTCGCAAGCTGCATTTTTCGTTTGAGGGCCACCGGGAACTGAAAGAATACTGCGATTCCATTGGCATCCAGTATCTTTCCGCGCCGTTTGATATCCCCAGTGTGCGGTTTTTGGGCACACTGGGCATGCCGCTCATTAAAATTCCGTCCGGCGAGATCACCAACCTGCCCTATCTGGAAGAGATCGGCAAGCTGCACACCCCGGCACTGCTTTCCACCGGCATGTGCAACTTAAGCGAGATCACCGACGCCCTTGGCATCCTGGACGACAACGGCTGCCCGGAAGTGACCATTCTGCACTGCAACACCCAGTACCCGACGCCCTATGAGGATGCCAACCTTACCGCCATGCTGGAGCTTTTTGACCAGTTCGGCCTGCCGGTCGGGCTTTCGGACCACACGCCGGGCTGGGAATGCGATGTTGCTGCCACGGTACTTGGTGCGCAGGTGATTGAAAAGCACTTTACGCTGGATAAATCCTGGCCCGGACCGGACCAAAAAGCCAGCCTGGACCCGACCGAGTTCAAGGCCATGGTCCAGGCCGTGCGCCATGTGGAAGCCGCCCTTGGCGACGGCCACAAGCACCTGACCGCCAGCGAAGCCCCCAACAAGGCCATTGCCCGCAAGAGCATTGTGGCCGCGCGGCCCATCAAGGCAGGCGAAGTGTTCACCGCCGAAAACTTGCTGACCAAGCGCCCCGGCGATGGTATTTCCCCCATGCTGTGGTACACCGTCCTTGGCCAGACCGCCAAGCGCGACTTTGCCGAAGACGAAAAGATCGAGCTATGATTTTTACGGGGGGGTTCTCCGGCCTTTTTGCAAAAAGGCCTCGGCGAAAAACTCTGAATAGAAATAATAGAATTGGGACTTCATCGTAATATCCGTGGGATGGCTCCCTCTTAGCCGCTTTGATGCATTTTAAGCGGCAATATTGGGCAGGGTTTATTCCGTGATTTTTTATGCACGCAATAAGGAACCACCCCTCAGGCCGCATCGCGTCCAGCTCCCCTCCAGGGGAACCAATACAAAGTTAAAACCCGCGGCAGCTCCCCTTTGAGGGGAGCTCCGGCAACGCCGGTGAGGGGTGGTTTCCTACGCAGAGCCTGATAAACAGCGGCATATGTAGCAAAGACCCGCCTGCGGGATGATGCGAGCATCGTCCCCTACAAATCAGGCCCTGATTATCACAAATTGCATCGTGCAACAAGGCAGGGTCACGGCGGGATGAGGGCATCCCGCCCTACAGATATTTTCTGATGTTCCGCCACCAACCTTACCCCCTCTCCCATTCTTCACTTCTCGTTCCGAATTGATTTAACTCCTCCCTCCTAACTTCTAACTACTATGAAAAACATCACCATCATCACCTCCACCCGTGCGGAATATGGGCTGCTGCGGCCGGTTATCCAAAAGGTTGCGGCGGCACAGGACCTGCAATTACAGCTGGTTGTTACCGGGGCACATCTCTGTGCCCGGTTTGGCAATACGGTGCAGGAAATTGAGGCTGACGGCCTGCCCATTGCGGCCCGCCTGCCGATTTTTGAAGAAGAGAACCCCAACGAACCGGTGGCCCTTACCATTGCACGCACCATCACGGTATTTGACGGCTATTTTGCCGCCCACCGCCCGGATGCGGTGCTGCTTCTGGGCGACCGCTTTGAAATTTTTGCGGTGGCTACAGCGGCTGCGGCACGGCATATCCCCATTGCGCATATTTCCGGCGGGGATGTAACCCTTGGCGCGGCGGATGAATACTACCGCCACTGCATCACCAAAATGGCGGCGCTGCACTTCCCCAGCTGTGCCGAAAGCGCGGCCCGGCTGGTGCGCATGGGCGAAGCCCCCGAAACCGTGTTCTGCGTGGGCGGCCTGGGCGATGAAAACATCCGCACCCTGCCCAAAATGACGCGGCAGGAATTGTGCGCTTCCACCGGCTTTGACCTGATGCAGCCTTTTGCCATCGTGACCTACCACCCCGAAACTTCCGCCGCGGCGGGCGATCCTGCCGCGCAGGCGGATGCCCTGTGCGCCGCAATGGAAGCGGTTCCCGGCGTGTTCTGGCTGATCACCGGTTCCAACGCGGATGCCGGCGGCGCTGTGTGCACCGCCAAAATGCAGGCGTTTGCCGCCGCCCACCCGCAGCGTGCCGGGTTCATCAACAGCCTGGGGCTCAAGCGGTATCTTTCCGCCATGCAGTGCGCTGCGCTGGTGGTGGGCAATTCCAGTTCCGGCGTGGTGGAAACGCCCACGTTCGGTGTGCCGACCGTCAACATCGGCAGCCGCCAGGCCGGGCGCATCATCTGCCAGAACGTGCTGTGCTGTGCTGCCGCTGCCCCCACAATCGAGGCCGCCCTGCGCCGTGCCCTGACCCCGGAATTTTCCGCCGTGGCCCACGCCGCACAAAGCCCCTATAACGGCGGCGATACCAGCGGCAAGATCTGCCGGGTTCTGGCCCAATTTGACTTTGCCAAACCCAAAACGTTTTATGACGGCCCCGTGCCGGAATTTAACCCCAAAAGGAGCATCTCCCTATGAAAATTCTGATCGTTGGTCTGGGCAGCATGGGCAAGCGCCGTGCCCGCCTGACCAAAGGCATTGATTCCAGCATCCGCATTGCGGGTGTCGATACGGCGGAATCCCGCCGGGTGGAAGCCACCGACCTTGGCCTGATCGACGCCGCTTACCCCAGCATCGCTGAAGCCGTTGCCGCCGAAGCCCCGGACGCCGCCCTTGTTTGCACCGCTCCCCTGACCCACGCGGCCATCATCAGCGAGCTGCTGGACAACAGCCTGCCGGTATTTACCGAGCTGAATCTGGTTGCTGACGGCTATGAGGAAAACATGGCAAAAGCGAAAGAAAAAGGCGTGCTGCTGTTTCTTTCTTCCACCATGCTTTACCGGCGCGAAACTCAGTACATCAAGCAGCAGGTGGCTGCATTCGGCAAGCCGGTGCATTATATTTACCATATTGGCCAGTACCTGCCGGATTGGCACCCGTGGGAAAACTACAAAAACTTTTTTGTGGGCAACGCCCGCACCGGCGGCGTGCGCGAGATTTTTGGCATTGACCTGCCCTGGCTGCTGGATGCCTTTGGCGATGTGACCCATGTGACCGTGCAGGAGGACAGCATCAGCGACCTTGGGCTGCCCTATCCTGATTGCGTTACCCTGCTGCTATGCCATGCTTCCGGCGCGCAGGGTGTGCTGGCAGCAGATGTGGTAAGCCCCAAGGCGGTGCGCAACTTTGAATGCTTTGGCGATGGTCTGCACCTGTTCTGGGAGGGCAACCCCAAAGCGCTGTATGAGTTCAAGAACGGCGACAAACAGTTTGTGGACACCTACACCAGCTTTGAGCATGACAACCGCTACAGCGACAACATTGTAGAGAACGCCTATGTGGATGAGCTGACCAACTTTTTTGCCTGCCTACGCGGCGAAGAAACGTCCCGCTGGAGCTTTGAACAAGATTTGGCCGCCATCCGCATTATGGATAAAACCTGAAAATCAGTTAGGAGGTAGGAGGTAGAAGTTAGGAGTTGAATGTGCGGCTTGCGCCGCGATTTTGAATAAGGCAAAACCTGATATTCAAAATATGCGCGGATGCGCACACCAATAACTCCTCACTCCTACCTCCTAACTTAAAAGGGGGTCACCATGCTTACTGCCCTGTTTATCGGTCTGGGGTCCATCGGGACCCGGCATTTGAAAAATCTGACGGCGATCTGCGCACAGCGCGGGCTGGCGCTGCGGGCTGATGCGCTGCGCAGTGATTTAGCCCGCCCGTTGCGCCCCGGTGCGGCAGAACTGCTGCACAGCCAGTTCACCACCTTGCAGGATTCCGCCGCCTTGCCGCACTACGATTTGGCGTTTATCACCAACCCCACCAGCCTGCACGCGCAGGCATTGGAGGAAATTCGCGGCCTGGCAGACGCGCTGTTTATCGAAAAGCCCATTGTTTCCGCCGAGCAGACGGATGTAGACCTTGCCGCCCTGCTGCCCGCCGGGCAGAAAGCCTATGTGGCTGCACCCATGCGCTGGTGCGGCACCATGCTGGCGCTGAAAAATCACCTGCCCGGCCTGCGCCCCTACAGTGCGCGGGTGATCTGTTCCTCCTACCTGCCGGACTGGCGGCCGGGGGTGGATTACCGCACGGTGTACAGTGCCCACAAGGCCCTGGGCGGCGGCGTGACCATCGACCTGATCCATGAATGGGATTACCTGGTCGATCTCTTCGGCGTGCCGGAAACAATTTGTAATATACGCGGAAAATATTCCGATTTGGAAATCGATTCTGACGACCTTTCCATCTATATTGCCCAATATCCCACCCTGCTGGCGGAAGTGCACCTGGATTACTTTGGCCGCACCTACCGCCGCTCCATTGAGCTGTTCTGCAAGGATGGCAGCTGCGTGGCGGATTTTGGCGCCGGAACGCTGACCCTGCCCAACGGTGCGGTGGAACACTATGAGGAGGACGTCAACGAGCGCTACCTGCGCGAGATGAATTATTTCCTTGACTATGCCGCCGGGGAGGAAACCGAGAGCCTGAACCCGCCCGCCACGGCACTGCAAGTATTAAAACTGACATTGGGGGAACAACAATGAACCGTCTGTTGATCACCATCTGCGGCCGTGCAGGCAGCAAGGGCTTTAAGAACAAAAACCTCAAAACCTTCTCCGGCCACCCGCTGGTGTATTATTCGCTCAGCGCCGCCGAGCTGTTTATCAAAAAGCATCCCGAACTGCACATTGACATTGCCCTAAACACCGACAGCCCGGAGCTGGCCGAATTGGTTGCCGCCAAGTACCCGGAAGTCATCTTCCTGCCGCGCGGCGAGGAACTGGGCGGCGACCGCGTGCCTAAGATGGCTGTCTATCAGGACAGTCTGCACCGCATGGAGGAACGCACCGGCCAGCCGTATGACTGGTACATGGACCTGGACATCACCAGCCCCCTGCGCACCGAATCGGACATCGAAAACGCCTTCGCCAAAAAACAGAGCCGCGATGATCTGGATCTGGTGTTCAGCGTGTGCGAAGCCCGCCGCAATCCCTGGTTCAATATGGTCAAAACTGTGGACGACCATGTTGAACAGGTCTGCAAGAGTGAGTTCACCGGCCGCCAGCAGGCTCCGGATGTGTATGATGTAAACGCTTCCATCTATGTCTTCAAGCGGGATTTCCTCGCCACCAACACGGACGGCATGCTGTGGCGCGGCAAGATCGGCATCAGCGTGATGATGGATACCGGCATTATTGATATCGACTCGGAGCACGACTACCTGTTGATGGAAGCCATTGCCCAGCACCTGTATGCCCATTACCCGGAGTTTGCGCGGCGCAGGGCATCATCAATGCGGTCGCCGGGGATCATGCGCTTGCTCTGCCAGTAGCGGTCGCGGCCATTGGCGGGTTCGCCTGCAATGGCGGTAATACCGCGCTCGGTATCGTGGGTGGAAAGGAAGTTCATTGCGCAGTCCAGCGCCGGTTTGGGATAGTTTTCGCAGATGGACATGATCTGCTCCCCCACCGCGCTGGCATCCTCGCCGCGGGCAAAAGCCACAGCTGCATTGCGGAACGGGTAGTTCATGGTGGCATCCAGCCCATGGCCGCGCAGGTAGGTGCGGCGGTGGTCGAACGCTTCCTTGGTGGTGGCGTCCTCCCACACTTCGCCGATGAGCAGCTTGTCCTCGCCGTGGGCTTTGACGGCGGCACGGATCTTTTCGATAAAATCATCAGGCAGTTCATCCGCCACATCCAGCCGGAAGCCGGAAGCCCCCAGCCCCAGCCATGTATCAATCACGCCACCCTTGCCGCAGACAAAGTTGCCGTAAGAGGGGTCCTCCTCCTCCACTTCGGGCAGGGTCTCAAAGCCCCACCAGCTGCGGTAGCCGCCGACATAACCGGAATCGAAGTCATACCAGCTGCGGTAGGGCGAATTGCGGTCACGGTAAGCGCCGCCGGGGCCATAGCGGCCTTCGCGGTTAAAATAGAGCGAATCCGAACCGGTGTGGCTGAACACGCCATCCAGAATAATGCGGATGCCGTGTTTTTTGGCCTCGGCGCACAGGGCGGCAAAATCCTCGTTGGTGCCCAGCAGTGGATCGGCTTTCAGGTAGTTGGCCGTATTGTAGCGGTGGTTGGCGTGGGCCTCAAAAATGGGGTTCAGGTAAATGCAGGTAACGCCCAGCTCTTCCAGGTAAGGCAGCTTTTGCTGGATGCCCGCAAAATCGCCGCCGTAATAGTCCATGTTCAGGTAGCCTTCGCTCTGCTCATTGGGCCAAAAGTACGGCTCGCCGGTTTTATCCGGGCGGTAAATGCGGTCCGCAAAGGGCAGCGGCTTGTTGGGTACGCCCTCATAAAAGCGGTCCGGGAAGATCTGGTACATCGTACCGTCTTTGATCCAGTCCGGGGTCTTGAAGTCCGGCTCGTACACCGTCAGCTGCCAATCCAGGCCATTCACCCAGGTCAGCTCACCTTCCCCGTTGGCGGTGCGGTAAATCTTGCGGAAATCCGTGTACAGGTCAAAGTGGTAAAAATACAATCCCGATGTGGTGGGGGCCAGCTGGAACACAAAATGGTTTACGCCGGGGGTCTGGCCGTCAAAATCCATGCGGTAATGCACGGGATCTTCGCGGTCTTTGGTCAGCACCAGGTGTGGGTCCACATAGCCCAGTCTTTCCGGCACAGTCAACCGCCAGGTAACGGTCTGCCCCGCCGGAACTGCGCCAAACGGTGTTTTATACTCCGCACAGCGGGAGTTAAAAAAAGTATGCGTTGGTTGTTCAGGCAAACAAATCAGTCCTCACATTGAACAAGTGTACAAAAACAGCCGTGACCCACTGGCGCCGGCAAATTCAAGTCGGCTGCCGGGATCGCGGCTGTTCGTTTATTTTATTGTACGGGCAGCGCGTGTACGTTCACAGCTGCACACGCGCCCGCACTGCGGTTAAAGCTCTGCTTTGGGCAGATTATTTAACCGGGGTAGCGCCCCAGATATCGCGGGCGTAATCCATGATGGAACGGTCGGCGGAGAAGATGCCGGCGTTGGAAATGTTCATCAGGCTCATGCGGTTCCAGGTCTGCTTCTGCTTGTACAATTCCTGCACGGTGTGCTGGGCACGGCGGTAATCCTTGAAGTCAGCCAGGACCATGTACGGGTCAGAGTTGCGCAGGTTGTTGGTAACCTCGCTGAAGCTCTCACCGTTCCAGCCCTTTTCCAGCATATCCAGAACTGCCATGGCAACATTATCATCAGAGATGAATGCCTGCGGATGGTAGCCCATGCCTTTCAGTGCGTTGACTTCGGGGGTCAGCATACCAAAGATGATCTCGTTGTCCTTACCGGCGGCATCGGCGATTTCCACGTTCGCGCCGTCCAGGGTACCCAGGGTGATTGCGCCGTTCAGCATGAACTTCATGTTGCCGGTGCCGGAAGCCTCGGTGCCGGCCAGAGAGATCTGCTCGGACACTTCGGAAGCGGGCATCAGGCGCTCAGACAGGCAGACACAGTAGTCTTCCAGGTAGACAATGCGCAGCTTATCTTTAACAGCGGGATCGTTGTCAATCAGCTTGCCCAGCTTGCAGATCATGCGGATCATCTGCTTGGCCATGTAGTAGCCGGGGGCAGCCTTGGCGCCGAAGATATAGGTCTTGGGCACAAAGTCAGCGTTCGGGTTTGCCTTCAGATACAGGTACTCAGCGGCAATGTTCATGGCGTTCAGGTGCTGGCGCTTGTACTCGTGCATGCGCTTGACCTGGCAGTCAAAGATAGAATCCGGGTCAATGACCTGGCCGGTGGCCTTTTCCAGATAGTTGGCAAAGTTCACCTTGTTGGCGCGCTTGACGGCGGCCAGCTTATCCAGCATGGCGGAATCGTCAGCAAATTTCTCGAACTTCTTCAGTTCGGAAGCATCCTGCTTGAAGCCGGGGCCGATGGAATCTTCCAGCAGCTTGGTCAGGCCGGGGTTGGCAGCCAGCAGCCAGCGGCGGTAAGCAATACCGTTGGTAACGTTCTTGAATGCTTTCGGCTTGTACAGGAAGTAATCATGGAACACGCTGTCCTTGATGATCTCGCTGTGCAGCTTGGAAACGCCGTTGATGGAATGGCAGGTGTAGGCGCAGATGTTGGCCATGCGGACCTGGTTGTCGCCAATGATTGCCATGTAGTTGATCTTGCCCTGGTCGCCGGGGAAGGCTTTCTCCAGGTCAGCACGGCAGCGGCGGTCCATTTCGCAGACGATCTGCCAGATACGCGGCAGGGTGGAGCGGAAGATATCCGCGTTCCACTTCTCGAGAGCCTCACTCATGACAGTGTGGTTGGTGTAAGCAAAGACCTTGCGGCAGATGTCGAAAGCTGCATCCCATTCATAGCTGCACTCATCCAGCAAAATGCGCATCATTTCGGGGATGGCAATGGTCGGGTGGGTATCGTTCAGCTGGATGGCGATCTTATCCGGCAGATTTTCCAGGGTACCGTACTGGTTCAGGTGGTTGCCCAGGATATCGGCAACGGAAGCAGCGCTGAAGAAGTACTGCTGGCGCAGGCGAAGGATCTTGCCCTCGGTGTGGTTATCGTTGGGGTACAGGATCTTGGAGATCAGCTCTGCGGAAGCAGACTGGCTGATAGCGGTGTTATAGTTGCCGGCGTTGAAGCTGCTCATATCAAAGCTGGGTGCCTTGGCCTGCCACAGGCGCAGCTTGGAAACGCCCTGCGTGCCGTAACCGGCAACGTACATATCGTTGGGAACAGCAATGACAGAGTTGTAGTTTTCGTACTTGACATGGTGGAAACCGCCCTCCCAGGTCTCGATAGCCTGGCCGTCAAAGCGGATCTCCTGTGCCTGGTCGGGGTGGGATTTGATCCACACCTGGCCGCCGGGCAGCCAGTTGTCAGCGGTTTCCTGCTGCCAGCCGTCCACGATCTTCTGCTTGAAGATGCCATACTCATACAAAATAGAGTAGCCGGTGCCGGGGATGCAGTCGGTAGCCATGCCATCCAGGTAGCAGGCAGCCAGACGGCCCAGGCCACCGTTGCCGAGGCCTGCATCAGGCTCCTGCTCATAAATGGTGTCGATCTTGATATCGGCGTCAGCCAGAACCTGCTCGGCAACTTCGTTCAGGCCCAGGTTGAACAGGCTGGTGCGCAGGCTGCGGCCCATCAGGAACTCCATGCAGAGGTAATAGACCTGTTTTTTGCCTTCGCCCAGGGTCTTGGCCTGGAACTGCTTCTGGCGGTCAGACATGATCTGACGAACGATCATTGCCATGCAGCGGTAGATCTGCTCGGCGGAAGCAACGTCCAACGTGACGCCGCATTCGCTGACGACCTTGTCTTTGAGAATTTTTTCAAATTCTTTTTTAGTAAGTTTCATCAAAAGTATCCCTCTCCTTACGGCTTATCTATACCAGAACCCTCTGGGATTATACTGATTTTTCAAAATCAATAAAAATACTTACCTTAAGCATTATAGTCAAAATTGGCGATATGTGCAAGGCTTTTTTCCCACACGCGTCAATTTTTTCAATTTTACACAAAAGGGGCTTTTTCTTACGGGCATTTTATACTATAATATAAGGGTATAATTTTAAGCATTTTTCCTGCACTGCGGGGGCTGGTGGGCGGTTTTGCCGCGCAGAAGCCCCTTTCCATCCCGCTTTTGGCGACAAAAGTGCAGGGTGTACCTGATAAAAACACCATTAACTGAAACAAAGGAGACCCCAACTATGGCTAACAAAGTACGTCTGACCATCTGCGGTTCGAGCTATGTGATCTCTACCAACGAAAGTGAAGATTACATGCAGAATCTGGCCGAGCGCCTGAATCTTGATATGAATGAGCTGATGAGCTCTTCCAATTCGGTTTCCATCACCACCGCTGCCATCATGACCGCGCTGAACTACCGCGATGAGCTGGAAAAGGCCAGCGGCAGCGCGGATAATATGCGCCGCCAGATCAAAGACTATCTGGAGGATGCCGCCTCCGCCAAGATGGCTGCCGAGGAGCTGCGCCGCGAAAACGCCGCCCTGCGCAAAAAGGTGGACGACCTGCACCGCCGTTCCCTGACGAGCGAAGCCTGATGGAACAGACTGTTTTACAGCGCCCGGAGATCCTGGCCCCCGCCGGCAATGCTGATATGCTGCGGGCTGCGGTGTTTGCCGGGGCTGACGCCGTATATCTTGGGCTGGATGGCTACAATGCGCGGCGCAGCGCTGGGAACTTTGACCCTGATGCCCTGCGCGAAGCCGTCTGTTTTTGTCATGCCCGCGGGGTTGCGGTGCATGTGACCCTGAACACGCTGGTTTACGCCGCCGAGCTGGGCGGCCTGGCCGATGCCGTGCGCGCTGTTGCCGCCGCCGGGGCGGATGCCGTGATTGTGGATGACCTTGCCACCGCGCAGCTGGTGCGCAGCATTGCGCCTGGCCTGCGCCTGCACGGCTCTACCCAGATGAGCATCCACACCGCAGAGGGCGCCAAGATGCTGGCAAAGCTGGGGTATTCCCGCGCCATTCTGGCCCGTGAGCTGAGCCTGGCGGAGATCGAAGCCGTGGTAAAGGCAAGCCCGATCGAATGCGAAGTGTTTGTACACGGCGCGATGTGCATGTCCATGAGCGGCCAGTGCATGATGAGCGCGTTCCTGGGCGGGCGCAGCGGCAATCGCGGTGCCTGCGCGGGTCCCTGCCGCCTGCCGTTTGATGCTACCAACGGCCTGCGCCCCGGCCAGCCGGGCAAAGCCTGCCACCTGAGCCTGAAAGACATGGACCTTGTGCCCCACATGGCCCAGCTGAAAGCCGCCGGGGTTGCCAGCATTAAAATTGAAGGCCGCCTGCGCACGCCGGAATATGCCGCCGCTGCGGTAACGGCCTGCCGCGCAGCCCGCGCCGGGCAGCCCTATGATGAAGCGCTGCTGCGGGATATTTTCTCCCGCTCCGGCTTCAGTGATGCCTATCTGGTAGGCCGCAATGACGGCACCATGTTTGGCGTGCGCACCGAAGCCGATGCAGCCGCTACGCGCGCCGCCACGCCGAAAGCCCGCGAGCTGTTCCGCCGCGAACTGGAGCGCATTCCGGTGCATTTCTGCGTCAGCGGCGGTGTGGAGGACGGCGGCATCAAGCTGACAGCTTTCGATGACAACGGCAGCCGTGTCAATGTGTACAGCGCCGACGAACCGCAGCCCGCACAGAAAGACCCCGCCCCCGGCATTGAGCGTGCCCTGGGCAAAACCGGCGGTACGCCGTTCACCTGCGCCGGGGTTGAGTTTGCCTGCAGCGAGGGCGGCCCCGGATTTTTGCCCGGCTCCGCCTGGAATGAGATGCGCCGCGAAGCGCTGGACAAGCTGCTGCAAAAGCGCAGTGAACCTGCGCCCCTGGCCACAAAGGAAATCACCCTGCCGGAATACGCCGAGCACGAAGTAGGCATGATACCCCAGCTGACCGCCCGTTTTGAAACCGCTGCCCAGCTGCCCGGTGCCGAATACCTGGCCAAGCTGCGCTATCTGATCCTGCCCATCCGGGAAGCGGACGCTGTGCCGCAGCCCTTGCGCTGCAAAACGCTGCTGGAGCTGCCCCGCGCTGCTTTCGGCACTGTGGAACCGGATACCATGCGCCGCCTGGCTGCGCTGGAAGGTTCCGGCTTTGCGGGTGTGGTTGCAAACAATCTGGCGCAGTTTGGGTATGCCTCTCCCCTGCCGGTGTTCGGCGGGCTGGGGCTGAATGTAACCAACCCAATGTCTGCGGCAGAGTATGTGCGCCTGGGTGCCTGTGGCCTGCTGGTGCAGCCTGAAACGGCCCTGACCGCCATGCGTGCTGTGGCACCCCGGCAGAAAGACGGCACCCCGGTGCCCACCGCTTGTGGTGGACTGCGGCGGTGAGGTATTCGGGAAACCCCAGGATGAAGCCGACGCCCTGCGCATGCTGCGGGCACTCTCCGGCCGCACCCACAAGGTGCACACCGGCGTCTGCATCTGCAAGGGCGGCCGCGCGGCCGCTACCGTGGAGACGACGCTGGTGCATTTCTCGCCCATCGTCGAGGACGACCTGCGCGCCTACGTCCGCACGCCGGAGCCGTATGACAAGGCCGGGGCCTATGCCATCCAGGGGCATGCTGCCCTCTGGTGCGCGGGCATCGAGGGGTGCTATTACAACATTATGGGGCTGCCGGTCCACCGCGCGGCACAGCTTTTGCGCGAATTTGCGTAACATTTGCCAACAGCCCCGCCAAAGAAAGTGGGAGCTGCATGGGCAAATTCAAAGACACTCTGACTGCATTTTTCAGGAGAATACAGGCTATGTTTACCAAGGATATTGGCATTGACCTTGGCACCGCCAACACGCTGGTGTATATGAAAGGCCGCGGCATTATCATCCGCGAGCCCAGCGTTGTGGCGGTGGACCCGCGCAGTGATGAACTGCGGGTCCGCAGCGTCGGACACGAGGCAAAGGCCGTCATCGGCCGCGCACCGGGGTCCATCGTGGCAGTCCGACCGTTAAAGGACGGCGTCATCGCGGACTTTGACATTACCGCCGCCATGCTGCAAAGTTTTATCCGCCAGGCATGCGGCAGCAGTGTTCGTGCGGCCGCGCGTGGTCATCTGCGTGCCGTCCGGCGTGACCGAAGTGGAACGCCGCGCCGTGCGTCAGGCCGCCGCCAAAGCCGGTGCCCGCCAGGTAACGGTGATCGAAGAGCCGATGGCCGCCGCCATCGGTGCGGGCCTGCCCACCACCGATGCCATCGGCAGCATGATTGTGGATATCGGCGGCGGCACGGCGGAAGTGGCTGTTATCAGCCTTTCCGGCATTGTGGCATCCCGCAGCGTGCGCTGTGCGGGCGATGCGCTGGACCAGAGCATTACCAGCTTTATCAAGCGCAAGTACAACCTGCTGGTGGGCGAACGCACTGCTGAGCAGATCAAGATCGAGATCGGCTCTGCCTGCCCCCAGGACCCCGAGACCAGCATGGAGATCAAGGGCCGTAACCTGGTGGATGGCCTGCCGAAAGATATCCTGATCCGCTCCGAAGAAGTGCGCGAGGCAATGAACGAAAACCTGATGCGCATTGTGGAAGCCATCAAGGACACGCTGGAATGCACTCCGCCGGAGCTTTCCAGCGATATCATTGACCGCGGCATCATGCTTTCGGGCGGCGGTGCCCTGCTGCGCGGGCTGGATACTCTGATCCAGAACGAAACCGGCATTGAGGTACACATTGCCGAAGCCCCGCTGGACTGCGTTGCCCTCGGCGCCGGCGCCGTCCTCGACAATCCCGACCTGGCTGGCAAACGCCGCGAGGAAATGAGCTATTTATAACGCGCCCCGTTGTAGAGGTGCGTGCAAAAGGCCCCCCTCTGTTATCACCCGCGACAACGTTACCATGATGATCGACACCGTTGTCTTCTTCCAGGTGTTTGATGCCAAGCTGTTTGCTTACGGTGTCAACCGCCCCATCCAGGCCATCGAGAACCTTTCTGCTACCACGCTGCGCGATATCATCGGTTCTATGTCCCTGGACGAAACGCTGACCAGCCGCGATCTGATCAACACCAAGATCACCGCCAGCCTGGACGAAGCGACCGACCGCTGGGGCATTAAGGTAAACCGCGTGGAGCTGAAAAATATTGAGCCCCCGGCAGAGATCCGCCAGGCCATGGAAAAGCAGATGAAGGCCGACCGTGAAAAGCGCGCTTCCATCCTGCTGGCGGAGGGCGAAAAGCAGGCTGCCATTACCCGCGCCGAAGGCGAAAAGGAAAGCGCCATCCTGCGCGCCGAAGCCGTAAAGCAGCAGCGCATCCGGGAAGCTGAAGGCGAAGCCCAGGCTCCTGCTGATGTGCAGAAAGCCAAAGCGGACTCTATCCGCCTGATCAACGAAGCCGCCCCCAGCCAGAACATGCTTGCCCTGCGCAGCATGGAAGCTCGCTGAGCTGCCGCTACGGCGGGGATGTCGTCCTCTTTCAGAGCTGAGTAACCGGCCACTACCGTGTTGGGTCGGCACAACTCCGGCCGGGCCATGTAATATTCACTCAGGCCCCGCAGCCGCACACCGTGCTGGGCGGCGGCCTGTACCATGGCGGCTTCACTCTCGGCTTGGGGCAGCGTCAGCAGAAAATGCAGCCCGCTGTGTACACCGTCCAGTTCCACGCCCGGCAGGGCCGCCCGCAGCGCCGCAGCAAAAGTTTCCATGCGGCGCTTGTAGGCAAGGCGCATCCGGGCCAGGTGGCGGGTAAAATACCCGCCCGCCATAAACTCGCAAAGTGTCTGCTGCTCAAACCGGCTCACCGTGTTGGCGTAGGCCGCAAAATCCCGGCGATACCGCCTCAGCAGGCTTTGCGGCAGCACCATGCAGGCAATGCGGATGCCGGGGGCAAGGCTTTTGGAGAAGGTGGTCAGGTATACCACCGGCCCGTCCGCCCCCGCCATGCCCTGCAGACAGGGGAGGGGACGCGTGTCAAAGCGGAACTCTGAATCGTAATCATCCTCCAAAATATACCGCCCCGGTTTTTCGGCCGCCCAGGCCAGCAGTTGTGCCCGGCGGGTGGCGGGCATCGTTACACCGGTGGGAAAATGATGGCTCGGCGTCAGATAGCACAGGCTTGCCCCGCTGGCCTCGAGCGCCGAAACCGACAAACCGTCCCGGTCAATGTCCACCAACGTACAGGGCAAGCCACTGTTGCCCAAAACCGCCCGCGTGCGGGAGTAGCCCGGGTTCTCGATGGCCGCCGTGCAATTACCGAACAGGTGCGCCACGCAGCCCAGCAGATACTCAATGCCCGCACCCACCACGATTTGCTCCGGCGTACACTCCACACCGCGATAATCCGAGAGGTAGTGCGCGATCTCGCCCCGCAGGTCAGCGTCGCCCTGCATCTCGCCGCGCTGCAAAAGCTCCGGCCGCTGGTAGAGCAGCTCCTTTTGGATGCGCCCCCAGCTGCGCGCCGGGAACAGCGCCGTGTCCACACTGCCGGTGGAAAGTCGTCAAACTAGCGTGGCGGGTTCGCCCACAGTATTTTTTGGCGGCAGGCACAACAGCCTGCGGGGCCGGGCGCGGCGTGCGGGTATGCAGCATGCCGTAGGTTTTCTGCACGTAAAAACCGCTGCGGGGGCGCGGTTCGGCCAGGCCCTCGGCTGCCAGCATCTGGTAGGCCGTGTCCACGGTGTTTACGCTCACGCCCTGCTGGGCGGCCATGGTGCGCCGCCCTGGCAAAGGCGTGCCGGGGGCGCGGTCGCCGCGGCGTATCTCGTCCGCCAGGGCGGCGTACAGCTGCTCATACAATGGTGTTTTTAAGCGGGGGTCCAGTTCGATCATGGCAAATCTCTCCTTAACTGGCACTATAAAAAAATCAAAAACTGGGCATTTTCTTGATGCCAGAAAGCGCTATAATGGGAGCATACCTTGCAAGGAAGTATTTGTCAACCGCTTTGTGGTAAAAAAGTAAAAAAGATAGGGGAGCAGAAAATTATGTCTACATCCACCATGTGGCTGCTGCTGTTTGTGGTAGTGGCGCTGGCCCTGCTGGTAGCAGCTTTGACCAAAACGAAATTTACTGTGCAAAAAATCAGCATCATCGGCGTGATGGCCGCCCTCAGCCTGGTTGCGTATGAGTTTTTCCGCATTCCCAACGTGTTGGGCACCGGTTCTTCTTTCCACCTGGGCAACACCTTTACCGCACTGACCGCCCTGATGCTGGACGGCGTTTCCGGCGGCTTGGCCGGTGCTATCGGCCTGGCTTTGGCCGATATTCTCGCTGGCGACCCCGGTTATGCCATCACCACCTTTATCCTTAAATTCATCATCGGCATTGTCTGCGGCTTTGTGGCGCATAAGGTCATCCACCTGAAAGACTACCCCACCGCCAACAGAGGCAAGTATCTGCTGGTCGTCACCGCCAGTGCGTTCAGCGGCCTGCTGGTCAACGTGTTTTCCTTGTTCCACAAGAACAGCTCCGCCCACATTTTATCGTTGATGCGCGCAATGCGGGTCAGGTCGCGGAAAGAGTCCCCGGTATACTTGGCAAGCTCGGTGTTATCGCTGGCGCACATCAGGCTGACGGCAATGGCATGGCACAGCTGGCTGACATAGCCGATCATGTGGTCATGCTCTGCCGGGCTGAGCACGCTAATGCGGGCAAACCCCAGTGTGCGGGCCAGGGTACGGCACCATTCAATGGCTTCCGGGGTGTTTTTTTCGGTGGGGGTAATGATAAAGTTTGCCGGGGCAAAGTTTACCTCGGCACTGTGGGCCACGCCGCTGGTCTCACGGCCGGCCATGGGGTGGCTGGCAATGAACTCCACGCCCTCCGGCAGCATCTGCTGCACCGGCTCCACCACGCCGCGCTTTACGCCGGAAACATCGGTTACCAGCGTGCCGGGGCGGACCAGGTGGCCGTACTGCTTGACCCATTCCAGCAGCACAGTGGGGTACAGGCCAAAGATGATGTAATCCGCGTTCTGCACCAGGTCGTCAAAGTTTTCGTTGCGGCCCTCGCAGATATAGGCGTGTTCCAGCGCATAATCCAGCGTGCTCTGGCTGTGGGTAATGCCGGTCACGCGGTAGCCTTTCTGGCTGAGCACCTGGGCATATTTGCCGCCCAGTAGGCCCAGGCCCACAATTAAAAACGTTTTGTTTTTATCCATCCCGTCCATTTTGCTTTCACCCCTGATTTGTTACATGGGCCCCCAGGGCCTTGATGACCTCAAAGAAATTCGGCCAGCTTTTGTTGACCGCGTTGGCCCCCTTGATGACCGCCGGCTGGCCTGCGGCCAGGGCAGCAACGGCCATTGCCATTACAATGCGGTGGTCGTTATGGCCGTTCAGCGGCGCCGTGGGCTTGTGCAGGGCGCCGCCCTCAATTATCAGGGTATCGCCGTCCGCTTTTACCGTGCCGCCCATCTTGGCAAGCTCTTCCTGCATAGCGGCAATGCGGTCACACTCTTTAATGCGCAGCCGCCCGGCGTTGCGGATGATGGTGGTGCCGCTGCAGAAGCACCCCAGTGCGATGAGCACCGGGCCAAGGTCTGGGCAATCGGCCAGGTCGATCTCCACCGCCTTCAGCAGGCTGCGATGGAAGGTCACATGGCTGCCGCTGCGCTCAAACTTTGCGCCGCACTGCTTTAAGATATCCAGGATCACCCGGTCTCCCTGGTGGGAACCGGAGGGCAGACCCGTTATCGTAATGCCGCCCACAGTGCTGCCCAGCACGGCCAAAAACGCCGCCTGGCTGTAATCGCCTTCAACATCCATGTCTGCTGCCGCATAATGCTGCGGCGCTGCCACTTTGTAGGTGGCGGAGCCATCCTTGCGGGCGCGGACCGAAACTTTAACGCCAAATTTTTGCATCGCGTCTGTGGTCAGGTCCACATAGCTGCGGCTTTCAAAGGGAGCGCGCACCTCAATGGTGCTGGGGGCTTCCATCAACGGGGTGGCAAACAGCAGCCCGCTGATGAACTGGCTGGACACATCCCCCGGCAGGGTGAACCCGCCCGGACGCAGCCGCCCAAACACAGTAATGCCCTCGGGGGTCTGCTCAAAGCGCAGGCCCTGGCGATCAAACAACATCTGGTACACGGCCTGGGGGCGGTCAAACAACCGCCCCGCACCGGTGAAGCGTACCTTCCGTTAGGCTGAACAGCGCTCATAAAACGCAGGCGGCCTGCGCCCGGCCGCGTTACGGTCACGAATCCGCCGGAACTGCCCCGGCCGGTGATGGTCACGGCGGCAGGCTCCTCCGCCACCTTGGCGCCCAGCTGGGTCACAGCGCCCAAGGTGGCGCGGATGTCCTGGCTGTACTCAATATTGGTAATGTGGCTGACCCCATCGGCCAGCGCCGCGCACAAAACAGCGCGGTGTGCCGCACTTTTGCTGGGCGGCACGGTGGCCTGGCCGCTTAAGCGGCTGACATGCAGGCGAGCATCCATGGATTACATCTCCCGGCCGATAGCGGCAGCAACCTTGCGGCAGTTGGCGATGGTCTCGGCAAACTTTTCAGGCTTCAGGCACTGGGCACCGTCGCTCCAGGCGCACTGCGGGTTGGCCGTCGGCACCGGCAGCCACAGCGGCCAGGGCCATGCTATGTACAGCGCCGGTGGCGTGGCTGGGGTCAACGATGATGGGCAGGTGGGTCTTTTCCTTGATGACCGGCACGGCGGACAGGTCCAGCGTGTTGCGGGTGGCGCGCTCAAAGGTGCGGATGCCGCGTTCGCAAAGAATGACGTTCTCATTGCCGCCGGCCATGATGTATTCGGCGGACATGATCCACTCCTCGATGGTGTTGGCCAGACCGCGCTTGAGCAGGATGGGCTTGTGCATCTTGCCAACGGCTTTCAGCAGCTGGAAGTTCTGCATGTTGCGGGCGCCGATCTGCACGATGTCGACGTATTCTTCAAACTCGTCGATGTGGGCCTCATCCATCAGCTCGCTGACGATGGGCAGGCCGGTGGCCTCACGGGCCTTCACCAGGTCGAGGATGCCCTCGGTGCCCAGGCCCTGGAAGGAATAGGGGCTGGTGCGGGGCTAAAGCGCCGCATCCCGCCGGCTTCCATCTTGCGCCATTTTGGGCGTCCAGCCCTCCACACTGCAGGGGCCGGCCATCACGGCGATGGGGGACTTGCCGCCAATCTTGATGCCGTTCGACCACGGCATCTGGAACCACAGCACACACGGGCCGTTCTGACCCAGGGGGGCGGGCACGTTGCCCGGCGTTTTGGTATCGCCCACCAGCCGCCGCAGGCGATGACCTGCCGCAGGCGATGACCTGCCGTGTCTGCTTGCTGATCTCCGCCACAGCCTGAGATTCGTACTTGCGGAACGATGCCTCGCCTTCACGCGCAAAGATATCCGGGATGGGCATTCCGGTGTTTTTCTCGATCACTTCATCCAGATCCACATAGGTTTTGCCCAGCGTTTTGGCCAGGGCACGCCCGATGGTGGACTTGCCGCAGCCCGGCATTCCGATGATGGCCACGTTGGAAAGATCTCGCTTGAGCTTGCGGTGGGTGTCAGCGATCACAGCTTCCGGCAGCTTTTGGCCGGTAAAGTGCTCCGCCGCGTACACTGCCTGCGCCACCAGCATCTCGAACCCACAGTAGGCGGGCACGCCAAGTTCCTCCGCACGGAGCAAAAGTTCGGTGCGGAACGGATTATAAACGCAGTCCAGCACGGCTTCCAGCTTGGGGAAAGCATGCAGGTCCAGCAGGCAGCTGCCGTTGTTGGGGTACATGCCCGCCGGGGTGGTGTTGATAATGATATTGATTTCCGGGTGCTGCTGGGCTTCCTCATAGGTCAGGGCACCGTCCTTGCCGGTGCGGCTGGCGGTCAGCACCTGTTTGGCTCCGGCGTCCTGGCAGACAGCCGTGACGGTGTTGTGGGTACCGCCGGTGCCCAGCACCAGCACCACAGCCCCGGCAAACTTCACGCCGTGGCAGCGGGCCAGGTAGGCAAAGCCGGTATAATCCGTATTATAGCCATACAGCTTGCCATCCCGGTTGACCACGGTGTTCACTGCGCCGATGGCCGCCGCACGTGGTTCCACCTCATCGCAATATGGGATGACCAGCTTTTTGTACGGGATGGTAACATTGATGGCTTTGAACGCCTTTGCCTGCATAAAGGCATGGGCTTCTTCCTCCGTGGGCAGCGGATGCAGCTCATAGGAATAGCCGCACACGGCCTCATGGATGATTTTGGAATAGCTGTGGCCCAGTTTGGCTCCGATCAGACCGTATTCCATGTTGCGCTTCCTTTCTGTTTGCTTCAGCTGTATTACTTTTGCCCCAGCGTACCGTAACGCACGGTCAGCAGGTCCAGCACGGCAAATGCTGCCAGGGTGTTCTGCACCACAGCAGCACGGGGCACAATGCAGGGGTCGTGCCGGCCCTTGATCTGCAGTTTTGCATCTGCCTTGGCGATATAATCCACGGTATCCTGTTCTTTATAAATGCTGGGGGGTGGGCTTTACCGCCGTGCGGAACACAATGGGCATGCCGTTGGCAATGCCGCCGTTGATGCCGCCGTTTGTTGGTGGCCGTTACCACTTTGCCGTCCCGCATGGTAAACGGGTCGTTTGCCTGGGAGCCGCGCAGGTCCGCAAAGGCAAAGCCCGCGCCAAACTCAATGCCTTTGACAGCGGGGATGGCAAACGCCAGGTGGGCGATCTCACTTTCCACACTGTCAAAGAACGGTTCGCCGATGCCCGCGGGCACCCCGGTGATGACAGTTTCCAGAATACCGCCCACGCTGTCGCCCTCGGCCCCGGCTGCGCGGATGGCTGCCTGCATGGGGGCTTCTTTTTCGGGGTCCAACAGGGCAAAATGGCCCGGCTGTGGTTCCGCCATAATCAAACCGGCAGAGCTGGAAAGCGGAGCATCCTCCACCCCGGCACAGCGGGCAATGTGGGTATACACCTTAATACCGCGCTGTGCCAGAATGTGCTCACAGATTGAACCCGCAGCCACGCTGGCTGCGGTGATGCGGCCGGAAAAGTGGCCGCCGCCGCGGGCATCCTGCCAGCCTTCATATTTGGCATATGCCGTGTAATCCGCGTGGCCGGGGCGCAGCAGATCCGCCGTTTTTGCATAATCTCCGCTGCGGGTGTTGGTGTTGCGGATCATCATGGTGATGGGGGTGCCGGTGGTATGGCCGTTGACCACACCGCTCAAAAACTCCACCACATCCGGCTCGGTGCGGGCGGTGGAAAGCCCATCTCCGCGGGCGCGGCGGCGGTCCATCCGCTCGGCGATGTACGCTTCATCCACCGGCAACCCCGCGGCCAGGCCGTCCAGCACAGCGCCGACGGCGGCACCGTGGCTTTCGCCAAAAATGGTCAGGCCCAATGCATTGCCAAAGGTATTTTTCATCGGCTCAGTCCTCGTTTTCCTTGATGCCAAGCAGGGCGGGCAGTTCGGTCATGGGAATCTTATCGGCGCGCCAGCAGCCCAGGCCGGGCACCTTGATGACGGTAATGGTGCTGCCCGTGCTCTTTTTTGTCGTGCTGCATATAGCTCAGCACCTTATTTTTGTCCACACCCGTGCGGGTGGGCAGGCCCAAAGTGCGGTAGATGGCGCGGGTGCGGCGCACAAGGGATTTATCCTCGATCATAGGCAGCATGCCAAGCGCCACGCACTCGCCATGGAACAGGCCGTTGGTGCGGCGGCCGCGCACCCCCTTGACAGCCTCAATGCCATGGCCGATGGTATGGCCAAAGTTCAGGCAGGCGCGCTGGCCCTGCTCGTGCTCATCGTTTTCCACCACGTTCTTCTTCACGCGCAGGGAACGGTAGATGATGCGCTCAATGTTTTCTTCGGGGTGTTCACACTCAAACAGGGCAAACAGCTCCGGGTCAGCAATCAGACCCGCCTTGATGGCCTCCGCCAGGCCGTTGACAAAGTGGCGGCGGGTAAAGGCACCCAGCAGGCGCAGGGTGCTGCACGCCCCGGTCAGGGTTTCCAGCAGGCTGTTGCAGGCGGCGGCATCGCAGCCAGCGGGACAGACAAGCTGTACATAAAAATAATACTCAAAAGGTACATGGGGCAGGGGGCGGCTTTTGATGCACTCCATGTTAAAGCCGCGGGCACCGATCTGGTCCAGCACCACGGCCAGCTGGCCGGGCTTGTGGCGGGCGGTAAACAGCAGGGAAAGCCGCTGCCCCTCGCCGGTCATCACCGGCGGCTGGGCGGCCCGCTCGATCACAATGAACCGCGTGGTGTTGTCGCCATCCATATTGATGCCTGCGGCTAACACTTCCAGCCCGTACAGGTCGGCGGTCTCAGCACTGGCAATGGCGGCTACCGTTGGATCGTTCAGCTCGGCAATGTGCTTGGCGGCATCGGCAGTGTTGATCCAGCTTTGGGTGGCAAAGCCATGCTGCTGCAAAAAATACGCTGCTTTGGGCCAACGCATGGCATCGCCCACCATGACCACCTTGCGGCTTTCATACCCGCAGGCCAGCATGGAGGCAATGGAGTTTGCCTTGCTGCCAACCTCCTGACCAAAGATCACATCGGCATGGGTGGCAAGGCCGTAACGCGCCCACTCGCTGGCGATAGCGCTTTCATTGGCGGCGGAAACCACCGCCACATCGGCCACGGTGTGCAGCTGATGCAGGCTGTATTCCACGCCGGGGAACGGCTTAAAGGTAGGTTCCAGGGCCTGAATGCGGCGGTTGCAGGCGTTATTCCACTCCTGCAGCTTGCGCAGGGCCAGGCTTCCGCTGCGCAGAACTTCCTGCTGCAGGCTTGCGGTGGAAAGTTCCGATGCGGTGGAAACCCACGCGGCGATATCTTCACTGCCGGGAACATCGATGCCACGGTTTTTCAGGCGGTCAAAAATCAGCACCGCACTTTCAAAGCGGGAAATCCCGCGGGTGATGCTGTTCAGGTTGATCTCTTCCCACGCGGTGGTAATAAAATCAGTGTGGGCTTCCAGGCCAAACACACGGATCAGCTCTGGGCAGAACACCGAGCAATGCTTGATGCGCACCGTATCCATGACGCAGCCGTCAGAATCCATACAGACAAGAAAATCCCGTTTGCGGATAAAATCAGTCAATGCGTTTGCCATACAAGAACCCCCTCTATGTTATCAATCGCAAAAAACCACATGCGGCATGCGGCGCTTTCCCGCGCTCTGCCGTCAACTCTTATCATACCAGAAAGCAGCAAATTTTTGCAAGCGTTTTTGTAAGGTTTTACACTTTTATGACAATTTTCTTTCAGCGACAAATTGCCTCTCCTTCCCCCTCGGTCTCACTCAGTGCCTGGCCGATGGGCTTGTTTACCAGCAGGGTTGCCATACCGTCCGCCGGGGTGGGCTGCTTGTTGATGACCACCAGGTCATCCCCGCGGAAATAGCGGATCAGCCCCGCCGCCGGGTAAACTCTCGGTCGAAACGCCCGCCCCGCCGAAAAATACAAGGCTGCGGGTATCCCGCAAAATTTCTTCCAATGCCGGTACCATACAAAGTTCCCCTTTCGCTTTTTGCTGAAGTGTTTTATAATGTACCTATCATTATAGCTTTTTTCAGGGAGGATGCAAGATGCAGCGCGAGATCACACAGGAAATGGCAAAGGACCGCCTGCCCCGGCGGGAGGCAGATGCCAACAAGGGCAGCTTTGGCAGTGTGCTGGCGGCGGCTGGCAGTATGGCCTACCGGGGCGCGGCGGCTCTCTGCACCGAGGGCGCTCTCCGTGCCGGGGCGGGCCTTGTCTACCTGGCCAGTGTGGAGCCGGTGGTGCAGATGGTGCTGACCCGTACGCCGGAATGCTGCGCCTGCGGCTGCCGCACGGCGGCTAACGGTGGCATCCACCCCCAGGACGCCGGGGCGCTGCGCAGCTGGTTCGACGGCAAAAACACCGTTCTGCTGGCAGGGCCCGGCCTGGGTGAAAGCGCCGCCCCGGTCTGCAACGCTCTGCTGGGCAAAAAAGCCCCCTGGTCCGCCGCTGTGCTGGACGCCGATGCCCTCAACGCGCTGGCTGCGGGCAAAATCAAAGGCCCCTTGCCGGACCAGACGGTCATCACGCCCCACCCCGGCGAAGCCGCCCGCCTGCTGGATTGTACAGTGGGGGAGGTGCAGGCTGACCGCGAAGCCGCCGCCCGCCGCCTGGCCGGGATGTATCACTGCATCGCGGTGCTGAAAGGAAGAGGCACCCTCATCGCCACCCCCGGCGGCGAAGTCTACCACAATCCCACCGGCAGCGCGGGCCTGGCCAAGGGCGGCAGCGGGGACATCCTCGCAGGCTTGCTGTCGGGTCTGCTGGCCGCCGGGCTGAAACAGGGCCGCACCGCGGAGGACGCCGCCATCGCTGCCGTCTGGCTGCACGGCGCGGCGGGAGACCGCTGCGCCAAACGCTTAGGCATGGCCGCCATGCTGCCCCATGATATTTTTGCAGACCTGGGTGCGATCTTTGCGGAGCTGGAGCGATAAACTACTGCAAAACGACTCTTTTTCGCCCTTTCCTATTGCCTGCACGGCCTATAGGGTGTATAATGGGACTGTATGTTCTGGATATTCTGGGGCTATACCGCATGATCTGAGCAGCCTGCGCCGATAAGGCCGGGCATCGTGCGGGTCCCCTTTTGTAAAAGGAGCAAGTGCTATGCCGCGTAAAGAAGGCCAGAAACGGAAACTGCTGGTACTGCTGCAGATTTTGGCGCGGGAGACCGACGAACGTCATCCGTTAAGTGTACCGCAAATCGTGGAAAAATTGAAAGAAAAGGGCATCGAAGCCGAACGCAAGAGCGTCTATGATGACCTGAACACCCTGAACGAGATGCCGGACTTCCCCTATGAGATCATGCAAAAACGGGGCCGGGGCGGCGGCTATTACATGACCGACGCCCCCTTTGAACTGGCGGAGCTGAAACTGCTGGTGGACGCTGTATATGCCAGCAAGTTCATCACCGCGCGCAAAAGCAAGGTGCTGATTGAAAAGCTGGGGCGGTTCACCTCCCGCTACCGTCAGGAGGAGTTGAACCGTAAAGTCTTAGTCAGCGGCCGCCTGAAAAGCACCGACGAGAAGATTTTGTATACCGTCGATGCCCTGCATGCCGCTATCACGGCAGGGGAGCAGGTGCGGTTCAAATACTGTGACTGGGACCTGCAAAAAAGATGACCCCCCGTCATGAAGGCCAGCTGTACACCGTCAGCCCCTGGGTGATGGTGTGGGAAAACGGAAACTATTACCTGATCGCCTATACCGAGGGCCGCCTGAAGCACTACCGCGTGGATAAGATGCAGGCTGTGCACCAGCTGCCCGGTACCACCCGCGAAGGCGCCGGCGAGTACGCCAACTTTGACGTGAACGCCTACATGCAGCAGATGTTCGGCATGTTCAACGGCCCGCTGAAAAAGGTGACGCTCCAGTGTGAGAACCGCTTTGCCGGGGCCATGATCGACCGTTTCGGCACCGGGCCGACTTTAGTCCCCTGCGATGACGGTGAGCATTTTACCATGATGGCCGAGGTGCAGGTCAGCCCCCAGTTCTTTGGCTGGGTGGCTGGCTTTGGCACCGGTGTGGTGGTGGCAGGCCCGCCCGAGGTGCGCGCCGAGATGAAAAAGACGCTGGACCGCCTGCAGGATCTTTACCGCTGATTGCAAAAAGCACGAAAATGTGCTATGCTAACTAGATATGAATTTCTGTCCAAGGGAGGACACCCTCGTTGCTGGAAAAAAATCAACGTACCAAAAGTATGCTCAGCGGTCTGCTGGATGTGGTGCTGCTGTTCGTCAGCTTTCTGCTGGCCAACTATGTGCGTTTTAATTATGTAGTCTTTTTTGAGCCCGGCGGCGCCGGCCCTGCGCTGCAGGTGGCCGGTGACCCGCGCAACTTTATTGCCGGGGCAGGCACCTCTGTCTTACTGGTGCTGGCCTACTGGGCGCATTACCATGGTGCCGTTTTATAACGATTACCTGCCCGCCCGCCCCACCATTGATGTGCTGGGCGATTGTAAGCTCATCAACATCCGGCAGACGCCGTTTGATAATATCCTGAACGCCTTTATCAAGCGCGCCATGGATGTGGTGGGCAGCCTGGTGCTGATTGTGCTCACCAGCCCCATCATGCTGGGGGTAGCCATCGGCGTCAAGCTGTCCAGCCCTGGGCCGATCATCTTTAAGCAGGAGCGCGTGGGGCTGAACAAACGCCCCTTTATGATGTATAAGTTCCGCTCCATGCGGGTGAACGCCGCCGAGGATTCGGCCTGGAGCACCAACAGCGACCCACGCAAAACGCGGTTCGGCAGCATTATCCGCAAATTCAGCCTGGATGAACTGCCGCAGTTTTTCAATGTATTAAAAGGGGATATGAGCCTGGTTGGCCCGCGGCCAGAGATCCCGTTCCATGTAGAGCATTTTAAGGAAGAAATTCCCCGTTACCTGGTGCGCCAGCAGGTGCGCCCCGGCCTGACCGGCTGGGCGCAGATCAACGGCCTGCGCGGTGACACTGATATTGCGGAGCGTATCCGTTATGATATCTGGTACATCGAAAACTGGACCGTTGCACTGGATATCAAAATTTTGTTCCGCACCGTGTTTGGCGGCAAAATGGTCAACGATGAAAAGATCCAGTAACCAACCAAAGGAGGGCTGAGGATGAAAAACGGCAAGCCGAAGGTAGCCATTGTGCATGACTGGTTGGTGGCATACGCCGGTGCAGACCGCGTGGTGGACTGTATGCACCATGTTTTCCCTGATGCACCCATCTATACCCTCGTCTATGACGAAAACAACATGCCTGCGTGGTTCAAGGATTATGATATCCGCACCACCTATCTCCAAAAGCTGCCTTTTGCCACCAAGCTGTACCGTGCCATGCTGCCGTGGATGCCCCGCGCGTTTGAAGCACTGGATCTTTCGGAATACGATATGGTCATTTCGTCCTGCTCTTCCTGCAGCAAGGGCGTGATCACCCGGCCGGACGCCGTGCATATCTGCTACTGCCATACGCCCACCCGCTATGTCTGGGATTTTTATTATACCTACCGCAACAATGCCAACGCGCTGGTGCGGGCGGTCATGCCCGGCCAGATGCTCAAGCTGCGCCAGTGGGATAAGTGCGCCGCGGACCGGGTGGACTATTTTATCGCCAACTCGCATTATATTGCCAAGCGCATCAAAAAATATTACCGGCGCGACAGTGATGTGATCTACCCCTGCGTGCATATCAACGAAGAACCCTTTGTGCCCAAAGAGGATTTTTACCTTGTGGTGGGCCGCTTTACCTGGTACAAGCGGATTGACCTGGCTGTGGCAGCCTGCACCAAGCTGAACAAGCCGCTGATCGTGATCGGCGGCGGCGGCGAGGGCGACAAGCTGCGCGCCATGGCTGGCCCGACCATCCGCTTTTTGGGCGGCGGCCTGAGCGACGAAGAGGTGCGCGGCTATTATCTGCGCGCCAAGGCGTTCCTGTTCCCCGGCGAGGAGGATTTTGGCATTACCCCTGTGGAAGCCCAGAGCGCAGGCACCCCGGTGCTGGCCTTTGGCCGCGGCGGCGCCTGTGAGACTGTGCTGGACGGCAAAACCGGCCTGCTGTTTGACGAGCAGACACCCGAAAGCCTGGAAGCCTGCATCCAGAAGTTTGAGACCGAAGGCGTGGCTTATCCCCCACAGCAGATCCGGGAACACAGCCGCAGCTTCAGCGAGCAGCGCTTTGAGGACGAGCTGCGGGATTACTGCACCCGCCGCTATGCGGACTGGCAGCGTGAGCTGGAAGCCTGCTCTCACCACGAAACCGCCAAGGAGGCCGAAGAGTGAACCCCATTGTGATCAATGGCACAGTGCTGTGTGACCCCATCACGGGCATTCCGCGCTTTGTGTATGAAGTTGTGACCCGGCTGGACCCCCTGCTGGAAGGTACCGGCCTGGATGTGCGGCTGTGCTACCGGGACGATGGCCGCCCGCTGCACCTGCCCGAACTGAAAAACATCAAAATTGTTCCGCTCAAGGCCATTAAGTATAGTTACAATCTGGTGGTGCTGCCGCGCTACCTGCGCAAACACCACGCCTTTTACGTTGGCCTTGCCAGCGATATGCTCATGACCCGCCGCAGCGTGGTGGTGCTGCATGATATCCGCCCCCTGGTAATGAAAACCGACCGTGCGTTTTTCCGCTTCAAGTTCTGGTTCCACTGCCTTTCCACCAAATGGTTTGCCCGGCGGGTGTTCACCGTCAGTGATAACCAGCGCCACCTGATCAGCGAGCGGTTGGGCATCCCACTGGATAAAATCGGTGTGACCTATAACGGCTGGGAGCATCTGCAGAACGTCCAGCCGGATATGACGGTGTTTGACAAGCTGCCTGGCGTGAAGAAAAAAGAATACTATTACGCACTGGGAAGCCTGGCCGGGCACAAAAACTTTAAGTGGGTGCGCGAGGTTGCCGCCCGCAACCCGGATAAAACCTTTGTTGTGGCCGGCGGCAAGGACCTTGCTGCCTTTGGCAGCGCCGAAGCAGATGCTGCCCAAAACACCAGCAATATCTTTTACCCCGGCTATGTGACGGACGGCCAGAACAAAGCGCTGATGCAGAATTGCAAAGGCTTTTTGCACCCCGCCGTGTTTGAAGGGTTCGGCATTCCGCCGCTGGAAGCGCTCAGCCTGGGGGCACCCATTGCCCTGGCCCGTGCCAGCTGCCTGCCGGAGCTGTATGGCGATACCGCCCGCTACTTTGACCCCTATGACTATGATGTGGACCTTGACGCGCTGTTTGCCAAGCCTGCGGCCCCGCCGGACAAAGTGCTGGCCAAGTACAGCTGGGAGAAAACCGCACGGTTCTGGCTGGACGAGATCAAAAAGTGCGCGGAAGCGTAAGAGCAGCTGGGACAGCCCCCGAAAAATAGAAGCACATAACGGTTCGGCAGGGTGGGGCTGCCTCGCCCTGCAGGATAGGGAAATACCTCTTACGCAGGGGGACATGCGGTGCGCCTACGCTGTGCACAGATGTTACGTGCATCAAGCTGTATAACCCACCCCGTAGGGGCGCACATTGTGCGCCCGCTGCATACCCCAAAATCACGCACCTGAAACACAAAAATCTACCCGCAAAAGGGAAGTGAATATCATTGGATAAAATAGCAGTTCTTATCCCCTGTTATAACGAATCTCAGACAGTACAAAAGGTTGTGATGGATTTCCGCCGCGTTCTGCCGGAAGCTACGATCTATGTGTACGATAACAACTCTACCGATGGCACGGCAGAGCTGGCCCGCACAGCCGGTGCCGTGGTGCGCCACGAATACCAGCAGGGCAAAGGCAACGTCATCCGCCGCATGTTCCGCGAAATTGACGCCGAAGCCTATATCATGGTGGACGGCGACGATACCTTCGACCTGCCGCGGCGGAAGCGGCCCCGGTTTTGCAAATGGTCAAAGCCGTCACCGAACACCAGGCTGATATGGTGGTGGGGGATCGGCTTTCCTCCACCTATTACACCCAGAACAAACGCCCATTCCACAATTTTGGCAACGACCTGGTGCGGTTTTTACCAACAACCTCTTCGGCGGCCAAATCAAGGATATCATGACGGGCTACCGTGCGTTCAGCTACCAGTTTGTCAAAACCTACCCGGTGCTGAGCCGCGGCTTTGAAATCGAGACCGAAATGACCATCCACGCCCTGCACCGCAACATGCAGGTGGAGAATGTGATCATTGACTATCGTGACCGCCCCGCAGGCAGCGAAAGTAAGCTGAATACCTATTCGGACGGCTTCCGCGTGCTGCGCACCATTGCACGGCTGTATAAAAACTACCGCCCGTTCGGATTTTTCAGCACCCTGGCTGCGGTGCTTGGCATTATCAGCCTGTGCTTTTTGGCCCCTGTTCTGGGCGAATATTTTGCCACCGGCCTAGTGCCGCGCTTCCCTACGCTGATCGTGTGTGCCTGCGTACTGGTGGCGGCGCTTTTGCTGTTTATTTCCGGCGTGATCCTTTCCAGCCAGCTGACAAAGGATGACCGCGATTTTGAATTCCACCTGCAGCAGGTGCAGCAGTGGAAAAACCGTTCCGCTGATCCGTTCAGCCATTCTGCCAAATAACAAGGAGGTTCCCCATGAAACAGTATGATTACCTGATCGTCGGCGCTGGTCTGTTTGGCGCAGTGTTTGCACAGCAGGCTACCAAGGCAGGCAAAAGCTGCCTGGTGATCGATAAGCGCGACCACATTGCCGGCAATATCTACACCGAAAATGTTGAGGGCATCAATGTCCACCGCTATGGCGCACATATCTTCCATACCAACAATAAAGAAGTGTGGGACTATGTGAACCAGTTCGCTGTGTTCAACCGCTATACCAACTCCCCGGTGGCAAACTATAAGGGCGAACTGTACAACCTGCCGTTCAACATGAACACCTTCAACAAGATGTGGGGCGTTGTGACCCCCGCCGAGGCCGAGGCAAAGATCGAGGAGCAGCGCGCTGCCCACTTTACCGCCGAGCCCAAAAACCTGGAGGAGCAGGCCATCAACCTGGTCGGCACCGATATTTACGAAAAGCTGGTCAAGCACTATACCGAAAAGCAGTGGGGCCGCCCCTGCACTGAGCTGCCGGCGTTCATCATCAAGCGCCTGCCGGTGCGCCTGATTTTTGATAACAACTACTTCAATGCGCTGTATCAGGGTATTCCCAACGGCGGCTACACCCAGATGGTGGCCAACATGCTGCAGGGTGTGGAAGTTCGCCTGGGTGTGAACTACCTGGCTAACAAGGCTGAACTGGATGCTCTGGCTGACCGTGTGATCTACACCGGCCCCATTGACGCTTATTTTGATTACTCCCTGGGCACCTTGCAGTACCGCAGCGTTCGCTTTGAAACCGAAACGCTGGCCTGCCCCAACTATCAGGGCAACGCTGTCATCAACTACACCGATGCCGAAACCCCGTACACCCGCATCATTGAGCACAAGCACTTTGAGTTCGGCTCCACCGAGCCGGGCACCAAGACGGTCATCAGCCGCGAATACTCCGCTGAGTGGAAGCCGGGCGATGAGCCGTACTACCCGGTCAACGATGACAAGAACAGCGCCCTGTACGCCAAGTACAAGGCACTGGCCGATGCCGAGCCGCACGTTGTGTTCGGCGGCCGCCTGGGCGAGTATAAGTACTATGATATGGACAAGGTAATTGAAAGCGCGCTGGCCTGCGTTGCTGTGCAGATGGATAAGATCAACCAGTACAAAGCATAAGGCAGGCGTAAACCAGGATTTATAGCAAAACCGCATGATTCCAAATACCGCTGCGGCGGGAATGATGCGGTGCAATTTGAGATAAAGGACAAAGCAATGACGGAATTGAGTGTTTCCATCCTGTCTGCCGATCTGGCCAACCTTGCCGCCGAAACGGCCGATTCTATGGTGTGCGGTGCAGACATGGTGCATTTTGATGTGATGGACGGCCACTTTGTACCCAACATCACCTATGGCGCACCGGTGCTGAAATGCCTGAAAAAGGCCGTGCCGGAAGCATTTTATGATGTTCACCTGATGATCTCCGACCCTGCACGCTATGCACAGGATTTTGCGGCAGCAGGGGCAAACCTGATCAATTTCCACATTGAAGCTGTGCCCAACCATGTGGGGCAGACCATTGCCGCTGTGCGGGAGACTGGGTGCTTGGTGGGCCTGACCATCAGCCCGTCTACCCCGCCGCAGGCAGTGTTCCCCTACCTGGATGAACTGGACCTGGTGTTGGTCATGGGGGTGGAGCCCGGCTTTGGCGGGCAGAAGTTCATCCCCACAACCGTCAGCCGTGTGGCAGCCATCAAGGCAGAGTGCAACCGGCGCGGTGTTTCCCCCCACATTGAGGTGGACGGCGGCATTAACACCGAAACCGCCTCCCTGTGCGCCCAGGCCGGAGCCAGTGTGCTGGTCATGGGCAGCGCGTTCTTTAAGGCGCAGGACCGTGCCGCGCTGGCCAAACAGGTTCGGGCGCTGTAACCCCCCAAAGGAGTATCCATGCCAAAACGTCATGATAAGATCACCAAAAGTGTAAACTATGATTATTATTGGGACATTTTGTTTTGCACTGTCCCGCTTTTGGCGGTCAGTTGTTTTTATTACGGGGCGCGCCCGCTGCTGATGATGGCGGCCGGGCTGCTGACTGCGTATGTGGCGGACTGTGTTGTTACCCCGCTGCATGCGGCGGGTTACCGCGCACATGAGCCTTCCAGCGAAGCTTTTGCTGCGCTGATTGTGCTGATGATGCCGGCTTCGGCCCCGTATTATATGGTGGTCACGGCAACGATCATTGCCGTGCTTGTCAAAGAAGCGTTCGGCGGAGATTCCCCATATTACCAAAGAAATGCTGGAAACGGCCCGCCGCATGGCGGAGGAGGGGGCCTCCCGCGCGGAGATCGAAAAGGCCATCTCGGCCATGCAAAGCCCGGCCCAGCCCGCTTCTTCACCGGCATCCCGCCCGGCCCAACATGCCGCCCCGGCCCCGCAGCCGATGGCCACCCCGCCGGAGCGTAAACACCGCATCATCCCCACCAGCCGCCCCCGTCTCTCGGCCGAAGAACGCGCCGCCCTGCGCCAGCAGATGCAGATGGGGGAGACACAGGCAGAAACGCCCCAGCCCGAACCCGAACAGGAGGCCCTGCGGCAGGAAGCCGCCCGGCGCGCGGCCAACCGCCCTGCCTGGTTTGGCCGCCGCCAGACGGCGCAAAACGACTCGCAGGAGGCAGCCCGCCGCGCCGCCCAGGCCCTGGCCGCTGCCCCGCGCGCCCCGGAGGCCCCGGCCGCTCCAAAAGTGGACGAGCCTACCGGTACCCGCACCATTGCCATCCCAAAACAGCGTACTGTATCCCGCCCGGCGGAACCGGCCCCCGAAGCCACCCGCGTGATGTCTGCGGCCCGGCCGCAGCCCACTCCGGCAGAACCTGCCCCGCAGTCTGCCGCCCGCACTGAGGACCCGGCAGGGGAACCTGCCCCGCGCCCGGCTGCCCCGGCCCCGGAGCCGCGCAAAAACGCCGTGCCCCGCAGCCGCACCGAGGCCGAAAATGACCTGAACGAAAAAATCCGCCGCGACCACATCTGGCTGTCCAACCCGGTCATGGTGCGCGGCTTAGGCATGGCTCCCATCGTGGGCGCTGCGCTGGATGGTCACCACGCGCTCATGCTCTGTGTGGCCAGCCTGCTGCTCATCACCTTTACCCGTGTGTTGGCTGTGGCAGTCTGCCACTTTACCAAAAACCGCTTCCGTCCGGTCATCTACAGCTATGCGGCGGCGCTGCTGTACATCCCCGTTTACGTGCTGATGTACCAGCTGTTTGGTGCTGACCTGTCACTGCTGGGCATTTATCTGCCGCTGTTGGTGGTGGAACCTGCCATTGTCAAGCGCATGGAATTTGCTGAGCTGGAGCCTGTCAGCGCGGCCTTCCGCCACGGTTTCAACAACAGTCTGGGTATGTGCGCGGCTCTGCTCATCGTGGGCTGCCTGCGGGAACTGCTGGCCACCGGTGCTGTCTTTGGCAACCAGGTGATCTACGCCGCGCCGCTGCCGCTGGCGGCACAGCCCTCCGGCGGTTTCGTGCTGGTGGGTGCCATCGCCGCCGTCTGGTGCGCCATCGCCAACCTGTACACCAATTATAAACACGAGGAGGTGCGCCGCCTGTATGCTAAACATTGAGTTCGCATCCTCCCTGGGCCAAGGCCTGTGGCAGTTTGTCAGCTATATGGGCCTGGCCATCTTTGCCGAGAACGTCATTCTGGCCCGCGCTTTGGGTGTGACCCGCCTGATGAAACTGGTGCCGGACCACAAGGCCCAGGTGTGGGATTTGTGTCTGCCGCTGATCTGGGTCATGACGCTGTCCGCCCCGCTGGGTTGGGCTGCCCATAACCTGCTCTTCCCGTGGCTGCGCCCGCGTCTGCCTGCGTGGCTGCCCGTCTCAGCCCTGCGCCCGGTAGTCTACCTGACCTGCGGTGTCGCTGCCATGGCCGTCACCTGGCTGGTGCTGGGCCTGCTGCCCCGCAAAATGCGCCAAAGCTGCCGCAGCCAGCTCAGCCTGGCCACCTGCAGCACTGTCATGCTGGGCACGCTGCTCATCAGTTCCAACCAGAATTACACGCTGGAGCAATCCATCGCGTTTGGTCTGGGCAGCGGCCTGGGCTACACCTTCATCGTCTTCATCGTGCGTGAAGGCCGCCGCCGCTTGCGCAGTAAGGCGGTGCCCGCGATCTTTCAGGGCCTGCCCAGTTCCATGATCTACATTGGCGTCCTCTCACTGGCCATCTATGCGCTGGTGGGTCATTCTGTGGTTTTGTAACAATAAAAGGAAGAGGTGCATTGTATGTCTGTTCCGTGCTTTGTTCCCGCTGATATTCTGCTGCCCGCCGCCAACATTTCGCTGGACCCGTGGGCCTGCATTGCGGTAGACCAGTTTACTTCCCAGCCGGAGTACTGGCAGCGCGCTGAAGAGCTGGCCGCCGGTAAGCCCAGCACGCTGCATATCGTCCTGCCCGAAGCCTACCTGGGCACCCCCCAGGAGGAAGAGCGGATGCAGACCATCCGCCGCACGATGCAGGAGTACCGCAAGTCGGTGCTGACCCGCCGCGTCCACGGCTTTGTCTATGTGGAGCGCACCCAGATGGACGGCACCATCCGCCAGGGGTTGGTAGGTGCCGTGGACCTGGAGGCCTACGACTATAACCCCGGCAGCAAACCGGCCATCCGCCCCAGCGAAAAGACGGTGGTGGAGCGCATCCCGCCGCGCCTGAAAGTACGCCGTGGTGCTATTTTGGAAACGCCCCACGTGATGATGCTGGCCGACGATGAGAAAAAAGACGCTGATCGAACCCATCGGTGACCATAAAGATAGCCTGCCTCTGTTGTATGACGGCGAGTTGATGCTGGGCGGCGGCCATCTGCGCGGCTGGGCGGTGGAAGACCCCGCCCTGATCGACCAGATTAACGCCGCACTGGCCGACTTGGCCGACGAGAAAAAATTTGCCGCTCGCTGGCCCCGTGCCGCCGGTGAGCCGCCCATGGTGCTGGCTGTCGGCGACGGCAACCACTCTCTGGCCACGGCCAAAGCTTACTGGGAGGAACTGAAGAAGGGCCTGACCCCCGAACAGCAGCAAGATCACCCCGCCCGCTGGTGCCTGGCCGAGGTCTGCAATGTACATAGCCCGGCCATCGAGATCGAGCCGATCCACCGTGTGGTGTTCGGTGTAACGGCCCATGAGCTGTACAAGGCCATCGATGAGTGGGACAAGACCCAGGGCGACGAGACTGCTCCGTCTCAGCAGCGCTTTGCCATTGCCGACCAGAACGGTGAGCTGCTGGTGGCCCTGCAGAATCCCCCGGCTCCCCTGACGGTGGGCAGTGTCGAAGCCTTCCTGAACGACTTCCTGCCCAGCCACCCCGAGGCCAGCGTGGACTACATCCACGGCTCCTCCACGGCCATGGCGCTTGCCTCCCGCCCCGGGCAGAAAGCCGCCGCCATCCTGCTGCCGGACCTTGCCAAGGCAGACCTGTTTAAAGGTGTGGTGCTGGGCGGTGTGCTGCCCCGCAAGACCTTTAGCATGGGTCACGCCGAAGAAAAACGCTACTACAACGAATGTCGTGCAATCGACTGATGATAAGAATGGAAAAGACTATGGAAAAACCTACCCAGAATCCCGCCGCCCCGCACCGCCGCCGTCGCCGCCGCGGTTCCGGCAACGGTGGGGTTGCCGCTGCAGCCCAGCAGCCTGCGGCTGAAAAGGCTGCCCGCCAGCCCGGCCCGCGCCAGGCAGCCCCGGCCCAGCCGCGGACCCCCCCCCCAGCAGGGGCAGCCCCGTCCGCAGGCCCCGGCACCCGCCAAGGGCGGCCAGCCCAAACCGGCGCCCCGCGGCAATGCACCGCGCCCCCGCGGCCGTGGTCCGGCCCAGTCCCAGAATCCGCCGGCGGCCCAGATGCCGCAGCCGCCCCGTCAGAACGGCGGACGCACGATGAACCAGCCGCCCCCACGCCCGCCGCGGGAGACTGCCAAGCCCCGCCAGCCCCAGCGCCCCAGCCGCCCGCCGCGCCGCACGCCGGAGGAAGAGCCGGGCCTGGAGCTCATCACCCGACGCCCTCCGAAGCAGAAGTTCTCCAACTTTGAGGAGTACCTCGCGGCCCACGGCGGCATGACGCTGCCGCTGCCCCCGGACCCTAACGAGCCCAAGGAACCGAAAGAAGCATCCGCCCCGCAGCCGATGGCAGGGGAGAGCGCCGAATGACCCCGGCCACTGCTGCAGCTCTGCGCTGCCCGGTCTGCCAGGGGCCGCTGCTGCAGGTGGGCCGCACCCTGCGCTGCCCCAAGACTCACAGCTTTGATCTGGCCAAAGAGGGCTACGCCAACCTGCTGCCCATCCAGAAAAAGCATGCCGCCGACCCCGGCGACGGCAAGGAGATGGTGCGAGCCCGCCGCGCATTCCTCTCGGCCGGGCACTACACCCCGCTGATGCAGGCGTTGGCGGATCTCTGTGCTGACCTGCCTCACGGCCACATCGTGGATGCTGGCTGCGGCGAGGGCAGCTATGACGCCTACCTGTACAAAGCACTGGGGGACGAACCTGCCATCGTGGGCTTCGACCTCTCCAAAGAGACCGTGCGCTTGGCGGCCAGGCTGCTGCCGGAGGCCGCTTTCTGTGTTGGGCGGCAGCTTTTGTGCCCCGTGCGGGATGGCTGGGCCGACCTGCTGCTGAACATCTTTTCCCCGTTTGCCGGGGCAGAGTTCCGCCGCATGCTGCGCCCGGGCGGACATCTGGTTTACGCCGTGCCCACCGCCCGCCACCTCTACGGGCTGAAAGAGGTCCTCTACGACCACCCCTACGAGAACGAGGTGAAGGACACCGCCTACGAGGGGTTCACCTTTGTGCGCAGTGTGGAGGCCGCCGCCCAGCTGACCCTGACCGGCGATGCCGTGCAGCAGTTGTTTGCCATGACCCCCTACTACTGGAACACCCCCGCCGACGGCGCCGCGCACCTGCAGGCCTGCAAAAGCCTGACCACCGAGATCGGCTTCCGCTACCTGGTTTACCAGAAACAATAATCCAAAAGCCAGCCCAATGCGGGCTGGCTTTTTCTGTGCGTATTGGCAGTAGGACGTCACGGCGCGTAAAACGCATCCAATACCTGCTTCAGGTAGGGCCGCAGCCGTGCATCTCCGATACCGGGCTGCGGTGCCCTGATACAAACTGTATAAATCATGCCGCTATTTACAAAATAAGCGGTATTCCCGCTGGCTTTGCTCTCGTCTCCGCCGCCGTACAGCGGAATAACGGCAATGTCTCCGGTAGGCAGCGTGTATTCCTCGCAGGTCCAGCCATCCTTTAAATCGTAGATGCCGTCGGTCAGCACCTGCTCCACGGTGGCGGTGCGGCTGCCGCTGGGCGTCACGGCGGCGTGGGCGTTGAACGAAATATACATGTCATAACTTTCGCCGCTCACTTCCTTTTCCAGCAAGCCGCCATCCAGCACGTTCAGCCCAAATGGCTCGCCGTCCGCGCAGGTGCCGTACAGCAGCACCTTGCGCTTGATGGGGTTGCGGTAATCGTTGGGGTCGGCAGGGCAGTACAGCGCCGCGCCGTCCGGCAGGTCATCCACAAGATCGTTGCGCAGCAGCGGCAGGTTGGTCAGTTCAGCGGCATCCTGCAAGCTGTCCGCCGCATCGGTAAATACTTCGGCTTTTTCAATATCGTTTGGGTAGTGAATTAACAAATCCGAGTTTCCCAGCGTCATGACCATCTGGCTGAAACTATAGTGGTCAGGCGTCCGCATCCGTTGGAACGCTGGCTGCCGTTCCTCGGCGGCCAGTGTCTGTACCGCTTCTCCCAGCGTATCCAGCGGGTGGGTGGTCAGCGTGTAGTGCAGGGCATAGCCGCCCACGGCGTCAGGGGCATAGCTGGGGTGGGGCGTGTTATGCAGGTTGGTGAACTCCACCCGCGCCAGTACACCGGCGGCCAGCAGCAGCGGCGCGGCCAGGCAAATCACCCACCCGAACCGCCGCCGCTTGGCAGGCTGGGCCGCCGCCACCGCCACGCGGGCCGGGCAGTGCACCTGGGCAAAGGTCTGTTTATACAAAGTCTCAAACTCCATCGTTCAATCCTCCTGATACGCCCGGCGCAGGGCCTCCCGCGCGCGGGTCAGCCGGGTGGTCACGGCGTTCTGGCTGATATGCAGCGCCGCCGCGATCTCTCTGGTAGGCATGTCTTCGTAATAGAATAAGTACAGCACGATGCGGTACGCCTGTGGCAGGGCCAGCACGGCGTCGTACAATTCCCGCTGGGCGGGGTCGTCAAACACCGGTGTGTCGGGCAGTTCCTCCAGCGGCAGGCGGCGGGTATGCCAGGGCGCACGCAGACGGCTTTTGCAGTGGTTGATGGTCACCCGGATCAGCCAGCTTTTCAAATGCTCCTCGTCTGCAAAAGTGCGGTGGGTCGCGCAAAGCTTTAACAGCGTGTCCTGGGTAGCATCCTCAGCCTCCTGTGGGTGGCCGCACCAGTGCAGGGCCACGCGGTAGATCATGTCGCGGTAGCGCCCTGCGACCGCGGCCAGTTCGTTCGGCTCCATCGCGGCACCTCCTTTGTTTTGGATTTCATCAGGCCTGTTTCACTTTTAACACGCGCGGGGCAGGCGGTTTGTTACAGACAAGTTTATTTTTTTCAGTATACCAGCTTCTGTGCGGTTCATACAGCGGAATTTTGAGCATAATCCCAAAAAAAGATTGACAAAATGCGTGATTACGGCTATTATAAAGGTGTTCGCATCTGCCTGCCGGAGGAAGCCCCATGCAAAAAATCACCAATGACCTGCTGGCTTTGGCCCAGAACGGCGATGAAACGGCTGTGGCCGCCCTCATTGCACGCATGATGCCCGCCATCCGCAAAGGCGCCGCCGCCGCGACCGCGCCGGGCCTGGATTTCGAGGATGCCGTGCAGGAAGGTCTGATCGGTCTGTTTGAGGCAATGCACCGGTACGATACCGCCGCGGGAATGGCCTTCGCGTCTTTTGCCGCCACCTGCATCACCCACGCCCAGCAGGATGCCCGCCGCGCCGCTCTGCGCAAAAAGCACGCGCCGCTGAACTTCAGTGTGCCCTTGCCTGATGCCAAGGAGCTGCCCCAGCCAGGCCCTGACCCCGAGGAACAGGCCATCGCCAGCGAGCAGTACGCCGCGACGATCGAACGGATGCAGACCGAACTTTCCCCGCTGGAACGCAGCGTGTTGCTGGCCACCCTAAACGGCCAGACCGCCGCCCAAATCGCCCAGGAAAAGCAGCTGGCTCCCAAAGCCGTTGCCAACGCCCTGGCCCGCGCCCGCCGCAAACTGCGGGGAGCGTAATACCCTAGGATTCAGGTGTTTGCCTGTATCATATATTTCAACCTGCCCCCAGTAGCGCCTAAAATCAGTTCGTTGGTCCATTCCTAATGCGTTGGTTGAAATTCTTCCGCGGGCAAGTAAACAAAGAGGAGATACCCACTATGTACGAAGACAAGACTTTGGTATGCAAAGATTGCGGCAAAGAGTTCGTTTGGACCGCCGGTGAGCAGGAGTTCTACGCAAGCCGTGGTTTCGAGAACCAGCCCCAGCGCTGCAAGGCATGCCGCGATGCCCGCAAGAACGCTACCCGTGGTGAGCGCCAGATGTTCGACGCCGTTTGCGCAAGCTGCGGCAAGACCTGCAAGGTGCCCTTCCAGCCGCGCGAAGACCGTCCGGTCTACTGCAGCGAGTGCTTCGCTAAGATGAAGCAGAACGGCTGATTTACACGCTGACTGTGTAACAGTAGTCTGATTTCCACTCCGCGCCCCGGTCGCACCTGACCGGGGCGCGGTTTGTTACGGGGGAAACTGTATGACCACGCGCATGGCGCAGTTAAAACGTAGTATATGGTGCCTGGGCGCGGCCGCCCTGGTGCTGGCCCTGTGCAGCAAAACTTCGCCGCTGTATGCTTTCAACGATTGGATGGACGCCAACATTTTTTTTACAATGGGAAAATCCATGCTGTCCGGCAAGGTGCTCTACCGTGATGTGTTCGACCACAAAGGCCCGGTGCTGTATCTCCTCTACGGGCTGGGGTGGCTGCTGGACCACACGGGCTTTATCGGCGTATTTGTGCTGGAAATTTGCGGCTTCGCGGTGTTTCTAGGCCTTGGCCTGTGCACGGCGGAGCTATTGCGCGGCAAACCCCTGCACCCGGTCTGGTGCCTGGTGCCTGCGGCGGCCGTGGCGGCCTGCCGGGCCTTCTCCCACGGCGGCAGTGCTGAGGAACTGCTGCTGCCCTTTTTGGCCGCTGCCCTGTACGGGCTGGTCAAGTGCCTGACAGCCAACAGACAAATGCCGCTGCGCACCGTAGCCCTGCAAGGTTTTCTGTGCGGCTGTGCGCTGCTGCTGAAATACACGGTGCTGGGTTTTTACCTGGCCTGGGTGGCCGTGCTGGCGGTGCTGTACCTGCGCCGGGGCTGGCTGCGGCAGCTGGGCCGAAGCTGTGCCGCCTACCTGGGCGGCCTGGCGCTGGCGGCCCTGCCCTGGTTTGCCTACTTTGGGGCCTACCATGTGCTAGACGCCTGGTGGGAGTGTTACTTCTATGACAACCTCTTCCTTTATAAGGGGGACGGCCGCAGCGCCCTGACCCTGGCCCAGCACCTGTGGTGGGCTGTGCGGGACGATCTGCCCGCCGTCTGCCTGCTGGCGGCGTTCTTGCTTTGGACGGTGCTTTCTAAGCGGCACGGTGCGGCGCTGGCAACCCTGGCAATGGCCGCAGGACTGGCTTTTACCAGCCTGATGGGCGGCTACCTCGTCTACTACGGGCTGGTGCTGGCCGTGTTTGCCCCGTTGGGGCTGGCGGCCCTGCCGCAAAAACTGCCTGCCAAGCACGGCGTGTGTGCGGCCTTATCCGTGGCAGGCATTGCCGCCGCGGCTGCATGGTGCCTGCTGCTAAGCCCCAACCGCGCTTTGCGGAGCCGCACGGCGGAAAGCCTGCCCCAGCTCCGGTTTGCCGAAATCATCCGCCAGACGCCCAACGCTACTTTACTCAACTACGGCACGTTGGACGGCGGCTTTTACACCGCCGCCGGGGTACTGCCGCCCTGCCGTTACTTCTGCGTGACCAACATGCCGCTGCAGGACCAGTGGCAGCAGCAATGGGACCTGCTGGATGCCGCCGCTGTGGACTATGTGGTGGCCCTAACCGGCGATCTGCAGAACGACTACCCCATCTACCACTGCGTCGCCAGCCAGACCTACAACGGCGGTGAGGGCGAAGTGACCTGGTATCTCTACGCAAAAACCAAATGATTTGCGCTTTTTCCGTATATGCGGTATAATAGCCCTTGCAAGAACCATACTCACAGAAAGGCAGGCACCCCATGCAACAAAATAAAAAGTTCCTGCGGGTGCTGTGCAGCCTGTTGGCTGCCGCGCTGGCGGCGTGGTGCACGGTACTGCTGTGCCGCTGGGTAGGGTATGACCTGCAGGAACGGCTGGGCAACACCCCCAGCTATGAGATCATCAACGACGACTACAGCCAGATCATCGACATCCCCGCCGAGGGCTTGACCCAGGCCATGCCGCTGAAAGCCGGCCAGCCGTTTTACGGTGTGCGGTTCAAGTTCAGCACTCACGGGCAGCTGTACAAATCTGGCATGACCATGGTGGAAGCCTACAACGAGGCGGGGGAGCAGATCCTTTTTGCAGCGGGTAACTTCCTGAATATCTGGGACGATACCTTTACTGAGTTCACCTGCAACGAGGCCTATATCCCTGACCATGACGAAACGCTGACCATCCGCCTGTACAACGAATCCGCCTGGGACGATGAATACACCCACCTGGCCCAATGCGCTACCGTCAGTCCAGCCGCTTGCCGCTGCCGCCGCGGTGGTGGCGGACGATGATGATATGCTGCTGGTGCGCAGCTGCGATGCTCCTTATTTCAAAAATCATACCGGTGATATCGGCATTTACGCTTACAAGGAAATGCTGGAACACC
>VOFH01000787.1_pt1 | contig 56001 bp, 62 predicted proteins | sample 5384091 | NCBI WGS metagenome assembly VOFH01 (sample SAMN12384727, study PRJNA508395) | human gut metagenome | isolation source: healthy gut G | host: Homo sapiens | reverse complement strand
CTGCCGTTCCGACATTGATACGAGCGAGGAAGCCATCCATGCCCCGGAAACCTACGCCAGGGCGAAGGAAAATCTGGAGGCCTTCATCCGGAAAGGCTACCTCGTCCGGGACGGCGCACCGTCCTTTTACATTTACCGCCAGATCATGTGGGGCCGCGTGCAGACGGGCATCGTCGGCTGCGCCTCCGTGGACGAGTATGCGAACGGCACCATCAAGAAGCATGAACTGACCCGCAGGGAAAAGGAACTGGACCGCATCGAGCATTTCGATGCCTGTTCCGCGCAGACGGAACCGGTCTTTCTGGCGTACCGGAAGCATGATGGGATTTCCCGCATCATCCGGGAATGGATCAAATTTCATAAGCCGGAATACGATTTCACCACGGAGGACGGCGTAACCCACATTCTGTGGCCTGTTGCGGAACCCTCAACCGTTGAGGCCATCCGGAAAGGATTTGAGGAAGTGGAAGCTTTGTACATTGCGGACGGCCACCACCGCACGGCCTCCAGCGCCGCCGTCTCGGCCAGACGCCGGAAGGCACACCCGGACTATACGGGGCAGGAAGAATTTAACTACCTGATGGCGGTTGTCTTCTGCGACGAGGACCTGTTCATCATGGATTACAACCGCGTCGTGCGCGACCTGAACGGCCTGAGCCGCGACGAGTTCATGGAGAGGCTCCAAACTGTTTTCGACGTGGTCCCCGCCGACACCGTTCCGGGAGAAGGCTACGCCCCGCGCGCCAAGCATGAATTCGGCATGTATCTGGACGGCCGCTGGCATTCCCTCACCGCCAAACCGGGCACTTTCGACGCGAACCATCCCATTGAAAGCCTGGACTGCGCCATCCTCCAGGCCAACCTGCTGGCCCCTATCCTGGGCATTGACGACCCGCGTACCAGCGACCGCATCGACTTCGTGGGCGGCATCCGCGGCCTGGGAGAATTGGAACGCCGCTGCGCCGAAGGAATGGCGCTGGCCTTTTCCCTGTATCCCGTCACCATGGACGACCTGTTCCGCGTGGCGGACGCCGGGGAAATCATGCCCCCCAAATCCACCTGGTTCGAGCCTAAACTGCGCAGCGGGCTTTTCGTCCACACCATTGAACATTAACCCTCCCCTCTCCATACCAACATGAACAAGGTTCTCATTCCCACCAAACTCTCCGACGTAGCGGCCAACACGCTTAAAACGGCAGGATATGAAGTCATTCAGGACGCGGACACGCCCCTGGACGTACAGGCGGCCAGCCACCCGGATACCGTGGCCCTGATCGTCCGCAGTGAAAAAGTCACTCCGGAAATCATGGACTCCCTCCCCTCCCTGAAACTGGTGATCCGCGCCGGAGCCGGCTACGACAACATCGACATCGTGTACGCCCGCAAGAAGAATGTGGACGTCATGAACACGCCGGGCGCCAACTCCAATGCCGTGGCGGAAGAAGTCATGGCCATGATCCTGGCGTATTACCGCCATCTCGTCCAGGCGGACACCACCACCCGCGCCGGCCTGTGGGAAAAGAAAAAGTACATGGGCAGCGAGTTGACCAAGAAGACCGTGGGGATCATCGGCCTGGGCAACATCGGCCGCAACCTCGTCAAACGCCTCCAGGGCTTTGAACCCACCCTGCTGGGGTACGACCACTTCCTGGCCCGCCAGCGCGCCCTGAACATCGGCGTCACGCCCACCAGCATTGAAGACATTTTCTCCCAGTGCGACATCATCACCCTGCACGTTCCGGGCGGTCCCTCCACCCACCACATGGTGAATGCGGAACTCATCAGTCGCATGAAGGATGGAGCTGTCCTGATCAACTGCTCCCGCTACGGGGTAGTGGATGAAGAAGCCCTGGCCGCCGCAAAAGCCGCCGGCAAAACCATCGGCTACCTGACGGACGTGCATCCCAAGGACGCCGCCGGAGAGAAACCCTCCGCCGCCGTAGCGGACCTGCTCCTGCCCCATTTGGGAGCCAATACCAGGGAAGCCAACACCAAGGCCGCCAAACGCGCCGCGGAACAGATGGTAGCTTATTTCTCCGACGGGGATACCTCCTGCGTGGTCAACGGGGAATCCCCCAACGGCCTCAATCCGGCCCACCTGCAACTGGCCTTCCTGCTGGCCGCCCTGGCCCGCAAGGCCGGCGGCAACAAACCCATACGCCGCGTGGAATGCACCTTTTACGGCAATCTGCGCGTTTTCCGCAAATGGTTCACCGCCCCCATTCTGGAAGGGTTGCTGCCGCACGCGGAAAAAGGGCTCATGCCTCCCGCCGCGGAAGAGTCGCTACGGGAACACGGCATTGTCTTCAAGGCCCGGGAACCCAAGGACGACAAGCCCTACGAAGACTCCATCACGCTGGACGTGGTCATGGAGGACGAAGGGGAATATTTCAACACCAGTGTGCGCGGCGTCGTGACGGAGGGCATTCCCATGGTCTCCCGACTGAACAACTTCAACGGCCTGTATGCCGACCTGCGCGGAACGACCATTTTCCTGCACTACAAGGACCGTCCCGGCATCATCGCCACCATCGGTTCGGCCCTGTATTCCAACGGCATCAATATCGACAACATCGCCGCCCCGGCCGACCACTCCACCCAGGAAGCCCTGGCCGTCCTCAAAACCAACAAGCCCGTTTCCGACGAGTTGCTCAACAAGATTGCCGGAGAGATAGACGCCATAACCGCCTTCTCTCTGGACGTCTGATCCGCAACATGCTTCCGGAACCTGTCCGGAATGGCCCCAAAAAGACCGTTTTCCTTGATACTGAGGGAGAGCGGTCTTTTCTCATTTCTGCCTGATTGACAAGAGAGCCTTATTTTTGTAGTTTTACCCGAATCATTGGAACATTCCCATGCGCTACGTACTTCTCTTGCTGACTATACTGACTGCCGCTCTCTCCGTTTGGTATTACCAACATAAAATCACACCGGAAGGAGAGGCCCTGGCCGCCCGGAAACAGACCATGGAAGAAGCAGCCGTGACACTGCAGCAAACCGTCAACGAAAGCCGTACAAAATTGAACAACGCCCAGGACGCTACGCGGGACGCGGAGCTGGCGTTGGAAAAATTCCAGGCGCATTACCTGGATAAAAAAAGGCAGCAGTACCAGGAAAATGCCGATGCCTCCTACCGGAAAGCCATGGAGGACCATCAGGAGGAGGTAAACGATCACAACCAAAAAATGGAACACTTCCGGCAGCGCGCCGCCAAGCAGAGGGAAAGCACCAAATCAGCCCGGCAGGAACTGCTCCAGAAAAAAGAGCAGATGAGAGGCCTTCTTGCCAAACTGACAGACAAGCAGCGGAGCATCCAAAAGGAACTGGCGGATGCGGAACGCGAGGCGGCAAAATCACGGGAAGATTCCAAAACCAAGAAAAAATCTGCCGCCCGTGCCCCTTCCCAGAAAGTCAACACGGAAGCCTTGCAGGCACAACTGGGCCGCATCCACCAGGCAATCGCCGGCACGAATGAAAAAATCCGCCAGTTGGACGCCGATCTGACGACCCAGGAACAAAAGGCCGTCAAGCTGGAACTCCGCCTGCAGAACGCCGAGAAAAAATTGACTGAGCAGAAAGATACCGCTCTGGCGGATGACAGGGAGGAAAAAGTGCCGGACATGATGGACGTGACGGACGACGATCTGCTGGCAACCGCAGAATACAGGGAACAATCCAAAACCGTCCGGGAAGCATTCGCACGGGCCCAGAAGGAAGAAGCACAGGCTTCCCATGCCTATGACAGGGCGCGGGCGGCCATGGGGAGAGCCTCCAAAGAGGAACTGGCCGATTTGAACAAGCAGGAAAAGGACCATGCCTCCTTCCAGAAGCTATTCACGGGAGCCGTTTCCGTCGTCGGATTCATCCTGCTGCTATTCACCGTGGGCGCGTTCCGCCGCAGCAACGGCTGACGGCTCCCGCAGGGAGGCGTTGACGGATGCGGGGGATATGGTAGTCTCATGCGGCTTGATGATGTTAAAACTGGCCCAGCTTCACGGAGAACCGGAGATCTTCCATTCCATTCAGGGGGAAGGAGCATCCCAGGGTACGCCCTGTGTTTTCCTGCGCCTGGCGGGGTGTAATCTGGCCTGTTCCTGGTGTGATACGGCCTATTCATGGAACGGCACATCCCCGGCTGTGAAGCTTTCCCCTGAAGAGGCGGCGGCGGCCGTCCTCCATTATCCGTGCCGCCGCCTGGTCATCACCGGAGGCGAGCCTCTTGTTCAGCAAAAGGCCCTTCCCGGGTTGCTCCGGCTGCTTCCGGAACACTTCGTGGAAATGGAAACCAACGGCGCCATCCTGCCGGATGAAGAGTTGCTGCACCATATCGGCCAGTTCAACGTTTCCCCCAAGCTTCCCCATTCCGGCAATGATGCCGCCCGAGCCTGGAAACCGGATATTCTGCGCCGTCTGGCGGAAACGAAAAAAGCCTGGTTCAAATTTGTGGCTTCCTGCGAAGAGGATGTGGCAGGCGTTTTGCGACTGGCACAACAGGCGGGAATACCTACGGAGCGCATCCTCATCATGCCTCTGGCCGCCAGCCGGGAAGAACTGGACATCATGCGCCCGCGGGTTGTGGCATGGAGCCTGCGCTACGGTCTGCGCTTTTCCGACCGTCTGCACATCGCCATTTGGGGCAGTAAAAAAGGCGTCTGACCGGATTTCAGTATTTTCCGAAATCGGACGGACGCCGTAAAAAAGAAGATATTGGTTCCCTAAGCCTTCTGCTTCAGATCCAGAAGCATCTGGGCATTGCTGGGGTACTTGTTCAGGAAGAACAGGAAGCGTTCCATGGCTTCCACGGGCTTGTGGCCTGCCAGCGCACGGCGGATCAGATTCATCTTGAACAGCCACGCATCCGGCATGATCAGTTCCTCACGGCGCGTTCCGGACTTCAGGATATCCACAGCCGGGAAAATGTAATGCTCCGCAATGCGGCGGTTCAGCACCAGCTCCATGTTGCCCGTTCCCTTGAACTCCTGGAAAATCAGGTCGTCCATGCGGCTGTTCGTTTCCACCAGCGCCGTGGCGATAATGGTCAGAGAACCGGCCTGCCGGGTGTTGCGGGCGGCGGCAAAGAGGCGGCGCGGCATTTCCAGCGCACGGGCGTCAATGCCGCCGGACATGGTGCGGCCGCTCCCCTTGTCCGCATTGTTGTAGGCACGCGCAAGGCGGGTGATGGAGTCCATCAGCAGGAATACATGCTGCCCCGCCTCCACAAGGCGTTTGGCGCGTTCGATGCAAAGTTCCGCCATGCGGCAGTGGTCGCGAACTCTTCCGTCATTGGAGGAAGCGTAGATTTCCGCGCCGGGCAGGGAACGCTTGAATTCCGTGACTTCTTCCGGCCGTTCGTCCACCAGAAGCACCATCAGGTGGACGGAGTCCTTGTAATTTTCCAGAATGGCCTCAGCCATATGCTGGAGGAGCGTCGTCTTGCCCGCGCGGGGCGGAGAGACGATCAGCCCGCGCTGGCCGCGGCCTATGGGGGCAATCAGGTCCAGCGTACGCGTGGTATAGCGTTCCGGACGGGTTTCAAAGGAAAGGCGCTTGGTCGGGTTGACCGCCTTGAGTTCTTCAAAATGCGGATGCTTGCGGGCTTTCTCCGCAAGGTCTCCGTTGATGGAGGTGATTTCCGTCAGCAGAATGCCGCGGTCATGGCGGCAAGCCTGCCCGTGAACCCACACGGCGGGGCGCAGGCCGAATTTGCGGATCATGTCCTGCGGGACGTACACGGCCTCCGCAAAAGCGTCAAAATCATTGTCCGGCTTCCGCAGAAAGCCGAATCCCTTGTTCGTAATCTCCAGCAGGCCGTCCACCGATTCCGGCGGCCCCAGTTCCCGCGGAGCATTGTTCTGGGGGGAGGGATTGTCCTGGAAATTGCCATTCCGGCGGTTTTTAAATCGGCCGTTGCCGTTTTTATTATTATAATTTCCGTTGCGGTTGTCGGGCCGGTTGGTCCGGTTTTTGTTAAAACGGTCGTTATTGCGCTGGTTGTTCCGGTCAAAACGCTGGCGCTGCTGGTCATTCCCCCGCTGGGGTTCCCGGGAAGATTCGTCTGACAGGTCTGCCGCCCCTTCCTGCACCACCCTGATGGCAGGAGGTGCCGCATCGGGATTTCCCTCCGCATCCTGCGCCCGGTTCTTTCTCACGAACCGCTGGCGGATCACCTTGGGCTTCTTTTCCTCAGCTTCTCCGGAAGAAGATTCTGCGGACGTGGCGGAATGCTGCGGCGCCAGGGCGGGAGTGGAGGAATCCGGGGCATCAGCCTCATGTTCTCCGGCGGAAACAGTCTTTGTGGAACGCCTGCGCACCGGCTTGACTGCTGTCTCCGCAGCAGGGGCAGGCGTTTCGGCCTGATCGGAGACTTCCTCCACAGGCTTCTTGCGGGGACGGCCCCTTCTGGGTTTGGCGGGGGCTTCCTCCGCCGGGACTTCTTCTACGGCCTTGGCAGTACGCTTGCGGACGGAGGTCTTCTTTTCCGGCTCCTTCGTTTCCCTTTCACCTTTGATTTCCGTTTCAGGCACCTTTTTCCTGACAGTCCGCTTGCGCGGGGCGGGGGAAGATTCCTGTGCGGATGCGGAAGAGTGCGCGTCCACCAGGGATTCCGCCGGAGCCTCCGCAGAGGATTTGGTCCTGCGCACGGTGCGTTTTTTGACTGCCGACTCCGGAGAACCCTGCTCCGGAGTCAAATCTGGGGAAGTATCAGACATGAAAAAGAAGGTTAAACTGCAAAAAGCGTTTCCTGAAAGACAACGGCGCTAGTCAAGCTGTTCGAGGATTTCCTCCGCCACGTCAAAATTGGAAAACACGTTGAGCGCATCATCGTAATCATCCAGCGCTTCATACAGCCGCATGGCGGCCCTGGCCGTATCCGCATCATTGATCATGGTCACATTCTGGGCCACGGAAATCAGCTTCATGGAGGTCACCGTGTGTCCAGCGGCGCGCAGGGCGGCGCATACGTTATTCAATTCCGTGGGATCGGTCACAAACACCCATTCATTGTCGGAATCTCCGGTTTCCACGTCGTCCGCACCGCATTCCAGCGCCAGGTCCATGGCGGAATCTTCCGTGAGGCCTTCCGCCATGATGCGGGCTTCCCCCTTGCGTTCAAACTGGTAGGCAACGGAGCCGGGAGTGCCGATGCTGCCGCCGTTCTTGGTGAACAGGGTACGCAGTTCGGAAGCGGAACGGTTCGTATTGTCCGTAGCCACTTCAATCAGGAAGGCCGTTCCAGCCGGGCCGTAGCCCTCATAAGTAATTTCCTGAATGGAGGCTCCTCCCAATTCCCCGGTTCCTTTCTTGATGGCGCGCTCAATGTTTTCCTTGGGGGTGGACACGGCCTTGGCTCCGTCAATGGCGGCGCGCAGGCGAGGATTCAGGTCCGGATCTCCCCCGCCGCTCTTGGCGGCCAGCATGATTTCATGGGCAAAACGGGCGAACACCTTGCCCTTTTTGGCATCTTCCTTAGCCTTAACGTGCTTGATTTTAGACCATTTGTTATGTCCGGACATAGAAATTAACTGGGGATAATAGTAAGTGAATGAAAAGAGACGAACTAGCAAGTGGCGCTATCCTTCAACCCGGGCGAACATATTGCTTTCTGCATCATACCACGCGGGGGGGATCAGGGCTCGATCATCCGTAAACATGCTACAGGGACCAGATACTCTGCCGGAAAATATGCCGAACTCCCAAAAAGGATGACGGCAACCACTTGGCAGTCACTCTCAACGCAAGCAAAATACAGCATTCCCCGGCGTTGGCAATACTTTTTTAGGTCACCTCCGTGCGTCCCTGCACCGCATGGACCGGACAATCCGCCGTGGTTCCGACTCTTGAAAATACCCTGTCGGAACGGGGGCTCCTCGAACTCCGACTCTCAGACAAAAACTGCCGTCCCTACCGGAAAAGCTATTCCGGTAGCGCCGCTTTTCCCGACATTTTCCCAACCTCCAGACAATGGATGTTGGAATATTAAAGCCACAGAACGGCCGGAAAATTTCCCGAATTTTTGATCATCTCCCTCTGCGTAGTTTTTTCCCGGCTTTATTTGAAACGAGATTCTCCTGTCTTATCCCAATCCGGCAGGAATGGGAGAAAGCTATTCTTCAGCTTCCCGTCGCCACTTTTTCAACAGTTCTTTGTCGAAAACAATCCGATGCCCGGAAACATCATATTTCCCCTTATATTTATCCTTCATTTCAAAACTTATCTGAATGCCGTCATCCTCTTCGAAAACTTCCATGTCCAGCCCTTCGTACCTGCCTTCCTTCATCCCATACTGAACCTGCTCCCGGGCAGACGGCAGGCGTCCATGGGATTCACGGAAAGCCCGGACCCATAAACCCATCTGCTTCAATTCTTCTCTTACGGAAGAGATATTCGTATGCACTTCTTCCAGTGTTTCAAACCACAGCACCACATTCAGCGAAACGGATGCCAAAAGAATGATCCCCAAAGCAATGGCCATCTTTTTCATCCAGGAATGCCTGGGGACCTCGGAAACGGTTCTTTTATGTTCAGTCTCATTCATCCCAGTTTTATGGAACATTATCGTATTGGATCGCAAACTCATCGGGAGAACCGGTATAATAATGTATCCAATACTTGTTATAAATGATCAAAGCCTACCCATAATTCTTCATCTTTCCATTTGCCCATATTGACAGATACGCCTCGGGGGAACCTTACATTCGGCATAAACGCTCCGCCCGGGTCACCGGGAGGCAAACAATACGCCTGCTCCCAGTTGCTCTCTCCCCAGTGTTCTATCCGCAAGACCGTTTTATAAAGGCGGTCCGGCGTTATTTCACGCATTTCCCTGATTCCAACAATTAAAAATACATTCAACAGAATGGAGATGCACAGAGAAATCAGCAACAGAAATAGAAGAATGCCTTTCCACATATTCAGAATCAAGGTCATGGTACTTGTAAAAGTTTCCAGAAATATGGGCTGTGCTCATGCCTCATTCCTCATTTCCTCCTCCTCATCATCATAGCGGTTACCGCCTTCATATGCGGTCACATCCTCATTAATCATGGAAAAACAGGCATAAAATTCATTCCTTTCCAAAGGACCTTCTTCCGCCTCCCGCAAATGCTTTAGCTCCCTGCCATGCTCGTCAAAATAGCTGATCTGTTGAACACAGTTTTCCGGATAGGAAAAACGGATAATCGCACATTGCTGCCGGTGATCGGAGCTTAACTCGCCGTGCTGGTCATAGTAACGAATTTCCTTCACGGCACGACCCCCTCCCAAATCACTTCCAGGTTCATAATGATCCGCGCAGCGCCGTGCCCAGCCCTGCAGACCGCGCGTCAGCCGTCCGAATTTGTCCGTATATTCCGCCTCGGCTACGTCGTAGGGGTCCAGATAAAATCTGGCCTGCAGCAGCTTTTCAGGCAGGAGCATTCGTAATTCATCAATGCCATAGTTGTAGCCGAACCTGCCCTTCAAATAAAATGTTTTTCTCGTAGAAGCCGTCACTTCCGCCTCCCAGCCCTTGTGGACTTCCAGGCAGGCCACACCGGCTCCGGGAGCGGGCGTTGCCTTGTATTGATGGTACCGTATTGTCCGCCCCTTCGGATAAATTGCCGGACGCTCCACATCTACAGGCTCCTGATAGAAGATGCCGCTTTCCTTCTCCGCTTTTCCAAAAAAGGATTCCTTGAAAACAAAAGGTCCATGAAGAATCCACCCCGCCTGTTGAATTACATCTCCGCGGTGATAGCCGTCTGCGCAATGGCATTCTTCTCCCTCCGCATTATAAAAAGTAACACTGTTTCTCCCCCTGTTCTCTTCCACTACCCGCATATGGTATCCCTGATCGTCAAGTTCGCAGATTTTGCCATCCATCGTAAAAATACGTGTAAATGAAAAGTCCGTAATCCTGAATATCAGTCCACTTCCGGTCGTTTGCCTCATCGTATTCTTTTTTGGGATAAAAACTGGAAAGGACATCCAAGAACGCCCCCTGCCGCACCGTTGGCGGGGAAGGAGCATCCACCCATTCTTCACAGGCTAGAATCAATGTTGACTGCAGAAATTTCCGCCCATTGAATTCTATCGGCTTCAACTCAACACTCCTGGAGTTGACGGGAGGATATTTTCGGTCGAAATATCCGGGATTCGGTGGTTCCCACAAGTCCATCACCGGCAATCCTCTCACATCAAACATGCGGACACCTCCTTCAAACAGGCTCATCCCCGGCAGAGCCATCATCAAAAAAGCCAATAAATATTTCATATCCATATGATTTTCTTCCTATAACCTGGAAGATAAAGATTCTCTGGGCAAAATTGACCACATGTGGAGCATGGGAAACGGCAAATGTCTTTTATTAAATGATTTGGCCTTCAACATCAAGGAAGCTTTCATCATCCGGCAAAAATTGTTCCCCGCATCTTCCGTCCGGCTTGACGATTTTTCGTCAGTATGCCGTCTGAAACCATAGCTGTCCCAAAAAGGCAGTCGCCCCGTTCAACAAAGAATGTGTTATCGTTGACTAAGAGAGAGGACCCGGCTTAGATTGGCTTTCCGTTCTCTTCAGTCTTATGGATCAAGCAGCCCACCATGAAAAATCACGCGCGGCCTTCTCCTCCGTCCTGTGGTCTGCCTTCCTGACCGGAATCAAGATCTGGGCCGGCGTGAAAACGGGCAGCCTGGGCATTATCTCGAGGCTCTGCACAGCGGACTGGACCTGATGGCGGCGGGAATGACCTTTTACGCCGTAAGGATAGCCGCACGCCCGGCGGATGAAAGCCATCCCTACGGGCATGAAAAGATAGAGAACCTTTCCGCCCTGGCGGAAACGGCCCTGCTCCTGATCACTTGCGGATGGATTGTCTGGGAGGCCATAGACCGCCTGTTTTACAATGAAGCGGAAATCACTCTCACCTGGTGGGCCTTTGCCGTGGTGGCCGTCTCCCTGCTGGTGGACGTGAACCGCTCCGCCATGCTCCGCCGGGTAGCCAAAAAACACAAGAGCCAGGCTCTGGAAGCAGACGCCCTGCATTTCACGACGGATATCTGGTCCTCCGCCGTGGTGATGCTGGGCCTCTTCTGCGTATGGCTGGCACACCTGGTTCCTGCGGATTCCGTCTGGCACGGCCTTCTGGAAAAAGCGGACGCCGTGGCCGCCCTGTTCGTGGCCGCCCTGGTCTGTTCCGTGGCCTACGGCCTGGCCAAGCGTTCCATCCACGCCCTGATGGACGGCGGTTCCTCCGCCCTGACGCACCAGGTGCTGGCTGCCATGAAGAAGAACGCTCCGGATTACCCGGTCAAACGCATCCGCCTGCGCGACGGCGGGGCGCGCATTTTCGTGGAACTGGATGTGGAAGCCCCGGCGGAATTGCACGTGGACGTAGCCCATGACGTGGCGGAGTCCATAGAAGGGATTGTGAAGTACGAGCTGCCGGAGGCGGATGTCATCGTGCACATCGAACCCGCCCATGAAGACTTTGCCGGCATGGAGCCGGATGCGGTCGTCCACCGCCTGGCCCTGCGCCATCACGTCCGCATTCACGGTTTTTATGAAGGAAGGGGCAAACATGACTCCTGTTATTTCATGGATGTGGAAGTTCCCGCGGACTGGCCGCTGGACCGCGGATACGAGGTTGTGGAAGCGTTCAGGAAAGACGTTATCCAGGAGCTCCAGCCGGAAAAGGTTGTCTGCCGCATTGAACCGGATTGCCGTGAAATGAAGGCCAATTCCGTCCTGGAACACGTTTCCCCGGAAGAAGTACATTTGAAGGTGCGCCTCATCCTCCAGCAGCACCGCGACATCCGCAACATTGTCAAGCTGGATCTGGACAAGGAAGACAGCTTCCCCACCCTTACCTGTCTTTGCACGGCCGATCCGGAGCTGACCGTCCGCCAATCCCACCAGATAGCTTCGCAACTGGAAGACCAGATAGAAAACGCGCTGCACCATCTGGGCCGCGTCACCGTCATCCTGAAGCCGGAGGCCCGGACCTGAGCCGGGGCAGTCAGGCTCTTTCCTCCTTTCCCTCCGCCATGAAGCAGAACAAGTACGACGAAGATTCCTTTTTCCGGAAATGCAGCCAAATGGACCGTTCCGTCAAGGGACTGGCCGGAGCCGGAGAATGGAAAACGCTGGAACGGATGCTGCCGGATTTTCACGGGAAACGGGTTCTGGACCTGGGCTGCGGATTCGGCTGGCACTGCCGGTATGCGGCGGAACACGGAGCGACTTCCGTCACGGGGGTGGATATTTCGGAAAAAATGCTCGCCAGAGCCGCAAGCATGGAAAAGACGGATATCATCAACTACATCTGCATGCCCATGGAGGACATTGATTTTCCTCCCTCTTCCTTTGACATAGTCATCAGTTCACTGGCCTTTCACTACACGCGGGATTTCCCCCGCATCTGCCGGGAGGTTTCCCATTGCCTGGGCAGCGGCGGCGCATTCGTTTTTTCCGTGGAGCACCCCGTTTTTACCGCCCAGGGACGCCAGGACTGGCATTATGACGGCTCCGGCGGCATCATGCACTGGCCCGTGGACGGTTATTTTGCGGAAGGCCCCCGCAAGGCCGTCTTTCTGGGGGAGGAAGTAACCAAATACCACAGGACGCTCACCACCTACCTGGGCGCCCTAGCCGCAAACGGATTTGAGATCATTGCCGTGGAAGAGCCCCAGCCTTCCGGAGAGCTTCTGAATACTGTTCCCGGCATGCGGGACGAGTTGAGGCGCCCGATGATGCTCATCATTTCCGCCCGCAAAAAGTAGCGCGCCTCACGCGTTCAGTTCCTCATGGCAGAGATCGGAGGTGCATTCGTTATTCAGTTCGGCCCGGATGCGCAAACGTTCGGAAACGATCTTTTCATCGTCCGCTCCACCCTCGCGCAGGAAATATTCCGCCATGGAAAGGGCCACTTCCGATTCCGAGGAGAAAACCTGGGAAGCTCCGGCTTCTTTCAGAATGTCCACATCCCGCATGTATTTGGTGTGAATCATCACATCGAGGCGGGGATTGAGTTCAATGGCCATCTCCACAATATCCTTGGCATCCGGAATGGAGGAGGAAAGAATCAAGCTTTCCGCGTATTCAATGCCCGCATGCTTCAGCACCTCCCGCTGGCGCGCGTCCCCGTACACGATTTTACCCCCCTGTCCCCGTATTCTGGTGACCGTATCTATGTTCATTTCCACGATGACGACTTCCACGCCGTTGTCGTTTAAAATGCTTTTAAGCATGCGTCCCGTAGGGCCGAACCCCACCAGCACCACACGCCGGGCATCTTCCTCAGGCGGCGGAACGACGTTTGCCAGGGAGTGAGCAGGAAGACCGATGCCGCGTCTTTCCAGCCATTTGACCACAGGAGTAATCTTACGATAGAGAATGGGATTTAATGAAATGGAAATGACGGCGGCGAGAATGATGGCCTGGTTGGCTTCCGGAGGCAGAATGCCGTACACCAGTCCTATTCCGGCAAGAATGAAGGAAAATTCCCCCACCTGCGCCAGCGCCACGGATACGTTCAAGGCCAAAGCCAGCGGCCTCCGCAGGCAGCGTACAACCACATAGGCGGCCAGGGGCTTGCCGATCATCACCACGGCCAGCGTTGCCAGGGCCAGCGGCCAGCAGTCGCCCACGGACATCGGATCAAACATCATCCCTACGGAGACGAAGAAAAGAACGGCGAAAGCGTCCCTCATCAGCATGGCCTCCGCCGCGGCGCGCGCGCAGAAGTCCGACTGGCCGACAACCATGCCCGCCAAAAATGCGCCCAGCACCATGGATGCCCCGAAAAATTCGGCGGAACATACCGCCACCCCCAGCGCAATGACCAGCACGGCAAGCGTAAACAGGTCCCTCGCGCCCGTTCGCGCCACATAACGCAGGACCAGCGGAATAATCTTTTTACCGGCAAACAGGGTCAGCGCGACCAGGACGGACAGCTTGACGAACATCCATCCTAATTCGGAAAGAATGCTGTCCCAGCCCCCTGCTCCGCTTTGCCGGGCCTCCATGACAGCGGGTATCAGAACCAGCAGAAGAATGGTGAACAAATCCTCCACCACCAGCCAGCCGAGAGCCACATGCCCGCTGGGGGTGTGAAGATTCTGATGGTCCTCAAGAACCCGCGTCAGAACCACGGTACTGGCTACGGAAATAGCCATGCCGAACACAAGGCCGGAAATCGTGGACCAGCCGAAGCACCACCCCACAATCACCCCAAGCACCGTAGCCACGGAGATTTGCACCACCGCGCCAGGGACGGCCACCTTTTGTACGGCAATCAGGTCCTTCAAATGGAAATGGAGGCCAACCCCGAACATCAGCAGAATGACGCCCAGCTCCGCAAATTGCTCCACCGTATGGCTGTCCGCTACAAAGCCCGGCGAATAAGGCCCTACGACAACGCCGGCCAGCAGGTACCCCACCAGCGGGGACAGGTGCAGCTTTCTGGCGATGAGACCGAAGAGAAGAGCGGCGGTCAAACCGCCGACGAATGTAAGAATGAGGCTGAAATCGTGATCCATAAATGGGGGAGTGACGGGTCTGAGGGATGGAATTGGTGAAGGTCCCGGCGGTTTTCAAGGCTATCCTGTTTGGACCGCCCCCACAAGAACGCAGTGCGCTTCACCCGGATACAGCCGTATTTTCACCGTGTCCGGGGAAAGATAGAAAAGAGATCATGGGAGTTACATGGATTTATGCCGTTTTATTGTATCAACGGTCCCGTTCCTTAACCGGCATCCACAACCGTGATTCAAAAAGGGCATGCCTCCATTCTGCCGGGCATGGCTTTCTCCTGGCCGCCTTTCCTGAACAAAACGCAGTGAACGGAGTCCCCATCCGCCAGCGTAGGCGCCTTTCATGTCGCTTTTATTTATCATTATTTATTATTTATTTGAATTAAATCATGAACATCATAGTCTCACCCATGATTATATTATCAAAGATATGCCACAACATTCCAATTTTAACAGACAATGGAACAGCCTGAAAAGCGAGATGAAACTGGAAGACCGTCCACTCCGGAGGCAACTGGAACACTTCATTGACCGGAAGCATGACCTTTTTTGTTCTCGTGCAGTATGTAAAATCTCTGGCAGCCCTGGACCTCAGTCTTGATTTTCACCGCCGGTTCCACAAACGCAGCAGGGACGTGGCCGCCTCCATCCATTACTGGACTATTCTCTGCGTCACCGGCATTCACATGCGGATGGACAGGCTCCACAACCTTCCGGCCTGCACGAAAACGTTCCGCTTCAAACTGCTTCCCAAAATCGACCTGCTCAGAAGCTGCTACATAGCTTATCTGACGGATCAGCGGGAGAAAATCTGGAAGCCGGATTCGCGCATAAGCCGTTTCATCCGGTGCAAATGGAACGCCCCGGACCTGGAAGCCTCCTGCCTGGATAGAATCTGCAACAAGGCGGACGCCGGCAGATATGCCAACATTCTTGTCGTCATCCTCAGTGAAATTCTTCACACTCTGGGAGAACTCCAGAACACGCTGGACCTCGGAACGGCTCTGCTGGAATTCAGCCGGGACGCAGAGAAGCCCTGAGCATTACAGGATCAGCATGCAGTCTCCGTAGGAAAAGAATCTGTACCGTTCCCGAATGGCCTCCATGTATGCCTTCATGACCAGCTCCTTTCCGGCAAAGGCGCTCACCAGCATGAGCAGGGTGCTTTGCGGCAGGTGGAAATTCGTGATCAGCGCATCCACCACCTTGTATTTGTAAGGCGGATAAATGAAAATGTTCGTGAAGCCGGAACATTCACGGAGGGGCAATCCCTCCGCCGCGGCCACATGCTCCAGTACGCGCACGCTGGTAGTGCCCACGGCAATAACTCTTTCGGCTTCATTGATCGCCCGGGCGGTGGCTTCCGGCAGGAAAAAATGCTCCGTGTGCATTTGATGGTCCTCAATATTGTCCGCCTTGACGGGACGGAACGTGCCCACGCCCACGTGAAGCGTCAAAAAATCATGCGGTACGGAGGCAAGCAGTTCCGGTGTAAAGTGCAGACCGGCCGTAGGGGCGGCAATGGCCCCCTCATTCCTGGCGTATACCGTCTGGTAACGTTCCTTGTCCGAAGGATCGCTCTCCCGGTTCATGTAATGGGGAAGCGCCAGCCGTCCGTACTTTTCCTCGTCCACTTCCCGGTCAAACCGGATCAGGCGGTACCCTTCCGCATCGATTCCCTCCACCATTCCCACGGATTCTCCGATGGAAACGGCGCGTCCCACCTTCATTTTGCGCCCCGGACGCACCATGCACTTCCACAGAAGGGGATTGAGCACCTCGGCCCGGACAATCTCAATGGAACCGTCATTGGAAAAATACCTGGCGGGGACCACCCTGGTATCATTGAGGATGAAATGGTCTCCCGGCCTTACGTACTCCGGCAGGTCGCAGAAATGCCTGTGTTCCATCAAACCCGTATCCCGGTGGAGCACCAGCATCCGTGAGGCGGCGCGGTCCGGCAGAGGGCGGTCCGCAATCAATTCCTCCGGCAGAGGATAATCAAAATCAATGGTGCGCACGGCCAAGTGCATTGCCACGAATCCGCCGAAAGGTCAATACCTTTGAACATCGGGGAACACAATTATCTCTTTACCCTCATCCGGCAAGTATGGTATGGAGGGAAGCATGAACAATTTGCTGTTAGCGGACATGTCCAATGCAACTGTCTGGGGAACGTTCCTCATTGTCGTTCTCGTCATCTTCCTGGTGATCTTCTTCGCCATCATTGCCAAATTTTTCAAAACATGGCTGCGCGCGCGCCTGGCGAAAGCCCCCGTTTCCATGGGCAACATGCTCGGAATGTGGCTGCGGAAGGTGCCCTATCCCCTGGTGGTCGACACCCGCATCACTGCGGCCAAGGCCGGGCTGGACATCAGCACGGACGAGCTGGAAGCCCATTTCCTGGCCGGCGGCGACATCGTGGACTGCGTTCTGGCCCTGATTGCCGCGGAAAAAGCCGGCATTCCGCTGAGCTATGACCGAGCATGCGCCATTGACCTGGCGGTGAAAGGCACCTCCAAGACTGTGCTGGAAGCCGTGCGGACCTCCATCAATCCCAGGGTGATCGACTGCCCGAATCCGAGTTCAGGACAAACGCGCCTGACAGCCGTAGCCCGTGATGGCATCGCCGTAGCGGTACGGGCCCGCGTGACCGTGCGCACCAATCTGGACCTGTTCGTAGGGGGCGCCACGGAAGAAACGGTGGTGGCCCGCGTCGGGGAAGGCATCGTCTCCGCCGTAGGCTCCGCGCCATCCTACAAGGACGTTCTGGAAAAGCCGGAAGTCATTTCCCGCACCGTCAGCGACAAGGGGGTGGACGCCGCCACGGCATTTGAAGTTCTTTCCATTGACATTGCGGATGTGGACGTGGCCGGCAACGTGGGCGCGCGCCTTCAGGCGGAACAGGCTGAAGCGGACAAGCAAATTGCCCAGGCCAAGGCGGAAGTGCGCCGCGCCGCCGCCGTAGCCACGGAACAGGAAATGGCCGCCAAAACGCAGGAAATGCGCGCCAAGGTGGTGGAAGCGGAAGCCCAGATTCCCATGGCCATGGCGGAAGCCTTCCGCAATGGCAACCTGGGTGTGCTGGACTACGCACGCTACCAGAACGTGGTGGCGGATACCAAAATGAGGGACTCCATCGCCAAACCGGAAGCAACTCCTTCCTCCATTAAATAAACTTTCCGGTGTCCGGCGGATGTAAAGCCTCCTGCCGGACGCACGGCCCTTCTTCATGAATCTACTGGCAAACATCCTTGCCGCGCGCGGCGAAGACGGCAATCCGGAACTGTGGTTCTATCTGGTCCTAGCAATTGTCTTTATCGGCAAAAGTGTGATCAGCTACCTGAAAACGAAGAGAGAAGACAACGAGGAAGAGCCCGACCTGGAAACGGAAGACCATCACGAAAAACGCGTCAGGGAAGTCATTGCGGAAATGAGGCGAACCGTGCCCGAACGCCCGCAGCAGGCTCCCCGCCAGGAAGTGCCGCAGCCCCGTGTTGCCGCACGTGCGCCCCGACCCGCACCTTCCCCTGTAGAACTCCCGAATCCCTCCGTGAAGCGCAAGCAGCGTCCACAACCGGACCCCGTCCCGGACTGGGGGCACGGACATGCGCAGGAAGCCGCCAGAAATACGATGGAACGCTACGTGAAGGCAGAGGAGGGAGCGCATGAATCCATCCGTTCCCTCTCTGATGCGGAGCAGGCCGCTCTTCAGCGTTTGCAGCAACGGGAAAAGGAACGGCAGCCCGAATCGATCCCTTCTTCCTCCCTTCCTGGTCCCCGCCCCCTGAAAGATTCCCTTCGGCATTCCCAGTCTCTGAGAACGGCCATTCTCTATCAGGAAATCCTCGGGAAACCGAAAGCCCTGCAAGGTTTCCGGCAGTAGCTGGAGCTCGCGTTTTCTCCGGAATACATCCCATCCCGGTAATCCGGCCCTGGCTGAAAGGCGGCCTGTCTTCCAGCATTCGCTCTTGCACGCGGAAGGTGGAGAAGGTAGTCTTCATGCCGCAATGACAGACACACCTTTGCGGATTGCCGATCGTGAATTTACCTCCCGCCTGATGATGGGAACGGGGAAATTTGCCTCCAATGAGAGCATGAAGGAGGCGCTGGAAGCTTCCGGCTCCCAAATCGTGACTGTAGCCCTGCGCCGAGCGGACCTGACGGGCAATCACGATCCCGCCGCCAACATCCTGGATTTCATCAATCCGGAAAAATACCTCATTCTCCCGAATACCAGCGGAGCGGCTACGGCGGAAGAGGCCGTGCGGCTGGCCCGTCTTGCCGTGGCGGCCGGACTCCCCAACTGGATCAAGCTGGAAATCCACCCGGATGCGCAGTACCTGATGCCCGACCCCATTGAAACGCTCAAGGCAACGGAAACCCTCGTCCGGGAAGGCTTTACCGTTCTTCCCTACATCAACGCAGACCCCGTACTGGCCAAACGCCTGCAGGAGGCGGGCGCCGCCGCCGTCATGCCCCTGGGCGCGCCCATAGGCACCAACAAGGGCGTACTTACCCGTGAATTGATCAATATCATCATTGAACAAGCCACCGCTCCCGTGGTGGTGGACGCCGGCCTGGGCGCCCCCAGCCATGCGGCAGAAGCTCTGGAAATGGGTGCGGACGCCGTCCTGGTGAATACGGCCATTGCCGCCGCAGGCAACCCCTCCCTGATGGCGGAAGCATTCGCCCAGGCATGCCGTGCAGGCAGGTCCGCGTGGCTGGCCGGACTGGCCGCCGTCTCCGTCAAAGCGGCAGCCACCAGTCCCCTTACGTCCTTCCTGCGGTCATAAACTTTCCGAAGAGTTCTTTTACAGATATCCTGGCGGCTACGGTGGATTCCCATTTTAGGCATCCATAATTGTATTAATCGCTGATGATTAGAACCTCGACTATATTTCTACCGAATATAAAAAATAGTAGGAGGTTATCATTTTTTAAGTTTACTTTTTTCTGTGCTTACCAAATTATAATCTTTCACCATAATTAAAAATATAAGTTAATCTTAAAATAAATTTAAATAATTTCCTTTCTTCACATAGAATCCTATTAAAAAAAATAATGAGAAAAATTTCATGAAGGATATTATAAAAGAAAATGCATATACACAACTATATATTGATATAAATGAAATATGATTAATTACAGATTTTTTTCTTTTTCTATACAATGTTGAAATAGCATAGATCATAAACTTCCCAAAATAGATTACAATCAATAGCCTGAAAACCCAAATTACAAACCATATTAGCCACCATAAAAATATATAATAAATTAAATTGGAATCAAAGCTTCTGGCGAGAGCGTATCCGAAATAAATAAGACAACCAACAGGAAACCAGAAAACGAAAAAATTATTACTTGCTTTCTCTATCTCATTTCTTACATCCCCAGATATTTTTACTGATTTTTCTAAACGAGAATATATATGAGTTTTATTTATAATAAAAGAAATTAATATGATAATAATCCAAAATAATATCCAGTAAAAAAATACTTCTCCATAATATAATTTAAAGAAATAAGGAAATGTGTATATAATATAATATATCCACCATAACAAAGAATATAAAAAGAGAGATTCATTAAGACTGTTTCTCTGTAAGCCATAATTAAGATAATATCTAAGCGATACGGGACCTAAAAATGCATTTATAAGAACAGATATTACTTTATAATCTCCAGAATTCATTATTTAATTAAATCTCGCAAATAGTTATATAAACCTTCGACGCCACGAAATGCAGTGACGTTAAGCAAAGAGTCCAAAGCTTGCCATTGCAATATCTTTAAAGGGAAAATTTTCGCACATCCCTCGACAGTACCTTTCATTGTGATGGTATACCTGGAATGGTAATGACCCAACATCCGTTGTACTGTAGAGATCGGGCCCCCCACTGGATTTTTAAAATAAGGATATACGGATTCAGGTATCGGAATCTGAACAAAGTTATCAGGTTTTCCATACCCACCTACTCTTCCTAATGTTCCACGCGTTATAGGTTGCATAGGATTACGATTCACAGCATAAACAGGACCTTTTATTTTTCCAGATTGACCAATTAATTCCCTAGTTTTTTTGTAGTAATATGCTGAAGTTTAACTTTTGCAGTATTTTTCAAAGCATTTCCACTTGTAGATGACGCCCCTCCACATCCTAAACTCACCACTGTAAGAGCAACAGAAAGAGCTCCTAAACCACCGTGAATCATACGCTCTCCATCATCCATAGGTATAGTTACAGGAGAAAAATTTACAAATTCTACTTGGCTTCCTTCAATGGCTTCTACAATGTCAACTACACCAATGAAGTTACTCATACCTGTAGCCCCTGCTTTAAAACTACTAGTAACTATATTGTTTCCTTGTTTTCGACTATCTTCATAGGTACAGGTGGTCCATTCTATTGTGTCATTTAAATGTTTTTCTATATTTCCAACAATTTCATTTTTTATCTTTTCTGTTTCAGAAATAAACCTTTTTATCATACTCTCTAACCCAAGAGAATCACTATGCAAAGTTGTTGCATTTTTTACAAAGGAGTATAGATTCCAGCCATCTTTTTCTTCAACTGGATCCCTATTGATCCATCTTCCATCATGTGGATTGAGATAGCGGTAATTATAGTAGATAAGTCCCAGTTCATTGTCTGCATATTCGCAGGAAAAGCGGAGTTTATTGGCCTGAGCCATGTCTCCTTCTGTCATAGATTATCTCTGAAGGGCGCATTATGTGCATCGTGCCATTTACATTTGTTGTCCGTTGAAAATAAATTATAAATTCTTCAAATTATCATGAATGAAGAAAATAGCTAAAATTTATATGAGAATTATATTTTGAATTGTTTAGATAATCAGGGTTTTCTTTTATTATGAAAATTCCTTTTTTTATGTTTTAATTCTTTTCGAAGAATCTTATTTTTTTGCCGTCGAAATGTATGGTATGATTTTCCATGTTTGATTCGAGCATTTGGAAACGCCTGACGACTGAGATTTGACTCGCCGACAGGTGTTTTACTAATATTTTTTGATTTAATATATTTTTCTATGTATTCATATAAAAAACTTATTATGAACAACACAATTACAGTAATTACAGAAGAATTATTAAAAAGTATATCTTCTGCCCAAGATAATAAAATCATTAAAATGAGCGTAATAATTCCTAAAATTAAACCTTTCTTCCATCCTTTTAAATAAATTATAATAGTGAAAGCAATAAATAAATAAACTACGCTCAAATAATTCATAATGTGGATTTATCTTAAGGGATAAAAAGGACGTATAGGCGGTATATAGTTTGGATTTGTCTCAAGGATATCTGGTCCTGGAGTGGATGGTCCAATTGGTTGTATTGGGTTGTAAGGATCGTAAGGATCGTAAGGATCGTAAGGATTATGTTCTTCAAAATCTTCTATTCTAAGAACTGATATTATTGTTATTATAACAATGATATCCTGACAACACCCCTTGTTTTGTTGTTCTATTTCTTTTTTCGTCTCTTCATATATTTCACTTCCAATACGTTTTAATAATATTATAGAAACAAGTAACAATGCATTGTCTTGAGCACCGTTTTTATACATTTGGTATACCTCATTTTTATTTTGTTGTCTCTTGTGAAGTTTTCTACCATGCGGCGTTTTTGGCTTTCCATCACACATCCGAATCTTTTGACCGGCTTTAATGCGTTTACGCATTTTCAATCCACCTTGAATATTTTTATATATTTTGGTTCCTGTTTTGAGAGCTCCTGGCACTCCTACTGCCCCTAAAGCTGCTGATGTAGTAACAGAACCCCAATCAATATCTGTCCACGGTTCTTCTTTACCTTTTATATAGTTAGTAGCTACTTGGAATCCGTAATCAATTAACGCTCCTCCTAAGGCTCCGAATATTCCAATACATCCTAATCGATCATAAGATTTAGTAGGTAGATTTTTTACAGTCCTGTATAAATTCCATCCTGCCGACTCCTGAAGAGGATCACGGTTAATCCATCTGCCGTCTTGGGGATTGAGATGGCGGTAATTGTAGTAAATAAGCCCTAACTCGTCGTCCATATGCTCACAGGAAAAGCGGAACTTGTTGGCTTGAGCCATATCTCCCAATGCCGTGAAAAGACCTCCAAAAGGAGCATATTCGTAATAGGCTCTTTGTTTTTGCTCCCTATCAAAGACAAAAGCGACATTTTTCAGCACATCGTGCATGTAATAAAGATGCTCTTCTATCTCCATGGTGTTCGTCTTCCAGTAGGTCATCATCAGGATACGTGTGGCTGTCGGCTCTGTTGGATCCCACAAATAGCTTTTTAACAACGCTGGGATTGGATACATTAGATCCAGTTCCGCTATCTGCAGATAGCCATGGTATAAATAGTAGATGTGGCCGGATGTGGTTCCATTAATGACTATTTTTTTCTCAAAGCGACGACCTTGGCAGTCATAATTACAGGTGACGACAATCCGTTCATCTTCACTTATGAAGGTGACAGGCCGATCATTGGCATCGTAGCAAATATTCCAGATTCCTGTGGAGGTTTTAATCCTAGTCTGGTTGCCATCCGTGTCATAATCAGGAATGAAGAGTGTCTTTTCCGTAGATATATTAGTGTATTGGTTGAGATCATTAGCTTCGTAAGAAAGTTCTTTTTCTAACTCATAGGCAGTTTTACGGTTGCCGATATTATCATACTGATAGGAGAAACTTCCTCCAGCTTGGAACTGATCCTTGACCAATTCGCTACGGTTATTGTAAGTGAAGTTTCTCGTTGCGGTGGATGTGATCGCTTCTCTAGAATCTCGACGCTGGATGGGGCGCATCAATTCGTCGTATTGGTAAGCGTATCCGATAGATGCACTGCCATCCTCGGAATTTTCATAATCAATGGAGGTGATGAGGTTGAGTGTAGGATCGTAGGTATTCTTGCGAACCATGCCGTTGGGATAGGATAATTGGTTGAGGAAACCACTGGTTTCGTCATACTGCCACATAAAAGGAGTATCTAGACCTTCCAGATTCATCCCAATAATGGCACCTTTGTGGTCATAGTCAAGATGGGAGTGCTGCACGGCGCGGGTCCCCAGCATCAGGCGGTATCCGCAAGAACGACCAAATGCATCGTATTCTTCCTGGAGACAGTTTTCTATGGTTCCAAAGGTAGTATCCTGGATCATCCTGCCATAGGCATCGTAAGAGTAATTCTCTGGTGCCCGAAGCATCAGAAACAGATATTGCCTGACCAAGGTGATTGTAGGAATAGATCCAAGGCTGGGTATCATCACTGTGGGAGACAGAGACAAGCTCCCCGGTGGCCGGAGCGTACTGATAAGTTGTTACAATGCCCCTGGCCTTGGTGAGTGTTTCCAGGCGGTTGAGTCTGTCGTAGGTTTTGGAAATACAGGAGCCGTCGGCATAGGTTTTCTTGAGTTCCAGTCCCGTAGCCGTGTCGTAGAGCCAGGTAGTGGTATCTCCATCGGTACGGTTGGAAGGATCGGTAATGATGTCTCCTTCATCCACCCTAAAAGTGGTCAGGGCAATCATATGGTCATTGTCGTCATAGACAAAGCAAGCCGGCTGAATGGCGGTACCGTATTCGGCCGTCTTTCTGCCCCGGATATCGTAGGAATAACAGGTGGTATCTCCCAAAGCGTTGGTAATGCAAGCAGGGGTGTCGCAAGAGGAAGGATAGGTGGTGGTAGTGATATTGCCCTGTGCGTCTGTTGTTCTGATGGTGCGGCCGACCAGGTCGGTTTCGATGGTAGTGATATTGCCGCGAGCATCGGTTTGCTTCAGAACTATTCCAGAGGAAGTGAAAGAACGTTGTTGCGAAGAATGGATGCCTGCATAGTTGACCTGACTTATGGTAAACCCGTCGATGATGATGGCTTCGGCTATGATATCGGAAGTAGGAATACTGCTGAACTGGGTGCGTTTAGCGGGAGCAGTGTGTTCTGTCCATCGCGTGCTTTGTTGTCCATAGGCATTAATAAAAAGAATTTTATTTTCTAATATGGAGTTTAACTGCGAAACCATGGTTTCGGTAGTTTGTGTCAAGGGCAGTCCTTGGGGAATTATATATAGTAGACGTCTGAACCTGATAAATGCCGTCTTCCCGGGCCTGATAGTACGAGGAGCTTTCCGATATCCTGTTTTTAGCAGGATTATCCGGTTGAAGTTCATCTAGAAGAATGATCTGTTTTACAGTTTGGCCCAATTCATTATACTTCGTTAAGGTGGGAGCCATGTTTTCAATTTGGGTACGCACAAGCTGTCCCTTGTTATTATAAGTGTTTTTGGTGACAATAAATCCTCCCAGAGTATTGGGGTGTTCCTGCCACACGGTTTCTCCAAAACCGTTGGAAAGAGAACGTGAGAGGATGATTCCCTTGGAAAGAGTGGTGGTGAGTATGCCTTCTTCTTTCAACTCAAGTTGAGTTTCGATTTCCCGCTGACCGGTTCCGCCCTGTAAAATAGTGGTGCCATCATAATAAGTCTGGGTAATCAAGGTGGACCCTGAAGGGGTGATGACGGTTTTAGTGAGATGATTGTCACTATATGCGGTCTTGGTTACTCGGCCAAGTGTATCTGTTGAAGAGACAATTCTTCCTAAATCGTCGTACTCTGTGCTTTCAGTTGTTGTCAGAGCACCGATGTCACGCCGTATGGAAAGAATGCGTCCATCTGCATCCCTTATATAGGAAATGATTATTTCGGGTGTGGTTTCCGTTGCCGAGCGGATGGTTTCCACGAGTTGCTTGGCCGTGTTGTAGCCATAGGTGGTCACTACCCATCCTCGTCGATCTCCTTCAAGGGACCGCAGCACATCCATTCCGTCGTGCTGAAGCGGCCGTTGCCCTTCGTCGTCTTGACACGTCTCTGCTCGTCGTCATATTCATAATCCTCCGAGGTAATCAGCGACCAGCCTTCCCCGGTGTGAACATACTGTTCACTTCTGGAAATCGTGCCGTTTTCAGCGATGTATTGTACGGTTTTGGTGCTTTGACCGGGAACAATGCTTCCATTGGCTTGCACGGTTTCGGTCACCTTGTGGATGGCTCTATATTCCGCGGTTGTTTCATAAGTGTAGAGCGTCTGTATGCCTTCAATGTCTTGGCTCATCTTCTGTCTGCCCCGGCATAGGGATACTGTGCTGCGTCTCCATAGGTTTCAGAGACGCTTGTGTGAACCTGGTCCGAACCCAAGGCCGTTTCTGTTATCGTCGTTCGGTTCACCTGAGAAGTGTCTTCATAGGTGTAGGTCTTTGTCTTCAGGACGGTTTCCGTTCCGTCCTGGGCAATGATAATTTCCTTTTCCGTTGCTGGCCTGAAATCATTGAAGCGTAGATCGGCGTACGTGGTACGCATCCCTTTCTCTCCTCCTCCAGCCCACGGCGTAGCTTGCAAAACTACCCGGCCCTGGCCGTCGTACTCGTAGCGCGTAGCCTCCGTTGGGCTGGATTTCCAAAGACACGCGGAACTGGTCGTTGTACGTGTAGAGGGTGGTCTGTTCACTGGAAGTATTGTATCCTTCCGTGCTGCTGATGGTCAGCCAGCCGCCGTCGGTATACTTCTTCACCGTGCGCGTACTGCGGGAAGGCTGGGAATCATTGATGCCCCTGATAGTTTCAATCCGCTCCCACTTGGAGCCGGGCAGGGCGTTGCGTTCAATCGTGCGCACGATACGCCTCATCCCCCTCTCCCTTGATGATGCTCACCTTGTTGCCTTCTTCCCGCCGTTCGATGAAGTGCGGTTCCTGCCCGACCCGTTGATTGGTGATGTAAGTCACTTTTACGCCATCCTCCATGGAAGTTCTATAAACGGCCGTCTTGTAGGGCTCTACGGTAACCACAAATTCCCCATCATGGGAGGCAGAAACATTCCCGGAGCGTACCACTCCAGGGCAAGGCTGTTGTTTCCGGGAATGCTTCGCATCAGCCCCTGGGCCCGGGAATAGACGCTGCTGAGAGAGCCGTCCGGGTTGTAGGCCACTTGAACCTTGCGGGCATACTCCTCGGCGGTCATAACGTGGCCCGAGGAGCTGGTGACGGAGACAACCTCTCCGGTGGCTGCTGAGAAGCGCAGGCTCATGCCGGAAGGAAGCACCATGTCCATGTAGGCGGGAGTGTCCTGGATATTGGGAGTGAGGTTTTCATTGAGCAGACGTACACGATAGTCCAGTTTCCTGGAGCTGCCGACGGGAGAAGCCTCGGAACTTCCCATTTCTGCCTTGAAATAGATATGGCTTCCGGAGGGACGCTTGACGGTGACGCACCGTTCATCTTCAGAGAAGGAAGCGCTCCATGCCATGGGGTGGTTGTAGCGCATGGAGGGGCCGCTGCTGGAATTGAGGGTAAGGGGAGTGGAAGAGTGTGCCATGCGCACGAACCTGGTCGGAGAGGGAGGCGGAGGAGTTCCTGCAAAAGGGGATTGATACATGCATCGCCTTGACAATCCTGTTCATTGTCGGGATCGCCCGGAGTAGGTAATTGTTGGACACAGTTTTCGTCGCCCTCTTCATCGCACTTATCACAGGGACACGGGCATGGTTCCTCTTCGGTGGGCGGTTCGCTGGAGGAAGAAGACAGGGAACTGGAACTGGAACTGGAACTGGAACTGGAGCTAGAGCTGGAACTGGAGCTGGAGCTGGAGCTGGAGCTGGAGCTGGAGCTGGAGCTGGAACTGGAACTGGAACTGGAGCTGGAGCTGGAGCTGGAGCTGGAACTGGAACTGGAACTGGAACTGGAGCTGGAACTGGAGCTGGAGCTGGAACTGGAGCTGGAGCTGGAGCTGGAGCTGGAGCTGGAACTGGAGCTGGAACTGGAGCTGGAACTGGAGCTGGAACTGGAGCTGGAGCTGCTTGACTTGGGATCAAACTCAAAATCAAACCCTCCTCCTTCCGAAGAACTGCTTGAAGTACCCTCATCCTCTTCATCCCGATAAAGATTGACCAGGGTGATAACTTCCTCCCCTTCCTTGTCCGGAGGAGTTGCATTGGGGTCGAGGTAGGAATTGATGTCGGGCGCCTCCGCCTTGTCGGAAAGAACGGCAATGCAGAACTCCTGTCCGGAGCCCAGGGCGGGGTGGTATTCATGGACGATTTGGCACCAGTAATACCCCTGTTCCAGCACGACGCTCTCCGGCTTCACGGAAAGGTCCTTTGCTTCGCTGGTCAGTTCCACATTCTTGAAGGGAATGGACAGGGAGATGGAGGAATCGGCGTCCAGGGAGAGGAAATAGGTACCGCGTTTCATGATCTTGAGGTACCCGGTCCATTCATGGCGAGTGTCATCGGAAGCGGAGCGAGGGGAGATGAGAACGGGAGCGGTGATGCCGTTGACGTAGAAGTCGGCCTGCGGGAGGCCATTGGCGAACATGGGAACAAAGGGATAGCGGGGTTCCAGGGTGTTGTCGGTATTGTTCATTGTCTTGTAACTTAGGTTTTTGAATGATTTGTAAAATGTAAAAATCAGGATCAGAGTTAGTTGTTTTATTCAACGGTACAAGAGAGAAAAGGGAGAAAATGTTACAGGCAACTTACCTTGAACGATTGTGGCAATAATTTGTGCCACAAGGGTTTCCACGCCTTATACGTTTACGTGTGAACACCCCGTTTTTAAGAGAAGAAAGGATATAGAGGGAGCGGGCTTTTTGGCCAGCAGTCAGGGCAGTTTTTGAGCAATGTGCCCAAGTGAAGAACTCATTAATTAAGATCGCAAAAGAACAGTCGCATTGATTAATCACCTTCCCAGAACCACGGTTCTTCTAGCTGACTGGAAATATGATCCGTCTGATTCAGGAAAATCCACTTCCCCAAGAAATCACTCCCTGTATCCCATCCATGAAATGCCGCAATTCATCTGTTCTTATGATAAGGCTCTTTACAAGCACCGCTTCAAATCAGAAAATATATTAAAATAAAAAAGATATGGCCTTAGTACTGCCATGCGCTACATGAATGTCCCACATCTTTTCACGACCATTTAAGCTATCATTAATCAATGATCCCTCAGCTTAATAGTCAGATTTTTTCCAGAGCAAAAAGGAAAGTTTTCCCCGCAGGGAGCATTTTAAAAAGAATTCCTCAAACCAAATCCTTTTCAGATCAGATTCTACTCTCAGGCGCCCTTGGGCCCAATCTTTTTCCGGATTACGATTTCCAGTATAAAGCAGCCGGCCACAAACAGCACGATCAGCGGAATGAGGTAAGGCTGGCTGAAAAACATCTGGTAGAAGAATGCCGCCAGAATGCTCAACATCAGGACAAATCCGGCAATGATCAGCAGGGCGTTTCCGTGCGTCTCTTTCCGTAGCCGCCAGTGGGCTACGAATACGGCCAGATAACTGATCAGGAAACAGGCCCCCGCAAGGTTGGCGATGGCGACAAGATTAAACGCGTTGGTCAGCACCAGAATACCCAGCAGCAGATAGAAGAAGCCCTGCGTTCCCCTCCCCCAGAAAGGCTGTTTGAACATGGCGTTCAACTGCCCGTTGCGGGCCAGTCCCGGGAAATGTCTAGCATGCTGAACATTGTGGCGTTGATTGCGGATGCCGTCGCAATCAGGGCCGCCACGGATACGGCCACGAATCCCCACACGCCCAAAACAGGAAAGGCCGCCTGCGCCACGGCGGTTTCCGCATGCTTGTCCAGGGAGGACGCGGAGACATTGGTCAGCACCACGTATGACAGCACCAGATACAAAACCATCACAACGCCGATCGCCAGAAAGATGGCGCGGGGAAGCGTCCTGGCGGGATTTTGAAGATTGCCGGCCGTGTTGGCCATCATGCCGTATCCGGCAAAAGCAAAGAAGGTGAGGCCCACGCTTCCCAGCAGTCCGTCCAGGCCCTTGACGGGAATAACGTCCGCCCCAACGGGCACGGAAGAACCGAAGCTGGCGAGCATCAGGATGGTCAGAATCAGCAGTTTGAAGGCTACCAGCACCACTTCCGATTTGCCGACGGCCTTGACGCCTCCCATGTTCAGCGCCCCAAGCAGCAGAATGGCAATACTGGAAAAAGACCCGTAGTAAACACCGTGACGGATTCATCCGGCAGGAACAGGCGGGTAGCGTACGCCCCGGAAGGATTTGGCCACTAGGGCCACCGTGATGACCAGCGTGCCTAGATAAATCAGTGTGAGGGCCCCAGCCAGCGTTTTGTGGGAGAATCCCTTGTTGAAATAATCCATGATGCCGCCGGAACCGGGATAACGGGACCCGAGGCGTGCATAGGTATATCCGGAAAGCAGGGCGGCCACTCCGCCAATCAGGAAGGACCAGTACACGTTTTTGCCCGCCATGAGGGTCGCCTGACCCATCAGGGCGAATATGCCCGCTCCCACCATGGAGCCTATCCCCAATGCAATGACGTTCCACAGGGACAAATAAACTTTGGGAGCCGCTCCTTGCATAAAGGAATTAGAGGCTGCCAGCCGCCGGAACGTTGATCTTTACTGCACGCGGCATGACACGTCTCCCGCCCATCCGAGGGCCTCTGTCATCATGACTATTCCGGCACGGCTTTCCCCTTGAACCTGCGGGATGCGGCATGTAGGGTACGGCCATATGATCAAGACTGCCATTTTCGATTTTGACGGCACCCTTGCAGACACGATCCCCTTGTGCCTGGAAGCTTTCCGCCGGGCGGTAAATGATCTGGACGGAAGAGTCCTGACAGATAGGGAAATAGAACGGAATTTCGGTCCGGACGATTTAGGCGTCATCCGGAAGCTGTTTCCCGGCAAACCGGAATGGCACGAACACGGGCGCGAATTGTTTATCCATTATTATCAGGAATTGCATGCGGAAATGGCTCCCGCTCCGTTTCCCGGCACGGTCGAATTGCTCCACAGTCTCCGCAACAGCGGCATTCGTCTGGCGATGGTTACGGGCAAACGCAGGGAAAGTGCGGATATTTCCCTCAAGTTTTTTCATCTGGACGGTTTTTTCCCCGTGCTGGAAACGGGTTCTCCGGAAGGCGGCGTAAAAACGGACCGCATCAACCGGGCTCTGAAACGCCTGGGAGCTTCCGCACGGGAAGCGGTTTACATTGGAGACTCCCCGTCGGACGTGGACGCATGCCGTGCCGTACCCGTCCGCATCATTGCCGCGGGATGGGCTCCCGGAGCCGACGTCAAGGGACTGGAAGAACGCCGCCCCGACTGGCTGCTGACGCGGTTTGAAGACCTGGAACCCTTTTTCCGAAAGCACGCCGCGGATGCAAATCATCAAAATGCAGCCCTTTGATATTGCAATCCCCGGCAAATTCGACCAACATTATCCGGCTCATTTCACCCCAATCCATTGATGACTCCTCAGAAAGAACCCGGAAAAGAAGGCTTGAAAATCCTGCTTATGCTGGCAAGCGCCATCATTATCACGGCCGGCCTTCAGGCAGGCAAGCAGGTGCTGCTCCCCATCGTCCTGTCCGGGTTTCTGGCGATCGTCAGTTACCCGATCACCACATTTTTCAAAAAACAAGCTCCGTTTTCCGCACTGGCTGGCAGTCCTGTTTACGGTCATCATGGACTTCGGCGTCCTGGTCGGCCTCGGTTATCTGGCCCAGTATCTGGGACAGGACCTGGCCAAGACCATCAATGCCAAATATTATCCCCTGCTGTTTGAAAAAGTCCACGAATTCCTGCGCGTTCCTGATTGAAAGGGACTGGAACAATCTGGCAGACCAGATGCTACAGGAAATTCCCGACCTCCTCAACAGCCAGCGCATTGTGGCTCTTTCCACCGGGGTCATGGGGCAACTGGCCTCCATGCTCACCTTCACCACCTTAATCCTGATTCTGATGACCTTTTTCCTGGGGAAGCCCCAGATTCCGGCAAACATCAACAAGCTGGGAAGCAACAGCGACACGGGTATCCGCAAATTCTCCAAAGCGCTTGAAGGTGTCCAGAAATACCTGGTCATCAAGACATTCATCAGCGCCCTCACCGGTCTGCTGGCTTTCCTGCTCTGCTATTACATGGGGTGGACTTCCCCTGCTCTGGGGCATCGTGGCTTTCGCGCTCAACTTCATTCCACGTTCGGCTCCATCATCGCCGCCATTCCCCCACGCTGCTGGCCCTGCTGCTCATCAGCCCCACGGCGGGCATCATCGTGGCGGGAGGATACCTGCTCATCAATACGGCCCTGGGCAACTGCCTGGAGCCCATGCTGCTGGGACGCCAGTTCGGGATCGTCACCAGCATGGTCCTTCTCTCCGTCATCTTCTGGGGCTGGGTATGGGGGCCTATCGGCATGCTTCTGGCCGTCCCCATCACCATGCTGGTGAAGCTGGGCCTGGAAAGCTCCAAGGATCTGGCGTGGATCGCCCAGCTCGTTGACAATCCTCCCGTATCCAGATTCCCGCTCCCTCCTCGTCATTCCGGGAAAACAAACGAAAACATCAACAAGGAATAAACCCATGCACTCATTCGCTTACAAAACGGCTTGCTGTACTGTGAAAACGTCAACCTCCAAGAACTGGCGGACAAGGAGGGGACTCCCCTGTACGTTTACAGCAAACATACCATTCTGAGCCACTTCCACCGCCTGAGGGAATCCCTGGAACCGCTGAATGCGGAAGTAGCGTACGCGGTGAAGGCGTGCTCCAACATTGCCATCCTGAACCTCATGGCCCGCAATGGAGCGGGATTTGACATCGTGTCGGAGGGGAACTCTTCCGCGTTATCAAGGCCGGAGGAGACCCGGCCAAATGCACGTACGCCGGCGTAGGAAAGACGGAAAAGGAAATCCGCTATGCCCTGGAGCAGGGCATTTACTGCTTCAACGTGGAATCCGAGGCGGAAATGCGAGCGATCAACGATATTGCCGCCTCCATGAACCTCACGGCCCCGGTAGCCGTCCGCGTCAACCCCAACGTGGAGGCGGGCACGCACAAGTATATCACCACCGGCAAGTCGGAGAACAAATTCGGGGTGGATTTCGAACAGATCGAATCCCTGTATGAAATGGCCGCCCGCGCATTGCCGCACGTCCATCTGAAGGGGCTGCAAATGCACATCGGCTCCCAGCTCACCCAGGCAAAGCCCTTCATGGAGGCCGTCAGGAAAGTGGCGCCCCTGGCCGCACGGCTGAAGGAAAAGCACGGCATTGAATTCTTCTCCATCGGCGGCGGTATAGGCATTGTTTACCAGAACTCCCTGGAATCAGGCGTTCAGGAATGGTGGAACGAGGATTGCGCCCAGCTTACGCTGAGCACATACGCCCAGGCCGTCGTTCCCGTCCTTCAGCCTCTGGGACTGCATATCATTGTGGAGCCGGGACGTCTGATCGTCGGCAACGCCGGAGCCCTCATCACGCGCTGCCTGTATGAAAAATCAGGCAAGGCAAAGACTTTCAAGATAGTGGACGCGGGAATGAACGACCTCATCCGCCCGGCCCTCTATCAGGGATACCATGAAATCATTCCGGTCAGGGAACATCTCTCGGAATCCTGCATCACCGCGGATGTCGTGGGGCCCATCTGCGAATCCGGGGACTTCCTGGCCCAGGACAGGAAAATGACGGACGTACGGCAGGGAGAATTGCTGGCCGTTCTTTCCGCCGGAGCCTATGGCTTTTCCATGTCTTCCAACTACAACTCCCGTCCGATGGCGGAAGAAGTGCTGGTGGACGGGGGCCAATGGAGCGTCATCCGCCGCCGCCAGACCTGGGAAGACCTCATTGCCGGGGAAACCATTCCGGAATAATTCCGTTTGCGGAACCGGGAGTAGGCAATTCCCTTTCTTCACACACGTCACCATATCATCCAACACCATATCACAAGCCAATACACATGAAAAAAACCTTCTTCCTGTTCCTCTGTCTGGCCTTTGCGGGTTCCTCTTCCGCGCAGCGGGGACCAGCAGGTCATGGGAGAATCCCCTCGTGAAGTCTACCAGATAGACAAGGGATGGAAATTCTACCGCGGCCATCTAGACCAACCCAAGCCCAAAGGCCACCACTGGGTTTATAAAGCGTCAAGGCCGGCGCAGGGCGCGGCCCGGCAGCCTTCCAGTATGACGACGGAGGCTGGCGCACCGTGGACCTTCCTCATGACTACGTGGTGGAAGGAACGTTCACCCAGAACCCGGAACTGGTCTCCCACGGCTTCCTGGACAGGCCAGAAGGCTGGTACCGCCGCAAATTCCGCCTTCCTGCGGAAGCCAGGGGCAAAACGATCTGGCTGTATTTTGACGGCGTCTTCGGACAATCCCAGGTATGGGTCAATGGCCAGGAACTCCGTAAAAGCGACAACGGCTACATCGGCTTCCGCGTGGATATCTCCGACGTGGCCCACTATGGCGACCGCCCCAATGTCATCTCCGTCAAATGCGATCCTGGAGAAGCCCAAGGCTGGTGGTACGAAGGCGGCGGCATTTACCGCCATGTCTGGCTGACCATCGCTGATCCTGTCCATGTGGCGCCCTACGGCGTTTACATTAGTGCGGACAAAAAGAAGGGCGGCAAAATGGCAGGCCTCCATTGAAACCGCCATTGAAAATGAAAGCGAGAGCGATGCCCGTGTGAAAGTCGTCAACACAATTCTGGATAAAAAGGGCAAGCCCGTAGCCGTGACCACCAGGGATGTGGACGCCAAAAGCGGAGAGACCACGAAAATCCAGCAATTCCTCGCCATCCCGGAAAACAGGGTGGAGCCCTGGGACCTGAACAGCCCCAATCTGTACGGAATCCGCACGGAACTGTTCGTGGATGGAAAAAAGGTGGACTCCCACGGCGACCACTTCGGCTTCCGCACCCTGGAATTCAACCCGCAAAAGGGATTCTTCCTGAACGGAAAACCGGTCAAATTCAAGGGCGTGTGCATGCACCAGGACCATGCTGGCGTAGGAGTGGCGCTGCCGGACGCCATCCACAGCTTCCGCATTACCCGCCTCAAACAGTTCGGCGTCAATGCCTACCGCTGCTCTCACAACCCACCCGCACCGGAAATTCTGGACGCCTGCGACCGCCAGGGCATGCTGGTTCTGAATGAAAACCGCTTCTTCAACAGCGGAGAGGACTACCTGCGCCAACTGGATGAACAAGTGCGCCGCGACCGCAACCACCCCTCCGTTATGATGTGGTCCACCTTCAATGAAGAAGACTGGCAGGGCGACGAGCGCGGCGTCAAGCTGGTGAAGCGCATGAAACGCATCATCGACGCCGGAGACCACTTCGCTAGGCGTCCGGTGACGGGCGCCATGAGCGCCGGATTCAGCAAGGACGGAGCGTTCGCCCCCTTGGACGTGCTGGGAATCAACTACTCCCTGGGCGTGCACGACCATGTGCATAAAAACCTGTACCCGAACAAGCTCATCTACAGCTCGGAATCCGTATCCCACAGCGCCTCCCGCGGGGAATGGCAGGACAAAAAACACGTTTACAACAACTACGACAACCATTGGGTGGGCTGGGGGGACTCCTCCGCAAAACCTGGAAATTCGTGGATACGCGGGAATGGGATGCAGGCACCTTCGTCTGGACCGGATTCGATTACCGCGGAGAACCCACCCCCGTCAACGCGTGGCCGGTCATCTCCTCCTACTTCGGCATCGTGGACACCTGCGGCTTTGCCAAGGACTCCTTCTATTTGATGCAGGCCCTTTGGACAGACAAGCCCATGGCGCACGTCTTCCCCCACTGGAATCTGGGTAAGGACATGATCGGCAAAAAAGTGAAAGTCGGCACCTACACCAACGGGGATGAAGCGGAACTCTTCCTGAACGGGAAGACTCTGGGGAAAAAGCCTGTGGACAAGTACATGCAGCTCTACTGGGATGATGTGGAATACCAGCCCGGAGAACTGAAAATGGTCGCCTACAAAAAAGGAAGGAAGCATGCCGAAGCCAAAGTAGTGACCACGGGCGAACCGGTCGCCCTTGGCCTGGAAGTGAAATTCGACAACTGGCAGCGCAAGAGCGCCCGGACCGGCGTTAGCGACGCCCTGCCCGTAACCGTCTTTGCCGTGGACTCCAAGGGTCGACGCGTTCCTACGGCCTCCAACAAGGTATCCTTCGCCGTCAAGGGGGGAAAAGTATTGGGTGTGGGCAATGGAGATCCACTTTGCCATGAACCGGACATCGCTACGGAACGTTCCCTGTACAATGGGCTGGCATCCGCCATCGTGGCTCCCGGGGATGAAGAAGGCGTGCTGGAAATAACCGCCTCTTCTCCCGGCCTCAAGCCCTATTCCCTGAAGCTTTCCATCCGCAAGGGGAACGGCTTCATCCAGTATCCCACAATTGACGGCAGCATCGTGCTGACGGACTGGCGCATCTCGGAAATCACGGACAAGCCGCAGAATCCCAACCGCCCCATTGCGGACGGCGACATGAACACCTGGCAGCCCATTGCCGTAGGCAGCGGTCCCCAGCCCCAGTGGGACCAGAAGCAGGGCTGGGCTACCTACCGCGCCCTGTTTGACATGCCCAACGGCAACAACTGGGAGCTGGTGCTGGAAGGCGTCAAAGGAAACGCCCAAGTCTTCGTGAACGGCCAGGAAGTCGCCAAAAAGGACAATCCCGCCTCCGGCACGGTCAAGGCCCCAGTCAAAGCCCCTGCCGGGTCCAAGGTAACCGTTTCTGTCCAGATGAAGAGCAGCGAAGCCAAAGCCGGCCTGACGGGAACCGCCAAACTGGTTCAGAAAAAGTAATATCTTTCAGAAATCCGTCCCGCTTCCAGGGCCGCTCCGTTTTCCCGGGGCGGCCTTTTCATATATCCGGAAAATCAGGTTTCATGGGTTGCCTTGCAGTGACTGGAAAAATATATTATCAATAATAAGCTTCCGTGATCCAGCAGGAAGGCCCCCATTCGGAAGGTCCGCAATACGAGATGGCTACTTTCTCCACTATTCCACTCCAGAAGGGTTACAATATGAATCCCATTCCATCCGGCCTCACCAGGGAGGAAGAAAAAACGTCCTGGGAGTTCAAGCCAGCTGCTGGAGTGAATACATGACCACGCTGGCCAAGTGGCAATATATGGTTTTCTCCCGCATGTTCGCCATGGCGGAACTGGGCTGGACGCCTGCGGAACGCAGGGACTTTACGGACTTCAAGGAACGCCTGGACAAACACAAGCCTTTCCTGGATGCCCTGAAGATCAACTACCGGACGGACTTCGGAGAACCGGCGCAGCCGGATGCCAAAATGATCCGCGAGTAAACGGAACCCCAGAAAAATCACGGACGCCGCGCCGTACCGCGAGCGCCGGAGTTCAGTCTTGCCCTTCCCTGAAAAAGCGCCTATCATAACCCCGTTATGCCAATAGCCACACCAGAACAATACATCACCATGCTTGAAACGGCCAAGAAGGAAGGCTACGCCTACCCTGCCGTTAACGTAACCACGATTGAAGTGATCAACGGCGCCCTCCGCGCCTTCTCCGAAGCCAAGAGCGACGGCATCATCCAGGTTTCCATCGGCGGCGGCAAATTCGCCTCCGGCACCTCCGTCGGCAGCTCCGCCATCGGCGCCATTGTTCTGGCGGAAGCCACCCGCCGCCTGGCTGAAGAGCACAAGGTGCTCGTAGGCTTGCACACGGACCACTGCCAGCCCGAACACGTGGATACCTTCCTGCGCCCCCTCCTGGCCGAATCCCGCCGCCGCGTGGAACGGGGTGAAGCTCCCCTTTTCAACTCCCACATGCTGGATGCCTCCACCCTGCCCATGGCCGAAAACCTCAAGCTTTCCCAAGAACTGCTGAAGGAATGCGCCGAACTGGGCATCGTCCTTGAAATTGAAATCGGCGTCGTGGGCGGTGAAGAAGACGGCGTGGACAATTCCGGCCACCCGGCCGACAAGCTTTACACGTCCCCGGAAGACATGCTGATGACCTACGAAGCCCTGGCTCCGATCGGTAAAATTCATGCTTGCGGCCACCTTCGGCAACGTTCACGGCGTCTACAAGCCCGGCCACGTCAAGCTGAAGCCCAGCATCCTGCGCGACGGTCAGGACGCCGTAGCCGCCAAGCACGGCGAAGAGGCACGCATGCCCCTCGTCTTCCACGGCGGTTCCGGTTCCGAACTGTCCGACATCCGTGAAGCCGTCTCCTACGGCGTGGTGAAGATGAACATCGACACCGATACACAGTATGCCTTCACGCGCCCGATCGTCACCCACATTTGTGAGCACATCAACGGAGTGCTCAAGATTGACGGTGAAGTCGGCAACAAGAAGGACTACGATCCACGCTCCTATCTCGCCAAGGGTGAAAAGGGCGTTGCCGCCCGTCTCCAGGAAGCCGCAGACAACCTCATGTCCGCCGGCAAGACCCTCTTCGGCAAGATCTAATAGTACCTGAAAGGTGCTTGTACAAAACCCGGCCTCCCGAAAGGGGCCGGGTTTTCTTTTGTTCTTCACATCGGAAGAAGCAAAAGTTAGACTGTCAGGCTCAGACACTTCAGCAAGCATGGCCATTCTCCCTCTCCTGCAAAAGCTCTCTTTCCATGTTCCCGGACTCTCTGAAAAAAAGCGGAAAAACATGGAACGCAGGCTGGCATTCCATGAATGGACCAAGGGGTTCCGCCGCTTTTTCAGACGCCCGTTCGTCTTTCTTTTCGGTTCCCCGTTTCATTCTAATCTGGGGGATCAGGCGCAGACGGAATGCATTATTGCCTGGATCAGGAAAAATCTGCCCCGGCACGAAATATTCATTGCCACCTACATGAATACCTCCCCGAGGCTTCTGAAGATGATACGCAGGCATATCCGGAAAAATGACATCCTGCTGTGCCACAGCGGCTACCATATGACGGACCTGTACAATGAACAGAGCCACTATCTCCGCATCGCCCAGCTCTTCCCCGACCATCCTCTGACCATTCTGCCCCAGACTATTCATTATCAAGATGATTCCCATGCACAAGCCACGGCGGACATTCTCAACTCCCATCCCGACTGCACCCTCCTTTGCCGGGATGAGCATTCCTATGAAACAGCCAGGGCATTATTCAATAAATGCCGCCTTTTTCTTTATCCGGACATCGTAACCTCCCTCATCGGCAACATCAAGCTGCCTGAATATTCTCGGAAGGGCGTCCTCTTCTGCATGAGAAATGACAAGGAAGCCTTCCACCGGCCGGAAGCCATTGAACAGCTCCGCCGGAAACTGGAAGAGTTTATCACAACGGAGCAAACGGACACTACCGTCGATATTCCTCCCGGCGAAGTCATTGCGGACAGAAAGAAAATACTCCATTCCACCTTTGATTATTTCTCCCGCTTCCAGGCTGTCGTCACGGACCGCTACCACGGGACCATCTTCTCCCTGATCGGTAACACCCCCGTCATTGTCCTCAATTCCAGCGACCATAAACTCGCCTCCGGCGTCCAATGGTTCCCCGAATCTTTCAGCCGGCACGTCTATTTTGCCGAAACGCTGGACCAGGTACCCGGGTATGTGCAGCATATTGTTGACCAACCGCCCAAGGAGCCTCTTCCGCCTTATTTTTCCACGGAATATTACGACCACCTCCTTGAGAAACTTCATTTTCCCCATACATGATCGACATTTGCCCCACAACCGACTGTACGGGATGCTCCGCATGCTTTTCCATCTGTCCCAGGCATGCTGTTACCCTGATCCCGGACCAGGAAGGATTTCTGCATCCTCAGATTGACCAGGACCTCTGCATTGACTGCGACCTGTGCCGGAAGGCCTGCCCGGCCCGGCAAACGCCGTCCCGTAAAGACAGGCTCCCGGAAGAACTGTTTTTTGCGGCCTATCACCGGGATGAAGACATACGCATGGCATCCTCCTCCGGAGGCGCCTTTTTCCGCGCTGGCTTCATGGATGCTGAAACAGGGAGGATACGTTTGCGCCGCATCCTATGACGACGATTTCAAGGGAGTACACCACGTCATCATCCGCTCGGAGGAAGAGCTGCCCAGGCTGCGAACATCCAAATACACGCAAAGCAGAACCGAACCTGCTTCCGGGACATCCTCCGGCTCCTGAAGCAGGGGGAAAAGGTCCTGTTTGCCGGAACTCCGTGCCAGACGGCGGGGCTGCATCTCTTCCTCAGAAAAGAATATGACAAACTGCTGACCGTGGACATCGTCTGCCACGGAGTTCCATCTCCCGTCATTTTTGCGGACTACATCAGCTACCTTGAACGCAAGTACAAATCCCCGGTCAAAAATTACAATTTCCGTGACAAGAAATGGAGCTGGTACCATTTCAATACAAAAGCTGAATTTAAAAACCGCAAGGCCGTTTATCGGGGTACATGGGAGGAGGACACGTTCATGCGCGGGTTCCTGAGGGACTACTTCCTGAGGGAAAGCTGCTATACCTGCAAATACAGCAAAGCACGAACGCTACGCCGACATTACCTTGAGCGATTTTTGGGGTTATGACGCCTCCGACGGAGGCTTTCCCAATGACGACAAGGGGATTTCCATGTGCATGTGCAACACGGTATCAGGCAGGGATGCTTTCGAGTCGGCCAAATCCTCTCTCATTTGGTGTACGCGTCCACGGAAAATGAGCCTCACGAACGGAGGGTTCTTCCCCAGACTGGCTACTCTGAAAGAAAGGCAGGCTTTCCTGGAGGAATACCGCCGTATCGGATTCGACCGGGCTGTGCCAAAGTACATGTATCCCGAGCCCGTACCCGATGATCTGAAAGTCCTGTATTTCTGGGGCCGTAGAGCCGTGCCTTGAAACGCTCCAGGAAATTGCTGCGCCTTGTGAGAAAAATACAGCGCTTCTTCCGGGGTTCTAAAAACAGGCATAGACCGGAAACCCCAAGCCCTCCGCATCCTGAATGCTGTTCCCTTAAAAAGGAACGGCAAAATGCCGATTCACCGTAGATTTGCAGTTCCGGCGTCCGGAGCCCCCGTATATTGGACCGGAAAACTTCCGGAGGCAACGAAAGGCAAGCTCCTCACTCAATCCTGCAACCCTCCACTTCTAGTTCCCTGCCTTGCGGGATTCCCGGACGCGGTCGTTGGCGTTCAGGATGCGCTTGCGCAGGCGGATGAAAATGAGGCGTGGCCTCTACCAGTTCATCCGCTTCAATGTATTCAATGGCGCGTTCCAGGGAGAAGTTGACGGGAGGGGAAAGCTGGATGCCGTCCCCCTTCGTGGCGGAACGGATGTTGTTCAAATGCTTTTCCTTGCACGGATTCACGGGCATGTCCATCTGGCGCGGGTTTTCACCCACGATCTGCCCTTCGTAAATGTCCTCCTGCGGTCCCACGAACAGGCGCCCGCGCTCTTCCAGGGCGGCCAGGGCGAAGGGGGTGGAAACTCCCGTTTCCATGGAAACAAGCGTGCCCGTGGTGCGCGTGGTGATTTCCCCGGCGTAGGGGCCGTAATCCCGGAACAAGTGGGAGAAAATGCCGTGGCCGGACGTCAGGTTCACCAGCTCGAATTCAAACCCGATGATGCCGCGGGTGGGGATGTACGCCTGGATGAAGGTATGACCCGTGCCCTCCTTGCATACCATGTCTTCCATCTGTCCCTTGCGGGCGTTCAGGAGCTTCATGACGCCGTTGGAATATTCGTCCGGCACTTCCACGTAAATCGTCTCGTACGGCTCCGTCAGGCGGTCGTTCTCATCCCTTTCATGATCACGGTGGGACGGGAAACGCACAGCTCGTAATTTTCACGGCGCATGGTTTCCACAAGCACGGCAATCTGCATGGCCCCGCGGGCGGAAACGGAGAACACGCCGGCCTTGTCCGTATCCTCCACCTGGATGGAAATATTCGTCCGCATTTCCCTCATCAGGCGGTCGCGTATCCCGCGGAAGTCACATTCTTGCCGTCGCGCCCTCCAAAGGCCGTTGTTGATGGAAAATTCCATGGAAATGGTAGGAGGATCAATCGCCACGAATGGCAGGGCTTCCGTCTCCTGGGAACCGCCGAGGGTTTCACCGATGTTTACGTTCTCAAACCCCGCCACGCCCACAATATTGCCCGCCACGCCCACGGCGGAATCCGTAGTGCCCAGTCCGGAATATTCAAACATGCGGGTGACCTTGCCGGAAACACAGGTTCCTCCGCTCTGGTGGAGCCAGACGGTGTCTCCCCTTCTTTACGGAACCGGAAGTGATACGGCCAATGGCGACGCGGCCCACGTAATCATCCCAGTCAATATTGGAAACGAGCATCTTGAACTCCCCCTTCCGGGTCGGCGTCCTTCGGTGCCGGATATGTTCCACAATCTTGAACAGGAGGGGCGTGCAGTCCACGGGAGGTTCCCCTTCCATGGAATTCATGAAATAGCCGTCGCGGGCGGAGCCGTACACGAAGGGGGCTTCAAACTGTTCGTCCGTAGCGCCCAGCTCCAGGAACAGTTCCAGCACCTGGTCATGCACGGCGGCGGGATCGGCGTGCGGACGGTCGATCTTGTTAATCACCACGATAGGCATCAATCCTTCCTGGAGAGCCTTGCGAAGCACGAAGCGCGTCTGGGCCTGCGGCCCTTCAAAAGCATCCACCACCAGAAGAACGCCGTCCACCATCTTCATCACGCGTTCTACTTCACCGCCGAAATCGGCATGTCCAGGAGTATCAACGATGTTGATGGTGTATCCGTTCCAGAGGATGGAAGTGTTCTTCGCCTTGATCGTGATGCCTTTTTCACGTTCCAGATCCATGGAATCCATGGCGCGTTCCTGCACGGCCTGGTTGGCCCGGTAGGCGCCGCCCGCCTGCAGAAGTTGGTCAACCAGGGTGGTTTTCCCATGGTCAACGTGAGCGATGATGGCGAGATTGCGGAACTTGGAAGGATCTGACATTTCGCGCGAGAGCTAAAGGCACGGGAAAATAAATGTCAAGCCTGCTCCACGAATACCGTCATAATAATTCCACGCGCGCGAGGCTTCCACGAAGTGCCGTGATTGACGGAACTTTTCCCTCACGCGTGAATTTATAGCTTTCCCCGGCGGGCAAATGCGGCTATCCTGCTCCGGCACAAACAATTTCCTAATTTTAAACGACAATGAAGATTTGGTTAGACGGCAAGCTAGTGGAACAGGAGGAAGCCAAGACCTCCGTGTTTGATCATGGCACACTTTACGGCGACGGTATTTTTGAGGGCATCCGCTTTTATAACAGGCGCGTTTTCCGCCTGGAAGACCACATGGACCGCCTGTTCAACTGTGCCCATTACTTGCTGCTGGACATGCCCTACAGCAAGGAGGAACTGTCCAAAGCCGTTTGCGAAACCGCGGCGGCCTCCGGCCTGGACGACGGCTATATTCGCCTGGTAGTCACGCGCGGCATCGGCAACCTGGGGCTCAATCCTTTCAACTGCAAGCGTTCCTGCGTTTATATCATCGCGGATAAAATATCCCTGTACGATCCGGCAGTTTATGAAAACGGCCTGTCCCTGATCACCAGTTCCATCCGCCGCAATCGTCCGGACACCATTTGCCCGCAGGTGAAATCCCTCAATTACCTCAACAATATCCTGGCCAAGGTGGAAGCCGTGCGTCAGGGAGCGGCGGAAGCCCTGATGCTGAACGACCAGGGCAACGTGGCGGAATGCACGGGGACAACATCTTCATCGTGAAGGACGGTACCGTTTATACGCCCCCGGTGACGGACGGTGCGCTGGACGGCATCACCCGCCGCGTGGTTCTGGAAATTTGCCGTGAACAGCAAATCCCGGCGGAAGAAAAAACCATGAACCGCTTCACGGTTACGTGCGCGGACGAATGCTTCCTGACCGGAACGGCCGCAGAATGCGTTCCCGTCACCAAATTGGACAGCTACGAGCTGGGTTCCGGCAAAATCGGCCCCGTGACCGCCCGCATTCTGGCGCGCTTCCAGGAACTGACCCAGCACACGGGCACGGAATTTTAATTCCGTTTCCTTTTCAACCGTAAAGCCGCTCTTCTTTCCGGGAAGAGCGGCTTTTTCTTTCAGGAGGATTCCTTAAAAGTTAATCCTGAATGAGAGGGGAGGAACTGTTCCAACCCCTTACATCGGAATATGAAAAAACAGGCTTATTACTTCTTCGGCAGACCGGTTTCCGGGTCAAACTGCTTGGCCTGCTCCATGTGTTCCTTGGTCTGGTAAAACGCACGTAGTCAATCAGGAACTCAACCGGATATCCCGTGCCGTCCTGGGGAGCTTTTTCACACCAGTTGCCGCCTACGGCGGAATTGAGGATCAGGTAAAAGGGCGTCCGGAAGGGATTGCCCGCCCCATTCGCGTAATTTGTGGTATTCAGGTCGATGGACTTTACCAGCTTGTCGTCCACCATCAGCTTGATGCTGTCCTTATCCCACTCCATGACGTAGATATGGAAATGGTCGGAAAGATTGTTGATTTCACCGTGCCGCCGCGTGGAGGCGTCTTTCTTGGAGACGCCGTCCGGGCTCAGATGGAAGGTGGAATAAACCACGTCCGGCTGCTGGGAAATATTTTCCATCATGTCAATTTCCCGTTGGTGGGCCATCCCCACTTGTTCTTGCCCAGCAGCCAGATGGCGGGCCAGATGCCCTTGGCCTTGTTGGGAAGTTTGGCGCGGACTTCCAGTCTGCCGAACAGGAAAGTCTTCGTTTTAAGCGTGCTGACGGAGCCGGAAGTATAAGGCATGAATTGGTGTTTTTAATCCATTCCGCGTTGCTTTTCTTGTAATTGATGTTGGCAAATTTCTCAAAATGGGTCTCCAACACCAGATTGCCGTCTTTCACGCGCAAATTCTTCGGGCGTGCGGTATATGTCTGCTGGGAACCTTGGTTGCGGACAACACCCAGTTCCGGCTGCCATTTCTTGGGGTTGACCTTGGTGCCGTTGAACTCGTCGCCCCACACGTACACCCAGCCGCCCGGCAGGGTCTTGGGAGGATTGACGTTTTCTCCCTTTCCGGACGTGCACAGACACGCCGCCAGCAATACGGCAAACAGGCCTTTCTTCATCATATGGACCAATACTGTACTTGAAGGGTCCGCCTTTCAATCAAAATCCAGCCCATGCATGCTTGCCATTGAAAATTCCGGAGCGAGCCTGTTCAGGCCCTGGTAAAAATTTAAGGAGAAATGGCCTCCTGCCTGTGTTATATTCCATCCATGAATACAAATTTTCCGGAGAAATGCTCGGCGATGCTCCATCAAACGCCCCTGGGGCCGGTCGGCATCGTGGAAAACGGAACGGCCATCACGCATATCTTTTGGGGACACATGGTGCGGCCGGAGCAACTGCGATGGAAGGATACTCCCCTGCTGAAAGATGCCGCCGGACAGCTTGACGAATATTTCCGGGGAGTCCGCCGCATTTTTGACCTGCCGCTCGCTCCGCAGGGCACTCCCTTTGAAGAAGCCGTCTGGCAGGCTCTTCTGACCATTCCCTACGGGGAGACGAGAAGCTATGCCGACATCGCCCGGCAAACGGGCAGGCCGTCTGCCTGCCGCCCCGTAGGCCGAGCCAATGGGCACAACCCCATAAGCATTATTATTCCCTGCCACAGGGTCATTGGCGCCAACAAAAAATTGACTGGGTATACAGGAGGGTTGTCCATCAAACAATACTTGCTTGAACTGGAACAGGGGGCGACATCTTCCTTCCTGCCCCTGCCGGAAGAGCAACACATGTCCCGGGACCTTTCCTCCACCTGTTAAGACGGGAAAACTGGAAAAAGCCTATTCCTGCGGAGCTTCCTCCTGATTCTCCTGGTTTTCCTGATTCTCAAGGGATTTCAGGGCGTCCTTGGGCGACTCAATGCCCAGCCACTGCAAAGGAAGGAGTTCTCCGGTAACCTTGTAATGCTTGTAAGTCAGCCCAGCGAACAGCGCCAGGAAAAACATCAGAACGGCATACAAAGCCATCCACATGTAATTTTTCCGGGCCGTGCGGGTAGCCTGGTCCGCAAGCTGCTGCAAATTCTGCATGGCGGGAGAAATAGATTCTTCCTTACTGTTCTCTCGGTCCGTTTCGGAGACCGGGAGGGAAACCGGTTCTTCAGAGAACTTCAAATGCACCTCTCCCAAAATAATATCGTCCCCTTCATACAGGGCGGCAGGCCCCATGGGAGTCAGGCCGTTGATTTTGACGCCGTTGGTGGAACCCAGGTCTTCGATGACATAACCGCCGTCCTTGTACTGGAGCAACGCATGTTCTCCTGATACGGAAGGAGAGGGAATGGCAATTTCACAATGTTCATCCCGACCGATGCGAGCGAAATATTCGCCGTTTTTCGGGAGAACAATGGTTTTCTCGGAACCGTCAGGCAGCAGAATGGAAAGGCGGGGCATGATTTACAGCTGATGATGCCATGCCGGCACTTCTTTTCAATCCAAAAGACCGTTTGCACGCATTCCATTGGAAAAAGCCGCACCAATGCCATCTATTGACACCTCTGATTGATAGTGATTTAATAACTCGTGCCTTCTCTCTCCCCTTCTTTTACAGGCTACAATCTGGCCACAGCCGTCAAAAGCGTTTTCCGCAAATACGCACGCTTTTCAGGCCGCGCCACCTTGTCCGAATTCTGGTACTGGACATTGGGACAAACGGTGATTTTCATTCTCTTTGTGGATGCTCAGCCTGGCATTTATGCTGAACCTTTTTATTTTCAATGATCCCCAGCAGATGCCGCCCTCCAGGGTTTTCAACCATGTTCTGGCAGGAGAAAGCCCGGTGCTGTTATGGGCGCTCTTCACGCTGCTCCCTTCTCTGGCCGTGGGATGCAGACGCCTGCATGATACCAATAAAAGCGGCGCGCTTCTTCTGCTGAACCTCATTCCGCTGGCGGGCCCCATCCTTCTCATCATCTTTTTTTGCGAGGACAGCCAGCGGGAAACAAACCAATACGGCCCTTCGGAAAAATATCCGGAAGGCAGCGATCGGGCCGGTCTTATTCCTCCCGGACGTATTCCACCCCCCTAGGTGGCATGAATCCCATGCCGTGGAAACGGACGTACAGTCCTGCACTTGTCTTGCTTTCGGGCCAAAAAATGCCTAAGATCAAGCCATGTTTGTTGACAACATCCGCATATTTGCCAAGGCAGGAAAGGGAGGAAACGGGCTGGTCAGCTTCCGCAGGGCCAAATTCGTGCCCAAGGGCGGCCCGGACGGCGGGGACGGCGGCGATGGCGGTAGCGTCATTCTGGAAGTGGACCCACACACGAATGACCTGCGTTCCTTTTTCTACGATCCCAAGCTGATCGCTACGGACGGCGTAGGCGGCCAGGGAGCTAAAAAACACGGCAAAAACGGGAAATCCGTCATCGGGAAAGTTCCGCCCGGCACCATCATCTACCGCAGCAATGCCTCTTCCATGTCGGAAGCCACGTGGCTGGAGCGGGAAGGCGACGGCATTGAACTGGAAAAAATCGCGGACCTGACGGAAATAGGAACCCGGTTCACGCTGTGCCAGGGCGGCATCGGCGGCAAAGGCAACTGGCACTTCCGTTCCGCCACCAACCAAGCCCCCACGGAAGCGGAACTGGGCAGGGAAGGGGAGGAAGGCGTCTTTTTCATGGAACTGCGCCGCATTGCGGACGCGGGGCTGGTGGGCTACCCCAATGCCGGCAAAAGCACGCTGCTGGGCGACATTTCCGCAGCCAAGCCGAAAGTCGCCAACTATCCGTTCACGACACTTCAACCCATCATCGGCGTGGTGGAATTCAACAGTTTCCGCCGCTGCGTGGTAGCGGACATCCCCGGCATCATTGAAGGCGCACACCGCAACCGCGGCCTGGGGCACGAATTCCTGCGCCACATCACCCGCTGCAAGGTACTCGTCTTCGTTCTGGACATGGCCGGAAGCGAAGGGCGCGACCCCATTGAAGACTTGCAGAACCTCCGCACGGAAATCAAACTTTACAGCGAAGACCTGGCCAAACAACCCTGGTTTGTCGTCGCCAATAAAATGGACCTGGAAGGTGCGGAAGACAACCTGGCCAGCTTCAGACTGCGCTTCCCGAAGGTGGATGTGGTCCCCCTTTCCGCCCTCAACGGTGACGGCATCGCACAACTCAAGAGCAAGCTCGATCAACTCGTAGGCTATAAATTCGTTCACTGATTCCCGTTCCGCCCAACACTGCCTCAAACACAACCCCATGAACGCTCCGCTCTCCACGCCAGCCGATCCCGACCAGCTGCTGTGCCGCATTGCCGGAATCGGAGACCTCTTCGCCATTGAAGGGGAATTCGTCACCGGCAAGGAAATACCCAGCGGCCACATCAACACCACTTACAAAGCCACCTACCGCAAAAGCGACGGGACGGAAGACTCCTACATTCTGCAGCGCATCAACGACTATGTCTTCAAAGACCCGAGGGCCGTCATGCGCAACGTGGAAAAAGTCACCCGCCATATCAACTGGAAAGTGCTGCGCCGTGTGAAAGACTCCGCCGGGCAGACCCTGAATCTCTACCCGGCGCGCGGCGGGCGCAACTACATAGACATCCCCGGAGACGGCATCTGGCGCTGCTACAACTATCTGGCCGGCACGCATACGTACGACGTAGTGGAAAACACGCGCCAAGCCTATCAGGCCGGTTTCGCCTTCGGATCTTTCCAGGACCTGATCAGCGACATGAATCCGGACGACATTGTGGAAACCATTCCCGGCTTTCATCACACCCGGAATCGCTACAACCGCCTCATGGAAGTGGCGGAGCAGGATCCCCGGGGGCGGCTTTCCTCCTGCCGGGCAGAGCTGGAATTCATCAGGGCGCGGGAGCAGGACGTAGACCGTCTCCTGGACCTCCAGACAAAAGGCATACTGCCCACCCGCATCACCCACAACGACACCAAGATCAACAACGTCATGCTGGACGAAGACACGGACCACGCCGTCTGCGTCATTGATCTGGATACGGTTATGCCCGGCAGCGTTCTGTACGACTTCGGGGACATGGTGCGCACCGTCACTCCGCCAACGGAAGAAGATGAGGAAGACCTGAGCAAAGTCCGCATGCGCATGCCCATGTTCCAATCCATTGTGGAAGGTTATCTGCAGGCCGCGCACGGGTTCCTGACCCAAGCGGAAATAGATCAGCTCGCCTTTTCCGGAAAGCTTATCACGCTGGAAATCGGCATCCGCTTCCTTACGGATTATCTGGAAGGGGACCAATACTTCAAGGTTTCCCGGCCCGGACACAACCTGATCCGCTGCCGGACCCAGCTTAAGCTGGTGGAATGCATGAACAGGAACTTCCAGCCATGGAGCAGTATGTCCAGAGGCTGGCAAGGGGCCCTGACCAGGAAATAGGAAGGCCCGGGCGCTTTTCCTTTTTCATCTTCCTTCCGCCGGGACGGTGATACCGCCCCTTATTATTTATATTGTTTGAACACGTCGGCAATTTCCATAATCCAAGAAACATTCCACACAATCACCGCCACGTATGTTCAAAGTTCCGGAAATTCAATTAAACGCCTACGGCAAGCCCGCAAAATCCTGTATCTGGCCCCCTATGCGCCCGACGCTCCCGATTTCTCCCAAAAACCCTACACGGGCAACGGAGGTTATCCCCAGTACCACTACAACATTTATAAAGCCATCCAGGACATAGGCTATGATGTAGTCTCCTCCTCCAAGCCGTACTCCGTACAATTCGCCAAGGGAAACGTGGACTATGTCTTCTCCCTGATGAACAGGTTCCAGATGGCCAAGCCTGAAATCTTCATCTCCTCCTACTGCGATTCATCCAGGTGCCCTATCTGGGCGCCCCTCCCAACTATTCGCGCCATTGCAGAAGACAAGCTGCTGACCAAGCTTGTCTTCCGCTCCCTGGGCCTCAACATGCCGGAGGGCATGGGACTTTCCAAAGAGCGGGAAATTCCGGCGGAAGCCCCCTTCCCCGGTCCCTACTTCGTCAAAAAACGCTTTGGCGCCGCTTCCGGGGAATCCGGGAAGACAGCATCTGCGGCACCTGGGAGGCTGTGGCTTCCTGCGCCAAACGCCTTATGGAAAAAAGGGCATGAAGTTCTTGTGGAACAATACTGCGAAGGCATTGACGTTACTGTTCCAGTGCTGGGGGGAGAAGAACCCGTCATCCTGGGATTCGTACAGCCGAAGTCCGACAAACCCGGCAACATCATCACGGAAGACCTCAAACTGCATGACCATCTGGGCTACCAGCTTGTATCCGTGCACGATCTGGAGCAGGATATCATTGCAGACGTCCGGAAAGTTTGGGCGGCCCCGGGGCCCCTGGACTACTTTCGCATTGACTACAGGATCGACTTTGAAAAGGGCGAACGCCGCATTCTGGAAATGAACATCTGCTGCCATCTGGGCAAAAGCGGCTCCATCTGCCTGGCGGCCGCACGAACACGGCTACCAGGCGGATATTCTTAAATACATCCTTGATTACAGCATGAGAAGGCAGAAGGGCCTCAGCAATACGGAACGTGGCTCATTTGAGCCTGACACGTGCCTTCCTATACACAAAACCGCTCGCCAATTTACGGACAGGAAAAGCTCCTGTCCGTAAATTTTATTGCATATTTTATAGTAAGGAATGTTCGTGTTTTGCTTCTGAAAAGAAAGTTCCTTCTAAGAAATATGGGAATTAGCTATTCTCTGCCCTGAGAAATAAAATCCTAATGAGCTTTTCGGCATAACATTTTAGGCGTCTTTCATTTGGGCGACCGGTAGTTCTACATTGTCTGCAAATCATTTAACAATCCTGATTTACAAGACAATGAACAATACCCAAATTACCCTGGATCCCCGCTATCCCTTCGTTCCCATGTTCGCCAACGGGCAACCGCAGGCCGACTTCTACGTCAACGGCATCACCGCCCCCGTTCTCATCTCCCCTCGCTCCGTCTCCGAGGATACCCGGCACGAATGGACCGGGTACCTCAAGATCATGAAACGCGGTACCTATTTCCTTTCCCTGGACGCCGATTCCTCCATCTCCTGGCCATTCCCTTCAAGAATGTGGAACTGACCAGCGAAGCAAAAGACCTTTCCGTGAAGCCGGAGGTGTCCTCCTCGAACAGGGGTATTACTGGTGCCAAATCGTCCATGAACACCATGCCGCCCTGGGCTCCGCACAAAAGAGTTCTGTATTGCCATTCTTTCCGACAGGAGGCGCCCGACATCAATTCCTACCTCAATCCCAATGTAACTCCTCCGGACAAGGAAGGGGAGGAAGTCATCACCCTGGTCAATCTTTATCGGGACGAGGAAGAGGAGAATACTTCCAGCAGCTCTTCGGAGGAGGAGGGGATGATTTTGAGTTTGATCCCAAGTCAAGCAGCTCAGTTCCAGTTCAGCTCCAGTTCCAGCTCCAGTTCCAGCTCCAGCTCCAGTTCCAGCTCCAGCTCCAGTTCCAGTTCAGTTCCAGTTCAGTTCCAGTTCCAGTTCCAGCTCAGTTCAGCTCCAGTTCCAGTTCAGTTCCAGTTCAGTTCCAGTTCCAGTTCCAGTTCAGTTCCAGCTCCAGCTCCAGTTCCAGTTCAGTTCCAGTTCCAGTTCCAGTTCCAGTTCCAGTTCCGGTTCCAGCTCCAGCTCAGCTCCAGTTCCAGCTCCAGTTCCAGTTCCAGCTCCAGTTCCAGCTCAGTTCCAGCTCAGTTTCAGCTCCAGTTCCTGTCTTCTTCCTCCAGCAGAACCGCCCACCGAAGAGAACCGTGTCCATGCCCATGCGATGCGTGCGATGAAGAAGGCGACGAAAACTGCGTCAGCAGCAGCCCACTCCAGGCGACCCCGACGATGAACAGGACTGCCAGGGAAATGCATGCATCAATCCTTCCTCTCCAACAGGACCAACGCCCCCCGCTCGGTCAGGTTCATGCGCATGGCGCGATCTTCCCCCTCAGCCTCAACTCCAACAGCGGGCCTTCCCTGCGCTACAACCACCCCATGGCATGGGCGCTTCCTTCTCCCCAAGACGAACGGCGCGTCACCGTCCAAGCGCCCCCTCCGGAAACCATATCTATTTCAAGGCAGAAGCGGGCAGCTCTGATGCTTCTCCGTCGGCAGCTCCAGAAAACTGGACTACCGGGTACGGCTGCTCAACCAAGACCTTACTCCCAATCAACAGGGGTATGCCGTCCTACATGGATATGACGCTTCCTTCCGGCATGATCCTGCGCTTCTCTTCCTCTACCGGAGAGGTTGTCTCCGTCACCAGCTCCCTCAGGCCACGTTGCGGCCGCCGGGGGTATGCCCTGGGTCAAGTGGCTACAAGCCCGGACAGCTCGCTCAGCAGTGTTTATTCCCGGGCTCAGGGGCTGATGCGAAGCATTCCCGACAAGCCTCTGCCCTGGGTGGTACGCTCCAGGAATATCTCTCCACAGTGGAAGATTGCCGTCACCGGAGGCCCTACAGACGGCTCTTTGCCAAGACTTCCATGGGATGGGGTGGCCATATCTCATAGAGGGAGGCCGGGAAGACAATTCATTGAACACGCCGGAGGAGGCAGGCAAAGACGGCATCGCTCAAGGGAGAGAAGGACAGAGCGCATCTAGCACTGATTGAACGTACACCCCCTGCCCGGCTCCAGTGAGCCATGTTGAGCTCCTCTGAGGCATCAATGGATCTCAGCCCTCCGCAGTGTGCACGCACAGTGAATAGTGATACCGACAGGGATGGCTGACCATCAGCAACACAGGAAGGATCCAGATAGCTTCATTGACCACCCTCTAGCATGACAGCATCGAGAATCACGATCAACGGAGGCTACATGTTATGAATGCGACGACCAGGGCTGGAAGTTTTTGAAGCAAACGCCAAGTGGGGCTGGAGGAGGAGAGCGAGAACTTGCCACCTGACGCCGATCTGCGCTAACGATTTCAGAGCCAAATGGAAAGAAGTGAATATCGCTCGGACGCGCTGAGCGTTCTGAACCAAAGGAGCTACGCTTATGAGACAGTCTCGAGAGTCGACGCGACAGTGACCGAAAGACAGCTTTAGGTTCCGACAGGTTCACACAAGCGTCTCGAAACTCTACTTTGGCAGGCAGTACCCTTATGCCCGGGGAGACAGAAGATGAGGCAGGGAGTGATTGACAGGAGTCACCGTCTATATACCTATGAGCCGCCTCCGACCATGGAGCCGTTCACAAAGTGATAGAAACTGTACAGAAGCTAATGGAAGCATTGTTCCCGGCAAAGTACCAAAAGTGTTGAAATACATTGCCGAAAAGCAGCGACCACAAAGAAAAGGCAGTATGTCCACACGGGAAGACTGGTCATTGATTTCCACGGAGGACTATGAATACGATGCCGAGGCTCAAGCGAATCAAAACGACGAAGGGCAACGGCCGCTTCAGCACGACGGATGGATGTGCTGCGGTCATGACGGAAACCGACGAGGATGGGTAGTGACCACCATGGCTAAACAACTCGGCTAAACAACTCTGGTGAAACCATCCGTTCAGCCACGGAAACCACGCCTGAGATTACCTCTTACATGCGGGATGCCACGGGACGCATTCTTTCGACACGGCACGATGTCGGCGCCATGACGACAGTTGAAAGCACGGAGTACGACGACTTGGGAAGAACTATTTCCACAACGGACGTTCTTGGGCGCATCACCCGGACCGAGTATAGTCAGAATCAGCTTGCCATAACGGAAGTACTGCCTTCCGGCGCCACTCTAGTGACAAAAGGTACTATGATGGCGCTATCCTTTGGGCAGGAGGAACGGGACAACGGGAAATGGAAACCCAGGTTGAGTTGACGAAAAGGCATTCTTGACTACCTTGTCTCACGGGTTGTGCTGTCTCGAACTCTTAAAAACGGTTTCGGACAAATCAGCCACCAGGGACAGCCCAATACCCACGGGGGATTCATCATTACCAGAAACTCATACAATGGAAAAAGGTCAGCTTGTTGCACTCCCAGATGGAGAGGTATGGCTCCTGCCCTTACGGCTTACAACGAACTGGGAAATGTCGTGAAGGCAGGGCCGTCCTTCTGGATGAACTCCATCCGGATGATCCCACTAAAAATAGGATATCGGAAAGTTCAATGTGCTACCAAATTAGGGAAGACGGAATCTATCAGATTCAGACTTCCACTACAATGCCGAGGGGCCTTCCTATCACCCAGACTACGGAAACCATGGTTTCCCACCTAGATCCCGTGCTGGAAAGCAAGGTCCTTTCTACCGACGTCTACGGACAACAGAGTATCCAATGGTCAGAATACACTGCTCCTGCCCGGCGAACTCAATTCAGCCGCATCCCAACCTCTGATATCACAGCAATATCCCTCGTCGTCGACGGTTTCACGATCAATCAAAACGATCATGCAGGCATTCATTCCTCACAAGAATGCTCTTATACCTCTACAGGCATGATTCTGAAGCAGACGGACGGCGCGGCAATGTCACCACCATGGAAACCGACCTGTCCGGACGGAACATCAAAAACAACAGATGCAGAAGGCAACATAACCTCCACCAGCTACCTGCCCTGCTGCGATGCCGTGACCTGCATCATGGATGCCCTGGGAGGCACTGCCCGCTATTCCTATGACATCCGCGGCAAAGACGGCCGAGTACGGCACCGCCGTCAGCCGGCCTGTTTTGCTCCTACGACGAGGGAGGCTGATCAGTGATTGCTCTGACTACTTTCCGGGCAAAGAGGAAGACGTGACTACGGATCCTTCCGGCCGCACCGACGGGGACACCACCACCTGGCTCTACGATGTGGCTACGGGGCTAGAACTCAAAAGACCTATGCCGACGATTCTTTCGTTTCAAAACTTACGATGATCTCAACCGTCTGAAAACATTCACAAAGCGCGTGGCATCGCCACAACCTATGCCTACGCCGCTGACCGGGGAACTCATCTCCGTTTCCCACAATGACGCTACTCCAGGATGGGAGTTTACCTACAACCATCTGGGGCAGATGACTTCCGTTCGGGACACCTCGGACTTAGGAAACTCACATATGACAACTACGGCAGAATGATGCAAGGACACTTCCTTTGGACAGGCGGAAAGCAGCATCCAGGAAAAATACGATGCCTTCGGACGCCCGCCGGATGACGCTCATGCGGATCACGCACCATTCAGCACTCCCATCTTGACTATGGCCGTCAAGGTGCCATGATCGGGATGAATCTGGAAGGTTTGGCATCTCCCTTTACTTGGGAATACGATGACGCCAGTGGTTTCCTTAATCAATTGTCCTATCCCAACGGCATGGTCCGCAGCAACACTTACCATCAAGCTCAACCTCTGACCTCCATCGGTTATGAGAGACCCAGAATGGGCAAACAGTTGCCGCTCACCAGTATGAGTATGACAGCCCTGATGCGTCCCGTTCAACGGAGGGATTCCTGGGAAACCGCCACCGGTGACCACCAGGGGACTTCACCTACAGCCGCCGCAGTGAACTGGTAGAAGACCGGATCCGGTCAGGATGGGACTTCAGTTATCGCATGACAATATCGGCAACCGTAAGTCGCCGGGGGCTGGAGAAGGAACATCCTGGGGCCAACCAACTCAACCAGTACACGGACGTGACTGGGGAGGCAGAACTTGTTCACACCTCCTTCGATCGACGGCAACCAGACCCAGGATCAAGACTGCAACGGGTATCTGGAAGTTTCGTATGATGCCAACAACCGCCCTGTAAAATTACCAGCCAGGATGGACGGACTGCCGTCACCTGCCTCTATGACTACCAGGGGCAGACGCTTTGAGAAAAAAGTTACTTTCAATGAATCAACTATCAGTCACGTCTATTACCTGTATCGAGGTTATCTGCAAGTTGCCGAGCTAAACATGATGAATCCATGCCCGTACTGGAAAAGAGTTACCTGTGGATCCGACGGAGCCGACAGCCACGCGCATTCTGATGATGACATGCTGGAAGGAAAACGGAATGGCAGCTGGAGAACATCTCTGCTTCACCCATGACGCATTGAAGAATGTCACCTCCATTTTCGATGAACAGCAGGTACAAAGGGCACGCTATGAGTATGCCCCTTTGGCGCCCTCATCACGGCACAGGGAGACATGGCTCAGGGAAAACAGGTTCAGGTTTTCCTGTGAATGCATGGATGATGAACTGGAGCTTGTCTACTACAATTACCGCCATCTCAATCCCCTGGACGGCAGATGGATCAGCCGTGATCCCATTGCTGAAAAACGGAGGGGAAAAATTTATATGGTTTTGTTTCCAACTCTCCTTCTGTTTATTATGATTATCAAGGGTTAAAAATAATAATTCCGGAGGAGCTATAGCTATAAATTCACTCATCTTTTCGGCATGGGTTCTTCGCCTTCTGATGGCTATTCCATTGATCTCACACTCACGGCATTTACACAAGATAGAGATTGCCGAATAAGAGGAGAACTTTTTGGGACAGTATCGTATAGAAAAATATGCCGTCAACTCCCCATCAGGGTGGGGAGATGGATTTGACTTTAGTTGGGGTGCAAAAGGCGCCGTTGGATGGGGTGGCCCTCATGGAAGTAATATTCCGGAAAGAATTTTAAATAACTACGGCAAGCTACCACCCATTCCCCCACGCACAAAATGAAATATCTTACGGGTATGTATTCAATTTCAACTCCTGCATTCCAGAGATAACATCGCATAACCTGGTTCAAT